>ERZ795058.374-NODE-374-length-70630-cov-8.274276_pt1 | contig 70630 bp, 61 predicted proteins | sample MGYA00375142_ERZ795058 | MGnify/ENA primary metagenome ERZ795058 (study PRJEB30187, sample SAMN05720210) | activated sludge metagenome | isolation source: anaerobic digester from wastewater treatment plant | place: Japan | collected 2015-04-20 ... | reverse complement strand
CTTTTCTGCCGAATCGGCAGCGATCAGATTCTCCCTGACGCGGCTGCTTTTGAGCATTCTGGAAATACCCGCCAGGGTCTTCAGGTGGGCGCTGGTTGAATTTTCCGGGGCGAAGAGAACGAAGAAAATGTGAACCGGCCGTCCGTCCATGGCTTCAAACGGAACGCCGGCGGGACTCCTTCCGACGGAAAGAATCATTTTTCCCAGTCCCGAAAGTTTCGCATGCGGAATTGCGACGCCGTCTCCTATTCCCGTACTGCCGAGCTTTTCCCTTGCGAGGAGATTCCCGACCATTTCATCGATATCGAGATCCTGAAATTCGATGACCCTTCTAGATAATTCCTCCAGCACTCCCCGCTTCGTCTTCGCTTCGAGGCGGGGGATGATGAATTCTTTTCTCAATAGCTCTATTATTTTCATCTACTGAATTAAGCTTCTTCCCCTGCTGAATAACAAGCCTCTGCATCAACCGCTTGTCTCGACCAGGATATAATTTCCATCTTCCCGCGTGAAAATCAAGCTGACCCTTTCCGTCGAGGAATCCCGGAAAATCACGAACCGGTTTTTCTTCGTTTCCTCCAGCTGGAGAATGGCGTCTTCCGGCGACATGGGGATCAAAGCGACTTTCCTCGTCTCGGCGATCCGGGGTCGTTCATCGGCGAATTCCTCGGCCGTCTCAAGGGAGGACATCGCTTCCGCCCGTGATGAAATTTCCTTGTGGTTTCTCGTCTTTTCCTTGTGTTTCTTGATCTGCCTCTCGATTTTTTCCATGACGCTGTCGAACGCCAGCTGCATGTCTTTTGCTTCTTCTTTCCCGTTTATGTTGATCCCTTTTGCCATCAGGTTTACTTCTGCGACGTTTCGGAACTTTTCCACTGAAATGATGACGTGCGCCTCGAGAGGCTTGTCCAGATACTTTCTAAGCTTCTGAAAACTGTCGTTCACGTAATTCTTGAACCAGTCTGCCGCTTCAGTGTTCCTGAAGGTAACAGAAACCTGCATACTCAAACCTCCACCCATGATTTTCCGGCCTGCAACCCGCCGGCCGCGAGGCCTTTACTTCACTTTATTCGCCGCAAAGGCCCTTCTTTTTGAAGACGGAAGTATATTCATCATCTCCCGGTATTTGGCCACCGTCCTCCGGGCGATTGAGATCCCTGAGGCTTTCAGGAGATCGACTATTTCACTGTCGCTGTAAGGCTTGTATTTGTTTTCATTCTGGATGATCTTGCGGATGTCTTCCTGAACGCTCTTGGAGGCGATGGCGTCCCCCGACATTCTGCTGATGCTGCTGTTGAAGAAATATTTGAGCTCGAAAATACCCCGCGGCGTGTGCATGTATTTATTCGTGGTCACTCGGCTGATGGTCGACTCGTGCATCTCCACGTCCTCGGCCACGTCCCTCAGAACCATCGGCCTCAGATACTGAATTCCTTCGTCGAAAAATTCCCGCTGGTACTTGATGATGCTTTCCGAAACGCGGTATATCGTCCTTTGCCGCTGCTGTATGCTCTTGATGAGCCACGTCGCCGAATGCAGCCTCTCTTTGATATATTCCTTGCATTTCTCGGATTTCTGCGCACCGTTGACGCCGCCGAGGATCTCCCTGTAAAAATTGCTGATCCTGAGTCTCGGCAGGCCGTCTTCGTTCAGCACGATCTTGTATTCATCTCCTACCTTGAAAACATAAACGTCCGGAATGATATACTGATCGCGTTCCTCACTGTAGATCCGGCCCGGCTTCGGATCCATGCCGCTGATCATTGCAACAGCAGCAAGCACATCATCAAGAGATACTTTAAGTTTCCTTACTATGTAGTTGTAATTTTTTGTTTCCAAGTCTTTAATGTGGTCTCTGATGATTGTCTCCACCAGGGGCCCGGCGTTCAGGACGGCTGCCTGGAGCAGCAGGCACTCCTTAAGATCGCGCGCGGCAATCCCGGGGGGGTCGAACTGCTGTATTTTCGAAAGCACGCTTTCCACAAAAGGGACTTCCGCTTTTTCCAGTTCCGCGATCTCTTCGACGGAAGCCATGAGGTAGCCGTTCGAGTCTATGTTGCCGATTACCTGCTCGCCAACCGTCTTTTCGGGATCTGAAATACGCGAAAGATGCAGCTGCCACATCAGATAATCCTTCAGCGTCGTCCTTTTGGTCAGAATATTTTCCCAGGTCGGCCCTTCCGTCTCTTCCCGCTGGTAGGAAACCCCTACGGGACCGTAGTCTTCCAGGTAGCCGTTCCAGTCGAATTCCTCTTTCCCGTCCCCCTCTCCCGTCAGCTCCTCGAGATGATTAGTCGGCTTCGCTATCTCCGCTTCGGCGGGCCCCGCCTCAACGCCGTCATCAGCGTCGCCTTCCGCCGCCGTTTCCTCGAGCAGGGGATTTTCTTCCATTTCCTGCCTGATCACGTCAACGAGCTCGAGCCGGGAAAGCTGCAGGAGCTTGATCGCCTGCTGCAGTTGGGGCGTCATGATCAACTGCTGCGACAATTTCAGATTCTGCTTAAGTTCGAAAGCCATAGCCCTGCCGATGAATCGATCAGAAAGAAAATTTCTCTCCGAGGTAAAATTTCCTCGCCGTTTCGCTTCCTGCAATGAACGCCGGGTCTCCCTCCACGAGGATGCTCCCCTCGTTGACGATATAGGCCCGGTCGCATACAGTCAGCGTTTCACGCACGTTATGATCCGATATTATAATACCAATGTTCTTTTCTTTCAATTTTAAGATGATCTGCTGTATGTCCGCAACGGCCAGCGGGTCTATGCCGGCGAAAGGCTCATCCAGCAGAATATATTGCGGCGAAGTCACCAGCGCGCGCGTGATTTCGACTCGCCTGCGCTCGCCTCCCGAAAGGGAAAAAGACTTGTTCTTCGCCAGGTGTCCTATATTCAGCTCCCCGAGCAGCTCTTCCAGCCTTGCCATGCGCTCGGACCGGTCCTCGTAAAGCAGCTCCAGGATGGCCAGGATGTTCTCCTCCACGGAAAGCTTCCGGAAAATTGAGGGATCCTGGGGCAGATAATTAATCCCGTTCCTCGCGCGCCTGTACATCGGATAGGAGCTTATCTCTTTCTCATCGAGGTAGATCTGGCCCCCATCCGGCTTGATGAGTCCGACGATCATGTAAAAAGTCGTCGTTTTCCCGGCGCCGTTCGGCCCCAGCAGGCCGACCACTTCGCCGGGATAAATATCGAGATTGACATCGCTCACGACTGTTCTCTTGCCGTATATCTTTGTCAATCCTCTGGCCGCCAGTCTTCCCATGCTTTCTTCACTCTTTATTTTTTACCTTTAACCTTATCCTTGTCCTCAGGGTAAATGACCGCCGTCACCCTGCTTTGAGAGGAACTTTCCACGAAACCCCTGTCCTCCTCAAGCAGCACGATTATCTTATCCCCCCTGATCGTGTTGCCGCCCTCCCTCATTACCGGATTGCCGGTCACGATTATCTTCTGATCGTCGTTCAGAAATACCGCTTCTTCGCCCGTGATGATTCTTTCCCCCTGGGTAATCCGTACGTTTCCTTTCGCTTCGATGCGGTCAAGGTCGCCTGCTCCGGAATCGAGTTTTGATTCCGCTTTCGGCTTATCCTCTTTTTTGCTCTCTTTTTTATAATAGATGTAAAGCTGGTTCGATTTCATCACCCGATCCGCCTCGACGGCTACGACATTGCCGCTGAATACGGCCAGCTTCTGCTCGTTATATGCATCAAGCCGGTCGGACGTGATCCTTATTGGTCCGCCCCTTTTCGCTTTGAAGTCTTTGGCCTTGCTCTGAGCCGCGGCATTCGATCCGGCCATAAGCAACAGGCATGAAATAATGAGGACCAAAATTTTTGAGTTCACAGTTCGCGGTTCGCAGTTCACAGTTCACCTGGAAAGCCCGGTCATCTTAATCCTTCTTTGTCTCAGCTTCTCAACCTCTCATCTTCTTCTTTACTTGGATAAAACGGCCTGCACGCCGGAAAGAAGAGAGACTCTCTCTTCCTTTACGTACAGCTTCATTCCCCTGGCGTTAATGGCTGTCTTGTTGCCTTCCATGAAGACTTTTCCATCAGTATGTACAATGCGGTCCGCGGCGGAATAAAGCAGCTTGTCCGTCGTAAAACGGTCCCCGCGGTCGGAGACGACAACGACATTTCCGGTAATCTCCGCGTCGTTGCTGTCGGTATGCAGTATTCCGCTCTCGCCCGTCATGGTGTAGCTCTTTCCCCCGGACGTAATCAATTTGATCCGGATGTTGTCGAAATAGGCCAGATTGTCTTTCTTGACATACCGGCCGGAATCCGCCTGCAGCTCCCATTTCAGGTCAGGGTCTCCCACTTCCGTGAAATGGATGTTCTTGACCTGGAGATCAACATTCTCGGGGATGATCTTCAGCGTCTCCCCCTTATTTCCGTCACCGCCCGAGATGTACATCAGAATACCGGCTGCTCCGGCAATCAGGAGGATAAGCCCGGCGGCTGCGTAAATCCTTGTCCGGCCCGGCTTCACAAGGAATCGCATTATGGAGAGCATGAAATCAGGTCTTTTCAATATCGCAACCTGTATGCACGCGCAATATACCATCGGGCTGATGTGATGTAAAGTTTATATACCGGGAAACGACTTCATTCCATTTCCCCTGCTGCTTGAGAATAAGCTCGCAGATCTCTCTCGCCGCCCCGCGTCCTCCACTTCTGCGCGTCACGTAATCGGCTGATCGGCGCGCGAGGGGCATGGCATCGGCGACCGCGAAGGCAAAACCGGCCTTTCGCATGAGAGGAATATCCGTAATGTCGTCTCCGACACAGGCGACATGCCCGGCCGGTATTCCCCTGGATTCGAGAATCTTATCGAACACGGCCGTTTTATCCTTCGCACCCTGAAATACGTCGGTGACGCCGAGATCCCGGGCGCGGAATTCGACGACCCGGGAAGTTCTTCCTGTCAGGAACACCACCCCGATTCCCGCCCTCATCAGCATTTTGATCCCGTGGCCGTCCTTGACATCAAAGAATTTCAATTCCCGCCCGTCGTCGTCGTATACGATGCGCCCGTCCGTCAATACGCCGTCGACATCGAAGATGACGTGCCGTATGAGGAGAATCCTCCTTCTGGTCTCAGGATCGATCGGCTGCATGGCTCCGTTCCGCTTTCTTCACCACCGCGTCTATTTCCTTCAACACGGACAGAAGTTCCGGCAGGGCGTCAAGCGCCAGGGAATTGGGGCCGTCGCACAGCGCCCGATCCGGATCCGGGTGCACTTCCAGGAATAAGCCGTCCACCCCCGCGCCTGCAGCCGCCCTGGCAAGACACGGCACGACGGCGCGGTCGCCGCCCGATGAGCGGCCGGCGCCTCCGGGCATCTGCGCGGAGTGCGTCGCATCGAACACGACCGGCACTCCCATTTTCCTGATTGCGGGAAGCGACCGCATATCGGCGACCAGATTATTATATCCGAAGGTCGTCCCCCTCTCCGTCACCAGTATATTCCCGTTTCCCGCCGCGACAGCCTTTTCGATCAGGGTTGAGACATCCCACGGCGCCAGGAACTGCCCCTTTTTGATGTTTATGGCGCGGGCCCTGCGGGCGACCTCCATGACGAAGTCCGTCTGCCGGCATAGAAACGCGGGCACCTGGAGGACGTCCAGCGCCTGAGCGGCGGGCTCTATTTCCTCGAAACGGTGCACGTCCGAGAGAACGGGTATATCCAGCTCGCGCTTGATCCTGCCGAGGATTTCCAGGCCCTTGACGAGGCCCGGCCCGCGGAAGGAATCCGCCGCGCTCCGATTCGCTTTGTCGAAGGAGGACTTGAATACAAGCGGTATGCCGAGCCTGCCGGCAAGCTCTTTCAGGTATTCGGCCGTTTTCCAGACCAGGTCTTCGCTTTCGATGACGCACGGCCCGGCGATCAGGACGAAGGGCGCCCCCCCGCCGATGCGGACCTTGCCTGCTCCGATAGTCGCGCTCAACTCGCCCCCTTTTGCGATTCGTGCTTCTGCTGGAGTATCCTGATTTTCAGCTGCGGTATTTTCCTTGCCGCCCTGGACGATTCAGGATTGATCCCGTACGCCGTCGTATATTCCCTCAACGCCTCCCGGATCATTCCTTTCTTTTCGTACGCCGCGCCCAGCCCCGCGTATATTTCATCATCTTCCTTATCATATTTAAGGGCGGTTTTATAATTCTCTATTTCCTTATCCACATCGCCCTTCAGCCCGTATGCACGGGCGAGACTCGAATACAGTCCCGCCGTTTTCGGCTGGGTCTTTATCATCTTTTCGTAGGTCCGGATGGCGGCGGCGTAATCCTTGCGGCCGAGATAATAATCCGCGAGAAAAGACAGGACCTGGTTGTTCGGCCTGACCGCGGCGAACTTCTCGTATTCTTCCGCCGCCCTCTTCATGTTATTCAGCTTTTCGTACGTATACCCGAGATTGTACCTGATCTGCGGATCGGCGGATCCCAGCTTGATCGCCTTTTCGTAATGGTCTGCGGATTTCCTGTACTGGCGCGCCTCTCCCAGGGCGTAAGCAAGACCCGCATGGAGGCCGCCGTTATTTGGAGACGCCTTGACCGCCTTTTCGTACATGCCGACGGCGGCCTTGTATTTCTTTTCCCTCAGGTATATGTCTCCGAGCCTGATCGGCGCGTCCGTATCTTTCGGGCGGAGCTTCAGCACTTTTTCCAGCTCGGCGGCGGCTTCCCGGAATCTCTTTTCCTTTTCGTAGGCAACGGCGAGATTGTAATGCACCAGCGGGTCTTTGGGGTTAAGTGACAGGGCCTTCCGGTAATTCGCGATTTCCTCCTTCCGGTTGCCCTTTCCCCCGTGGGCCAGGCCCAGATAGGCGTAAGCGAGGGCGTTTTTCGGATTGATCCGGACGATCTCGGAGTATATCCGGATGGCCTCGTCGTTGTTGCCGGTTTTCATGCTCAATTCGGCCATCGCCGTCAGGGCGTTGACGTCTCCCGGCTTGCTCTTCAGGTAGGCCCGGTAGCTCTCTATGGCCTCTTTCGCCCGGCCGGTCTTCTCATACGCCTCCGCCAGGCGGAAATGGAGAATCTTGTTTTGCGGCTGCAGCTTCAGGGATTCCGAATAATACCTGGCGGCGTCAGCCCATTTGTCCAGTTTGCCCGAAATAAAGCCGACATTGGCCTGGGCGGCCGCGTCGGAGGGATTTTTCTTCAGGATCAGGTTGTAAAGGGGAAGGGCCTCCTCGTACTGTTTCTTTTCCGTCAGCAGCCCCGCCAGGCCGATCAGGGCGGGCATATCGTCCGGTTTCTGTTTCAGGACCTTCCGATACTCTGAAATGGCCTTTTCCTTGTGCCCCTGCTCGGTATAAGCGGAGGCAAGCATCTTGCGCACCGACGTATCCTGGGTGTTCATTTCGACGGCGCGCTTCAGAGGGTCTATTGACCGGGTGCCGGAAGAGGATTCCTTGGCCGCGCGAAGCCAGTCCTGCGGGCCGATCTCCACCGCGACCGGGATTTCCGCCATGGCTTTTTCCCGGAAAAGCACCTGAATGGCGAATTCCGGGCGCGCGGCTCCCCGCGCGCGGGACGATTCGAAGGCCATAACGCGGTCAACAATCTCGATCCCCTTCAGGACGACGCGGTACGTCTCCTTTCCTTCGAGTCCCCTGACCCTCACGGATATTCCCGCTTCGAACGGAGAGCCGGTACGGACATCCTTGATGACGAATTCATCCCTGTACCCGATTTCCAGTGTGTCCCCGGCGGCAAGGCGCTGATCCTTGCCGTTCTTCTCCACCAGGACATAATCCAGCGACGGCGTGCGGCCGGCGATCAGGGTCAAAACGGCCTCCCTGACGCCCTTGCCCGTTTTCGTCCCGGACTGCAGCAGCAGCCAGGCCCCGGCGGCCAGCACGACCGCGGCGATCGCGCAGCCTGCGATTATCAGCCGCCTGCGGTAGGGCAGCCGATCGAGGATAACGCGCCAGGATAGGGCGCGTTTATTTTTTTCTTTCTTTTTTTTGTAATATTCCATTTCCTGTTCGAATCCCGTCATCCCCTCGGATGATACTTCTTGTGAATTTCCTTCAAGCGCGACCTGGTCACGTGCGTATAAATCTGCGTCGTCGAGATATCCGCATGGCCGAGCATTATCTGAACGGACCTGAGATCGGCCCCGCCCTCGAGCAGATGCGTCGCGAAAGAATGACGGAACGTATGCGGATGCACTTTGCTCTCCAGGCCGGCGGTCCGCGCATGCCTTTTGACTATCTTCCAGAAGCCCTGGCGGGTCAACCCCTCCCCCGCCCGGTTCAGGAAAAGAAAGGGGCTCTGCTTTTTCTCCAGCTGCAGCCTGGCCCCTTCCACGTAATTTTTCAGAGAGCGGATCGCCGCCCTGCCGATCGGGACGATGCGCTCCTTTCTCCCCTTGCCCATGGCCGTGAGATACCCTACATGCCAGTTGACGTCATTGAGCGTCAGCGCGATCAGTTCCGATACGCGGATCCCGGTGGCGTAGAGGAGCTCCAGCATCGCCTTGTCCCTCGCGCCGATGGTCCCGTCCGCGCGGGGCGCGGCGAGGAGGCGGTCCATTTCTGCGCGGCTCAGGGCTCCCGGCAGCTTCGTCCAGGTCTTCGACAACCCTACTTCCGCCACGGGGCTTTCGCCGATCCGGCCCTCTCTGACGAGGTACTTATAAAACCCGCGAACCGCCGCGAGGCAGCGGTTGATCGAGTTCGCGCTCAACCCCTCGGCGCGGAGCTCCCATAGAAATGCGGTCGCATGCTCCGGCCGCGCGGTTTTCGCGTCCTTCACGCCCGACCTCGACAGAAACTGCGCATATCTGAGGAGATCCCTGCCGTATGCCTCTAAAGTGTTCAGGGACGAACCCTTTTCCACAGCGATGAACTGCAGATATGCGTCTATGCTGTCCTGCATGTATCCAAACCGCGACCGGATTGTTTTTTAACGCAAACCCGCCGTCGACGCAAAGCTTTTTTTGCGCAATTCCGCGCAGTTTGTACTTTCGATCTGAATCATACCGGTTGACATCCCTCTTTCTTCTATGTTAGCCAATGACGTTGTTTTTCGTACTGAAACAAAATAACCGCACCGGCTGGGAGGGGTATCATGAAATCGGTGAAACTGTCTGTTGCCTTCGTGCTGATTGCGCTTCTGGTCGCATCGTTTTCCGGTCCCGCGTTCGCGCAAGCCGGGGACGCGGTCCGTATCGGGGTTTTCCTGCCGATGACCGGCGGAGTGGCGTCTTACGGTCAGATGGAGTGGGCGGGCATTCAGATGGCAAACCGGATGAAGCCCCGCGTGCTGGGGAGGCCGGTCGAACTCATTCTTGTTGATGAAAAGAGCGACCGCATCGAAGCGGCCAACGCCGTGGACCGCCTGATCAGCAGAAACAGGGTACACGCCATAATCGGGACGGCCACAAGCAGCAATACAATGGCGGCCACGCCCATCGCCGAAAAAGCCCGGATCCCCATCATCTCTCCGACGGCGACGGACCCCAGAGTCACCCAGAACAGAAAATATACGTTCAGGGTCTGCTTCATCGATCCGTTCCAGGGGGAAGTCGCAGCGCGGTTCGCGTTCAACAGCCTGAAAGCAAGGCGCGCCGCCCTGCTTATAGACAGGGCGCAGGATTACTGCGTGGACCTCGCCAATTTCTTCCGTAACAATTTTACAAAAATGGGAGGCAAGATCGTTCAGACGACATATTGCCAGACCGGAGACCAGGACTTCACGGCGCAGATTTCGGCCATTATGGCCACCAGGCCGGATATCCTGTACCTCCCCAACTACTACGCGGAAGACGCCCTGATCTGCAAGCAGGCCGCAGAGCTGGGGATGAGGATCCCGATCATGTCCGCCGACGGCGCCCAGGCCCCCGAGCTGATAAAAATCGGAGGCAAAGCGGTGGAAGGTTTCCTCCTGACGGGTCATTTTGAAAAGGAAGGCGCGGCCACAAAGCTGGCGAAACAGTACATACGCAATTACGAGGGCAAATTCAAAATGGAAGCCAGCGGTTTTGACGCGCTCGGGGCCGACGCCTATTTTGTCCTGCTGAACGCCATGGAGCGCGCAAAATCCGTGGAAGGCCCCAGGGTCAGGGCGGCGCTGGCGAAAACAAGGAAGTTCGAAGGCGTCTCCGGGGTCATCAATATCGGAGAGGACGGAAACGCGGTGAAGAGCATGGTCATCCTGCAGGTAAAGAACGGCAAATTCCGCTACCTGGCAACTGTGAATCCCTGAACGGACCGAAACAATGAAGGACCGGGGGCGATTAGTCTCAATCGCCCCTCTTTTTTAGGATGGATTTCTCCTTTCTCGCGCAGCAGATCATAAACGGCATTTCCCTGGGCGGGCTGTACGGCCTGATCGCGGTCGGTTACACGCTCGTTTACGGCATACTCCGGCTCATCAATTTCGCTCACGGCGACATCATGATGATCGGATGCTATTTCGCCTTTTACGGAATTTTCATGTTCTCGCTTCCGTGGTGGGCTTCTTTTCTGCTGGCCGTGATCCTTACGGCTGCGGCGGGAATCCTCATCGACATCGGCGCCTACAGGCCCGTTCGCAACGCCCCGCGCATTTCCGCTCTCATCACCGCCATCGGCGTTTCTTTCCTGCTCGAGAACCTCGGCCTCGTGCTCTTCAGCGGAAGACCCAAGGCGTTTTACCGTCCGGAATTTCTCTCCGAGATACGGGAAATCGCGGGGGTGAGGATTCTCGACTTGAATATCTGGTCGTTCGTGTTGACCCTGGTCCTGCTCGGAGTGATTCTCTTCATCATCCACGATACCAGGACGGGACGGGCCATGCGCTGCATCGCCTACGACATGGAAACGACGAAGCTGATGGGGGTGGACGTCAACCGGATAATCGCGCTTACCTTCGCCATCGGCTCCGCGGCGGCCGCGGCGGGAGGAATCATGTGGGCGATGCGCTATCCGCAGATCAATCCCCTCATGGGCATCATCCCCGGCCTCAAGGCGTTCGTGGCCGCGGTTCTCGGCGGGATAGGAAACGTCACGGGCGCGATGCTGGGGGGGCTTCTCCTCGGGATCATCGAAATCCTGCTGGTGGCGCTCCGTCCGGACATGGCCGGATACAGGGACGCAATCGCCTTCGCCATCCTGATCCTGATCCTTCTGTTCCGCCCGACGGGGCTGATGGGACAGAAGCTCCCGGACTAGCCGGAGGACTGCCGTGGATCCTCACAGGAAGAGAAATCAGGCGCTTTCGCTGGCGGCGATCGCCGTCGTGGCCGCCATCCTCTATTTCGCCGACAGCGGCGCGTCCGACTACCAGATCCGCATTCTGAACAACTGCGCTATCTTTGCTGCGCTGGCCGTGAGTTACAACCTGATCAACGGCGTCACGGGTCAGTTTTCCCTCGGACCCAACGCTTTCCTGGCCATTGGAGCATATACGTCCGCCCTGCTGACGATGTCTCCGCTCGAGAAGGAATTGTCCTTCATAATCGATCCCGTCATCTGGCCCCTGAACGAGATCCAGACGCCTTTTTACGTGTCCCTCCTCGCCGCCGGATCAGTCTCGGCCCTCTTCGGGCTGCTGATGGGATTTCCCGTCTTCCGGGTGCGAGGCGATTACCTCGCCATCGTGACCCTCGGTTTCGGAGAGGTTGTGCGGGTCGTCGCCAACAACACCCAGAGCGTCACAAACGGTCCGCTGGGATTGAAAGGCATAGAGGCCCATACCGACCTCTGGTGGACGTCCGGGTTCGCCCTGGCCACGGTTTTCTTCGTCGGCCGGCTGGTGAGGAGCAGCTATGGAATGGCGCTGAAGGCGATCCGGTATGACGAAACGGCGGCGGAGGCCATCGGCATAAACACCTTCTGGCACAAGATGCTGGCCTTTATCGTCAGCGCGTTTTTCGCCGGGATCGGCGGAGGCCTGCTGGCGCATCTGATCACCACCATTTCACCCTCGCTGTTCACTTTTTTCCTCACGTTCAACCTCCTGATCATCATTGTGCTGGGCGGGCTGGGAAGCACGACGGGGGCGGTGCTCGCGGCCTTGCTGGTCACATGGGGAGGCGAGGCCCTGCGCTTCGTGGAAGAGCCGATGCAGATCGGCCCGCTTGACATCCCCGGCATCCCCGGAATGAGAATGGTTATCTTTTCCCTCCTGCTCGTGCTGATGATGATTTTCGCCAGGCAGGGGATCATGGGAACGCGTGAATTTTCCTGGAACGCGGTTTTCAGCGGAATCAGGAGACTGCAACGCGGTCCGGGGAAGGCAAAGTGACTGAACTCTTCAGGGCGGAAAATCTGACGATGCAGTTCGGCGGCCTTACGGCCGTAAGCGGCTTCGACCTCAGCCTGTGCAGGGGGGAAATCGTCGGTTTGATCGGCCCGAACGGGGCCGGCAAGACAACGGTCTTCAACATGATCGCCGGCTATTATACTCCCTCCGAGGGCAAAATCCTGTTCGAGGGGAAAGTCCTGAACGGAAAGAAGGCGCACGAGATAACGAAGCTGGGCATCGCCAGGACTTTCCAGAATATACGCCTTTTCCCGGACCTCAAGGTTATCGAGAACATCATGCTGGCGTACCACTGCCGGATCCGGTCTTCGTTCTTCGGCGCCGTTTTCCATTTTCCCCTTTACCGGCGCGAAGAAGAGGAGATGATGCGGAAAGCCATGCTGCTTCTGAACGAGGTCGGGCTGGCGGAGTCGGCGGAGGAGCAGTCTTCTTCCCTGCCCTACGGCAAGCAGCGCAAGCTGGAAATCGCACGGGCGCTCGGAACCGGTCCGAAACTCCTGCTGCTGGACGAGCCCGCGGCGGGAATGAATCCCAGCGAAACGCAGGAACTGCTGGACCTCATCCTCCGGCTGAAAGAGGATTTCGGGTTAACCATCCTTCTGATTGAGCACGATATGAAATTCGTGATGAGGATCTGCGAGCGGATAAAAGTTCTCGACTACGGGATAACGATCGCCGAGGGCACTCCCCTTGAAATCCAGAAGGACTCCAAGGTCATTGAAGCTTATCTGGGGGAGGTCCGGACATGTTGAGAGTAAACGATCTTCACGTGCATTATGGAGGGATACACGCCGTACGGGGAATCACCCTGAATGTTTCGGAAGAAAAAATAGTAACCCTGATCGGGGCCAACGGGGCCGGCAAGAGCACGCTGCTGAGGACCATCTGCGGCCTTGTCCGGCCGACCTCGGGAGAAATCCGCTTCCTCGGCCATGACATCGCCGGCATGGCTCCTCATCTGGTTGCACGGGACGGAATCGTCATGGCGCCCGAAGGCAGGAAGGTATTCGTGAACCTGAGCGTATACGAAAACCTCCTCATGGGCGCTTACAGCCGCGTCGGCCAGAGGGAAGTCCGCGGCGATCTGGACAGGGTGTACTCCATTTTCCCGAGGCTCCGCGAGCGGGCGCGCCAGCCGGCCGGCACCCTTTCCGGCGGAGAGCAGCAGATGCTCGCCGTTGGCCGCGCCCTCATGGCCGCGCCGAAGCTCCTCCTCCTGGACGAGCCCTCCCTGGGCCTCGCCCCCATGCTGATTTCGGAAGTGTTCCGCGTAATCCGCGAAATCAACAATCAGGGCACGACCATCCTGCTGATAGAACAGAACGCGATGGCGGCGCTCAGCATCGCCGATTACGGCCATGTGCTCGAGACGGGAGTACTGGCCCTTTCCGGAACGGGGCAGGATCTTCTCTGCGATGATCGGGTCCGAAAGACCTATCTGGGGGAATTATAAGCACTGATCTCTGTTAAAGTGAGTTTCTGACGTATTCGGAAATATTTTCGTACTCTCCGGAATTGAACCAGCGGATACGTATGCCGAGTCTCTCCATCCGGCGGAACCAGGTCATCTGCCGTTTTGCGAACCGGCGGATCCTGATTTCCAGAGTATCAATAAGCTCACTCCGCGTCATCTCGCCCCGAAGATAAAGGCCCGTACAGCGGTATTCGAGACCGAACCTGTCGAGCCTCTCCCAGCCGATCCCCGCGTTTACCAGGCCCTGCACCTCTTCGATCATGCCCGAGTCCATCCTCTTTCTCAGGCGCTCGCCGATCTTTTTTCTCAGTTCCTCCCGGCCGCAGCTTATGCCTATGACGAGCGGGCGTATTTCCGGCCTTTCGGGAGTATCCTCCGGGGGCCGGGATGCTATTTCTATGGCTCGGATAATCCGTTCCCTGTCGGTAAAATCCGTTTTATTATGCAGAACGGGTTTAAGCTCCAGGAGTATCGCCTTGAGCTCATCCATTCCGAGGGGCATGAGCTCCCTCCGCAGCAGGTGATTCTCCGGAACTTCCGCCATACGGTAATTCCTCAGGACCGATTCGATGTAGAGTCCGCTCCCCCCCGACATGACGGGAATCAATCCGCGCTCCCTCATTTCCCCGAAGCGGGAAAAGAACGCCTGCTGGTAATCGTAAACGCTGAATTCGCCGGCCGGATCCAGCAGGTCAATCAGATGGCAGACGACGCCCGCGCGGCGATACTCGTCAAGGTCCTTCCCGGTTCCGATATCCATCCCGCGATATACCTGGCGGGAATCGGCGGAAATTATTTCCGTGCCGACCTGCTTTGCCAGCCTGACCGCCACGGCCGTTTTGCCCGTTGCGGTCGGCCCGAGAATAACGATCAGATTCCGGTGATTTTCTCCCATACCGCCTTCATCCGTATTTTACTTGATTTTAAACCTAAGTTCTGTCAACTTCCACCCGCAATTGAAATGAAACTATTCCAAAATCAAAAGCTCGATCTGGGGTCGAGTCCCATCGGCCCTTTGCTTTTTCAGATGAGCATGCCGTCAATCGCCGCAATGCTCATGATGGCAATATACAATCTCGTCGATGTCTACTGGCTCGCCCGGGTGGGTTCGAAAGAAATCGCCGCGCTGACGATTTCTTTCCCCGTCCAGATCGTGATCAGCTCCGTGGGAGTCGGCGCCGGAATTGGAGCGGGTTCATTCGCGGCCCGGATGTTCGGAGCGCGCCGGAACGACCTCGCCTTCCGCACGGCGGGTCAGGGAATTCTCCTGTCCGTATTTTTCGGCGCGCTGGTGATCGCCTGCGGACTGCTCTTTCCTTCCCCCCTGCTCCGTTTCTTCGGGGCGACGGAAGAGATCATGGAAGTCGCCCTCGCCTATATCGGCATTTTCGTGCTTGCGGCGCCTTTCCAGATTTTTCTCATCATATCGAGCAATCTCTTCCGGGCCGAAGGCAATCCCAATCTGTCCATGTACGTAATAGTTTTCGCGGCGCTGGTCGGCGCTGTTCTCGATCCGTTTCTCATTCTCGGCTGGGGCCCCTTCCCGGCGCTGGGAATACGCGGAGCGGCCCTGGCTCTTATCATCGGCCAGGTCGGAACGGGATTTGTGGCGCTGGCCATCCTCCTGTCTCAGCACTCAAAGTACCGCATCCGGCTGCGTGATATACGGCCCGATCCGGCGGTTATCTCCGCCATTTCCCAGGTCGGGTTTCCCGCCTTTATCATGAACATCACCCTCAGCATTGTCTTTACCGTGTACAACCACGTTCTGGGAGGATTCGGTCCGCTCGCCCTGGCGACGATGGGACTCCTGTTCCGTGTCAGCGGGATAGTGGTCTGGGTGCTGTTCGGGATCGGGCACGGCGTCATGCCCCTTGTCGGCTACAGCTTCGGGGCCGGGCTTTACCGCCGCCTGGACGGCATAGTCCGGCTGGCGGTCCGCGTCTCCTCGCTCATCGCGGGGGTGAGCGTTGTTATTCTCGAGTTGTTCGCCCCGTTCATTCTCGGATTGTTCACCGACGACGCCCTGCTCATCGAGACGGCGTTGCCCGCGTTAAGGATATACTCGACGGCGCTCCTCCCCATCGCTCCCGTTGTTATCTGGATCAGCATGTTCAACGGACTGGGAAAAGGATTCACCTCCATGGTTCTGCTCGTCACCCGGGATTCGCTTCTCCTCGTTCCTTTTCTTTTCCTTCTTCCCATGCTCCTGGGCCTGAGCGGGGTCTGGCTTGCTCATCCCGTCTCCAACCTCCTGACATTCCTGATCGTCCGCTACTGGGCGGACAGGGAGCTCAAGAGCCTCGCCGGGACCGGGACCCTTTTCAACGTCTGAGTCCGCGCGGATTCATGATCGTCACTCCACCTGTATTTTCGTTTCCTTTGCTGTTTTCTGTATTTCAATCAAGTTGTCCTCGACCTCTTTCGTGCTGGAGACGCCGAGTTCCTTGAAGCGCCTGAAGGAGGGTATGAGGCGGGTTTCCAGGGAGCGGACTGCTTCATTGTGCGATTCGACAGCCCTGTTCAGGCCGCTCCCGACTCTGCTGAAGTGCTCCACGACGACGGCGAAGCGCTCGTACAGTTCCTTGCCGAGTCGGCTGATTTCCCGGGCTCCCTTCGCCACCTGTTCCTGCTGCCATCCGAAGGCGATCGCGCGCAGCAGGGCTATCAGCGTCGTCGGAGTTGCCAGAATGACTTTCTTCAGAATTCCGTCTTCCACGAGCTTCGGGTCTATTTCCAGGGCCACGCTGAAGAAAGACTCGCCCGGCAGATACATGACCACCATTTCGGGGGTGCTCTCGAATTGCTCCCAGTAGGATTTCAGGCAGAGGCTGTTCATGTGCACCCTCACCTGGCTGACATATCCCGCCTGCGCCTTCGCCCTGTCCTCGTCGGAAGAGGATGATTGCACCGCGGCCAGGTAGGCCTTTACCGGCGCCTTGGCGTCGATGATGATCGTCCTGCCGTTCGGAAGCCTGATCACCATGTCCGGACGCAGCCTTCCGCTCTCGGCGGTAACGGACACCTCCTCGTAAAAATCGCAATACGGCGCCATCCCTGCAAGCTCGACCGCCCGCTTCAGACTCATCTGTCCCCAGGCGCCCCCCGGTTTCGGACTCTGGAGCGCGGTGACGAGCGTGTTCGTTTCCTTCCGCAGCTGCTCGCTCATCAGCGACAGAGACTGTATGGACTGCGCCAGTCCGCCGTAGCTCTCGCTTCTGTTTTTTTCGATCGCTTTCAGCCCCTCTTCGTAGCGTTTCAGCATTTCCTCGAGGGGCCTGACCGTCCCCTCCACGGCGGCATAATGCTCTCCAAGACGTCCTTTGGTCTGCTCGATGATCTTCCCCAGATGTTCTTTGGCGAGCTGGAGGAAATTTGTATTTGAGGTTTCCAGGGCGGACGCCGCATGCGCCTTGAAGGTTTCCACCATTTCGGTCTTCATGAGCGTCACCAGCTCTTTCTGCCGCTCGATGTTCCTGTCCGCCTCCCCGAGCCTCGTCTCCATTTCCACTCTTTTCTTCGTTTCCTCCTCCAGCGCGGCGCCCAGCTTCTCCGTCTCCTCCTCGGCCCGCGCCATCCTGGCGTGGAGCTGGTCCGCCTGCCCCTGGGCGAATTTTGCACTGCCTTCCAGCTCGGCTATTTTTTCGGCCGATTCCCTTTGAAACCTGGCCCTCGCGGCAAGCCACGCGATCAAACCGCCGACGATCAATCCCGCCAACACGCCCAAAAAAGTCGTTTCCATGCCGGTCCCTCTACTCGAATTTGAATCCCTTGGCCAGGACTCCCAGGCACGCATCCGCTACGTCGGGATCGTACAGAATGCCTCTGTTCTTGGATATCTCCTCGATGGCCTTGTCGGTACCCACAGTCGGACGGTACGGACGATGCGACGCCATGGATTCGAATACGTCGGCCACGGCGAGAATGCGGGCCTCCAGGAGTATTTCTTCGCCTTTCAATCCCCTCGGGTAACCGGACCCGTTGAACCGCTCGTGATGCTGGTAAACGATATTGGCCACGGGCCAGGGAAATTCTATCCTCTTCAGAATGTCGTAGCTCACCTGCGGATGCGTCTTCATGATGTCGTACTCGATTTCGGTCAGGTGGCCGGGTTTGCTCAGCATCTCGGCGGGTATGTAAATTTTCCCTATATCGTGAATCACCGAGGCGGTATGGATGCCCTCGATCCGTTCCTGGGGAAGGCCCATTTCCCGCGCAATCGCGCACGCCAGCAGGTCCACGCGCCGTTGATGACCCGCCGTGTAGGGATCCCTCGTCTCGACGATCATCGCAATCGTCTGGATGGTATCTTCCATGCTGCGCTGAAGCCGCTCGAAGCTCTTCTTGAGATCGGCTTCGGCCTTTTTCCTCTCGGTTATGTCTTCGTAAGTGGCGACGATGCTCCTGTTCTTCAGGTACTCGCCGATTCTCGACGCGGTCACCAGGCAAATGATTTCCTTTCCGTCCTTTCTGCGGCAGGGGAATTCCTCGAAAAAAACTCTCTCCTGCTCAAGCACCGGGTAGAAATCCTGGGCGATCTTCTCGAATTCCCTGTCCGAGCGGTACAGAACCCTTGTGCTCTTTCCTATCAGATCCTCCGGTCTCCATCCGAAAACGGGCCGGACGGCGTTATTGGCGAAATTGATCACCCGGTTCTGAAGCCCGATCACGGCGATGGGAATGGCTTCAAGAATCGAGGTTTCCAGGTCTCTCAGATCGCGAATTTTGTCCTGGGCTTCTTTCAGGCCGGTGACGTCCATATAGTTGCCCAGCATGCCGCGCTTCCCCTCGTACTCGATTGAGGAAACTGTTTCCATTATCCTCCTGACGGCGCCCGATTTTGTGATCGACCTGAATTCATACGGCAGCGTCCTCTCGCCGTTCAGCATTCTGACGGCATTTTCGCTCACCTGTTCCCGGTCGTCAGGATGCACGAGTTCGAGCGTCTTCCGGCCGGTGAGCTCTTTTGCGGAATAACCGGTAAAATTTTCGAATTGCGCATTGACGTACACGAACCTGCCGTTCCGCGAAAGGTAGATCGCAATGGGCGAACTCTCGACCATAGTCCTGTTGAGCTTTTCGGCCTCCACCCTCTCCGTCATGTCTTCGAAAGTTTCCAGGGCGCCGACGATCTTCCCGTCCCCGCTCCGGACGAGGGCGGCTGTCATGCGAAGCCATTTCCCCGCTCTTCCAAGCTTCGGAAAAAAATCAGTCGCTTCGAAGGCCTCCGGGAGGAGGCTCGATCTTTTATACCCGACTCTGTACCAGACGTCGAAATCCGTCAACCCCGCCCGGCCCCGCTTGATGGCTTCGTCGATCAGCAGGTCGGCGAGAAGAGGCCTTTTTTTGTTGTAGAATATCCTCCATTGAGAGTCGGTTCCGTTCATTTCCTCCGTTTTATAGCCGGACAGGTTTTCCATTGCGCGATTCCAGTAAAAGATCCGGTGGTTCCTGTCAACGGCGAACATGGGAATGGGGGAACTTTGCAGTATTTCGCTGCAGACGATTTCATTTCCGCCCGGATCGCCGGACCGGGAGAGTTCCAGATCCGCTATTCTTCGGCGCATCTCCTCAATTTCCGAAACCAGTTCCGCTTTTGTCCTCTTTACCGTATCGTTCTTCATCATCGATTCCTGTTAATGATAGTGGCATGAGACAAGATGGTTTTGGCCCTCTTTCCGCTTCAGGACCGGGGCTTCTTTCTCGCAGTATGAGGTCTTTTCCGGGCAGCGCGGATGAAAGGGACAGCCCTCCGGCGGCGACATCGCGCTCGGAAGATCGCCGTTCAGAAGGATTCTCTTCCGTCCGTTGCCCTTCCCCGGGACGGGCACGGCGGAAAGCAGCGCCCTGGTGTACGGATGGGCGGGGCTGTCGAACAGGGCTTTTCTGTCCCCCGCTTCCACGATCCTGCCGAGATACATGACTGCAATACGGTCGCTCATGTGCCTCACTACGCTCAGGTCGTGGCTGATGAAAAGGTACGTAAGGCGAAATTCCTTCTGGAGATCCTTCATCAGATTCAAAATCTGGGCCTGAATGGACACATCGAGCGCCGAGACCGGCTCGTCGGCTATGATCAGCTTCGGCTGCAGGGCAATGGCCCTTGCTATCCCTATCCTCTGCCGCTGGCCGCCGCTGAACTCGTGCGGATAGCGGTTCATATGTTCCGCCGTAAGGCCCACCTTGTCCATGAGAGCGAGGACCCTTTTTTCCCGCTCTTTCTTTTCGAACAGTCCATGAATGATGAACGGCTCGCCCAGTATGCCGCCCACGCTCCTCCTGGGATTTAAAGATGAATAGGGATCCTGGAAAATGATCTGGGCTTCCCTCCGGAACCGCTTCAGCTCCTGCCCTGAAAGGGAGAAGACATCCCGTCCGGCAAACAGGATTTCTCCCTCTGTGGGCCGTTCAAGGCGCACTGCAATCCTTCCGATGGTGGTTTTCCCGCATCCGCTTTCTCCCACCAGTCCGACCGTCTCGCCCGGATATACATCGAGGTCCACGCCGTCCACGGCATGCACGACTCCGTCCCGCCCGGAGAAAAGGCCTCCCCGCACGACGTAATCCTTTTTCAGTTTTCTGACCGCAAGGAGCGGATTCATCCCTTTCTCTCCCGCTCCTTCCAGCAGCGCACGAAGTGCCCCGGCGAACATTCCCTCAGCTCCTGAGGCTCAACCCGGCATGCCGGCTCAACTTCCGGACACCGGTCCTGATAACTGCACCCGGCGGGGAGTTCGAAAAGGCTCGGCACCGCGCCGGGTATTGCTTCCAGGTATTCCTTTTCGTCCCTCTCCTCCAGCGAGGGTATCGACTTCAGCAGCCCTGTCGTGTAGGGGTGCAGCGGCCTGGAAAAGATGATTTCCGCCGCGGCGTATTCCACGATTTTTCCCGCATACATGACGGCGACGGAGTGGGCCGCTTCCGATATGACTCCGAGATCATGGGTAATAATCATAACCGAGGTCCCCGTGTCCTCCTGAATACGCCTGATTAATTCAAGTATCTGGGCCTGGATCGTCACATCCAGGGCCGTCGTCGGCTCATCGGCAAGAAGGAGGCTCGGGTTGCAGGAAAGGGCCATGGCGATCATCACCCTCTGCCGCATGCCGCCGCTCAGCTGGTGGGGATAATCACGGACCCTCTTTTCCGGCGACGGTATCCCTACTTTTCCGAGCATTTCCACCGTCCGCTCCAGGGCGTCTTTCCGGGAAAGCCCCTGGTGAAGCCTTACCACCTCGGAAACCTGCTCTCCTATCCGCAGCACGGGATTCAAAGCCGTCATGGGCTCCTGAAAGATCATCGATATGCAGCGCCCGCGAACCCTGCGCATCTCCTCGTCGCTCATGGCGAGAAGGTCCATGCCGTTCAGGAGGATGCGGCCCGACACTATCCTGCCGGCCGGCCGCGGCACCAGTTTCAGGATGGAAAGAGCCAGGACGGTCTTGCCGCATCCCGATTCTCCGACCACCCCGAGCGTCTTCCCGCGCTCAAGACTGAGATCGACGCCGTCCACAGCCCGGACTGTTCCCCTGGGCGTCTCGAACCAGGTCTTCAGATTCTCTATCCGCAGGACCTCGTTTTCGAGGATCCGCTGCGCGGCGTTAATGCTCATGAGCGCTCTCCGTGCGGCAGCTCCGCCCAATCCCTCAGGAAACGGACGAGGAGAAGAACGCCGAAGCCCGTGGGTCCTTTTGAAACGAAGCCGTATTCCGAGTCAGCCCAGGCCGGTCCCGCTATGTCAAGGTGCACCCAGGGATATGAATCCGCGAATCTGCCAAGGAAAGCGGCCGCGGTCACGGCCCCCCCTTCCCGCCCTCCCGAGTTCTTGATGTCGGCGCACTCGCTCTTTAGCTTTTCCAGATATTCCTCCTCGAGGGGCAGCTCCCACACCCTTTCGCCGGATTTCTCCGCTGCGGAGGAAATCCTTTTTTTCAGCTCCGCGTCGTTGCCCATCATTCCGGCAACCCTGTCGCCCAGGGCTACTACGCATGCACCGGTCAGAGTCGCGATATCTATAACGGCGGCGGGCCTGAAGTGGGCCGCGTATGTCAGGGCGTCGGCCAGCGCCAGTCTTCCTTCGGCATCCGTATTCACGATCTCGATCGTGCGCCCCGACATCGATTTGACGATGTCGCCGGGTCTGCTTGCGCCTCCGCCCGGCAGATTTTCCATTGCGGGAACCAGGCCGACCACATTGACCGGAAGTTTCAGCCGGGCTGCAGCGTTTATTGCACCTATCACAGCAGCGCCGCCCGACATGTCCGATTTCATTTCGTCCATCCGATCCGGGTTTTTGATGCATATCCCGCCGCTGTCGAAGGTGATCCCTTTGCCGATGAGCACTATTTTCTCCCGGCTTTTCCCCCGTCCATTGTATTCCATGGTAATGAGCCGCGCGGGCTCATGACTGCCCCCGGCGACGGACAGGATCGCGTTCATGCCGAGTTTTTTCATGCCGGCGGGATGAAGGATTCTCGTCCTGACAGCCTCCTTCGCAGCGATCCGGCGGGCGACGTCCGCCATCTTCCGGGGCGTCATGTCGTTTGCAGGCCGGCAGGCAAGCTCCCGGGCAAGGCACACCGCGTCCGAAACGACCTTCGCCCGGGCGATCGCCCTCCGCGCCTCCCGGATCCTTGCCATGGAAGGATCGAGCAGGACGGCCTTTGTCGGCGCGGCGGCGCCGCTGTTGTCTTCAGTTTTATACGCGGTAAAGCGGTACATTCCGAGCAGGATGCCTTCTACGGCCGCTTCGACCATTGCTTCAAAGTTATCCGCCGGCCGGCAGTGATTCATGGCAAAAGCAAACTCCCGAATGCCCGTACCGCGGAGCCTGCGCGCCGTATCAGCCAGCGCCCTTCTCCAGGCGCCGGAATCGAACCGCTTTCTTTCGCCCAGTCCTGACAGGATGATGCGGCCGGCTGCGAACCCCTTTTCCGGGTAAAGAAAGGCGACCTGGCCCGCCTTTCCCTCAAAGTCCCCGGATCTGACCGCTCTCGCAGCCATTCCCCCCGAAGCCCTGTCCAGGTCCGCATCCTCCCCGGTCAGTTTTTCCTTCTCGAACATGAATAGCACCAGTGAATCTCCTCGATATGCGGCGGGAGTACTTCTTCTTGCCTGGATGATCATCTTCCTTCCTTATGAAAATATTAGGTAAAAGTATCATAATAAATAATAAACTTCAATTAGCGTCAAGAGCCTGCATGTCATCCGGAATCAGGACCGCTGCGGCTCACCTTCAGGATTGAAAAACATAGCCCCTCATTCATTCTTTCCTGTGAAAAAACGTCCGGCGGGAATCATGCCCCGGATCATACCTCAATCCGATTGTCATTGGCGGTATGCCGTACAAGAATTTCAGAATCACATAAAAGGAGGCCTCTATGTGGAGCTGGATTCCGGCAGGACTTTTTTCGGAGGCGGGTGCGTCGGCGACAGGTTCTTTCATGGGCGGATGGTCTTTACCGGATATTTCTGCATCGCCGGCTTATGAGCCGCTGGCAATGCTCGCAACGGGAGTCGTCCTGATCACGGCGGCCTCCCTGTGGCGGAGAAAGTTTGCGGAAAAGCCCGGACGTCTGCATGACGATCTGATCGATAAAACGGGCCCCGTCAGAAAGACGCAGGGCTGAGAAACTCCTGAAATGAAAAAGGGCCCTGCCGGGCCCTCTGTCCTGCATTATGGAGTCTTCACTTATGTGTCGACGAGAGCGTCCCGCACGACAAAAGCTCCGCCTTTCATCAGCAGCATGCCCTCGGATTTCCACCTTTTTATTATCCGCGTGACGGTCTCCCTGGTGAGGCCGGTCATATTCGCGATCTCGTTGTGCGTCAGCTTGATTTTCAGCAGGTATCCTTCGTTCTGCCTTTCGCCGTAATCCCGGATAAGTCTCATGAAAAGCATCTGGATCCGCTGCGATGCATTATTCATATTAAGCATCCGGATCCTCTCCATGCCCTCCCGGAAACGCTGGCAGAGCATGGCAAGAAGATTGTCGAGAATTTTCGGTCGGCTATGCAGCCACTCGACAAAGACTTCCCGGGAAATGGTCGCGACCAGCGAATCCGTAGCCGCAATGACGCTTGCCGGCACCGTATTTTTGTCGATCAGCGATATTTCTCCGAACATCTCGCCGGTGGAGTGCATCCCGAGGACGATCTCCTTGCCCTCTTCCGTCGCCTGCACCGCCCGCACTCGCCCCTTCAGAATGACGTACATGTACTTGTTCGTATCTTCTTCCCGCAGTATGGTTTCATTCTTCTTGAAACGCTTGATTGCGATCCTCTCCCTGACCTCATCCAGTTCGGACCGGGTCAATCCCCGGAAAAGACGGATTTCTTCCAGCAGGTTCAGTTCTTTATTGACCATGTATTCACCGTGGCGCGGATGAGAGGTTTTCATATTACCAGCAGAGGCCGTGGTAGATGAATTTTTTGCCTCTTACATCGGCGGGCGACAGGAACCTGACCAGATCGATGATTACCTGATCCGGCCGAAACCGCCCGATCAACCTCCTCAGTTCCTCTTCGCTGTATCCTATTACCAGAACATCGGAATCTTCCACTAGTTTTTCAAGCTCATGCGAGAGGATGGAACAGATGTGCGGAATCTCTCTGAAAATGTATTCCCGGTTGGCGCCCGTCAGCATGGGAATCGAAATGTGCCTGTCGTATAAGGATATCTTGAACCCTTTTCCGATCAGAGTCTCAACCAGAGTAACCATCGGGCTTTCCCGCAGGTCGTCCGTACCGGCCTTGAAGCTCAGGCCGAGAATGCCGATCCGCCTTCCCCTGTAAGGATAAATGAGCGACAGCGTTCTTTCGATATGGATCCTGTTCGCATCCAGAATCGAGCGCATCAGCGGAAGATCGAGGTCCAGGGTTTTCGCTCTGTGATTCAAGGCGCGCAGATCCTTGGGCAGACAGGACCCGCCGAAAGCGAATCCGGGTTTCAGATACGCTCTGGAAATGTTGAGTTTATCATCCCGGCAGAAGAGATCCATGACGGAATGGCTGTCGATGTTCATAAGCTTGCATAGTGAGCCGATCTCGTTGGCAAACGCGATCTTGAGGGCGTGGAAGGCGTTGCTGACGAATTTTATCGTTTCCGCAACTCTGTATTCGGTCATGATCAGCGGGGCGTCGATGCCGCTGTAGAGGCCGGAAACGGCCTCGGGCCGATTCTCTCCGTGTCCTGCAATCACGGTCATGGGAGGATGGAAAAAATCCGTTATCGAGCTCCCTTCCCGCATGAATTCGGGATGAAAGATGACCCCGAAATCCGCTCCGGCTTCTTTCCCCGATGATTTCTCGAGTTCGGGGATGACGATTTCCTCGGTGCCGCCCGGCAGGAGCGTGCTTCTGATGACTACGATATGGAAGTCCCTCTTGTGCTTGAGGCATCCCCCTATTTCCGAGCATACCCGGCGTATGTATTCCGTATTGGGGGATCCGTTGCCGTTTCCAGGAGTGCCCACGCATACGAATGTCATGCAAGAGCCGGAAACGGCCTCTTCCGGGCCGGACATTATCAGCCTTCCCGATCTGACGCCCTCGGAAATCAATTCCGGAAGGTTTTTTTCCAGAATCGGGCTCTCTCCCCTCGCAATCGAACCCGTCTTGACGGGATTCGCATCCACTCCGATCACCCGGTGTCCCATGCTCGCAAAACAGGCTCCCGACACCGTTCCCACGTATCCCATGCCGAAAATGCTGATGTCCATGGCTTCACCTGTACCTTTCAGCTGTTTCTGCAATATAGTCCTCGAAAATGCGGGATACCGCCTTCCAACTGTGCCTCGCCCGGACAAGGCGCAGGGCATCGGATGAGATTTTCCCGGCCAGCGATTCATTTTTCAGAACAGAAACCGTGCTCCGGGCGAAATCTCCCGGATCGTCGGCTAATAAAATATTTCCGCCGTGCGTTACGGGCAGCCCCTCTGCGCCGATCGATGTGGACACGACAGGAACACCCATCGCCATGCCTTCAAATATCTTGATCCGGGTTCCTCCTCCAATCCTCAGCGGCACGACCATTACGGACGCAGAAGCCATGTAAGGTCGAATGTCCTCTACTGTGCCCGTAATCCTGATGGAGGGGTCCGCCTTCTGCAGGACTTTCAGGCGGGAAGACGGCCTTCTGCCCGCCACGGTGAACCCCGCCCCGGGCACAACCGCCTTGATGCGCGGGTAGATCTCCCGGGTGAAGTAGAGCACGGCGTCTTCATTCGGCATCCAGTCCATCGATCCCGTGAATACGATTTGCCGCGGGCGCCGGCGTTGAGGCCGGGGGGAGAAAAAGTCCGCATCCACCCCGGCCGGAACGTCTCCCAGAACATTCCGGAGGCGCATTCCTTCCCGGAGTGTCTCCGAGTCCTTGGGCGACACGGTGGCGATTCCGTCGAAGATCCCGCACGTCTCCCGCTCGAAGCGGAGCATTCTTTTCCACTGCATCCGGAAATAGACGCGGCCTCCCGGCGATTTCTGCAGCCTGTACCGCCTTTCCCATATGGTCGATTCGACATTATGCTGGAACAGGAGTTTCGGAATCCTCAAATTGCCGTCCATATTGACGGCGGGGAACAGGAAATCGCAGACGAGTAAATCATGAGAAGCTGCGGCCCCGGTTATCCCGTCCCGCATCCGCGCGGACCGGTACTTCTGAACAGCATACGGCAGGGAGGAGAAGAGGTTGGCGAGCAGATGGAAAAACAGGGCGCCCCCCCGGCTGCGCGGCTCTTTCCACGGAACCTCGATGCGGCTGCTGCAGTAATCTTCCGCCGGGCCTTTCCCGCCGGTACTTCCGTTCTGATCCGCCAGTGCGAGAAAAGTTACCCGGTGGCGCGATGCCAGCTCTTTCAGCAGATTATAGGTTCTGAGCTTTCCACCCGTGTCGAGAGGATGCAGAGGTCCCGTCTTGACCCATAATATCCGGCGCGTCTTACTCAATTTCCGCCGCCTCCTCTCCGTCCAGGAATATTCTCTGCCAGATCTCCAGGTTCAGCAGGGACCAGATTCGCGCCGAATGGTCGCGGACGTCGTTTCGATGCTCTCCGAGAAGACGCCTGATGCAGTCGATATTGAAAATTTGTCTTGATACGGCTCTCTCTCCGAGCAGAAACTCATCCAGATGCGGAAATATGCCGTCCCGAAACCAGCGATGCAGCGGAACGGGAAATCCCATTTTCCTGCGGCGGATAATCTCTTCCGGCAGAACGCCCGACATTGCCTCCCTCAGCAGGCATTTTGTCGTTCCCTTCCTTATCTTTACGCCCGGCTCCAGCCCGGCGACGAACTCCACCAGCTTATGATCCAGGAAAGGCACCCTGCTCTCGATGGAAGCGGCCATGCTCATCTGGTCCTGCTTCATCAGGAGTTCCTGAAGGTATGTATGCATATCCGCATGAAGCATGCGGTTCAGAAACTGATCTCCGATTTCCCTGAAATGCTCCATTTGAATCCGGTACGGATTAACCCCGGAGATTTCCTCCCGGACGGATTCGAAAAGAAGCCCGGGCAGTTCTCTTTTCGAAAACACGGAAAAATTATCGAAGAAGATATTTTCGGGGTCGGATTCGACGCATAAAAATGATCTGGACAGCCGGTGAAAGGAACGTGAGCTTCCGGACCGGGAGCAGACTGCTTCGCGGACCCGTTTCCTGATCATTCCGGGAACTGCTTTCTCGTACGCTGTCCCCGCCTTAAGGTTCAGAAGGGTCTTTCTGTACCGCGCATAGCCTCCCAGGAGTTCGTCGCTCCCCTCGCCGGTAAGTACGACCTTCACATGTTCGGATGCGGCTTTGGAGATGAAGTACAGGGGAACCGAGGAGGGAAACGCTATCGGCTCATCCTCATGCCAGACCAGATGCGGCAATGCCCCGAAGAAGCGGTCCGGGGACACGACCGTCTCATGGTGCTCGGTCCCGAACAGGCGCGACACCATCCTGGCGTAATGCAGTTCATTGGCCTCCCGTTCGTCAAAAGCCACGGAAAAGGTCTTGAACGGGCCGTCCAGAATCGCCCTCATCTCGGCGGCTATCGCGCTGGAATCTATGCCTCCGCTGAGGAACATCCCGAGAGGGACATCGCTCATCATCCTGACCCGCACCGATTCCCGGAAGAGATCCCTGAATTCCCGGACGACATCCGCCCGAACGCGGCCGCCGGCGCGGTTTTCGCCCGATCCGCCGGGCAGACGCCAATAGCTGCCTGCCTCGATCCGGCCGTTCTCCCACAAGAGCACACTGCCCGGAAGAAGCCGCTTGACGCCTTCGAAAAGCGTATTCTCGCCCGAGGTATAGCCGTTGGCCAGATATTCGGGGAGAGATTCCAGCCTGAGCCTCGGTTTGACGAGTCCAGAACTGAGGATCGCCTTGATCTCGGAAGCCCACACCAGATCGCTCCCGCGGCTGAAATAATACAGAGGCTTGATCCCGAGCCTGTCCCGGATAAGGATGACTCTCTTCCTGGGTGAATCCCAGATCGAACAGGCGAACATTCCACGCAGATCATGAACTCCGTCCAATCCTTTTTCTTCGTAAAGATGAATGAGGGTTTCCGTATCGCTGCGGGTGCGGTAAATATGCCCTTTCCGTTCCAGACGCGGCCGGATTTCCGCATGATTGTAGATTTCCCCGTTGAAAACGACCCAAACCGATCCGTCCTCGTTCGTCATCGGCTGCTTCCCGCCTTCGAGGTCCACTATGCTGAGCCGGCGATGGCCCATGCCGATGCCCTGCCCGAGCAAAAGCCCGTCTTCATCCGGTCCGCGATGCCTGATTGACTCAGACATGGAGAAGATGACGCCCGCCGGGACATGACCCTCTTTTTTTACTATTCCGCAGATTCCGCACATCTCTGATTTCCCTGTTCCCCCCGTATATGCACCGGCCTGCTTCCCAGGACATCCATTTCAAAACTTTCGTCCGGGTTGAAGGTCAGCAGACAGGAATCCGCAGATTTCTCAAGTATGAGATAATCAACAGCGTTCCTGAACCTGACGTCCATGATACCCGGGAAGAAACCCCGGGAGCCGTCGACGGCCAGAATGCGATCCGGCTCCCGCGCGTATTGGATTCGGCAGGCAAAGGACGACTCCAGGTTTCCGGAATCCGAGCGGGTGAAGGCAAGTCTCTGAACCGGAGCCCTCTCCTCTAGAGACATGATAACGGTTTCATCATCACTCTCCGCAATCTGCCATCCCGCGCAGTTTTCCGCCGACAGCAGGGTTATTATCCTGATTCCGCCCGATACCGCCGCTTCGCATACCCCCGTCGCGCTGGGCCGCATGATGGAGAAGCAGGGCGATACGCAGTCGGTGATCAGCTTTCTCACCATGGGATGCGGCGAATGAACGGAGAGGGAGCCCGCGTATTCTTCTCCGGAGCCGATCAGGTAGCTTGACCCGGATATCGTTACGTCTGTCAGCGGAAAATGAAAATTAAGGAATATGCGGCGGGGCGGACCGGATTCGATTTCGTCATAAATCGCCAGCAGTCTCGGCTTTTTAAGGAACAGCACATCGCGCCGATGGGTTACCGGTTCCTGAACATTCCGGTAGAGGACCGTCCGCCCGGAAAAGTAATCGAATTCATCGCTGCTGATCCATCTCCTCGCGACGGCGTCGGCGGCGAGCTTCCATGAAAACGGGCCGCCCGCCGCCGCCCGCAGAAAATCGTCCACGGCCACGGTGTTGTGCGCCGATGCGCCGCGGAAATAGTCCCGCCATGAGGGTGACGCGGTATAGGTATATGTTCCCGGGTCGGTCAAGACCTCCCTTCCCCCAAGCACCGCCGTTATCGCGAGGGGGCCGGAATGGGCGTGCCCGCCGTTTTTCCATCCGTGCCTGCCGCAATCGATCAGTAGATAATCGGAATCATCTGACCAGCCGCTCCTCATGACGTAGTACCCTCCCCGGGGGAAGCAGACCGAGCCTCCGGCGGGTTCAAGCGGATTCAGATTCTTATAAATGCGCAGTGAATCCGGGCCGAGGAGCCATAGCGTCTCTTCATTGTACGAGCCTGACCGCTCCTTGTATTCCGGATTGCCGAACAGTACGGCGCCGGTCGAAAGGCACCCCCTGAAATCGTCGTATGGATCGTTGTTCAGAAACAGTATTTTCCCCCCGTCATCATCGCCGAAAAGGGGCGTCCTTCCGTCGGGCTTTTGCGTCATCATCAGGAAATCGAGCAGCTTGCGGAGCCTGGACCGGATCCCGTCCGGAACAGGATATCCGGCCGCTCCCAGCAGAATCAGTGCATGCAGATAAATGTCCGCAGTATATTTATGATAATAGGCGCTTCGTTCGAAGTACGTACCGTCACTCTCCGTCTGGCGCTCTATTTCCGCGGCCAGAATTAAAACGGCTTTCCTGCGCCAGCGATTGCCGATGATGGTATCCCTGAACAGCAATCCCAGATAGAGAAGAGCAAGGGCCTCCCCGGTCAGGTGGGTATTGGGACTGAAGTAAGATGACATGTTCCTTTCAATATGGATTCCGTTCGTCATCAGGAATGAAGCGAAGATTGACATGAAATGCCGTGAAACCAACCGCGATTTTCTGAAATACAGCATGCTCCAGATCCAGGCAATGCTTCTGATGCCGATTTCCAGGCTGCTTGCCCAGTTGATGCCGATTTTGGGGGGATTGGAACTCATCCAGTCCTCAAGCTGCGACAGCCACTCGAGCGTGTATTTCTCGTCCCCGGTGATCCAGTATGCCTTTCCCAGCCATATCAGGTGATGATGCCGGTTGAGCTCCCAGATGATCTTGTGGTCGCCGACGCGGTCGAAATCCAGGTAATCAATGTCGGCGTGAAAGATGCGGGGCGCGGATTTTCCGCTGACCGGATCGTAATTCCAGCGAACCGGTTTGCCGTATGACACAAATCGCCCGAAGACCGGAAACTCCTTGCGAATTATCCTTTCAGCTGTATCCATTATCTCCGGAATGGAAGATGGGAATTCCTTCTTCAGCGTGTCCGCCGTTTTCTGGCGATCGGCAAAGGATCGGAAGAATCTGCTCTCGATTTTCGCGCAGGCGCCGGATTCCAGAAATTCATTGATTATGCGGAGCTGCCTGTATTTCGGGTTGAGCCTGCCGTCACGGAAGCACGCGAGATACCCGGGTAACAGCCGGTCCAACGCCCTGCGGCAGAGTTGGGCGGAGCGGAAGAACACTTCTGCGGGCGAAATTTCTTTAAATGATTTCACTGTCGGGGGGAGATTTATAAAAGGTATCGCTTGAGAGGAATACGTTTCATGCTGAAGCCGATTTTCTCCTGCCGGCCAAGAATCCATGATCGACTTTCTCCAGGATCGATTCTCTGGGTATTCTCCTATCGATAATGAAGACGATCCAGCTCAGCACGAAAGAAGCGAACAGGTAAACAAGCACGGACGCGGCAACACCGATCCCACGGCTGGTGAATGCGGGAACCAGGTGCAGAAGGGGGTAATGCACCAGAAAAAGGGGAAATGACAGTTCGCTCGCATAACGGACGATTTTCCTCATCCATTCCGGATAACGAAAATTTGACCCGGATAAGACCTGCGGTCTCACAACCGTTGCTATATAAATACCCGACGAAAATTCGAACAATCTGCACAGCGGGAACCAGTCGAGGGGTCTGTTGGGCAGAATATCATATCTGCCCAGCACCAGACGTGCGGCAATGCTGGCCAGCAGGATAATGGATATGGCCAGGTGAGGATTTCTTCTGACCGCATTCGCCAGGAAGGGGTAAATAAAATAAAACGTCATGATCAGACCCACGAACCAGCTCGTGGCAAGTACAGGTCCTCCCCATTTTCCTGCAAATGCATAAAAACCGGTCAATGCCAGGATTGCGTCCGCTTTCTGAAATCCTGCCGCCTGTAATCCGACTGCACCGGTGACACGAAGCGAAATCAGCGTCAGGTATATCGCCATTCCGACAAGGCACATGTAATATACAGGATATATCCGCAGGATACGTCTCACGATGAAATTCAGGTATCCGCTCCGCTGATTGCTCCGAGACATTGCAAGGCCCGCTCCGGATATGAAGAGGAAGATGGATACAGCTATCCCTCCGAGGGATACATAAAAGAAATTCTTTATCCCGAAATATCCGCCCATGGCGCTTCCTATTTCCTGGGAAACATGAGCTGTTACCAGGAGGAAGATTGCCGTGACGCGCATTGTGTCCAGCAGGGGAGATTTCGTGCGACTTCTCCGGCTGAAATTTATTTATTAAAAAGGATCCGGGGAAAAGGGGGGAAAGAATTGCAGGAATGGCCGCGATTCAGCATCCGTTTCGGATGCTGAATCGCGGCTTCTTTATTCAATCAAAAACGATCCTGAGATTTCTCGGGGCCGATATAGGCGTACTGCTGCCGCCTCCGGACGATGAGCCCAAAGAATACTCAAACGCCCCGATATCCGGAGAGGAGCCGGTATAAGAGATGTTGCCCCAAGTCGAATCGGACACAACGGCCCCCGCATCGATGAGGCCGCTCGTGCTTTTCAAGTGGAAGTACGCAGTATCGACAAAGTTCGGCGTTGTCGTCACGTTACTGTAGAAGTAGGAGGAGTACGAAGAGTTTGCCTGCATCACGGACATATTGGAACCGGAAGCGTTGAAATTGATAATGGCCGCGCCGGGATTGTCAGGGGAAGCATAGAGAATGCAATTGTGGTGGATTTTGGTTCCCGTATAGTCTCCCCGGACCTCGACGTACGTGGGAGAAGGCATGCCGGAAGCGGAAACATTCCCCATGTTATTGTAAATGATATTGTTAGCCCAGATATTATTGGCCTGGGTGGCGGAGCCCTGCATATACCATATGCCGCCCGCAGTATTTCCGTATATCACATTGTTGTAAATCAGATTTCCCTGCGCGGTAGCCCCTTCGATAGCACTGAGCTCGATTGCATGACTGCTTCCGGAAAGGAAGAAATTGCGCCGGATGGTATGATAGTCGGAGGATATTTCTATATTGGGCTTGTATACTCCCGGCTGATTCTTCGCAGCGTTTTTGGCGATGTTGCCCTCGAAGAGACAACGATTGGACTGGTGGTGAGTCTCCCAGGCCATGCCGTATCCGCCGTCAAACAGGTTGTTCAAAACGGCGTTATGATGTGAGTTGGTATACATCAGCAGCTGGTCATGGCCGTTTTTCTCATGGCGGCAGTATTGGAGATAGTTGTAAGCTGCATTGCTGCCGGTGAAGCCGGTTCCGCTTCCGCCGCTCTGATCCAGACGGCCGACATCATGCATATAGTTCTGGTGAAGGAGGTTATAACTCCCGTAGACATAAGGAGTGTATACGGACTGCGGTATCGCCGAAGCGTTAACTTCGCAGTTGGCCCAGATATTCCGCGAGCCGCCTGAGCCGATTGTAAAAATCTCATTCGTTGCGGAGGCGGTCGTTTTAAGTCCGTCGACGACGACGTACGAACGGCTGCCCATGTTGACTACCTGGTTGTTGGCCCCCGTAGAGGTGACAGTCGCGGTTTCTCCCGGATCGACCTGAAGCACTATTTTACGGGACGGGGACGCTCCGGAGTTGGACGGCGCCCAGCCGTCGCCGGCATAATTCCCTCCATGGACGATAATCAGAGTCCCGTTCGTTGTTCCTGCGCTGAGGGAGTTGGCGTTGTAAATATGGCCCCAGGCGTTGGCTTCGCTCGTCCCGTCACCCGATCCGTAAGGGCCGCCGGCCTTTACGTGCCGGATGATGCTCGGGGTATAAGTTGTGGCGGAAGCGGTGCTTGAGTAAGAAGAATACTGGGCCGCTCCCGAATCGTTTTTGCCGTAGGACCGGACCCGGAAATTATACGCAGTCCCGTACTTGAGGCCGAAAACCGGAAATTGACAGGCGGAGCCGAGACTGGTTCCGCTCCCGTCCGTAGGGTCGCGGTATTGAGGTTCCGTCACCCAGTAGGGCAGATAATTGCGCCCGTTGATAAGGGCGGCGGTCAGGTCGGTCCAGGAGGAATAGCGCGAATCTCCGGATGACTGGATCTCGACTTTATAGCCCCATCCCGGCGCTGATACGCGCCCCCAGGTAAGGTTTATCTGGTTCGGTCCCTTGGCGGTTGCGGTAACGCCCGGCGCATCAAGGCCCCAGGCCGTATTGGCCGCGAAACAGATGCAAACCAGGAGCAAAAAACATTTCGCTTTACTCGCGATGTTTCTCATTCATCAACCTCCTTGTGTATTGACGCAAGTTTTACGCCTGCAACTAAGCAGGTAAGTTGATGAATGCGCCGTGATTTGAATCACAAGGCCTCATTATGCGGCGCCTGCGGCGTTTCGGCGCGCGGAGAATTCGATAAAATGGATTCAATTCTGTCCAAATGAGAATTATCTGCGCCCGAACCCGTCCCATCCGGACAATCAGGAATAGCCAGCATGCGTTCCAGCAATTCGTTTTCATTCCCCGGCTGAAACAGGACCGCGCCCTCCGGGCGGAAGCCGGTGTCCGTAGCGATTGAGTAAATCCCGAAATGGATTGCCTCCCGTAGTGAAATGCAATCCCCGTCGTAGCGGGAAGCGCGTATGTAGCAATGGCTGGAGGAAAGCACTCCCAGTGTATGCGAATGGTCGAGATCCCCGGTCAGGAGTACCTTGTCGGTCAATCCCATTTTTATTATCCGGTCCTCGAGCATTGAGTGGAGGGATCCCGATCCGATTACCACGAGTCCTGCGCCCGGATTGAAGGCGGCATATCTTCTGAAAGCGCTCAGAAGGAGCGGAATGTCGTACTCCTCTTCCAGCAGTCCTATGCTGCACAGTATACGCGTCTTCTTTTTAAGGAATGCCCCCAGATAGTCGGGGAACCGGCGGTTACCGGCGCCGTCCGGCGCTGCATAAGGAGATATTACGTGAATTCTTTCCCTGCGGATGCCGAGATCCCTGAAGAAACCGGCTATGCGCTGGTTGACGCAGATGATCGCCCGTGAACGTGAAAAGGAGATTCTCATCAGTATCCTTCGCAGGGGATCAGCGGGAATTCCCCAGACGGGAAGACCGCCCGAATGGATCGTAGTCGTGCACCTCCGGGGAAAAATTACACCCGCGATAAGGGCAAGCAGCAGGATTCTGGTGTGAAGATTCCCGCCGAAATGAAGATGACACACGTGATCCCGTCTCTTCCACAGATGGCGGGCAACACCGATGGAAGTCGTCGGTGAAGTCACCTTCGACGATCGCAGCTTTTTGTTTTTCCCCAGGTTGACCACGAAGCATGAATGCCCTTTGCGCTCCAGGTAGTTCTGCAGGCCCGCGAGGTGCACCTGAAGACCTCCGTAGGGCGGAGGATATGCCCCTACCAGCAGTACTTTCACCCATTGCCGCCGATCCGGACGGGCAATCCCGTCCTCACCGATTCCAGAGCCGATAGGGCGCATATTGTCGCCCGCGCGCCCGCCGCCGCCTCCTCGTCGAATCCTGCTCCGGATCTGATTTTTTTTATGAATGAATCGAGATTTTCGTAATGCCCCTTTTCCGACCTAAATTTCCATTTTCTGTGCGGAGCGTGCGAGATTCCGTTCCATACGCAAATTCTCCTGAAGTCGTCGACAACGACTGTGCATCCGCAGGCGGAGATTTCCGTCCTTTCGGGACCGAGCCCCCTGCCGCCGATGGTCTGATAGACAAGGCTCCCTACGGATCCGTTCTCGAACGACACCGTGCAGGCGATGTTACTCCGGCTGATTACGGGGCTGTCCGGTTCGCGAACGGAACGGGCGAAAATGGAAACAGGCTCGGATCCGGCATACCAGGCCATCAGGTCGAAAAAATGACAACCCTCGCCCAGAACGGCTCCGCCGCCCTCTTTTTCATCCGTCATCCAGTACGACTCGGTCATGTCAGGAGAATTCATCCTGATCGAAATCAATTTGGGCTCCTTCCCTGAAACAGCCTCCCTGGCCATGCAGTGCAGCGGAGAAAACCTTCGGTTGAAATTCACCTGAAGGCCGAGGCCGGTATCCCTTGCCGCCCGGACCAGCATCCGGCAATCTTCAACGGTCATGGCCATCGGCTTCTCGAGAAATACGTGTTTGCCTGATTGCAGCGCTTCACCGGCAATCCGCGCGTGTGAATCGTGCCTCGTACAGACAATAACCATGTCGATTTCCCGGTCATCCAGGATCCGGCGGTAATCCGTCGCGCAATAGCGGGAATGATAGCGGTCGCCGAAATACCTGGCCCGGTACCCCTTATTGGTGCACACGGCCGACAACTCCAGGTCCGGATGCCTCTTCACATTCGGGAGGTGGACCCAGCGGGCGATATTTCCTATGCCGATGACGCCTACTTTCAACCTGGCGCGATTTGTTTTCGCCGTCCCGGCGGGGACCGGAACCGATTCCGGACTCTTCTCTTCCCCGGCTCCGCCCCGCTCCGGATGCCGCAAGACAGCCCCGACTATCCGGCTGTCCCCGGCTGAAATCATCCTGAACGCCTCCGTCGCATCCCGGAACGGGAATTCGTGGGTGATGATCCTTTCCGTGTCGATCCGCTTCTCCTTCAGCAGCCGCAGAAATTCGTTCATGTTCCTGTTTTCCGTCCACCGGACATAATCAATGGGGTAATCGATCCCCCTTTTTTCATATTCGGCATCGTAGCTCCCCGGCCCGTAAGCTCTGGAAACCGAGACTTTCAATTCCTTGCGGAAGGCCTTCTCCCAGGACATTTCCATCCTGATCATCCCGACGACGACTATCCGGGCGCGGCTGCGGGCTATATCCACCGCTGTCTCCAGCGGCCGTGACGTTCTGCTTGATGCGCATACGATCACGGCGTCGGCTCCCTTCCCGCCCGTCCGCCGCAGGACGGCGTTACCGAGACCGCCTGCGGAGGACGCGTCGAGAGCCAGTTCGGCTCCCAGAGATGCAGCCTGCTTCAGCCTTGCCGGATCTATGTCGATTCCGAATACCCTCGCGCCTGAGATCCGGGCAAGCTGGATCACGATTTGCCCGATCAACCCGGCTCCTACTACGGCCACGGCGTCTCCAATGGTAATCTGCGCGTTGCGTACTGCGTGCAGCGCGATGCTGCCGAGCGTCGCAAGCGAGGCCTCCTTCAGGCCGACGTCCTCCGGAACGGCCGCAACCAGATTCCGGGGAGCGCATACGACCTCCGCATGACCGGTGTTGACTCCTCCGAATGCAACTCTCTCGCCCGTTCGCAGGTCGAGAACGTCCGGAGACCTTTCAATGATGTATCCGGAACCGGAGTAGCCGGTTATGGATAGTTCCGATAATTTATCGAGCATCGCTTCCGCCGTCTTGAAGGGACCCTGCTCCGTTACCGCCCGCCTGATCAGCCGGGTCAGTCTGTGCCTGTCGCGGAAGGCCGTCCTTACCAGCCCTTCCCTGTGCAGGCCCGCAATTTCCGTCCCGGAACTGATGATGGTGAATGCTGAAGCTATTTTTACTTCGCCCTGCGCGGAGGTCGGTTCGGGCACTTCTTCAAGGACGATTTCTTTCAATCCCTTTCTCAACACCTGAAGCATAGCCGGCTCCCGATAATTTTGTGTTGGATTCAGCGGTTTTTTTCCGCCGGGAGAATGCAGGCCCCCGCGACTTCGGGGTTCCTTTCCCATTTCAACAGTGAGAGGGGTAACAGCATCAATGAAGCGATGTTCGCGACAAGAAATCTCAAGTACCTGGACTTCATTTGGACAGATACACGTGTTCGTATTCTTCCGCCATGGCGGAGGTGCTGAATCTTTTCCGGACGGTCCCGCCCGCCGCCTCCGCCAGCCTGATCCTCTCGCTTTGATTTCTTAACAGTATTCCGATTTTCTCGATCCATTCGCGCGGCTCATCGGGGGAGATCAGGATTCCCGACCTGCCGTGCTCGATTATCTCCTCATTGCCTCCCACGCGTGAAGCGATGACAGGAACGCCGGCCGCCATGGCCTCCAGCAGAGTAATCGATATTCCTTCCGTGAGGGAGGGAAGGATGAACAGGTCGAGTGCGGAGAGAATCTCGGGAATGTCCCTCCGTTCGCCCAGAAACAGAACATCTCCGGATAATCTCTCTTTCTCGGCGAAAGATCGAAGTTCGTTCATCAATGGTCCCCCGCCTGCGATCACCAGACGGACCTCGGGATGAATTTTTTTCAATTCTCCAAATATCGCTATCAGGAATTTCTGGTTCTTCAGGGGGACAAGCCTCGCGATGTGTCCGATCAGAACGCCGCCGTTTTCAATTCCCATGCTCATTCTTGCCTTTTCGCGGCATTCCGGCCTGCGGAACCGCTCTGCATTGATTCCGTTAAGAACTACCTTGATCCTGCCGGCCGGCAAATCGTATTCCCGGACCAGATCTTCTCTGAGCTGTTCGGAAACGGCTACGATACTCGTTTTCCCGAGCAGGAATTTTTCCGTTAATTTTCCGATCTTATTTTGAGAAAGCGCCGGCTCTTTCCCGTGTTCCGTATGCACGATGCAGCGCGCGCCCGACACGAGCGCGGCGGTCACTCCATAGATCAAGCCCGCAGCGTTATGGGTGTGGATAACATCGACCTGCCTCTTCCTGATCTCCCCGGCAATTCTTAGAGGCAATCCAAAGGCCGGGCCCGGCTCTTTATTCAGGGAGAACACGAATGCTCCGGCCCGCTCGGCTTCTGCTGCAAGCGGCTCCTTGTCCGACAGACAGCATATGTGGACCTCGTGTCCCCTGTTCCCGAATTCCTTCGCCAGGTCGACAACGACGCGCTCCAGGCCCCCGATGTTCAGGGAATGAGTTACGTGGAGAATTCTCAATCCCTTTCGCCCCCCGGCGCGGATCCGATCCGGACCGGAAATGCCGCATCGTCACGCCCTTTCAATGCTTCTTCTCTTCGCTGAACCGGCCATTCTCGTCATCATCCCGCTCCATAAAACAGGGATCACCATTTTTCCTTTGCTGTCGTAAACGGATAAAATCCCGTATATGACCGCCACGCCTGTAATTATCAGTCCGTAATCAAGTACGGGGTTCCTGAAGCCGCTGCTGATGATCCCTGTCAGCCGCTCCGTATACGCGTGGAGAACGAATGCGAGGAGGCTGTATTTTCCGAACATGGAGACAATTGAAAACAGCAGGAGAGGCTTGCCGGTGCTCCGGCGGCGGATCAGGGCCGCAGATGAATAAATGAAATATAGCAGGGAGGATCCATATGCCAGGCCCAGGGCATTAAGAGGAAACTTTGAAAACCATGAAGGAGGAATCGCATGCGCAAATCTGACCGACAGTACGATTATGAGCAGTGTTCCCGCAATTATGAACCGCCTCTCTGCCGGAAGCCGGTCGCTGAAGTTTCCCGCGCCCAGAAAACATCCGGCCACGAAATAGATCTGCCAGAGGATGAAGGGAAAAATCGTATTTTCCCCGACATCGAGCAGATAAGGATGAACATTGCCTGCGGCGAAGACGGCGACGCTGGCCGCCATGACCAACCAGTTCAGGTTCCTGCGGAATCCCAGAAGGATAACGGGGCTGATCAGCAGGAGCGGGATGAACGTCGGGAGAATATGGATAAGTCCCACCTGGTTCAAAAGAAGAAGCGATTGGATCAGGAATACCGGCACATCTCCCGACGGATTTTTGAGACAAAACATCGGGACGCTGACGGAGAGTATCAGGATGCATTGAACGAGGTATATTTCCCCTGCCCTCCTCCAGAGCCTTATTGTCATGGTCCGCGGCTGCTGCAGGTAAAAAGGGAAACGCCTGCCGACCACGTATCCCGACAGGACAATGAAAGCCTCGATTGCAAAATCCGAGTAGTTTATGATCTTTTCCGGAAGCCGGGGCAGGTAATGACTGAAATGAACGAGCATCATGTCCAGGAAGGCTATCCCCCTCAGGAGATCTATCATGCCGTCTCTTGCTGCAGCCAATGTTCTGCTCCGGTAGCGATGCCCTACGCAGCGGAAGACAACGAGGGCGCAGCCTCTTTCCGCTCCAGATTTTCAATGCAGATCAGCCTGTTCAGGACGGCTATATTCCAGAGGAACGGCGCATAGATGATTTCATAAAATATTCCGTTGACCCAGAACGCGACAAAAGCGGCCATCAGCCCCGACTGGCAGTAAAACAGCAATCCCGGCCTGGTCCCCTCCTTCCTCGTCCTGAATTTATCAAAGACCTCGAATTTGCGCCTGCTGCTCCGATTGGTCCTGATGAATCCCGTAACGAACAGTACGAATACAAGCGTTCCGATCAGGCCATATTCGCATAATACCGTCAGGGGCGCACAATGAAGCGCTCTTCCCCACAGTCTTCCCCTGGTATAGCCGGCCTTGATCATTTCCTCTTCCGTAACAATCTCCAACGCGGCGATTCCGTAATTACCCGTCCCGACCCCGAGGAGGGGATTATCCAGGAACTCCCTCCAGGCCCAGGACCAGAGATATTTTCTGTCCGCGCCTGTTCCGGCGCTCATTCCCGATTCTATCGTGCTCATTTTCTCCCAGTACATGTTCTCCGGCGAGATAAAAGCGCTGATGCCGAAAACGGCGGCTGCCGACAGCGCCAGGAGAACCATGCCGGCGGCCTTTTTTTTCGACTGGAAGAGGATGAATATTGCGGTTACAACCGTCGCCAGAAATACGCCCCGCCCGAAAGACATGACGACTCCCGACAGGCAGAGCAGCATGCACGCGGCAACTGCGCTCCTTTTCCACAGACCCGCGGCCGCCTGGAGATAATGCCAGGAAAACGCGATTCCGATAACCATCAGCGCTCCGAATCCGTCGCGGTTGTCCAGCCACGGATGCCAGAAGACGATTCTTCTCAAGCCCGGATCGACGGAAGGATCTATCGGCTCTATTTTCAGGCTCAGCAAGCCCCAGAGGGCAAAATAGAGGATATGCCAGAAGTACATCCCGAACAGGCCGGCCATCCTTTCTTTGCTGTCCACAAAAGAAAACGTGATCAGTCCCAGCAGGAAGAACTGCAGGATCTGCCTGTTTATCTCCCTGGCGATCCCCCAGTTGCCTCCGAAATAGGCCACTGCCGTGCCGGCCAGATTGACTACGAGGACGGCGGCAAACAGACCGTAGTTGTATTTCTCCCTTGCCGCTGCGATCCAGTAGACAAAAGCGAGCAGAAGCATGAAAGTCGGAAGCCATCGCAGAGGAAACAGCGCCGGAATATAATACGCCGCCAGCCTGGCAGGCTCGAAAAGGAAAAGAAACCAGACGAACATCGCCAGCCGGTATCCCATCACGTTCGTTCCCCCGGCTCCCTCCGGCGCCTCCCTGGCGGCAAGTACGCTTCCCGGCATCCCGTTCATGAACAATACCTGTAGGGACCGATTCGGTAATCCCTGTGCCATCCGGGATCTCCGGATCTGACTTCCTCCGCGGCCTTTATGATATTGTACATCTCCCGTGCGGTAACGTAATGAAGACGGTACCTGGTCCCGTCGTTGTACTCGGATTCGAGATATTCCAGCATGCGATCCGCCGCACCGCCGAGAAGGGCGTCATAATCCGCTTCCTGGGCGCCATGACAAAAAACCTTGATAAAGATCCAGTCCGGCCTGCCGCGGACATGGATGGACTGATCCACCCAGAGATCTACTCTGTCGGGGGATCCGGGATCGTTTCCCTGTATGCAGCCGTTTTCTATCCTCGGCAGGATCAGGTATTTTTTCCTTTTCCAATTCAATGCAAGGGGCCCCTGGATCAGCATCAGGTCGCCTTTTTCCTTTCCCCCCGCAATTACGTCCTTTCCCGTGTCGTGCGATTTGCGCCTGTCTGGAATATCTTCGGCGTAATAGATTGAATTTATCTTTCTCGTCTGTGATTCCAGAGGGGCCGACGGCAGTGTAAAATCCGCATAGCACCCGCAGGACTTCAGGATGGCCAGTTCATTGTCCACTCCGCACCACTTTCCATTGCGGGAATTGTTGAGCGCCCAGTTTCCGTGTATGAATCCGAAAGCGTATCCGCCCGTTCCTCTGTTCGTAACCAGGGCGCCGTGAGCGGAGAACAGGGATATCGCCTCCGCCAGTTTGTCCCTGAACCCTCCGGGGGTGTCGTTTTCATGATGCAGATGCAGCTCGATATCGCCGAATCCTCTCCGGCAGAGCTGTGCGATATTGTCCAGACATGCAGGATCGTATTCATCCGCCGCGCAGAACCATGTGTGCTGAACCGGCCTCCCCTCGCAATCGCGATGCGACTCCGCCAGCCGGGGATAGTGCCTGACCCAGGTTTCGACCCTTTCCAACCGTCTCTTCCGGGTCGCCCCCCGCCAGCCCGGCTCGAAATGATCGGCTATGCAAAATATGATATGACGAGTACCGGCGCATCCCGCTCTCCGGAAAGCCCTTGTGATCTTCTGTCGCAGAATTGCGGGACCCCAGATGTCAACATTTCTGAACATGACCGATCCTGTCTTCCAATCAGAGATGCTCGGAGAGAATTCTTGCCAGGTTTTTCCTTTCATAATGCCGCAATTCCGGCAGGCCTTCCGGATGCGGACGTTGTCGCCCCTCCTCGAACCGCTTAAAACACGAAAGAACGGCTGTTCTGGCGCTTTCCAGGCTTCCATCGATGACAAATCCGCCGGGGTACCGGTTCACAATGTCCGCCAGAGAACCCGGAGGCGTAAATGCGAGGATAAATGCCCCGGCCGCCATGTATTCAAATACCTTCGTCGGCTGAACAAACGGCTGCGGGGACAGGACGATGAGAACGTTCGAATCCACTATGAATTCCAGGGCCCTGGAATGAGGCACGTGATCCGATATATCGGTCACGGCGGCGAGTCCCAGATCGGATATAAATTCCGTCAGCAGCCTTCCCTGGAAATATCTGACATCTCCGACGAATCTCAACCTGATCCTCTTCTCCGGAAGGAGGCCTTCCCTGATCAGGCCGGCAACCGCTTTCAGGAAAATCTCCGGATTCCTGCCGACATAAAAGTCGCCGATGTAACTGAACGTGAATCTTTTCTCTCCCGGCGGAAGACGCTTTTTCGCCTTTTCAAAATCATCAGGATCGTAGCCGTTGGGTATGCACACGAATTTATCCGGCGAAAGGCGCCGGTATCTCTCCTGCAGATACTTTCTTGCCTGCTCCGTTGCGGTCACAATGACGTCCGCCTTTTCTATCACCTGCCTTTCCAGAAAGTCATGGACTCGGGCAAAGTGCCGCTTCTCATTCCGGAGGAACAAGGTCCAGGGGTCCCTGAAATCGGCCACCCAGCGGCATCCTGTAAACATTCTTATAAAGATCCCGATGATCTGGACGGAGTGCGGCGGGGACGTCGTCATGAAAGCATCGATATTTCTCCGCCTGATGAGTTGGATCCCTTTTAAAGCCGCCGGAAGTATCCATCCGGTCCGGTCATCCGGAAGCCACAGCAGGGAAAGGAGCAGGAGCTTCAGTCCGCCTACCGACCGCTCCCTCAATTCAAGCGCGCTCTTCCCGGAGCTTGCCGCGCTTCCTCTCCAATGCCGCCCTTTTAAAAGGCTGTCCCATGTTTTCCTGAAGGCCAGATACACGTCTCTCAGACTGATGAGCATGCCGGTTCTGGCGACCTCACAATTTATGTCCGCGCATTTTTCGTGATCCAGCACGCGGTAATATTTTTCCAGCACCGTCAAGACAAGCGGACTCCATCCGAAACAAGGGAGGTATTTGCAGTATTTCTGCGCCCTGAGTCCACCGACTTCCGCATCGGGGGGAAAATGGTAGGAAATCAGCAGCAGCCTTTTCACGCCAGGAACTCCGGTTGTTTGATTGCGGCTTTCCGGAAAAGCAGCGCAAGTTCGCTCAAAACTCCTCTGTTCATGTAGAAAACCGAAAGCATGTACGCGGATGCGCCGACGATAACGACCAGAAAAGGAGTGATCACGGGAGGCACCGACCAGATTTCATGCCTTGCGACGAAAGTCGCAATAAGCATGACGCCGCCCGCCGCCAGAGGGGGCCTGAGAGCTGATATGAACTCCGCAGCGCTTAAACCGATAGCTTTCAGGGAGCGCACGGACATGACCACGAATGCAACAGAGAATCCGAAGATCCAGGATAAACACAACCCGGTAATTCCCCACCTGATTCCCACGATGAAAAACGGCACGAGAACCGCGTTCATGATCGCCAGATTCAGAAAATGCACCTTCGGGTTGCCGGTACCCTGGAGAACAGGGGCGAACAGCGTGCCGACGGCCCTGAACGGCATGATCAGACTCAGAATCTGAATGGGCAGGACCGTCTCCTTCCACTGCGGCCCGAGCAGAGGAACGACCTCCGGCGCGATCGCGATGAAGCCCCAGCAGACGGGGAACACGACCAGGCTGACGAGGCGAACGGATTTGAGGAAATGATCTTTTATTTTTCGGTATTCATCCTGGATGAAGGAATACGCGGAAAATGCGACCTGATTCAGGATCGGGGTAAATTTATCCAGAGGAATGCATGAGAGGTTCAGCGCTATGGAATATATTCCCAGTTCCCGGCTGTTAAGGAGCCTGCCTCCGATGAAGAGGTCCGCATTGGAACAGACATACCATAACATTCTGCTCCCGCTGATATAGCTTCCGAACGCCAGCAGATCCTTCAGGCCCCTGAAATTTAATCTCGGCCGGTGGAAGGAACGCGCCGCACAGTTATATCCCACGGCAGATACCGCCTGCCCCGAAATGGCTCCAGCCACTAGCGACCAGACGCCGTAACCGTAAAACGCCAGAATCAGAATCAGCAGCGATGAAAAGATTGTCGCCGTCAAGTCGATCAGGGACTTTGAACGGAAGTCCATTTTCCGGATCATCAGCGCCTGCGGCACCGCATACGCGGATGCAAGCAGGAAAACGATCCCCATGATCCGGAATATTTCCACGAGACGTCCGTCATGAAAAAACGCCGCCAGCAGGGGTGCGCCCGCGTACAGAATCCCCGTCATCAGCAGATTGGAAATAATTACCAGCCCGAATACTCCCTCCACCTCGAATGCTTCGATCTCTTTTTTCTGCACGATGGCGGCCGTCATTCCGAGTTCATTGAGCATCATCATGAACCCGAGACAGACATACACCTTTGCCATGAGACCGTAATCGTCCGGATCGAGATAGCGGAGGACCAGGATCGTAATGGTCCAGCTTGCGATCTGGCCGGCGTACTGCACGCCGGCGATCCAGGTGACGGATGAGACCACCTGTTTGCGCAGATTTGCCGCCCTTTGGAGTTGCATCAGCTCTCTTTGTACTTCCCCGCCGAAGCGTTCAGGAAGAAGCTGCTCATGGATTCTACGATCCTCATCGCCGCCTTTCCGTCCCATAATTCGGGGATTCCACGCCGTCCCGCGCCCCGATCGAGAATGTCTTCCGCCGCGGCGATTATCTTTTTGTTATCGAGACCGACCAGCCTGTTCGTCCCCTCGCTGATCGTAACCGGCCTCTCCGTGTTCTCCCGCAAAGTGAGGCACGGCACCCCCAGCGCCGTAGTTTCCTCCTGTATCCCCCCCGAGTCCGTCAGAACGAATTTCGCCTCGATCATGAGTTTAAGGAAATCAAGATAACCTAGGGGATCGATCATCCTGATTCCCCGCACGGGATGGAAATCCGTCTCCTGCAGCTTTCCAGCCGTCCTCGGGTGGACCGGGAAGACCACCTCCAGACGGCTCGAGATATCCGCTATCGCGTTCATGATCTCCCCGAGACGGATGGGATCGTCGACATTGGAGGGCCGGTGCAGCGTCAGAACGGAGTATGGGGTGATTTTCCCCGCTCCATCCGGACCTGTCAGCTTCAAATCGGAGAGGATTGGGGACCGTTCCGCCTTTGCCCTGTGCTTCAGGAGGGTATCGATCATCACATTGCCTACAAAGAAAATCTTTCCGGCATCTGCGCCCTCCCGCATCAGGTTTTTTTCGGCGCTTTTTTCGGTAATGAAGAGCATGTCGGAAATGGCGTCCGTCAGAATGCGGTTGATCTCCTCGGGCATGGACATATCGAAGCTCCTCAGGCCCGCTTCAACGTGAACGACGCGGATGCCCATTTTTTTTGCAACCAGGGCCGATGCTACTGTTGAATTGACGTCGCCCACAACCAGGACAAAATCCGGATTTTCCCGGATGAGAACGGGCTCGATGCGCTTCATTATTTCCGCCGTCTGACGGGCATGGGAAAGGGAGCCGACTTCAAGATTATAGTCAGGCTTCGGAATGCGCAGGTCTTCGAAAAACAGCTTCGACATCCTGCGGTCATAATGCTGCCCGGTATGGACGATGACGGACGCGATTTCCGGCGCCCCTTTCGCCTCATTATGTTCCCGGATGGCGTCGGCGACGGCCGATATCTTCATGAAATTCGGCCTCGCCCCGACGACGCTCAGGATCTTAAGTTTTTTTTCAGTTGTTTCCGGTTTTTGCAGGATGTCTGAATTCAATCCGATATCCAGTAGAAAGAAAGCGAGAATGAGCTTTTTTGTTTTTCCTGCAGATTGCCTCTTCGCAACTCAGCAATTGACCGGGCCAGACCCACAAGGTTCTTCTCGACTCTGAATTTTATTCTGGGCTTTTGTATTTTGGCCCAGACCAGGTAATTTTGCCCGGTCGACAGACTCTTTTTATAATGTTCCTCACCGGCAAGGAAATCGTATACGGAATGACCGAGTTCGGCGTTGTACTTGACCGCTTCCGTATGGCAGAGATAGCCGGGCTTCAGTTTGCGGTCTATCTCATCGTTGAAGCCGCTCTGGTAAAAATGGACTCGCCCGCCGTATACGAAGCTGTACAGGCAGCCGAGGACCCTGTCGCCCGCGGAAAATTCCAGGAGCTGGATTTCGCCTTTTCCGAACCTCCTGGTTATGAGGCTGTGATGAAACAGGCGGAAAAATTCCGATGAGAAGGCCCCCGGAAGCCCCCGGCTGTTCCAGGAGCGCTGGTGATAGCGGATCATCCGGCAGTAGATGTCGACCGCCGACGATACGCTCTCGGCCGCGCGGACCCTGACGGGGCATCCTGATCCGAGCGCATTCTGCGCCCTGCGGATCTGCGCGCGCGTGTTGGAGCTCAGAAGGGGCATATACCCCCCCTCTCTTACGGCATTCAGGTCCACGTAAGGGGCCGGCTGTTCCCGTTCGATGACCCACCTGTAGGGAGATATAGATTCGTTTACGATATTTCCGGGGAAGCATCCTGCATCAAGCCCGGGCAGATGAATCTCGTCCCAGGAGAAAGGAAGGTTCTCCAGTATGCCCAGAAACTCGCTGCAGGAAAAAGATTTTCCGAAAACGGCGTTGTACTCCATGCACAGGGCGTCACAGGCTGAGACACCCGTTGTATTCAGAAAGCACGATTCGCTTCTGAAGAATCTGTGCCGGGTGACACTGCTCCTCCCCAGGAAGAATGCCGCCGTCGGGAGGTCTCCTTCCTCGATGCTCACGAGGGTAATCGCCCGCTCTTTCGCAAACTCCAGCCAGTTTTCCATCCACCCCCAGGAGAGGAAATACGAAGCGCTGCCGTTGCCGTCCAGACTCTTCCATATCTCCTCTGCAAGCCGGGGGTCTTCTTTCGGATCAACCAGCCGTATTTCCGGTTTTTTCATCAGGCGGCTTCCTGAATATCCGGTCCGTGCCTGTCAATAAAATCCTGGCGGGCGCCCCCATGGCAATGCTGTACGGCGGAATGTTCCTTGTCACGACTGAATTGGCCGAAATCACCGATCCCGCGCCGATCCTGACCCCTTTCAGGATTACCGAGTGCGTGCCTATCCACACGTTGTCTTCAATGACGATCGGCTTCACCTCATCCCTGGTCAGGACTTCCCTTCTCAATCTGCGTTCCGGATTCAGCGGATGCCCGTCGTTATCCGAGATGAGGCATCCTCCGGCGATGAGACAGTCGCTTCCGATGACAACCGAGCAGGCTACGTTCACGCTTGTCTTGAAGCCGAGAACCGTCCTGTCTCCTATCCTCAGCAGGGGATTGTCGTAAACCCTGCCGCTCAGAATGATGCTGCCGTCGAGCATCACTTTTTCGCCTATTTCGATCCGCAGGTTTCCCTCGATCCAGGGAATGCCGTTCGGAAGCGAAACACCCCTGCCGCATTTGCCGCATCTGGACTTGAAAACCGGAATGGAGAAAAGTTTTTCCCTGAGGAAAGGCAGCAGAAATCTCAAGACGACAAGGCTTTCGTAAACGGCCCTGAAGAGGGGCCGGCACTCAATCCGATCGAAGAACATCGCCGCCGTAAGGATCTTTTTCAGACGGGCGTATCCCGGTTTTTCGCTTTTCCTTATTCTGAACAGGAGGTTTTCGATCATTTCCCGGAGGTTCTTCTGTCCAGCAGGCGGACCGGGGCATTTAATCCGGCGGCTGGGACAGGAAATCCGCTGATAAACATATGATGCAGCAGTTGGGTGGAGATGATCCCGGTCACCGCCATTCCCTCCCTCTCGCTGGCGATGTTCCCGCCGGCGTTTCTGCATTTCTTCATGATTCTGCCGGACATCACCGGATCGAAATATCCGAATGCGCCCAGTTTTGCTTCGGAGGTGAGTTCCCTGACGTACTCTGGTTCGCGGCCGCCCAGAAAGCACTTTACGACGGGAGCCCGATAAGGCCTCTTGGCGCGCCCGGCAAACATGACAGGCAGATCGCGCGCAGCCACCTTTCTCAGCAGGTACTTTTCCTTCAGTCCTGAGATGCGGAGGCGCGGCGGGAGGCGGAAAGCGTACTCAACAAGACGATGATCCAGATAGGGATACCTCCCTTCCACGGAGTTGGCCATGGACATGCGGTCCCCTTGCGAGGAGAGGAGATAATTCGAAAGGAAAATTGATATCTCGAGATACTGCGCACGGGAAAGCGGGTGCCAGTTCATGAATCCCGCGGGCAGACCCGATATTATCCGGCTCTCAACCGTTTCGGCCCCGGAGTTCCGGCTCCTGATTTCCTCGGAAAGGAACTGCTTCAGGAATACTGCATTCTCCCACCGGATCCTGTGGGAATATATTTCCGATTCCGTCTCCAGGAGTCCTTTCCCGAAGAACGCATTGAGAAAAGGAGCCGCCCTCTTCCGGTCCCCTGAAAAAATATCGGGATAAATTCTCTGAAAGAGGGACGACCTCCACAGGGACGACGGCTGCCTGGACCAGAACCGCCGGATTTTGTCCTCCTTGAAAATGTCGTAGCCGCCGAATATCTCGTCTGCGCCTTCTCCGGTCAGAACGACTTTTAATCCGCTTGATCTCACAATTCCCGATAAATAGAGGAGAGGAGCAGGAGCCGTGCGCAAGACGGGAATTTCGGCGTGCCATATCACCTTCGGAAAAATGCGGCCGATATCCTCGTCCGAACACTCAATCCGCTCGTTATCGGTCTGCAGGACTCCGACGGCCATGTTCTGGAATTCGGTTTCGTCGAAAGATTTGTCGGAGAACCCGACGGAAAACGTACGGAGCCTGTTGTCGAAATACTTCCTGACCAGAGACGTGATGTAAGTGCTGTCCAGCCCTCCGCTCAGATAAGCCCCCACGGGCACGTCGGCTCTCAGCCTGATCCTGACGGCATCCATCAGCAGTTCTCTGATTTGTTCCTCATGCACCCGGTCCGGGATTGAATCGTCGCATCCTTCCGGGAACCGTATATTCCAGTAAGGCCTGACGACGGCTCGATCACTGCGAAACACGGCGATATGGCCCGGCGGTATCTGGCGGACGTCCTGGAATATGGTGCAGGAATTCACGGGAGCCCAGCAGGTGAAGATATCTTCGAGAATCAGGGGATTCAACCGTCTGGGGACCGATGTATCGGCGAATATGGTTTTTATCTCCGATCCGAACACAATCCTGTTTTCCGACTGATGATAGAAAAGCGGCCTCACTCCAAGACGGTCGCGCCCGAGCAGCAACTCTTTCTTTTCACTGTCCCACAGGGCGAAAGCAAACTGCCCGTTCAGCCGCTCGATTAATTGATGCCCTTTTTCTTCATAAAGATGCACCAGGACTTCGGTATCCGTGTTTGTGCCGAATCGATGCCCTCTTTTCTCCAGCTCCTTCCGCAGGTCGGGGTAATTATATATCTCGCCGTTGTACACTACCCATACAGACCCGGTCTCGTTGCAGATCGGCTGATCGCCTCCCCGTATATCGATAATGCTCAATCGGGCCGATGCGATTCCTGCCGTATCATCGACGTATATACCGAACGAATCCGGCCCCCGGTGCATGATCAAAGCAAGCATTCTTTCCAGGAGCGCCGGCGAAGGGCTTCCGTTTCTGTAATCAACGATTCCCGCAATTCCACACATGTGTTATTCCGATTATGAGATGATGTTTTATTCCGGGCCGGGCGTTTTCGCCGGAGCTGAGAGCCCTGCCGGGGACTTTTCGAGGCGGATGCGGCAGAGATGGACCTCTTTGGATATCTCGTCCGGAAATGAGAGTATGATCCGGCTGATTTTTTCGAGATCGAGTTTTCTTGAGCCGTCGTTCGAACGGATCGACCCGACGGGAACGGCAATCCGGTTCATCCCCGGATCAAGCGGGCGGCAGTTCTCATAGCGGTCGGCATAGACCGGTTCAGGACGATCATCTATCCTCAGACAGAAATTTAGCCGGGAACGGCAGAGGGAAAGTATTTCCAGATTCAGGTATTCGTGTCCCGACCAGTCCTGTAGAGCGGGGATTACGCGTATCGTCGCCCGCGGACCGGGAGGAAGCACGGCACGGAGCCCTTTCCGCTGCGATGCTGTGTCAAACGGATTCCGCTCGAACCACTTCCCGCATTCCCAGTCCAGGTCCCGTTCGGCGGCTTCCGACTCGAAGTTGATCAAGTCGATTGCGCCGCTTCCGGCGGGATGCGGTTCCGGCGCCGGCTTCCGAATTTTGGGGAGGGGAGCGCTCATTTGCCGTTCCTGATCGAATCCCGCGAACCGCGTCTTCCTCTTCTCCTCCTTTACCCCGGCGCCGGCGCCCTCCGCTCCCCCGGAAAAACGGATTACAGCCACTTCCGGCCGTACCCCGAGGCGAAACGGCAGGACGTTGACGCCTATCCCGCGGCTGACGTACATGGTTGTCCGGCCCCGCTGATAGAATCCCGCCGGATATGTCAGCGACGGTTCTGATTTTTTCATCCAGGGCAGCATCGGGACAAAGAACAGCTGGCCGCCGTGCGTGTGCCCGCAGAGGACCAGGTCTATTCCGAGGCGGACCGCTTCATCGAATATTTCCGGCGAGTGGGCCAGCAGGATTTTCGGTATGCGGGGATCCAGATTCTCTGCAATTTCCCGAAGCTCGCGGGCGCTCCTGCCGTCTTTTCTTCCGGTTACCGGATCATCAAGCCCGATTATATACAGTCTGTTTCCCTTCCGTTCCAGGATCGCGACCGAGTTTCTCAGTACATGCCTGCCGGGAGATTGCTTCAGCTTCTTCGACCCCCGTTCGTGGCACAAGGCGCAGTATCGGCCGGGATGAGCGTATTCGGCATTTCCGAGCACAGCATATACTCCGAGCGGGCAGCGGACCTTTTCCATCAATTCATTAACCGGCCTGTAGTTCCCTTTTTTCGATGCATAATCTCCCGCCAGCATGAGCATGTCGGGGCTTTCGTCCCTGAGAATGCCGGCCAGAAGCCTCTCCCTTGATCCCGTTTCCCCGGAGTGAAGATCGGAAATCAGCGCCAGGCGCATTCCATCGAGTACGCCCCCCAGCCGGGCGTCCTCGATCAGGCAATACCTGATTTCGATCGAATTGGTTTCCAGGAATGCGATTCCGAAGGCGGCGGGCAGAATCAGAACCGGCAGAACGAGCATCAGCCGGAGTCTGGAAGTGGTCATTTGATGACGTTTCAGGACGTTAAACCAAGCCTTTTTTTCACATGCCGGATTATTTCCTCGTTTTCCGGCCGTGTCAGCCTTTCCAGACCCTCCGCCCTGGTCATTACGCCTGCCCGGATCAGCCCGGAGATTTCAAAATCGTAGGGGTGAAATCCGTACTGCTCGATGTGCACTCTGTTGGCAAAGGCATTCATCAGGCAGTTGGTGGAATTTGCGTCCGTGTCCGCAGGTTTCTGCCAGCCGAGCCCGGCAATCCGGTCATATATCTTTCTTTCGTCGTATTCCATGAAAGCGAGCGGATGAACATTGATCGGCATAGAGCCGCTGTTTTGCCCCGGCCCGTTCATGTATGCAGGAATTTCCCGGGCGGAAGAGCCGTCGATGAGTCTCGCCAGCGACCGCTGCATCGCATTTATAATATAGGGGCTGTTCTTCATGACTGAGGACTGGACCGGCGCCTGCCCGGGAGACCAGCCGAATCCGATAAAGGGGATCTTTTTTTCCTGGGCCGTTTTGATCATGATCAGCCTTGCCAGATTCATGCAGGACAGGCAGATGGTGCTGGAGCGCTCGATCGCCTTCTTCGCGTAGAAATGCCTCGCCGCAGACGCGCGGAAGATGTCCCGGACAAGGTGGAAGTCGGGCCGGAACATTATATGATCCACTCCGAGCGCCTCTGTGACGGTCCGGATATTCCCGACCGCGTACGGCGAAACGAACCCGTGATCGAATGTCAGGGCCAGTACCTTAAGCCGGAAATGATTCCGGAACAGATCGAGGGTGTAGGTGCTGTCTTTGCCGCCGCTGAAAGCCGCGAGCACGTCGTACTGCCCCTTTCCGGCATGAATGGAAATAAGCTTTTCGAATTTAATCCGGTATTCCGAGGCGTTGTCATCACGGCGGTCCTCCGCCTCGTGCGCCAGGCAGTAATTGCATCTGCCCTCCGCATTGAACCTGGCGGAGGGAAATTTTTCCGTCAGCGTGCAGGTTTTACATGTTCTCATTTCCGATTCCCTTTGCCGCGGCAGGCTCACTTCTCAAATCCGCGCTTTTCAGCAGAAGCCGGTCGATCTTTCCCGAAGGGTTCTTGGGAAGATTTTCCCGGAATTCAATGCAGCGGGGCACGGCAAAATCTTCAAGATGTCTCCGGCAGTGTAGGATTACGGCTCTTTCGTTAAGCATCGATCCTTTTTCAACGGTTACGAAAGCCTTGATGGCGTTGCCGAGAATTGCATCGGGCACGGGGACTACCGCCGCCTCTGAAATCCCTTCCATTTTGTACAATACGCTTTCCACCTCTTTCGGGCTTACTCTCTCCCCGCGCGTTTTAATCTGATCGTCCTTCCGGCCCACGAAATACAGGAATCCCTCTTCATCCATTCTGAACAGATCCCCCGTGTATAAGACCTTTTCACCGGGAAGTTTGCCGGGTCTCAGCGCCGCGTCGGTTGCTGCTTCGTCCCGCCAGTATCCCTTCATTACATTCGACCCGCGCACGACGAGTTCTCCGACAACCCCCGGCCCTGCTTTTTCGCCCTGCGCGTTCACGATCCAGACCTCTTCGTTCGGAATGGCCCGTCCGACCGACCCCGGCTTCCTGTCCAGTTCCTCCGGCGGCAGGTAAAGAGCTCTCTTGCATTCCGTCAATCCGTACATGGAAAAGATCCTTGCCCCGGGGAAGGATGCCCTCAGCCTGGCAATATGCTCAACCGGCAGATGAGCGGCCGTATTCGTTATGTATCTGAGCGACTCCAGCCTGAAGCGGCTCAGATCCATCCGGAGGAGTATCGCAAACATGGTCGGCACTCCGGGAAATCCGGTCACTTTTTCGCGCTCTACAAGTTTCATGACCTCGTACGGATAAGCAAATGACTTCTCCAGAACAACGGTTCCGCCGAAGCGGAAGCACATGAGGACCTGGTACAGGCCGTAATCGAAAGAGAGCGGAAGAACGTTCAGGACGATGTCATCAGGCGAGTTTTCCAGATATTTGATGATCGAGTCCGCCGCCGATATCATGTTGCGATGCGTCAGCATGACCCCTTTGGGATCGGCGGTGGAACCGGACGTATAAATGATGCTGGCCAGGTCTAGATCGATACTGTTCGCGCGGAGCGCGCCGCCCCCCCGTCCCGCCGCCGCGGCCTGCTCCCAGGAGAAGCTGTTCGGATGCACTGTCTCCGCGAATATTTCCGCCCCCCCCGCGGCGATCAGAAAATCCAGACCGGGGACTCCGCGCTGCAACCCGCGGATTCGCGGCGCCTTTTCCTCGTCGCAGATCAATGCCTTCGCGCCGCAGTGGTTCAGGATGTAAGCAAGCTTGGCGAATTTGAGCGACGGGCTCAGGATCAGAAAAACAGCATCGGCCTTGAGAATTCCAAAAATCGAAATGACGCACTCCACGGAGTTGTCCATGAGCACGGCTACCCGGTCGCCCCGCCCGATGCCGCGCGCGCGAAGCGCCAGCGCCAGCCGGCCGGACTGCCCTTCTATTTCCCCATATGAGTATCTTCTGCCTTTTGCGACGACGGCGGTCTTGCCGGGAAAGCGCCCGGCGCTGTCCTCAAGGAAATTATGAACCAACATGCCTGATCCTCCGATCACATCATCCTGCCGGCTATGAAACCGACTATCCCTTTGATCGTGTCCAGATTCTCCGGTATCAATTCTTCATCCGCAATCTTGAACCGGTAGGTCCTTTCTATGAAGGCCACAAGCTCCAGAATGCCGGTTGAATCCATAACTCCGCTCTCCAGGAGAGAAACCGTTTCCTCCGGATCATATCCCTCCTCAAGAAGAAAATTATCGCTGATAAACCGGCGCACCTCCTGACCGATTTCTTCACAACCCGGCCTCTTCCCGCAGATCATCGCCTGGCGCATGGAATGACTCCCTTCCTCCATCATGATAGAATAAGGCTTGTTTTCATTTTCTGCTCAAGCAGGACTTTTCTGAAATAAGGATAAATGCCGCCGCCGGATCTTTTCGCTATTTTCTTTATATTCCAGACAAGCCATTGCCGGCACCGCGGCGCCATCTTCCCCGCCACAATGGCGCCCGCTGTTTCAGGCGGAAACCCGGATTTAATTGTATACCGTCCCGCAACGCAGCAGCTCTCCACTCTCCTGCAGGCGACAAACGGTTCGGAAGTGAAGAGGATTTCAATTCCGGCGCCGGCCGCCGCCGCTGCTACTTTTTTCCCGTAATAGCCGCCGGGAACGGAACCGGATACAATCTGCTCGCCCAGTATTTCCCCGAGTCTCCGCGTGCTCTTTTCCCACTCGGAGGCGATCTCTCCGTAAGTGCAGCGGGACATTCGTTCCGGGTGAGAGGAAGAGTGCGTGCCGATCGCATGCCCCCTGCTTCTGATGGCGACTATCTGGTCCGCCGTGACGAAGCCGACACTGCCGATCCTGTCGGTCGTTATGAAGAAATTGCCGCGCCAGCCGAAGCTCTCGAGCATGCCGGCGATAAGCGTGTACGCGCTCACGCCCCCGTCGTCGAACGTCAGGAAATAAGGGGCCCCCCCGTTACGGCGCCGGGACAGGTCATCGGCAACGGAAGGCGGCCGGCCGCCGGAGGCGGCTGCAACCGCTTCCAGGTGCGTCTGGAAATGATTCACTTTCATCTTGTACACGGCCGCGCCCGCCCCGGAAAACCCGCTTGCATCGGGACCTTCGCTTTCGGCCAGCACATCGTGATAAAGAAGAGATACCGCCGATTTCATCGGGAAGTGTATTTCCATTTCAAGTAGCGGGTAAGCCAGGGCTGGCCCCAAGACGCCGAGCGCCGCCCCGAGGTATTCAGCGGAACCGCCGTGCCGGCATGGATCTCCAGCAGTTTGTCGCGCAGCCTGTCCAGGTTGGCCAGAACTGCTTTATGCTGAATTATGATGTGGGACTCTCCCGTTCCCCGCCGTGGGGATGAATAATAAGCATACACGGGACCGGTATCGACGCCCTGATCTATCCGGAGCAGCGTCATCCCCACCTTTTCCGTTTCGTTGTTCACAATCGCCCAGAAACAGCCGTGCGCGTTCCTGTATTCCGGACATATTCCCGGATGAAATACAAACGTCCCCAGGGGCGGGAGGGCATAAACCGATCTTTTCAGTATCACCTTGCAGCGGGCTATCATCAGGTCCGGCTGAACGCTTCTGATGAACTTCTCGGCCGCGCCTCCGTTCGGATCGGAAGTTACTATTTCGGGCGTGTCCCCGGGAGGCCGGGGATATTGCGCGGATATTTCCGCCAGCTTCCGTTCCTCCCATATCCTGTCCCGCCGTGCGCGAAAAAGCATGTAATACATCCGGAAGGCGGCGACATCTGAAAACCTGGCGATTCCTGTTCTTTCTATTTCGCGCTTGATCCTGCGCAGCAGCAGGCGCCCGGGTTCCTTCAGGACTATCAACCCCGCGAGATGGGAAAAAGAAGCCAGCCACCGGGGCAGTCCATAGCGGTCCAGCGTGGCTTTTTCATGGCATATGAGCAGAACGCGCAGCTTTTTATTCACTGCCTTTCCTTTACGAACTGCGGATGCCGCTACTCCCTGGCCCAGACGGTTTCTTTTCCGGAAACAGAATTGAGGAAAGCCTTCACCACGACATAATTCATGATCAGAAAGGCCGCGGGGAACGACAGCAGAGTTGAAAATCTGCGCCTGTCGGGATTCAGCCCGTACAGTGCCGCCAGGTAAAACCCTGCCTGCGCGATCATCAGCCAGGAGTATATCCCGCCCCAGGCCAGAAGATTTGAAAGAAACAGCGCCAGGATGAACAGAGGGGCCAGAAGGCGCGTAACCTTATGCGAAAAAAACTGGATGAAGAGGGGATTCTTCAGCGGAGACATCAGCTCAGGCATGGCCCGCAGCAACTGGAAGTTGCCCGTGAGGGTCCGTATTTTCCTCTTCAGCTCCTTCGGTGATTTTATATCCGCATCGTCATAGGCGACGGCGCGTTCGTCGAACACGATTCGGCGGCCCTTCAGCGCAATCCTCATCGGGGTCATGACGTCGTCGAGAAGCGTTCCCTCGGGGAGATCTTCGTAGAGTTCCCTCCTGATCGCGCTCACCGCGCCGGTGAGGCCGATGACGGAATGGATCCTGCTTTCGCTCTTGCGGATCCACTTCTCCACGCTCCAGTATGACGCATAAGAATAACCGCCTTTTTCTTTTCTGCCTGTAAGGACGAGAGCCCCGCTGGCCGCGCCGACGGAAGGATCATTGAAATTCGAGACTAGCTCCCGGGCGCAATCCGGGGCCAGGGTCTGTCTTGCATCCGTCAGGAATATTATTTCGGACCGGGAGCGGGCGATCCCGTAATTCAAAGCGGCGGCCTTGCCGCGCCTCTCCGGAAAATGCAGCACGTGAATATTCTTCAGCTTCCGAGCCGTGGATTCCAGCAGGCTCAGGGTATTGTCGGTGGAGCCGTCCGAGACGATGATCAGGTCGAGCCTGTCGCGCGGATAGTTCATTTCGAGAATGCTTTCTATCTTCCTTTCTATGTACTGCTCCTCGTTGTGCACGGCGATCACGACGGAGACGCTGGGATAAATATATCCGCGGCGCACATCCCTGCCTGCTATTTTTGAGAAGACGAACACGGCGCCGGCATAGCCCGCATATGTATAAAAAAGGAAAGCAAGGGATAACCAGAATATTATCTCCGCAGTCATCGGATTCGGGAACGTCAACGGGCCGCCGTCTTTCGGAAACGGATTTTGGGCAGGCTCCCGCCGTTGCGGCGGTATGGCGCCGATTTTTCCGGACCGGGCCCTTTCAGGAAACCTTTTCCACCATCGAGTAATGGAGCTCGACCGCGGGATGGTACCCGATCAGTTTAAGGAGAACCCTGACCCTTTCCGAATCCGAAACCCAGCGTTCAAGGATTCCGATCAGGTCTTTCATGGGACCCGTTTTTATCCGGACATTGTCCTTCGGGCGAAGGCGGTACGCCCGCCGCACGACGGAATTGCCGTCCATACGGCTGCGTATTGTCTCCACGACGCTGTCTGATACAGGCGTAGGCCTGCCGCCCTGCCCGAGAACTTTCTTCACTCCCTTTCCCCAGTGGACAAGGGCATATGACTGGTCGACGTCGAAGCGCCCGAAGATGTATCCAGGGAAAACAGGCTTTCTTTTTCTGATCTGTTTTCCGCTTCTGACCACGACGGCTTCCATCAGAGGATTGAACGTTTCTATCCCCTTTCCGGCAAGGTATATCGATGCCGAGCCTTCCTTCCTCGGCTTGGTTTGAATCACGTACCAAGAGGCCATGTATTCAGCGGGCGCCTTTCCCGAATAATACGATTTTGAGTGTTTCAAAAATTATGTACAGGTCGAACGAGAAAGACAGATTTTTTATGTAGTACAGATCGTATCTCAGTTTTTCCGCGGCATCCTCGACGGACGCCCCGTAGCGGTACCGCACCTGGGCCCAGCCGGTCACCCCGGGTCGGACGCGGAAACGCTCTTCGTAATAAGGTATCTTCGCGGCCAGCATGCCCGTGAAATCAGGCCGCTCGGGACGGGGCCCGACAAATGACATATCGCCGCGAATCACATTTATGAGCTGCGGTATTTCATCTATCCTCGATTCGCGGAGCCGCTTTCCCGCGCGGGTAATTCTTGCGTCCCCGACCGCCGCCCAAACCGGCCCGTCCTTTTCCGCATCGCGGACCATGGTTCGGAATTTCAGCAGCTCGAAAGACTTGCCGCCTTTTCCGACGCGAAGCTGGCGGTAGAGGACCGGTCCCGGGGAATCCGCCCTGATGATCAGCGCAACCGCCAGGAGCAGCGGGAAGAGCAGGAGCAGCAAGCCGAGCGAGAACGCCAGCTCGATCGCCCGCTTGGATGCGGCCGTCCAGCGGTTCCGCCTGAATCCCTCCGAGAATATCAGCGCGCTCGGGTGCAGATCTTCTATTTTTATCTTCCCCGTGAGGTGTTCATAAAACTCGATCCCGTCCTCTACGAGAATCCCCTTCATTTTGCACTCAAGAAGCTGCTGAACGGGGTAAACGTTCCGGCGCTCCTCGGCGGCCACCACTATCCTGTTTATCCGGTGCAGGGAGGAGAGTTCCTCGATACGATCGAAGCCGCCGAGGACCCTGGGGTTTACTATGCTCCGTCCGATCATATTTCCATCCCCGGATACGAACCCGGCAACTTTGAACCCGCTGTCGGCCCGGTTCAGAATTTCGGATGCGATACTCCTCGCCAGCGGACCGGTCCCTATGATCAGCACATTCAGATCGAAATCACTCGCCCTCAGAAAGCCCATGTATGCCGTGCGCCAGGCAAGTGCGGCAACGGCAATCAGCGGCAGGCTGAAAATGAAAATGCCTCTCCCTATCATTAATTCCGGGCACAGAAAATAAACCAGAGCAAGGACGATAGTGGACGCCCCCAGTGCCTGGGGTAGCCTGGTCAGGAGTTCCCAGCGCGTGCGGAAAATCTTCAGGTCATAGAGCTCGTAGTAGTAAAGGGTTACCTGAATGAGACACGCGATCAGCACCGCCCTGGCCGCTACTCTCCCGGGTCCCGCCGCGGGTCCGGAAAAGGCCTCAACGCTTATCCGGAGGACTCCGAATATCAGGAAGCTCTCGCAGGCTACGAGGACGATTTTGCGCAGCGGGATATATTGATTGAAGATCCTTAATACCATTTAACTGCTCACCTTCCCGCCCGGCTCGGGATCCGGTCGAGCAACCTTTTCCACACGGGTCCGGCATACTTTTTTCGATCTGACTGGTGGTAATAGGAGGATGATCCGAAATATCTTGAATGCAGGGCGGCGGACATGAAGAACACATCGTTCATAACGATGCCGAGCATCTTCTCTCCCGGCAGCGTGGCGATCGCCCCCTGGATCATCTCCCGCGGAACTTTGCCGGCGCGCACGACAAAAATTATGCCGTCTACGTGCCTGGAGATCACGTTGGTCTCGGAAGTGACGAGGAGGGGCGGAGAATCAATAATGATAAAGCGGTCGGAATAGCGCGATTTCAGCTCTTTGAGAAGCTTCTCCATTTTAAGCGATCCGATCAGTTCCACCGGGTTTTCCGGCACCCTTCCTCCGGCTATGATACTCAGCTTCGGGATTGACGTCTTGGCCATCAGGCCGGGCAGATCCTCTTCGCCTGAAAGGTAGTCGGACAACCCCCGTCCGTTGCTCAAGCCGAACCACGCTGAAAGGCTCGGGTTCCTCAGGTCCGCCTCCACCAGCAGGGCATGGCGGTTCAGGTCTTTGGCGAGAACAGACGCAAGATTTGCGGCGATCATGGATTTCCCCTCCGATTCGAGGGCGCTGGTCACCAGGATCACTCTGCACGGTTCCGGGCGATGCAGGATTATTGTTCTCAATTTGCGGAACTGTTCCGCCGCAAGCGAAGCGGGCTGCGAAAACGCAATCAGATGCCGCCTCTGCGCAATTGAGGGAAGCGCCTGCACCGTCTCCGTCTGCGCCTGCTCCTCGATTGCTGGTTCCGCTTCCGGCCGGGGCGGCCCCAGGTTCCTGTCGGCAGCCGTTTCAGGTATTTTCGATGCTTCCCGTATCTTCTCCGCTCTTTCGAGCGCTTCAAATAATTTCCCCATGAGTAGATCCCTGAATCAATTTTCGGTAGACTCCAAATGGCCTGAATGACTTAATAGACCCGATAGAATTTTTCCCGCCTTTTCCGCCTTTCCCGCTTTTCCCGCATATTTTTTCAAGCTCGCAGCAGCATCGTCCCCAAACCTATCAGCGGCAAAGAAAAGACCGCAGCCCATCTGATAAGGTCAAGGCTGCCGACTTTATTTTTAAGGTGATCGAGATCCCCTGCGGCATCCAGGACGATTTTCCGGTTGACTCTTTTCGCTCCGCCGACAAAGCCGGCCAGCAGGGCGCCGTCGCAGATCAGATTTATCATCCGCGGAATACCTCCGGAAATCCGGTGGATCTCTTTCAGCGCCGGTTCCTCGAAAAGGTCCGTGCGCACCGCTCCCGCCGTCCTGAGCCGTTTTTCGATGTATCTGATCATCTCTTCGAACTGCAGCGGCCGAAGCTTGTACCTGATTCCGATCCTCTGTTTCAGCTGCCTGTATTTCTGATCCGCAAGTATCCTGTCGAGTTCCGGCTGGCCGAGTAGAATCACCTGCAGGAGTTTGCTCTTGGCGGTTTCCAGGTTCGTCAGCAGCCTGACCTCCTCCAGCAGTTCCGGGTCAAGCGCCTGCGCCTCGTCGATAATCAGGACGACCTTCTCGTTCTTTTCGTAGCATTCGAGCAGGAACCGGTGCAGGCGCGCTATCACCTGGCCCTTCGTCCGCGCGTCGTCCGCGGCAATCCCCAGATCCCCGCACACGTACTGGAGAAAATCCATCGGTTCGAGTTTCGGGTTGAAGACGTGCGCCGTGCGGATTTCCCCTTCGAACCTGCTGAGCAGGGTTTTTGCCAGCAGGGTCTTCCCGGTCCCGACTTCCCCGGTGATGACGGTGAAGCTCCGGTTTTCCCGGACGGCATAGATCAGGTGCGCCAGCGCCTCCTTATGGTCCTCCCCGAGATACATGAACCGGACATCCGGCGTAATCTCGAAAGGCTTTTCCCGCAATCCGTAAAATCCCGTGTACATCTCAGGCCCCCTGCTCCAGCCTCGGCACGTTAGCGAGGATCTTCAGTCCGAGCGTCACCTCGGCGTCTTCTGCGTCGTGAAAGGTCCTGTCGAAGCTGTCCCGGACATATACCGCCGCTCCCCCCGTGAGGAAGGCCAGCAGAATCCCCAGGGAGAACACCTTCGGAATATCCGGCTCATGCGGTTTTTCCGGTATGCGCGCCGGATCGACTATTTTGAACTGCTCGCCTTTCTGATGGTGTTCGAGATTCCTCGCCTGCCGGGCTTCCTGATCCTTTTTCAACAGCTTTTCGTAGCTCTCCTTCGTGTTCACATGCTCCCGCGCCATTGAGGCCATCGCCTGCTCTCTGATCGGAGTGTTTTCTATTCTCTGCCGGTACATATTCAGTTGGGATTTGACTTTGTTCTCCTCGTCGTTCAATCTCCTGATTTCAAGTTCTACCGCCGCCGCCTGGTTCTGCAGATCCCGGAAGAGCGGATTCCCTTCCCTGCTGGCGGCGCCGCCCTTCTCCATGTCTTCGAGCTTTTTTTTCGCCGCGATCACGTCCGGGTGCTGCTCCGTATAGCGCGAGGCGAGCTGGACAACCTGCCGGCGCAAGTCCTCCGCCTGCATGCCGGGAGACCCGGAATCGGACGGCATTTCAAGCTCCGAGAGTTGCTTCCTGATCAACAGCTTTCTGTCCTGGGCGGCGCGGAGACTTTCGCCGATCCTCTGATAGAGGAGCTGGGTCTGCTGCAGAACGGCAAGGTTCGCCTCCCGCTGTTCGGGAAGCTCGCCCATGTGCCTGCGCTTGAAGGCGGCGATGGCCTGCTCCTGCTCATCGAGCTGCACCCGGGCGGCCTCAAGCTCTATGGAAAGGAAATCCGACGTACCCTGCGCCTGCTGTTCGCGGAATTTCAGGTTCTCCTCAATGAACATCGCCGCAAGGCGGTTAGTGACGGTCGTCACGGTCCTCGGATCCTCCCCCTTGTAGGATATGGTGAAATATCCCTCCCTCCCTTTTATCTCCAGCCTCGTGTTTTTCCTCATCAGCTCCACAATTTCTTCGAGCTTCAGCCATCTCGCCTCGCTCCGATAGAGACCGAGCTCGGAAATGATCTGCTCGAGACGGGTCCGGCTGAGACTCTCCTGCGCAATGGTCTGCAGCCTGTCTTCTATCCGGGACGTAACCGTGGATCTCACGAAATCTTCCGGGATCTTCTGCGGGGTCACGAGGATAAGGGTAGATGCGATGTAAGTACGGGGAGCAAAAACAATGTATGCCGTCGTTGCCAGCAGGATCGTCAGGAAAGGCACGGCAAAATACCATCTCCTCCTCAGAAAGACCTCCAGGAAATCGTAAATGCAGAAATTCTTGCGCGGGTTGATCATGTCTTCACCAGTACACTGCCGTTGCCTGCAGCGTTATCCTGTTTTCCGTGTAGGAGGCAAAATCCGCCCCGGCGTCGAAGCGCGTTCTGCCGAACCTGAGCGTTAAAGTGAGCCATCTCAGCGGCTCGTACCCGATCGTGCCTTCCATCCCCCATATCTTGTCCGTTCTTCCGATGAACTCAGCCCTTTCCACCCGGCCCGAAGCACCCACCGACCATTCCCGGTCAAGCCGGTAATTCAACAGGGCCGACAGCCTGGTAGATTTTGCGAAGCCGAGGTTTTCGGCGGCGAAATAATCTTCCGCATACCCCTTCCTGGCCGTAACGTTCGCCTCCACCCGCGGAGTCCTTTTCAGCAGGGCCGCTTCAAGAGCCCATTCCGAGATATTGTCGCCCCTGTCCGGTTTATAGGCGAACCATCCTGCCTGAAGACGGCCGCTCAGCGACGGGCTGAAAGTATAATCAGTCCCCAGGAACGGCTGCACGACCCTGTAACTGTTCCCCGGCGAATCAAAATCGCGGACGGTGTGCATGTATTCGGCCCAGACGGACACGGATGGTTTCGGCCTGAAGATATATCTCGTCCGGGCCAGGTGCCCGTCCATGTCCGGCGTGCGCTCGAAGTCTCCTTTTACGTATTCGTAATCGACCGCGAAGCCGTGTCTCGGAGTAATCCAGTAACGCAGGAAGGGACTGATGCTGTCTTCACGGCTGTCCTGGAAAATCGCGCTGTCCGTTTCATATTTATTGTCCCTGAACCTGGCGCCGACGCTGTCCTCGCTCCCGAACCTGTATTCAATCTGCGGCTCCAGAATGTTCCGGTATGAAATCGGCCTGTTCCTGTCGGACGGGATTACTCCTACGGACGTCGTCGCCTGCTGCGAAGATAATGGCTCCGCCGGATCCCGCGAGCGCACAAACTGCTCCCGCAACTGCAGATTGAGCTTTCGGGAGAGGTCCAGCCTGCCGTTGAAGACGCCGGTATGCGACAGGTAGTCGCGGTCCGTTTCGCGGGCGTATTTGACAAACCCGATCTTGTAATCCAGGTCCGCCGCATATCCGGGTCCGGTTCCCGACACCCTCAGCCCCGGAGAAACGGTGGTAATGAAATCGGATTTCTCATTGTCCGGGGCCAGTTCGACGTTATCGGTAAACTGCTCTTCAATGCTCAGGTACGGCCGAAACTCATAGGCCTCGGCGTCATTTCCGGCCAGAACCAGCATGACGGCTACCAGGACGAACTTCGTCTTTTTGATATTCCACCTCCGTCATGGAACTATTATGGTGTCCCCCGGCCTCAGGCGGATTTCAGATTGTTTCCGTTCGCCTTCTACGATCTTTTTGAAATTTATCTCTATTCTCCTGTCACGATCCTTTTCCTTGCGGATCAGCACTATATTCTTCTGGTCCGCCCAGTCCGTGAAGCCGCCGGCGGCAGGGATCATCTGGAGCAGCGTCGTGTCGCTCCGAAGGCGGTACATGCCGGGGTTCCTGACCTGCCCGGAGACGAATACCCTGAAGCTGTTCGCCTCATTGACGATTACCGCCACGGAGGGATTTCCTATGTATCCGCGAAACTTCCTGATCAGGTCCTCTTTCAGCTGCACCGGCGTTTTTCCCGCCGCCTGAACTTCATCTATGATCGGCAGGGATATCTTGCCGTCGGAACGCACCGTGACCGTCCTCGACACGTCCTCTTCTTTCCAGACATGGACGAAAAGGACGTCTTCCGGACCGATTACATAGGAAACGGACGGATCGTAGACATCGGAACCGCTCTCGGCCGCCGGCGTTCCCCCGTACCCCGGCGCGGCAGCGCATGCGGCAAGCAGAACAATGGACAGAACTTTCCAGTTCATTTCGACCTCCGGGTAATCGGAATGATGTGCGGATTCGGGTTCAGCTTGCGCCGAGGTTTCTTGATACCCAGAGCGCCGCCTGAAGACGGTTAGGCACGTTTATTTTCTTGAAGATATTGTAAATATGGGTCTTAACGGTGTGGGGGCTGATAAACAGCTTGTCCGCGATTTCCTCATTTGTCGCACCGCATACGACAATGGACAGGATCTCCAGCTCCCTCTGGGTCAGCAGAGGATGGGCATGGTTCCTGGAGCCGGTTTCCCGGAACCTCCGGGTTCCGATGCACCGCGCCAGAATGTCCCGCGACAGCCAGAGCTCGCCTCTCTGTATTGCGCGGATGCCTTTGAGGAACTGCTCGCATGAGTCGCGTTCGTAGAAGATTCCCCTGACCCCCATGCTCACCGCGCGCTCTTCCACCCCGGAGCCCGGATAGACATTGAATAGGGCGATATAAAGGTCTTTCTGGGCGATGCCGGCCAGAACCTTTTCAACTTCGCGATGTGAACAATCGAGCAGGACCAGCATTTTCCCGTTTCCTTCCGCTCTCATGGGAATGTTCGTATCCGAAATGAAGGAGCACTGCGCCGAAACTTCCCGCTCCAGAAGCGCGGACAGGATCTCATTCTGTACTCTCTTCGATCCGAAAATGACTATCTGGTGCTTCCCTGAGGGTGCGTCTGCCATGGTCGCCTCGCATGAATTGATGTTATTCGCGTTTTCAGCTTAAGCATATGTTATGCCACACCTTAAGCTGCTGTTATTACGTATATATTCAAATCGAACACAATCGCCGCCGGATCAGTATTCACATTTAGTGTTTGCTGTTCATCACAATTTGATGATCACCCCGGACGCCACGTTTTGATGCTTCCCCGGAACCCTGCTTGCTGTCTGCATCTCCATTCCGCTTTCATATTTTCCTCCAATTTGCTACAGATCCGTCGTGGATCGGAATTGATTAAAGCGTCGGACGGGGAAGCCTTAGATTCTTACGATAATTTGTTGCAGGCATACCGGAATCCCGCCTTACCTGCTCTGATCGGAGGGAAAAATGCTGTCACAGGACGAGATTCGGGAAAGAGCGCGGTATTGCTGCTGCGTATTCCTTCAGCTCAGCTGGCTTTCAGGCAACGAGGAGATAACAGCCGCCGGCTACAAGGAAGCACTCAAAAAGTCCTCTCTGGGACTGGGGGAGGATGATTTTATTCTCCAGACAATAGACGAGGCCGTGCATCTCGGGAGACCCGACGGCGGGCTCACCGGACTGGTCGCCTTCTATGAAGGTCTTGCGTGCGCCTACGGGGAAGTCCTGGAATCAGATCTCGACACCATCCGCCGGGAGATCGGGACGGAATGCCTCAAAAAGCTGGCCGGCGAGGTTAATTCGAAAGTAATTGAATTCCTCTGAAATTGGTCTCGGGTTATAGGTTATGGGTTATGGGTCATAGGCGATAGATCTTCTCTTTTTTTCAGACCTATAACCCATTACCCGTTCTTTGCGGCGGCCCGTTTACATGAAACTGGAATCAGGCTAAAATTCATACATGAACCGGATGAACAAAAGAGAAGTTGCCAGGATTCTCGAGCAGATCGGGATCCTGCTGGCGGTGAAGGGAGAAAATCCGTTCAAGTCTGTGGCATACAACAGGGCTGCCCGGGTCATTGAAGCCCTGGACGGTGAACTGCACGAAATCATCGGCAGAGGGGAGCTCTCTTCCATCAAGGGGATCGGAAATGCCATCGGCGGGAAGATTCTGGAACTTGTCTCCACCGGAAGACTGAAATACTATGAGGATCTCCGCACCTCCGTTCCGGCGGGTCACCTCGAAATGATGAGAATCCGCGGTTTGGGCCCTAAAAAGATCGTCGAGCTTCATAAACGCCTCGGGATCGAATCCGTCGACGATCTCGAGCGCGCCTGCAGAAGCAATCTCCTTCTGTCAGTTCCCGGATTCGGCAAAAGATCTCAGGAAAAAATTCTGAGCGGAATCGGCCACTGGAGGAAACATGCCGACCGCCGCCTTTATGCGGACGTCATTCGGCAGGCCGATTGGCTGATATTCCTTCTCGAAGGAAGGAAAGAGGTTATATCGCTGAGCCTTGCCGGGTCGCTGCGCCGGCGAAGCGAAGTCGTCAAAGATATAGATCTCCTCGCCTCTTCCGTTAATCCCGCCGCACTCTCTTCTTTCTTTTCCTCTCTCGGCGTGGACGAATTCCGGGAGCAGGGAGAAACCAAGACCGGAATTCTTCTGGATTCAGGCATCCGTTCCGACCTCCGGATAGTCTCGCAGGAACAGTTCCCATACGCCCTCCACCATTTCACGGGCAGCCGGGAGCACAATACGGCCATGCGGGGACGGGCGAAGCGGATGGGAATGACCATGAACGAGTACGGGCTTTTTTCCGAAGCCGGCCCCATTCCCTGCTCCTCCGAAGGCGAGCTCTTTTCCGCGCTCGGTCTGTCGCTTATCCCGCCCGAGTTGAGGGAAAACATGGGCGAAATAGAAGCCGCCGAACGGGGTGAAATCCCCAGGCTGATAGAATTGAAGGATATACGCGGTGTCCTCCACCTCCATACTTCCTCCAGCGACGGTTCCGCCGGGCTGGAAGCGCTGGCGCGCGCAGCCGGAGAGCTCGGGTTTGAATACATCGGAATAGCAGATCACAGCCGCTCGGCTCAATACGCGGGGGGGCTGTCCGTCGAGGAGGTAAGGCGCCAGTGCTCCGAGATCGATGAATATAACAGGTCGCATCCGGATTTCCGGATTTTCAAGGGAATCGAGGCGGATATCCTTCCCGACGGAAGCCTGGATTACGATGACGAGACCCTCGCCCTTTTCGATTACGTAATTGCCGCAGTCCACTCCTATTTCTCCATGCCGGAACCTGAAATGACGGGGAGAATCCTCAGGGCTCTCGCCCACCCCCGGACCACTATCCTCGCCCATCCAACCGGCAGGCTTCTGCTGGACAGGGAGCCTTATTCGGCCGATATCGACCGGATCATCGATTGTGCCGCGGAATACGGGAAAATCCTCGAGCTCAACGCAAACCCCCAGCGCCTCGACCTGGATTGGAGATACTGCATCCGGGCCAAAAAGAAAGGGGTCAGGATCGCCATCAGCCCGGATGCTCATCACCTGGAGGACCTGAAAACGGTCGTCTTCGGGATCAATATCGCCCGGAAGGGATGGATGGAATCCTTTGATTGCATAAACAGCCTCTCCGCCCGGGAAATGGCCCATTTTCTTTACTCCCGGCCCTAAAAAACAAGATTTCCCTTGACTCTTGAGGGCGGATCACTTATAGACTTAAATACCCATCTACATTGAATATTGGTCATTCGCGGAGAGCAGTCAGCCTGCTTCAGGCATTTATTTAATTCAGAATAGCCGCCGTGTAGACACGGCGGTTTCATTCTGTTTCCTCTGACCAGACCGGGAAAGGAAATGAGGGCAGTTCCGACTCACCTCCTCTTTTCTGAACAAATACAAATCTTTTTTTTGCCATCGCCTCCATCCGGGGGCCTTCATGACGGCATCCCGTAGCCTTAATCCGGTAAGAAATTCGGGATAAAGTTACAGGGGAGATGCGCGCCATAGTGTGGTCTGTGTGCGATGGCTTCGGACAATCCGCCTTTCGGCTACGGGGACGATGAAAGAATACAAGGTGCTCGTAATCAATGTAGGTTCGACTTCAACCAAGGTCGGCCTCTTTGTGAGTGAAAGGCCTGCTTTCCAGAAGGTTATAGAATACAGCGGGAGCGAACTGATCTCGTATCCGGATCTCAAGTCCCAGCTGTCCCGCCGGCAGGCAGACCTTGAAAAGCTGCTGAAGAGTGAGAACTTGAATACCGGCGCCCTTGATCTGATCATCAGCCGGGGGGGACTCGGGAAACCCGGTCCTGCGGGAGCTTACGAGATTGATGATGAAATGTGCCGGGACCTGATGGCCGGCAAGTACGGAAAGCACCCTTCCGCACTGGGTCCGGCAATGGCCCTTACACTGGCCAGATCGGCGGGCATCAGATCGATTATCATCGATCCCCCCAGCACGGACGAATTCCGCGACCTTGCCCGGGTCACGGGTCTTCCGGAAATAAAAAGGAAGAGCGCCTTCCACGCCCTGAATCAGAAAGCGGCGGGACGAAGGGCGGCGGCAAAATTAGGAAAGAAATTTGAAGATATAAACCTGATCGTCGCCCATCTGGGCGGCGGGATCACCGTCGGCGCTCATGAAAAAGGGCGCGTTGTGGATTGCAGTCACGGATTGAGCGAGGGTCCGATGACGCCGGAAAGGGCGGGTATTCTTCCGACTCTCGATATGCTCGATCTGGCCTCGTCCGGAAAAGACAGGAAATTGCTGGAGAAAAGGCTTGTAGGCCAGGGAGGTCTTTTCGCTTACCTGGGCACGACGGACGTGAGAAAAATAGAAGCCATGATCCGGGATGGACATGCGGAGGCCGATTTTCTGCTGAATGCCATGTCCTATCAGATCGGCAAGGAAATTGGGTCGATGGCATCCGTTCTCAAGGGAAAAATCGATGCCGTTGTCCTGACCGGAGGGCTTGCGCATTCGTTGCTGCTGACGGACAGGATCAGGGAGTGGATCGGATTCCTGGCACAAGTCCTCATTTTTCCAGGCGAAGACGAGATGGCGGCCATGGCGGAAGGCGCTTCCAGGTTCTTGAACGGGGGGGAGCCCCTGAAAAAATACGGAGGATGACTTTCAGGTCCTTCTCCCAAGAAATCAGACGGAAAGGAGGTGGTGGTTTCATCGGTTTCGGCAAGCGATTCATATGATTCTATTGATTGATTCTCGGGACTCATTTGAAAGGAGGGTAATATGCCGAGATATCGGGACAAAACCAAAAAAGCAGAAATCATGTCTTTGGAGGATGCCGTCAAGAAGTTCATGCATGACGACGTCGTGGTTGCTTACAGCGGTTTTACGGGTTTCAACCGCAACCCGGTAGCCTTCGCCTGGGAAACGGTAAGGCAAAAAATCAAGAACATTCACGTAGTCGACAGACACGGAAGCGTCTGCACCTGGCTCCTGAACGCCGTAGGCGCCATCAAGATCTACGAAACGGACTGGATGGGCTGGGGCGAAATGGCCGGCAAGCTCGATGTCAACCTCGAAAGAGGATACAAGGCCGGCAAATTGATCCTGGAGGATTACTCACACGGCGCCATGGCCATGCGTTTCCTCGCCGGCGCGATCGGCGCGCCCTTTATCCCCTATAACGCACCGCTGGGATCGGACCTCTATAACCCCAAGTACGATGCTCTGGGCATAGCCGGATTGAGGGGTAAGAATTTCCGGTATCCTAAGAAGAAATTCATCCAGATGGAAGAGCCGTTCTTCGGTGAAGGCGATACAGTCCTTCTGCCGGCCGCGAGACCGGAAGTTGCCGTCATCCATGTCGCCCAGGCAGGCGATAAGGGAACCGCCCGGTGGAGAGGGGTGGGAACTATCGATAAAGAGATCTCGTTTGCCTCCGACAAGGTCGTAATACTTGCCGAAGAGATAGTGCCTGAGGCGGATCTCCGGAAGAATCCGGAATCCAACCAGATACCTTACTTCGTCGTGGATGCCGTAGTGGAATGCCCCTGGGGTGCGTATCCCAGCTCCGTTCCATTCTACTATGACTATGACGCTCCCTTCATGAGGGGAATGGATGCCGCCTCCCGCAACGAGGCCGACCTTAAGAAGTGGCTGGATGAGTGGGTATTCGGACCGAAGAACTGGGAAGACCTGCTGGTGAAACTCGGTTCGAAGAAACTTCTGGATCTGAGAGCGGACAGCGTGACCGGCTACAGCACGCGCATGATGCGCGGGAAGAAACCGGCGCCCAGGATGAAAATGCCTCTGTCCGTTGCCAGAAGCGGCTACTAAAGAAAGGGGGGATAGTAATTATGGCAAAGACGATGGAAGATTTGATGGAACTTATCGACAAGATGCCCGAGGAGCCTGCCAAACCCGGCGAATTCATACTTCCCGAACTCATGGCGATCGCGGTCGCCCACCAGGTCCGGGACGATGATATCGTGTTTGCTGGAACCGGGCTTCCGATGGTCGGTATTATGACGGCCAATTTCCTCAATGCACCGCATGCCCTCCTGATTTACGAGTCCGGGATCTGCGACGGCAAGACCATGCACGTCCCCATGTCCGTCTGCGACCAGAGGGCCGCAAACATGAGCTCCTCGCTGGGCGGTCTGGTCGATACTTTCGGCTATTACCTCCAGCAGGGCTTCGTCAGCCTCGGATTTCTCGGGGGCGCGGCGATCGA
>ERZ795058.363-NODE-363-length-71709-cov-13.960714_pt1 | contig 71709 bp, 77 predicted proteins | sample MGYA00375142_ERZ795058 | MGnify/ENA primary metagenome ERZ795058 (study PRJEB30187, sample SAMN05720210) | activated sludge metagenome | isolation source: anaerobic digester from wastewater treatment plant | place: Japan | collected 2015-04-20 ... | reverse complement strand
GGTAATTTGTATGGAAGTGTGGTTCCAGCAGGCCCTGGTTCAACAGCTCCAACCCCTATGAAGGATCTTTCAAGACAATTTCCCTCCAATGCGTTTGTCTATGGCATGTCATCAGGAGGAACTACACACCTTATCACGAAGACCAAAACAGCCAACGAAGCACTCTTTGTGGTCAGTTTTGCAGACGATACCATCACAACCCCTGTCAATACGAAAGTGATCTCAACCGGCTACGCCTCTCAGATGAGCAACGTCAACATCGTCAGTGCTTTTGAGAAGTCGGCAGGAAACCTTCTCATTGCCACTGAGAAGAACGGGATGTTCGACATCACCATAACCGATGCAGCCACGGGTGAAGGATCCTCTGCCGGTCCTGAGGATTACACCCTGTAAATGAATGTACCGACTTTGTTGCCAGCCTCGCCTTTGCGAGGCTGTTCCATGTAAACGTGGTATAAAATCTTGCGTTGACTCTTCTCTCCTCCTCCTTGATAATGAGTATCGATAACAGTGGGAGGATTATATGGACAAGTACCTGTTCTATGGCATGACCGGCAACAAGATGTGTTTCAACCACATCCTGCTCAATGCGTTGGATTTAGCAGACACTGGCATTGCGGCCAAGATCATCTTCGAGGGAGAGTCGGTCAAATTGGTCTCGGTCCTGGAGGAGGAGAAGAACACTCTCTACCTGAAGGCAAAGGAGCGCGGCCTCATCGCCGGCATCTGCCTCGCCTGCTCCAAGGTGATGGGGGTCTTTGAGAAGAACAGCACCTATGGCCTGCCGATGCTCGGCGACATGAGCGGCCATGCAGGGATGAAGCCATTCATCACGGATGGGTATCAAGTCATCAGCATGTGATGATCATGCCCGGTCTTTGAGGTATCGCTTCAACAGGAAGGTACAGAAATATGGGAAGGTGTAGATATCGTCAGCCAAGCCGATGTTACCCTTCCCTAGTTTGATGCCCCATGAGATGTCCGGGTAACTGTCGCTTTGAATGAATGTTTTGAGCGCCTTTGTCTTTGGCGACGTCTCTCTCACCTCAATCGGCACCAATGAGTTCATCGTCCTGACAAAGAAATCCTGCTCGAGGGTTGAGTCAGGACGTTTGTAGTAGCAGAGAGCGTAGCCGCTCTTAACCAACGCCTCCGCTACAATCTGTTCGTACAGCGCACCGTTGCATACACTGAGGTTTCTATTCGTTCTCAGATCGTCCTGGGCCTCATCATCAAGCATGGAGACCAGGAGGCCGGTATCAGAGAGGTACAGCTTGTACTTTGTCGGGTCGTAATTTCCTTTCAGGGGCAGCTCAGGATGCTCCAAGCAGTAACTGATATTCACCATTCCTGCTTGGACCAACCACTCGATGCTGTCTCGGTAATCCTTGAAGCGTGCACCGTGCTCGAGTCGGGAGAGGGTGAATTTCTTGTTCTTCTCTCCCAATTGTGCCGCGATGGCGTTGAAGACCTTGAGCGTTCTCTTTCGGTCCACTCCTTGGGCATACGTACGGATGTCACCCTCATATGTTGAGAGCAGACGGCGTTACAGCTTTATGGAACCCGTGAACGTATTGCTCACCAAGTATTGTGTGATGACTTCAGGCATGCCGCCTAAGAGCACATATTCAAAGAAGAGAGATTCGAAGATGTCCATCTGGACGCTACTGAGAGGCTTGAGCTCCTGCATATGGATGAGCAGTTCATCAACAACTGATTCATCATACCCCTTCGCCCAGAGGAACTCTTCAAAGTCGAGGCTGTGCATGGTGTAGTCGCTCTTGTACCCTACGCTGATGCTCTCGATCTTTATGGCATCATACCTGGTCAGCGCACCGCTGCAGATGACATCGAAGCGCCCATCGATGTCGAAGGCTTTCAAGGCGGTCGCGATGGGCGGGAAGGCCTGCAGCTCATCGAAGAAGATCAGCGTCTCCCCTTCGGATAATTGCTTGGCCGGGTCAAGCAGCGTGATGTGCTTGATGATGGCCTCTGCAGCATACCCATCGTTTATGATGGTGTGATACTTCTCCTCTTTCGCCAGGTTGATCTCAACGATGTGTCTATACCGGCCCTCTGCGAAATGACGGATCGATTCCCGTTTCCCGATGTCGCGCGCTCCATGGATGACCAAGGGTGTATGTTTCGGATTCTCTTTCCACTCTGCCAGAAAGCCGTCAACCTTTCGTCTCAGATACATTGCCATGCCTCACTGCCATCGATAGTATACCCCAGAGTTGGCTCCCGGTGGTCAGATGATCAGCAAGTATGGTGCGTATATCGTTTTATTGTGTACGGAGTGTTAGCATATGAAGCTCGTGAGGGAAGAGCTACCCATGTTGCGAGGGAATACAGAGGAGGTTCGTCGTGCCTGACAGAGAATTGCACCTGTCCTCGCAAGAGGTCGTCAGTGCTCAAGAGGAAGCGTTGGATGATGCATATTGCGAGGCCTTGTATGCAGCGTATCTCAGCGGCAAGGATGCGGACGACAACGAGGTCATCGACTTTGATACATTGCTCGTGCAGTTGGGCATCATGTTCTAAAAACCCGTCCAGGAATAAGTCATTACTTATTGTTTCCACACTTTCATGAGGGAATTATTGACAGGTTAGTACACTTTCATGAGGGAATCATACATACGCCCACTGAAATCAGTGGGCGTATGTCGTGTGTGCTGCGCTTCTCAGTCTCCCCGCACCTCGTGGAGGATCTTCCTGACCTGGGGATCGTCGAAGTGTTCGTCAATCTCCTCGGCGGTGAGGCCGATGAACTCGTGGCAGTTGTAGTGGATCCAGTACTCGTCGTCCTTGCTCTTCATGAGGTGCTTGCGGCAGTAGTAGTCAGGTTGGATGGGAAGCGGTTCCTCATCCTTGTAGAGCGGCACCTTGTAGTCGTAGACCACGATCTTCAGGTCCTCGCGGGGAATCCCCTTGCGCATGATGATCCGTCCCAGCTCGTTCACCGTTTTGCCGGTGTCGAAGATGTCGTCCACCAGCAGAATCTTGTCCCCGGTGCGCAGGTGCTCGGGTGAGTAGGTCCAGCCGTCGACCATCACATTGGCTTGGTCCCTGAGGTAGCCATAGGAGCGGGCCACCACGGCGGCGTAGAAGACCGGCCTGCCCTTCTCCCGAATCCGGATCATCTTGTAGTACTCGCTGAAGACATTCGCCATGTAGGCACCGCCCCGCAATGATGCGTAGATGATGTCGGGGACGAAGTGATCTTCCATGTACATCTTGTGGGCAAGCTTCAGCGTCGTGTCACGGATGGTGTCACAGCTGATGAATTCCTTCTGCATCGGGCTTCTCTCCTATACGGTCAGGACCCTCAGGCCATCGTTTGTTATGGCTACAGTATCCTCAAAGTGGGAGGATGGCAACCCATCGCTTGTGACAACCGTCCAATTATCCTTGAGAACCCGCACTTTGGCAGTCCCCAGGTTGATCATCGGCTCGATGGCGAGGACCATCCCCTCCCGGATGCGGGGGTTGGGCATATAGGGAGAGGCGTAGTTCGGAATCTCCGGCTCCTCGTGGACGGCGAGACCGACCCCATGGCCGCAGTAGTCGCGCACCACGCCGTACTTGTGGGCGTTTGCATGTTTGTAGACCGCCTTGCCGATGTCCTGGATACGGGCGCCCTTCTGAGCGGCCGCCTCGATGCCGAGGCGCAGGCACTCCTCGGTCACCGTGTTCAGTTGTTTTTTCTCTTCGGTCGTTTCCCCGATGATGAAGGTACGCGCCATGTCGCTGAAGTGACCGTCCAGGTTGATGCCGAGGTCGATGTCCACCAGGTCGCCCACGTGGATGATGCGCTTCTTGCTCGGGATGCCGTGGATGACCTCTTCGTTGATGGAGATGCACGCCGAGGCGGGAAAGCCGGCGTAGTTGAGGAAGGCGGGGACGCCGTTGTTGGCTTTGATGAAGTCGTAGCAGAACTTGTCCACCTCCCAGGTGGACATCCCCGGCTCCATGAACGATTCGAGGCGTCGCATGAGACGGGCCGTCAGACGGCACGCCTCCTCGATGCGCTTGATCTGCTCTTCTGTCTTGAGCGTGATCATTGCTGCTCCTTCTTGACGGGGAAGAGCTGCTTCTGCATCGAATCGAGGATTCCGTTGATGAACTTGTAGTTCACCTCGGTGGAGAAGTCCTGGCTGAGCTTGACCGCCTCGTCGATGACGATATGGGGGTGGATGTCCTCGTGCATGAAGCAGAAGACACTGATGCGCAGGATGTTGCGGTCGACATAGTCGATCTTCTCCACCGGTCTATTGAGGGAGAAACGTGCGATGAGCGCATCGATCTCCTCAAGGTTCTCCAGCGTCCCCCGCACCAGGTACATCCCGTAGATCTTCACCTCGTCTTCAAATTGATTGAACTCCTCCTCGGTGGTGGCACTGAAGGTCGGTTCAACGAACCGCTCCTCCAACTGTCGGTTGAAGTCCATCGCATAGAGGGTCTGTAGGGCAAGTTCACGCCCTTTGTGTCTGCTCTTCATCTCACTTATACAAAATATTGACGGTGGCGCTCTTACGCAGGTCGGAGACCAGGTCGTTGATCGCCTTGATATACACTTCCTCTTGCTTGGCCTGTGAAAGCTGATCGGTGATGTAGGCGCGGATCGTCACCGTCGTCTCCGGGCTGATGACATCATCGAGGGCGAGGATCTTCGGCTCACTGTAGGTGAGGACCTTGAGGATATGATAGCCGGTGAGGCTGGTCACCACGGCGCTGGTCATCCCCACCTCGGTGGAGAAGGCCGCATCGAAGAACGCATCGCCGAGGCCGGCGAGCGCATCGGTGTTGTCCATCGTCAGCCAGCCGATGTCACCGGCCTTGCTCTTGGATTGGGCATCCTCGCTGTACTCCACCACCGCCTTCTCAAAGCTCAACGCCCCACTCGAGATGCGCCGGGCGACATCATCGAGCTTCGCCTTGTTGGCGCGATTCGTTGTCTCGTTGTCGGTAAAGGGAATGTAGATGTGGCTGAGCTTGACCGTCTCAGGGCTGACGAACTGCGTGCGATACTTGCGGTAGAAGCTGGTGATCTCGCTCTCGGGGATGGTGATGGCCTTATTGAGGTCGCTGGCCTTCATCAGGCGCACGTAGGAATCGACGAGCAACTGCTCCCCGATCATGGTACGGTAGTCGGCCACCGAACCGAAGTTGTTGACGATGACCTGGGCAAACTGCTCGTCGGTGAGGCGTTGGCCATAGGATGCCTCGATGCTCGCCTTCTGGCTGGCGTAGGCGCTGTCGATCATGGCGTCGGTGATCTTCACACCGTCGCGGGCGGCACCCTGGCGGAAGAGCTCGTTGTTGATCAGGAGGTTGAGGACCTGAAGCGGATCGACGGTCGTGGGATCGCCTCCGGAGGCCTTGGCGCTCTCCTGGTACTGGCGCACCTCACTCTCCAACTCCGCCATCGAGATGGGGACGGTCTTGGTGAGTTTCACGGTAGCGGCCGGTGCACTGATGGTGGCGGCGGTGAGGAGACTGGTTGCCATGAGGATGACCGACACTGTTGCGACGAAACCTTTTCTCATCGTTTCTCTCCTATTTGCAGATGTTTGCCCACCGCGCGGGCGGCCTCTGCGCTCTTGATCAATTCACTTTTCTTGAGGAACATCCCCTCGCCTTCCATCACGCGCATCAACGTCTGCAACGTCTTCATCGACCGGATGCCGCCCTTCGTGATCCACGCCATGCAGCGTTTCCCACTGAGCGACCCCGCGGTCTTGAGAAAGACAGAGAGGGAGGAGGGAATCTTGCCGCCGAAGGTCGTGGTCGCTTCACTGCCGATGACGATGTAATCGTAGTAGGAGACGACCTTGCCGGCTTCGAGGGAGGCGTCGAGCACTTCCACGGTATGCCCCTGTGATCCGATCCCCTCGGCGAGGCCACGGGCGATCGCCTTCATACGGTCGCTTGCCTTGGCCTTTGGTGCATACAATACGAGTACTCTCATCACACTCCCCCTAAACAACTACCGACCGCAACAGCGGCCGGTAGACGATACGATACGATAGCTACCGCCCCCTAGTTCGAAGGGGTGGGCTCTGTGGTCCACCAGTCGGTGGTCTCTTTCACCTGTTCCGTGGTGACGGAGTCGAGGAGCGTATCCTTTGATGGTGATTTATTGACAAAGGCGACGGCGAGGGCCAGCACCAAAAAGAGGATCGCCAACGCCCCGGTGGCCTTGGTGACCACACCGCTCGTGTATGATCCGAAAGCAGTGTCGCTGCTTCCTCCGAAGATGCCGCCGAGGCCTTCGCTCTTCTCATCTTGGATGGCGACGAGGAAGATCAGCAAGAGGCTCACGATGACAAACAATACCAACAAAACTACGCTCAAAACACCCATTTTTCTACTCCGATCCTACGCACCGAAGTTCACAATCGGAAGGAACTGCTCCACCGAGAGGGAAGCGCCACCTACCAGTGCACCGTCGATATGTTCTTTGCTCATTAAGGCCTTCGCATTGTTGGCCTTCACTGAACCACCATACTGTATAATAAGCTCTTCTGCAACACCTTGGCTGTAGAGTTTTGCGACCAGGCCCCTGATGAATGCATGGGCGCTGTCGGCATCCTCGCCGGTGGCGGTCCGGCCGGTCCCGATGGCCCAGACCGGCTCGTAGGCAAGCGTGATCTGCCTCATCCCCTCGGCCTTGACCCCCTTGAGGCCTTCGGTGACCTGCCGGGTCAAGACCTCCTCCAGCTGTCCGCCCTCACGTTCTGCGAGCGTCTCGCCGATGCAGAGGACCACGTCCATCCCTTCCTCCACGGCCAGGAGGACCTTGCGGTTGATGAACGCATCGCTCTCAGCGTAGAGGGAGCGCCGCTCACTGTGGCCGAGGATGACGGTGTGGACCCCCAGGTCCTTCAGCATCAGGACGCTGACCTCCCCGGTGTGGGCCCCACTCCTCACGTCGCTCATGTTCTGCGCGCCGACGATGATGTTCGAATCCTTGAGGACGGACATCACCGCCGGAATGGTGACGAACGGCGGGGCGACCATGACCTTGGTTTTGCTGTCCTTCAACGCATCTTTCAGCTGTAGGGCGAATGCTGCCCCTTCGCTGGGCGTCATGTTCATCTTCCAGTTTCCTGCTATGAATGGTCTTCTCATCTTACTTCTCCAATGCCTTGATGCCGGGCAGGGTCTTGCCCTCGAGGAACTCCAGCGACGCTCCGCCCCCGGTGCTCACGTGACTGATCTTGTCCGCGAGGTGGAACTTGTTGATGGCGGCAACCGAATCCCCTCCCCCGACGACGGTGACGGCGCTGCTTGCTGCAAGGGCCTTCGCGACTTCGTGGGTGCCCTCAGCGAAGGCAGCGAACTCAAAGACGCCCATCGGGCCGTTCCATACGACGCTCTTGGCCCTCTTCAGCTCCGCGACGATGAGGGCGATGGTCTTCACTCCGATGTCCATGCCGATGAGGCCATCGGGGATATCGGCGCTGTCGACCAACACCGGCTCGGTATCTTCCTTGAATGCTGCGCCACAGAGGTGGTCGACGGGAAGGATGACCTTCACCCCACGCTCCTCAGCCTTCGCGAGGAAGGATGCGGCCGTCTGCCGATACTCCTGCTCCACGAGGCTGTCGCCGATGGAGTGCCCCTGTTCAAGGAGGAAGGTATAGGCCATGCCGCCGCCGATGACCACCGTCTGGCAGGTCTTGGCGAGGCTCTCGAGCACGCCGATCTTGCTGCTGACCTTCGAGCCGCCGATGATGGCGACGAACGGCTGGGCCGGGTTGTCGAGCAGGGGACCCATGAACTTGACCTCTTTCTCGATGAGGAAGCCCGCATAGGAGGGCAGATAATGGGCCACTCCCTCGGTGGAGGCGTGGGCCCGGTGGGCGGTGCCGAAGGCGTCGTTGACGTAGACATCACCGTAGGAAGCGAGCGTTTTGGCGAAGGCGGGGTCATTGGCCTCCTCCTCGGCGTAGAAGCGCACGTTCTCCAAGAGCAGCACCTCACCCGCCTTGAGCGCCTTGACCTCCTTCTCCACCGCCTCTCCGATGACATCGCTGGCCAGGGTGACCGGCTTGCCCAAGAGAGCGGAGAAACGCTCTCTGATCGGAGCCATGGAGAAGTCGGGGTTCTTCTTCCCCTTCGGGCGGCCGAAGTGGCTCATCACCACCACACTGGCGCCTTGATCGAGCAGATACTTGATGGTCGGCAGCGCCGCCTTGATGCGGGTATCGTCAGTGACCACCCCATCTTTGACCGGTACGTTGAAGTCGACGCGCACCAGCGCCCGCTTTCCCGCAAAATTTCCATCCAAAATCGTATTCAGGTCCATATTCCACCTCATCTTGGTGTCGAGCTGAAAATCAGGCCTGTGTTACCAGGCCTGATCCTTCGATTCCATTCGTTTATTAGGCCAGCTTCTTGGCAAGGTCGACAACCCGGGTCGAATAGCCCATCTCGTTGTCATACCAGCTGATGACCTTGACCATCCGCTCGCCCATCTTCATCGTCAGGGCCGAGTCGAAGATCGAGGAGTGGTGGTTGCCGATGATGTCGTGGCTGACGATCGGGTCCTCGGTATACTCCAAGATGCCCTTCATCGATCCTTCGGCCGCCTTCTTCATCGCAGCGTTGACCTCCTCGACCGTGGCATCCTTGTCCAGGAGCACGACCAAGTCGACCACGGAGCCGGCGGGCACCGGAACGCGCATCGCCATGCCGTTGAGCTTGCCCTTGAGGGCGGGGATGACCTCACTGACGGCCCGTGCGGCGCCCGTGGTGGTCGGGATGATCGAGACGGCGCCAGAGCGTGCGCGGCGCAGGTCCTTGTGCGGCTGGTCGAGCATCACCTGGTCGTTGGTGTACGCATGGATCGTGGTCATGAGGCCACGCTCGATGCCGAAGTTGTCCTCTAGGACCTTGGCGATCGGGGCGAGACAGTTGGTGGTGCAACTGGCATTGGAGAACGCCTCGAGGGAGAGGTCGATCTCATTGTCATTGACGCCGAGGACGACGGTCTGGTCGATCTTGTCCTTCGCGGGAACGGTGAGGATCACCTTCTTGGCACCGGCCTTGATGTGGTCCTTGTAGCCACCCTTGGGGCTCTCTGCCAGCGTAAAGACACCGGTGGACTCGATGGCGATGTCGACGGCGAGCTTCTTCCACGGAAGGTCGGCGGGGTTGCGCAGTGCAAAGATCGGAATCTTCACACCGTCGACGATGATGGCATCGTCGGTGGCTTGAACGCTCTTTGAATAAACTCCGTAGGTGGAGTCGTATTTCAGCAGGTGGGCGAGGGTCTTCGGATCGGTGAGGTCGTTGATACCGACGATTTCGATGGACTTGTCTTCAAAGGCTACCTTGAATACATTACGGCCGATTCTTCCGAACCCATTGATTGCAATTTTCATGTTCTGTTTTCCTCCAGGAAACTCGTTGTATATCGATAATAATATACTGTCTTCTTTTACCAAGGGTCAACGGACAACCCTAATTCTTCACCGTTAATTTAACACGATTGATCTTGTGACCGTCAATCTCCATGACGGTGAAAATCGCCTGTTCATCCTCAATCGACTCATCATTTTGCGGGATCTTGCCGAAGAGCTCGAAGACATACCCCCCGATGGTCTCGAATTCCTCGTCGCTGAGGCGGAGACGGCAGGCCTCGTTCACCTCTTCGATCGACGCGCGGGCATCGACGATGTAGCTCTTCTCATCGAGCGCTTGGATCGTCTCCTCCTCATCCTCGTCGAACTCGTCCTGGATATCACCGACGATCACCTCGAGGATGTCCTCCATGGAGACGATCCCGCTCACCCCACCGTACTCGTCGATGGCGATGGCGATGTGGACCTTGCGCAGCTTGAACTCACGCAACAGGTCGTCGAGGTGTTTGCTCTCGGGGATGAAGTACGGCTTGCGCATCAGAGCGGGGAGGTCGAACTCCTCCTGGATGTCCCGGCGCAGGATATCCTTGACGTAGAGGATGCCGACGATGTTGTCGATGGTCTGCTCGTAGACCGGATAGCGCGAGTACCCCTCTTCGGCGATGATCAGATAGAGCTCATCAAGGGTGATGTCACGGCTGATGAACGCGACATCGACGCGCGGCACCATGATCTCCTTGACGGTCTTGTCGCGCAGTTCGCCGATCCCCTCGATCATCGTCTGGCGTTCCACAAGTTCTACACGTGAGGGATCGGATGGCACATGTTTTCTGCTCATGCGTTTGAACAGATCCTTAAGCGAACGGCTCAATGCTCACTCCCCCTCAACTGCGCCAACAGCGCCTCCTGCCGCACGAGCATCGGCTCGTCCGCCTCGTTGGTCTCATGGTCGGCTCCCAGGAGGTGCAGAATGCCATGGATCAGGAGGCGCAGCAGTTCTTCTTCTGTTTCCACACTAAAGGATTGTGCATTTCTTTTCAAGGCATCAAGAGAAATCGCCAGGTCTCCGAGGTACGGCACCGCCCCCTCGTCGGGGAGGAAGGGAAGGTCGTCCTCCTCGTTGGCAAACGAGAGGATGTCGGTGCTCTCGTCGATGCCGCGCCAGTGGCGGTTGAGCTCCTGCATCGACTGGTCGCCGATGAAGCTGATCCCGACCTCCCAATTCGGCTCTTCGAGCCGGGCCAAGATCGCCTCGACCTGTGCACTCACCCACGCTCGGGGAGCATCCCCCTCGTGATCCTCATCCTCATAGCTGATCTCCACGATCGTCATGGCGTTCACTCCTCAGGGTATTCAATCCGGTGGTGGTCCCGACCGATGAGGGTCTGTACGAACGACTCCTCGATGCGGTTCAGGTCGGTGAGGGAGAGGTGGCTTTGGTTGAGCTGGCCCCGCTCGATCTTGCCCATCACCAGGGTATGGACCAATTTCTGGTACTTGGAGTACGTCGGCTGCTTCAGCGTCCGGCTCGCCGCCTCCACGATGTCGGCGAGCATGACGATGGCGCTCTCGGGAAAGTTCGGCGGCTCCCCCGTGTAGGAGTAGTCGTCGGCGTTGATCTCCACGCCCGACGCCTGGGCTTGCCGGGCCGCCTCGCTGTAGAAGTACTGGATGATGTCGTTGCCGTGGTGCTGGCTGATGATGTCCAGCACCTCCTGCGGCAGGCCCGCTTCCCTCCCCTTCTCCAGGCCGAGCTTCACGTGGCTCTTGATCACGGCGACACTGAGGCTCGCCTTGATGTCGTCGTGCTTGTTCTCCGTGCCTTGGTTCTCCACGAAGTACTCGGGGTGGTCGACCTTGCCGATGTCGTGGTAGACCCCGCCGACCCGGGCGAGCATCGCATTGGCCCCGATGGCTTTGGCCGCCTGGTAGGCGAGCTCACTGACGTTCCGGCTGTGGTTGTACGTTCCTTGGGCCACGGCGCCCAGGCGCTCGAGGATCGGTGAATCGGTGGAGGCGAGCTCATTGAGCCGATAGGCGGTGGGGATGTTGAAGAGGTACTCCATCAGGGGGACGAAGGCCTGGACCAAAATCAAGCTGGCGGTGATGTTGACCACCAGCGATATGATGAGGGTGGGCAGCGAGTGGATGGCTACCGCGCTGAGCGGGCTGAAGGCCAGGGCGGCGACAGAGGAGCTCACGACGGCGAAGAACCAGTTGAAGAGGTCCTCGAGCCGCTTGATGGAGTAGCGGAAAAAGTTGAGGTTGATGGCGTTGACGCTGAGGATGAAGAAGAAGGTCATCAAGGTGGCCTCACGCATCAAGGTGGCGTAGCAGGCGAGCAGGAAGGCGGTGATGAAGCCCAGGCGCCGCTTGCTGCTGATGTGGGCGACAAAGAGCGGGGCGAAGAAGAGCGGGAGGAAGCTGTCCAGCACCAGCATCGAGCGGTTCTGCAGAAATGAAGAGACCAGGTGCATCGCCAGAAGCGAGATGAGGACCGAGGAGAGCATCATGTTGAGGTAGAGGTAGATCCTGCTCTCCTTGTCCAAGACGCGCAAAAAGACCGCCACGCTGGTGATGGTGACCACCACGATGAAGATCAGGCGGCCGACCAGTTCGAGGATCGAGTACCCCATGGCATGCTCCTGCATGTACGAGAGCATCTCCAACTGCCGCTGCGTCACCACCGTGTCCTGGCTGATGATCCGGGTTCCCCGTTCGACTTTCATCGTCGGCTCGACCACCGATTCACGCGCCTCGGCCCTGAGGTTCATCGTCTGTACCCGATCGTAGGCGACGTTCTCGGTGAGGAGGAAGGCGAGCACATCGATGACCAGCGATGAGGGGACGCGCGCTTCGATCGCCTCCCCATAGGCGGAGAACCACGGGACAAGTTGTATGGCGAGGTTCTCTTTGGTCATCAAGGCTTTGACCGAGCGTTCCACCGTACCGGTCTCCGGGTCGAGGTAGGAGATCTGGCCGTACCCATCGCCCACCACCGCCTCCACTTGGTCGGCGGAAAAGAGCCCATTCTCCAGTACATGGTCGGCGCTTTCCCGAAGCAGGGAGAAGAGCAGCAGCCGGTCATCGGCGTCGAGCATCGAGATCTGGCGGACGAGGTGCAGTGAATCCGTCTTCTCTTGATCGACGAGGAAGGAAGCGATGGTCCCATTGCCATAGCTGGTGATGAACTCCTCGACCATGCGCTTCGACTGGACGGTGGCTCGGATCTGGTAGGTGAAGATCGGGAGCACCGCACGCTCCCCTTCCGCCGCCATCCGCTCCGCTTCAGCCACATCGACGAACTCGAATCCCTTGGTGGCGTAGAAGTCCTCGTCGGCGAGCTCGCCGACGTGATAGAGGCTGGCCGGGTCGTAGAGGCCGAGGATCGAGCCCTTGCCGCTGTACAGCGTGGTGAGCATCGCCACAACGACGGTGATGCACGTGAGGGCGATGACGATTTGTTGTTGTATCTTCCCCTTGCGCCGTTGCTCTTCGCGTCTCGCTCTGGTGTTCACGATTTCCTCCGTTGACCATCTTCGGAGTAGGCATCGATGATCTGGCTGACGATACGCGAACGCACCACATCGCGGCTGTCGAAGTAGACGAAGTCCAACCCCTCGATGTCGGTGAGGATCTTGGCGGCGTGGATCAGGCCGCTGTCCTTGCTGCGCGGCAGGTCGACCTGGCTGATATCACCGGTGATGATGGCGCTGCTGTTCTCCCCGAGACGGGTGAGGAACATCTGCATCTGCTCCCGGGTGGTGTTCTGCGCCTCATCGAGGATGACGGTGGCGTTCTGCAGGGAACGGCCCCTCATGTAGGCCAACGGGGCGATCTCGATCGACCCGTTCTCCTCGAGGCGCCGGATGTTCTGTACGCTGATCATCGTCTCCATCGCATCGTAGAGCGGGCGCAGGTATGGGTTGATCTTCTGTGCGAGGTCGCCGGGCAAGAAGCCGAGGTTCTCCCCGGCCTCGACGATGGGGCGCGTGAGGATGATCTTCTGCCGTTTGCCGCCGAGCAGCTGGCTCAGCGCATGGGCGATGGCGAGGAAGGTCTTTCCGGTGCCCGCCGGCCCGATGCCGAAGACGATCTGGTGAAGGGCCATGCTGGTGATGTACGCCTCCTGCCTCGGGCTCTTGGGGTACGCGATCCGGTTGTGCACGACGATGCACGGCCCTTGGGTGCGCTCCTCGCGCACCAGCTCGGAGATGGGCCGGTCATTCTTCACCGCCTGGAACTCGAGGAAGATCTCCGCCTCACTGAAGTACGGCTGGGTCGCCGCAAGACGGTCGAGGCGGTTGAAGAGGAGGGTAAAACGGTTGATCGCCGTCTCATCCGCGCTGCGGATGGTCAAGGTATTTCCCTTGACGTAGAGGTCGCCTCCCAAGAGCGCCTCAAGGTACGGCAGGTTCCGGTCGTTGATGCCCAACACCCGTTGGACCTGTTCTTCACTGCCGAAATGTACTGATCTATCCATTGACCACCTAAGTACTGGCGGAGCGGACCCATACCGACGTGTCCCGGGTCCAGCGTTCCGCTATGTCCAATTCACTCATCATCTTCCAAGTGAGGAAGACCGAAACGGTCGGCACCCACTCGTATTGGTTGTTCGATAGTACTACACTTGCGCTGTATTTACAATTCAGCGACCAATCTCCGAGGTCGTGGACCAGGTCGAAGTTGACGGAGCTGAGGTTGAACTGGGTATTCCGTCTCCCGTTGCCGACAAAGTCGAAGGAGCGCGCCAAGTCCTCCCAGAGCCGTGCAAAGATGAAATCGTCACCCTCCCAGTAGCGGTAGAAGCCGGTGTTCACGCTCTTGACGCTGACCGTGCAATCCAAGAACTCGGCGATGGAGAGTCCCAGTGACGCCTGGATCTCAAACTTCGAGGCATAGGTGTCCTGGAACTGGAAGGAGAGCGAGCTCTCGATCCCCCAAAAGAGGGCGATGCGCCGCTTGTAGAAGCGCCACTGGCCTTCCAGCAGGGCGATGCTCCCCTTCAGCTCCAGCGGCTTGAGGTGCTCGATGGGGCCGCTCACCGAGTAGGAGAGCAGCAGGTGGGGGATTTGGGCCTTGATGCTGAGGCGGTCGACATAATGATCTCCATAGGTTTTGGAAGCCCCGGAGAAATCGAACGTTTGGCCCAGGTTCCAGAACTTCGATGGGCTCTGCCAGGAGAAAGCCTGGGAGAGCGAGAGCCGCTCGGACCACAAGAGGCCCTCCTCCTTGAGGCGATAGGTGGGCGCCACGGAGAAGGTGAATAGCCCGTCGCTGTACTTGAAACTCGCGCTGACCTGGTCGGCGGTGAGCGCTTCATCCTCCTCCAGGAATTTGGCCGAGGCGGAGAGCGTGACCGGCCCGCTTTGCCACGTGAGCAGCGGGACGAGGCTCTGTTGCAGGGGAGGCAGCACCATCGTCACCGAGCCCTTGATGCTCCCCGCCCCGAGGGCGAAGGATTTGGAGAGCAAGAGGCGGTGGGTCGTCACCTGCTCCTTGGTGAAGAGCGCCCCCTCCTCCGTCACCGTCACCCCAAGCTTGGTATCCTCGGTGACCTTGGAGCGGGCGAGGCGTTGGCTGAGCTGGTACTCGAGGCCGACGATCGGGACAGCGATGCGGCTGGTGAGGAAGAGCTGGGCCTCCTTGGTGTAGAAGGTCTTCTTGTTGAGATCCTCGACGATCGAGAGCTGGGGGGCCAGCTCCTCGGTGACGGTCAACCACGTTGAGTGTGGGGTGGCGAAGAGACGCAGCGAGCCCTTGGAGAGGGAGTACCGGTACTCCTTCTCCCCGCTCTCGGGTTTCAGCCGTTGGTTGAAGCGCTGCTCGGCGGTATAGGAGAGGGTGATCTCCCTGCTGGCCGATGTCGTGCTCTTCTTCTTCGGTTGCTCGGCGGCGTAGAACGGGACGAGCAACGGGTCGGAGGGGATGGAAGCCTTGGAAGCTGGGGCGGGATTCGGAGCGGCGCTTTTTTTGGCAACCGGTTTCTTGAAGGAAAAGACGGTGCCCGCCGCGCGGGCCGTGAGGTTGGGGAGCACCACCTCGGTGTACTCCCACCCGTAGATTTTCTCGATCTTGTCGTATTTGTATTTGCGCGTCACCTGGGCCGTCAAGGTGGGGATGGTGAGTGAGGAGAGATACGGCTTGGTGTACTGGGAGGGGAAGGTGAAGGAGGCGTTGAGCTTCCACACCGCCGTGGTGATGTCCCCCTTGAAGTCGGTGGGGAACTCGAGCGCCTTTCCCAGCGGTCCCTCGATGGTGAAGGCGGTGAGTCGGTTTGCGTAGAGGCTCTTGACCGACGGATCTGAGTAGAGGGGCAGCTCCAGGCTCAGCTTCGCATACGATGCATCGAACGTGATCACCGGCTCGGCGAGGTAGCGGAGCGGAGGCGCCTCGCTCAACGCGGTGAGCGTCTCGACCCCATCGGGGTAGACGGCGAGCAGGGAGAGGCCCGAGATGGTGAGTCTCTTGTTCAAGAGCGAAAGATTGGTATCGAGGCCCAGGCTCACCCCGGCTTGTTCATAGGCATCAGCGAAGAGCGCGACATACGAGGAGGTCTCCTTCGCCCACGCCTCGACTCCGGTCACCTCGTTCGCCTTGGTGTAGATGATGGTGCCGGGAGTGAGGTCCTCATCACTCTTCTTGGAGAAGAGGGCGACGGCATCGCTTTGGCCCCCTACCCCGATCTTCGGATAGCGGCCCACGAGCTCCCAGGTCGTGGAGACGAACATGCCGCGGTCACTGTTGATGCCGATGGCGGGATTGCCCACCATCCGATTCTGGATGAAGGGGAAGAACGGCACCCAGAGGAGGGGAACCCGCCCGATCTGGACGGTCGCTCCCTTGGCCAAGAGATCCCCTCCGGGCCGGAAGGTCATCTGCGTGGCCTTGATCGAGGAGAGCGGGTCCTCCGTCCTCATCGCGATGACGCCCTGCCGGTAGATCGTCAGCTCTCCCAGCGAGACCGCCCTGACCGTCTCGGCATGGTTGTAGAGGACCAGGGGCTCCTCACCCTCCTTGCCGTATTCGTTGAAGAGGAGGGCATCGACGATGAAGAGGTTGTTGTTCGACCAATCGAAGGAGAGGATCGCCGCCTCGACCGACCCCATCTGCTCTTCATCCTCGTAGAGGACCGAGGAGTGGGCGATGATCCGGCTGGTATCGATATCGATGATGAGGCGGTCGGCGCTGATGGTGCGCGAGCGCCCATCGTCGAGCGTCGTGATGGTGATGTGGACCCCTCCCTCGGCGATGAAGAGCGAGGAGGAGAGGCGTGTGATCGAGTCGGCCTGGGCGATGGTCACCTCAAAGTCACGCTGTGTGCCTGAGAGCAGCGCCTCGCGCTCAACGGAGAGGCCGTGATAGGCCAAGAGCGCCTCCTGCATCTCGCCGGCAGTGGTGATGGGGATGCCGCGTGAGGCGGCCATCTCCAGAAGGGAGGCGTAATCGGAGGTCTCGATGCGCAGGGCGAGGAGCTGCTGCTCCTCACTCAGGGCCGGCCACAGCAGGGCGGTTGAGAGGAGGAAGAGGCAGAGCAACGCGATCAATTTACTGGGCGTGCGGGTGTCCTTTCTCATGGAGCATCTGTGCAAGATAATACCCTGTGTATGAGTCCTTGCATAGGGCGAGTTGCTCCGGAGTGCCGGTGGCCACCACCATTCCCCCCTCATCCCCACCCTCTGGGCCCAGGTCGATGAGGTGGTCGGCTTGGGCGATGACATCGAGGTTGTGCTCGATGAGGAGGATCGTGTTGCCTTGGTCGACGAGGCGATTGAGCACCTCCATGAGCTTCTTCACATCGGCGAAGTGGAGGCCGGTGGTCGGCTCATCGAGCACGTAGAGCGTCCGCCCGGTGCCGTACTTGGAGAGCTCGAGGCTCAGCTTGACCCGCTGCGCTTCCCCCCCGCTGAGGGTGAGGGCGCTCTGGCCGAGCTTGATGTACCCCAACCCCACCGAATCCAGCGTATCGATTCGCCGCTTGATCTTGGGGATGGCGCTGAAGAACTCCTTCGCCTCACTGACCGTCATCTGCAGCACATCGTGGATGTTCTTCCCCTTGTAGCGGACGGCCAAGGTCTCCTTGTTGAAGCGCTTGCCGTGGCAGACGTCACAGGTGACGTAGACGTCCGGCAGGAAGTTCATCTCGATCTTCAGCGTCCCGTCCCCCTGGCAGTGCTCGCACCGCCCTCCCTGCACATTGAAGCTGAAGCGCCCGCTCTTGTAGCCGCGGGCCTTGGACTCGGGCAAGGAGGCGAAGAGCTCTCTGATCGGGGTGAAGAGCCCCACGTAGGTGGCCGGGTTGGAGCGCGGGGTCCGTCCGATGGGGCTTTGGTCGATGTTGATGACCTTGTCGATGTGCTCTACCCCAGTGATGCGGGAAAAGCCGTCGTAGCTTGGATTCTTGCGGGCCAGCTGGCGCCGTACGGCAGGCAGCAGCACCTCGTTGAGCAGTGACGATTTGCCGCTGCCCGAGACACCGGTGAAGACGACGAGCTTGCCGAGCGGGATATCGACATCGATGTGCTTGAGGTTGTTCTTGTTGGCCCCCTCGATGCGGATGACGTGTCCGTTGCCTGCTCTCCGTTTCCTCGGAATATCCATCGTGAGGGCCCCGCTGAGGTATTGGCCCGTGATGGAGGCGGGATTCTTCTCCACATCCTCCGGCGTGCCCTGTGCGGTGACATAGCCGCCGTGCACGCCGGCCCCGGGGCCCAGGTCCACGACATAGTCCGCCTCACGGATCGTCGCCTCATCGTGTTCGACGACGAGGACGGTGTTGCCCAGGTCCCTGAGGCTCTTGAGGGTGGTGATGAGCATCGCGTTGTCTCGTTGGTGCAGGCCGATGGAGGGCTCGTCGAGGACATAGAGCACACCGCTCAAGGCCGAGCCGATCTGGGTGGCGAGGCGGATCCGCTGCGCCTCCCCCCCGCTCAGCGTCGCGCTGGCGCGGTCGAGGGTCAGGTAGGTGAGCCCGACGTTGGTCAAGAAGGAGAGGCGGCTTCTGATCTCCTTGAAGACCTGGGCGCTGATCTTCGCCTGGCTCTCGGTGAGGGTGAGGCGGGAGAAGAAGGCGTCGGCCTCCTTGATTGAGAGGCGGGTGACCTCCATGATGGAGAGTCCGCCGATGGTCACCGCCAACGCCTCCGGCCGCAGGCGGTCGCCGTGGCAGGCGGGGCAGACCTTTGAGGTCTGGAAGCCGTTCATCCAGACCTTGATCTGCATCGATGGGGTCTCCCAGTAGCGCCGCTGGAGGTCGGGGATGATGCCGGGGAACGGTTTCTCGACCTGGAAGGTCGCATCACGCTTCTCCCGGCGGTACTCGACGAAGATCTTCTCATCACTGCCATAGAGGATGGCGTCGATGACCTGCTGTGAGAGATCGCAGAAGGGGGTGTCCAGGGTGAAGCCGTAGTGGTCGGCGAGCGCCTTGAACTGTGAGCGGGCCCACTGGGCATCGGGGTTCATCGTGGCGATGGCCCCCTCGTTGAAGCTCTTCGAGTAGTCGGGGATGATGAGGTCGGGATCGAACTCGGTCTTCTCCCCGAGCCCGTTGCACTCCGGGCACGCCCCATACGGGTTGTTGAAGCTGAAGAGCCGGGGCTCGAGCTCACCGAGGGTGATGCCGCAGTGCGGGCAGCTGTTGGACTCGCTGTAGATCTCCTCATGCTCGCCGTCCTGCGATCCCAGGTAGGTGATCTTGACGAGCCCCTGGGTCATCTCGGTGGCACTCTCGATGGAGGAGGCGAGGCGACTGCGGATGGACGGGTCGAGGATGAGGCGATCGACGACCACATCGATGGAGTGCTTGATCTGCTTGTCGAGTTTGGGAGGAGAGTCGAGCTCGTACATCGTCCCGTCGACCTTCACCCGTTGATAACCGGATGCCAGGGCATCCTCGAAGACCTTCTTGAACTCCCCCTTGCGCCCGATGGCCACCGGGGCGCTGACGATGATGCGGCTCCCCTCCTCCGCTTTGAAGATGATCTCGATGATCTGGTCGATGCTCATCTCGCTGATCTTCCGGCCGCAGAGGTGGCAGTGCGCCTCCCCCATCCGCGCCCAGAGCAGGCGCAGGTAGTCGTAGATCTCGGTCACCGTGCCGACCGTCGAGCGGGGGTTCCGACTGGACGACTTCTGTTCGATGGCGATGGCCGGGCTGAGCCCCTCCATATAGTCGACGTCGGGCTTGTCCATCCGGTCGAGGAACATCCGCGCATAGGAGGAGAGGCTCTCCACATAGCGCCGCTGTCCCTCGGCGAAGATCGTGTCGAAGGCGAGCGAGCTCTTGCCGCTGCCGGAAAGGCCGCTGATGACGATCAGCTGGTCCTTGTCCAACTCGAGGTCGAGGTTCTTCAGGTTATGCTGCCTCGCCCCCCGTATGATCAACTTATTCTGCATTCCGTACCGCTTCCAAAAGGGCCGCCTTCGCTTCACCGGCCCCCACTTTCCGCTCCAGCTTCCCTCCCTTGTAGAGGAAGATGGCGTTCCCAATCCCGGTGATGGCGATATCTGCGCTCTTCGCCTCCCCGGGTCCGTTGACCTGACAGCCCATGATGGCCACCGTCAGATCCTTGTCGATGGAGAGCAGATCCTGTTCCACCGAGGCCAAGAAGCCCTGGCTGTCGAACGTCGAGCGACCGCAGCGGGGACAGCTGACGATGCGGATGCCCCGCTTCCGCAAGCCCAGGGTCCTGAGCAGCTCGACGCCCGCCTGCACCTCGGTCTCGATGGGCCCGGTGATGGAGATGCGCAGCGTGCTGCCGATTCCCTCGCTCAAGAGAAGGCCGAGCGCCCAGGTGGAGCGCACCACGCTGCTGACCACCGAGCCGGCCTCGGTGACGCCCAGGTGGAGCGGGTATCCGCTCTGCGAGGCAAAGCGTCGGTTGGCCTCGACGGTCACCGTCTCATCGCTCGCCTTGAGGCTCACCACAGTGTCGGTGAAGCCTGCCTGCTCGAACCAATCGAGGTAGGTCAGGGCCGTATTGCTCATCAAAATCGCCGGCTCCTCATCCCCCTTTGGCAGTGAGCCGCTGTTGAGGCCGATGCGGATGGCCGCACCGTGGTCCTTTGCGGAGGCGAGGATCTCGTCCACCTTCCACCGGGCCCCGACATTGCCCGGGTTGATGCGGATCTTATGGGCGCCGGCCTCCAGGGCCTCGAGGGCGAGGCGATGGTCAAAGTGGATGTCCGCGACCACCGGAATGGGGCTCTTGGCACAGAGGTAGGAGAAGGGGATGCGGTCATCACTGCTTGGGTAGGAGAAGCGGATGATGTCGCAGCCCATCGCATTGAGGCTGCCGATGCGCCGAATCAAGGCATCGAGCGCCTCCCCGTCATGAGGGATCGGCTCATCGTACATCGTCTGCACCAAGGGGGGCAGCCCGACTCCGAGCAGTTTCTCCCCAATCCGTACCTGTCTATCAACACCCATCGCACCCCACCTCACCATCTACCAAGTATAGTACTGAGATACTTTACAGTTGTAAAGCATAGCCTTACCCAAATCGTACGCTCTCACTCTCGACATGCTCGCTGGAGCCTGCAAGGCGCAAGGCATACGGCTCTCCGGGCATGAAGAGGACAAACTCCCCCTCCCGAAGCGTCAATACCGTAGTCACCTGCGCTCCTTCGACCACGATCGAGCCGTCATCAGAGGCCGGCAGGCCCGTGGTCTGTTCAGGGTAGCCGACGGCGATGACCTCCCGCCCCGCCTTGACCCAGTGCAGGCAGAGCTGCTCCTTGTGGGAGCGCAAGGTCCCGTCGAACGGTCGAGACACCCCACTCTCATCGAATCGATCCATCAGGGGAAGGGCATCTACCTCCCCCGCGATCAAGCGCTCGATCTGTGCTGCCGCCTCGATGATCGAAGCGTAGGAAGCGAGCGCATCCACTGAATCGTATATCATGTGCCTAGGATATCGATTTGTCCTCCCTCTTGCAAGGAAGTGGTGGTCGCCCCGTACGAAGCGAAGATCTCCTTGAAGATCAAAACTCCATCAATGTGACCAAGCGCTCCATCACGGAGCCTTGATAACCGGCAAGGGGCAGACTACGATGGGGTATGATTTATACCACCGCATATCAGAGCCCCCTCGCCCCGATGATCATCAAAGCCGATGATGAGGCGTTGCTCTCCCTTGCATTCGGGAGCACCGAAGAGAAAGACCAGAGCCCGATCCTCGATCAGGTGAAACGGGAGTTGGACGAGTATTGGGATGGGAAGCGAACCGTGTTCTCCGTGCCGCTCAACGCGGTGGGCACCCCCTTCCAGCAGAAGGTCTGGCAGGCGCTCCTCACCATCGGCTACGGCGAGACGAGAAGCTATGGAGAGATTGCCGCGCAGATTGGCAATCCGAAGGCATGCCGTGCCGTCGGGATGGCCAACAACCGCAACCCCATCAGCATCATCATCCCCTGCCACCGGGTCATCGGCAGCGACGGGCGCCTCGTCGGCTACGGTGGAGGGCTGGACAAGAAGGTGTGGCTGCTCGATTTCGAGGCGACGCACAAACCTCTGTAGATGACGAGACGGACACCGTGGTGTCCGTCCGTACGATGACCAAGCGCTCAACGAGAGGCGATCATCTCTTACTGCAGGGCAAGCAAACTGAAGACCAACGTGAAGAGGGCCACGGTTTCTACGATACCGATGACGATGAAGTAGTTTGCCGTCCCCTTCCCGGTCTCCGCGAGCGCGTCACATGCTCTGGCGCTGACCAGGCCCTGCATCCAGGCTGAGAGGCCGATGGCGAGGCCGCCGAAGACTCCGACGCCGAAGGCGAGTGATGAGGCCACCCCTGCCCCAACGGCGCTTGCGATGAAGTTCATCAACAGGAAGCCGTAGATCGTCTGTGTCAGCGGAGCGCCCGCGAAGGCGACCATGATGAAGGGGGCTGGCTTACCGTTGGCATAGCACTTCTTCCAACCGCCGACCGCCGCCTGGGATGCAGCTCCCGCACCCAGTCCTGACCCCAAGGCAGAGAGCGCCAAGGCACAGGCCATTCCGATAAATTCCAAGTTACCCATATGAATCTCCTTCGTTGACGTTGGCAACGATTATTGTTCTTGTGCCGTCTGCGAAAACGGTTTGTATGCGACTCCAGTCCACTCCATGCCGAGTTGTCCGGAGAATTCCAAGAGATTGAGCCTCACCCCATGGACCACCACACTGAGCAACCCCATGATGAGGTTCAGCGAGTGGCCGATGATCAACACCGCGATTCCCGCGACGATGGCGATACCGCTGTTCATCGAGCTCGCCATCGCGTTGAACGATTGGGCGATGGCCACACTGGCCATGCCGACCGCGAAGAGGCGGATATAACTCATGATGTTGCTGAAGGCGCTGATGGTATTGAGGAAGGTGGTGAAGAGCCCCGCCAGTCCCTTCAACATTCCCTTGCCGACGGGCACACCGGGCCCCTGCTCACCGAAGAGCACCACCATGACAAAGCCAACCAGCACGATGGAGAAAACCACCGCGAAGTTGATGGGGGTACCGATGACCAGTTGCAACACCACCAGGTAGAGGGCAAGGATGGCCACCAGCCAGCCGATGTCCGCCATCAAGCTCAGGTCCTTGTGTGGTGCTTTGCGGAACACGTTCAAGGCGCAGGCTAGCGACAGTTGGACCGTCCCGACGATGAAGCAGAACTTCATCACCGTGTTCTGCGCCGTCACCGCGTCGATGCCGAAGAGCTCGGGGTAGTTGGCGATCGAGGGGATGACCAGCGTCTGTAAGAACGGAAGATGTTCCAAGATCGCCTTGGATCCGAACCAGGTGCCGGTCAAGGAGCCCCACACGATCGTGGCGGCTGAGAGCACATAGATGAGCAGGGCCAAGGTGGTCGGTTTCTTGCTCTTGATGTGGATGGCGGCGGCGGCGATCAGGAAGATCAAGCCATAGCCGGCGTCGCCGATGATCATGGCGAAGAAAAGGGTGAAGAAGATGAGGAACCAGGTGGAGATGTCCGCTTCGTGATACCCGGGCACGGTACCCAGGATATCGAAGACCGGCTTGATGATCCCCACGCCCTTGGGGTAACGCACCAAGGTCGGGGGATTGTCGTCCTCGCCCACCTCATTGAGGGCATATGCCCACGCATTGGCCCGGGCGAGCGTTTCGAAGGTCTCTACCTCATCGACGGGGAGGTAGCCGGCGATCCAGCTCAGCTCCTCCTCCCGGTCCATTCCCTGGGCAATCTCCTCAAAGACCTGCCGCTCTGAGAGGCGCTTCTGGTACTCCTTGAGGCTGGTAAGGTAGATGGCGCCGCTTTGAAGCGTGGAGACGGTCGTACCAAGCTCCTCGTTCGCCCTCTTCAACCGCTCTTCGATTTGACCGAGCCCCACACTGGGGAGGACGAGTTCGGTGGCCATCACCGAAGGGGGAAGCTCGAAGCCGACCGTCGCGATCGCCTCCAGTGAGCCGACCGGCGCCAGATGCAGGTATGCAATGTCCTCGCCCAAGGCGGCGAGGTCCTTCTTGGAAAGCGTGTAGAAGTGCAGATCGATGCCGCTCTCCCTCAGGGCCACGACCTCACTCGGATCGAAGTCTCCCCATGGCGCGAGCATTTCAGCTTGGGTGCGGAGGGCGGCGATCTCCTCCTCGAGGCGCTTCTTCTCCTCTGCCAGGTGCGCATAGCGGTCAGCCACCTCAGCACAGGCTTCCGGGGAGAGCTGCTGTTGTTCACGCTTCTCCTTCTTGCCGTGCAACTCGGTGACCAAGGAGATGACGGCGGAGAGGGTATCGTACCGCTTCTGGATCTGCTGCGTCTCCTCATTTGTGAAGGGTTCGCTCTCCAGGTGGAGCAGTCCGGCCTTGCCCAAGGCTTTGAGCATGCTCCGCTTCTTGGCCGTCTCGACGACGATATAGGCTTTCTTCATCTCTACGATCATGCTAGGCCCCTTCCACCAATTTTTTCTTGGCGATCTTGCCGCGTACCACCGCGGCGGTCTGCTGATCCCCGAGGTAGATGCCGATGACGCGGATGTTCTCCTTCGCCTCAGGTATCTTCACCTTCTCAAAGAGGTTGACCCGCTGGCTGGTGGTCCTGAGCTCCTTCTCAAGCAAGCGGATCTGTTCGGCGAGCGTGACGATCAGGGCATCGAGGCGGGCATATTCGCGCAGGCTCTCCACACCGCGGTCGACCCAGAGCGGGTAGTACTCGAGGTCATAGGGGACGGCGGCGAAGGTCAGCTCCTCGAAGACCGGGATGATCACGCCGGCGATGTTGCCCCGGCTCTTGACGATCGTGTCGATCGTGACCAGGGTCTCTATGGAACGCTCCTCGCTGAAGAACGGGTTCTCCCCGTACACGGCGATCCAGCTCTGCATCTCGGTGACCAAGCGGCGCTGGGCCCGCTTGTGCAGCTGGATTTCATCCTGGATCTGACGGATGACCAGCTGCAGTTGCTGCTTCTTCAAGAGCAGCGTCGGCAGGTACCGCTCGAACTGCTTGAGGTGGTCCTTCTGAAGTTTTTGCTCGTTCTTGGTAAGCTTGACGGCCATGGACGCTCCTACTCGATCGCCTTCGGCCAGCGGGCGCGAATCAAATCGGTCCGCAGGCCTGTCTCGGCGGGTTCAAAGCAGTCGGCGAGAATCTCCCAACCAAGGTCCAGGGCATCCTCGAGCGGGATATTGACCGACAGGTCCATCATCTTGCGCTCGAAGAGATCGCCATACTTGAGCAGTTTTTCATCCCACTCGGTCATCATGAAGCCCATCGAGCGCTTCTCAAGCGACTCCTTGAAGGCTGCATACAGCTTGATCATGCCGTCCATCAGGGCACGGTGGTCATCCCGGGTGTGGGCGTTGACCTGCTGCTTGAGGCGGCTCAGCGATCCAAACGGCTCGATGCGTCCCCCCTTGAGGTAGTACTGCCCCTCGGTGATGTAGCCGGTGTTGTCCGGCACCGGGTGGGTGACGTCGTCCCCGGGCATCGTGGTGACCCCGAGGATCGTCACCGATCCGGCACCCTCGAAGTCGACGGCCTTCTCGTAGCGGGAGGCCAGTGAGCTGTAGAGGTCACCGGGGTATCCACGGTTGGAGGGGACCTGGTCCATCGTGATGGCCATCTCCTTCATCGCATCGGCGAAGTTCGTCATATCGGTGAGCAGGACCAGCACCTTCTTGCCGTCGAGGGCGAAGCGCTCGGCCACGGCCAGCGCCATGTCCGGCACCAGCATGCACTCGACCGTCGGGTCGCTGGCGGTATGGATGAACATGATGGTGCGGCTCATCGCGCCGCTCTCCTCAAGCGTATCGCGGAAGTAGAGGTAGTCGTCGTACTTGAGCCCCATGCCGCCGAGGACGATCAGGTCGACCTCCGCCTGGATGGCGATACGGGCCAACAGCTCGTTGTACGGCTCGCCGCTGACGCTGAAGATTGGCAGCTTCTGGCTCTCGACCAGCGTGTTGAAGAGGTCGATCATCGGCAAGCCGGTGCGGATCATGTTGCGCGGGATGATGCGTTTGGCGGGGTTTACCGCCGGTGTCCCGATCTCGATGAGGTTCCCCTTCATCTCCGGTCCGCGGTCACGCGGCATGCCGGTACCGTCGAAGACGCGCCCGAGCAGATCGTTGGAGTAACTGACCCGCATCGGCACGCCCAAGAAGCGCACCTGATCCCCGGTGGAGATGCCCTGCGCCCCGCTGAAGACCTGCAGGCTCACCAGATCGTCATCGAGCTTGATGACGTTGGCCATGCTCTGCCCCCCCTTGTAGGAGACGAGTCCCAGCTCCCCGTTCTTCACCCCGTTGGCCCGCACGGTGATGACGTTGCCGACAATGGATTCAATCTTTGAGTATATCTTCTGCATGCCTTAGCCCACCCTTCTCTCTTTGGTCGCGATCAGATCGATGATCTTCGCTTCGATCGCCTTGAACTCTTTGCCGAGGAAGGCGGTATTGTTCCAGTCCAGGAAGCTCTGGCGCAACTGGTAGAAGAAGGAGCGGACATCGCTCTTCTCCTCAAAGACGAAGTTGGCCTTGAGGAGCGCGTACAGGCGATCGAAGAGGTAGCGCTGTCGCTCAATCTGGACCGAGGAGTCCACCGGGTCGAAGGAGTTCTGCTGCAGGTAGCAGGCATCGACCAGCTCACCCTTTTGATAGACGACATAATCCTCGATGGAGGTTCCCTCCTCACCGACGACCTTCATCATCTGGTTGATCTCGTTGCTGGCGAAGACGACGGAGCGCGCCTCCTCGACCCGCTTGGAATCGATGACGCCCCCGTATTTCGACCAGGAGGTCAATGGATCGATGGCCGGGTACTTGCGCGCATCACTGCGTTCACGCGACAGGCCGTGGAAGGCACCGACGACCTTCAGCGTCGCTTGGGTCACCGGCTCCTCGAAGTTTCCACCCGCGGGGCTCACCGTCCCGCCGATGGTGACCGATCCGGTCCTCCCATCCTTGAGGAGGACCTTGCCGGCCCGCTCGTAGAACTCGGCGATCCGGCTCTCCAGGTAGGCGGGGAACGCCTCCTCACCGGGAATCTCCTCCAGGCGACCGCTCATCTCGCGCATCGCCTGCGCCCATCGGCTGGTGGAGTCGGCCAAGAGCAGGATATCGAGGCCCATCTGCCGATAGTACTCGGCGATGGTCACCGCCGTGTAGACCGATGCCTCGCGGCTGGCCACCGGCATCGAGCTGGTATTGCAGATGATGATGGTGCGCTCCATCAGGGAGCGTCCGGTGCGCGGGTCGATGAGCTCGGGGAACTCCTTGAGGACCTCGACGACCTCGCCGGCCCGCTCACCACAGGCGGCGATGATGACGATGTCGACGTCGGCGTTCCGACTGGTCATGTGCTGCAACACCGTCTTTCCCGCCCCGAAGGGACCGGGGGTACAGTAGGTGCCGCCCTTCGCCACCGGGAGGAAGGTATCGATGGGGCGGATCTTCGTCACCAAGGTCTCGGTGGGCCGGAGGCGCTCCTCATAGAGCTTGATGGGCACTTTCACCGGCCAGGTGAAGACCATGGAGAGATCACGTGTGCCGCCCTTGGCGTTCTCCACGCTGCAGATGGTGTCGCGCACCGGGTAGGTGCCCGCTTTCTTGATGCTCTTCACCGTCCACGGTCCATCGGCCATGTCGAAGGGAACCATGATTTGGTGGGTGAAGAGCCCCTCGACGACGGTGCCGAAGGTATCGCCGGCAAAGAGGGCATCGCCCTGCTTGGCCACGGGGGTGAACTCCCACTCCTTGTCCGGGATCGGCTTGAGGTAGACGCCCCGTTGGAGGAAGAAGCCGCACTGTGCGGCCAGTTCAGGCAGGGGGTTCTGCAACCCATCGTAGATCTGCTGCAACAAGCCGGGGCCGAGCTCCACGCTGAGCATTTCGCCGGTGAACTCGACGTGGTCACCGACAGAAACGCCGCCCGTCATCTCAAAGACCTGCAGCGCCGCTTCATTGCCCTTGATCCGGATGACCTCACCCTTGAGCCGTTCATCCCCGACGTGGATGAAGCCTACCTCATTCTTTGCGATGGCTGAATCGAACTCAACCGTCACCATGTTGCCGTTGACGCCTTTAACCCGTCCCATACTTGTAGCCATGCACAACTCCACTATCGTCTTGCAATCTCACGCTGAAGGTGAGAAAACAGTCGTTCGAACTCACTGTTGCCCGCACTCTGGACAAATCGGCTCCTGCGCTCCAACAGCTGTAATTTCAGGACAAATGCCAACAATGCCTCGATGCTGAAGGCGGCAAGCCCCGCCGCCTCATCCAGCTGCTTGAAGGAGAGCTCCAAGAGCATCAGCTCAGCCTTGAGCGGATCATCGGTAGCCAATGCCTGGCGCACCGTATCGCAGATGCGCAGGTCAGTCTCATCACGGTGGGGATACGGAGAGCCCACGTACCCTTTGCGCCGGCTGCGCTGGGCTGCCAGCTCCGAGCGCAACAAGCGCTCAAAGCGCTGCCACTTGCGGATGAAGGGGTGAGCACTCTCCCTCCCCTCCACCGCCGCCACCAGCAACGCATGGTCACGCCGGCTCAGTTGCCCTGCCGAGGCAGAGAGAAACGCTTCGACGCTGAACGGAAGCGGAGAATCGAGGCGCAAGAGGGGGAGCGTTGAGGCGTAGTAGTAATAGGAAGCCACCGCAGACTCCTCAGCTGAAGATCAACGCTTCGATGGCGTGTGAAAGATACGGCTTGAGCAGGCTCGCCGTCTCAGCTGCGGTGAAATCGAAGAAGCTCGTCCCATCCTTCTCGACGAGCTTGAAGCCGCCATCCACCGATGGGACGGGGCGAATCTCAAGCCCCTTCTTCAGCTCATCGGCGAGCGCGCCCTTCAGGCTCTCGCCGAGGGTGTCGAACTCCTTCTTGTTCAGTTCAAGGACCTTGGTCTCGCTCTGCCCGGCAAGTTCTACGACCGCTTTGATGAGGAGCACGACATCTTTGGAGGAGAGGGCCTTGGAGACGGTACCGACCAAGAGGCGGTCCAACTGGGCGGTGAGGGCGTCTTTCATCGAGATCTGTACGTCTCGACTCGCCTGTGCAAGCGAGGCGCGGGCGCTCTGCTCCTTGGTGGCGATCTCCCGCTCAGCCTTGGCGATCATGGCCTGTGACTCCTTCTTGGCTTTGGCAAGAATCTGAGCGGCCTGCTGTGTGGCCTCTTCCACGATTGCGTTTGCCTCCTGTTGGGCAACCTCGATGCCATCCTTGCGGATGGACGCGACTAACTCTTGAATCTGTTGGGCCATCTGAATCCTACCTCGACGCGTGATTGTACGTGCCCGGCAAGCCGCTGCGCATGCAACGATCCTGCACCCTTGGGGACAAACTTGGCATATTATCGTTGATAGAAGAATAATATTCAACCAGTGTAGATGATATTCACCGCCGCCCCACGTGGCGCTGAAGCAAAAGAACCTCCCCGCCACCTATACGGGCAGGAGGTGACGATGCTCTACTACATCACCCATCGAGGCACGGGAACCCGGCTCTACCGAAGCCGACGCGACGCCGCGCTGTTGTTGACCCGCTACAAGACGGAATTGGAAGCTGGAGGCCAGATCCTCATCGATTATCTCTTGCTCCCCACCTCGCTCGAGGCCCTCATCTTCTGCCCCTTCCCGATCAAGGAGGGAAGCGAGGTCCCGCACCACCTGGTGCTCGACCTCTTGGCACACCTGGCCCGCATGGGCAGTCTCTGGCCGTTCTCCGGCACCTGGGAGCTGTACAACGGGGGGCCGGCCTTCGCCGAACTCGGCAAGAGCGGGTCAGAGCTGCTGCCCTACCCGCTCTCCGTGATCATCGATGCAAAGAGAGACTCAGCGACGGTCCGAGGCGATCAGGCGCCGTAACGCCTCGATGGTCAACACGATCGCCGCCTCGGTGTCGTGGTTGATGGGGTTCTCCATGCCCAAGAGCTCCCGCTCTTGGTTGCCCACCACCGAGAAGGCGCTGCCGCAGCGTACGCCGAGGTGGGCCGCCACGGTGAAGAGGGCGGCGCTCTCCATCTCACTGGCCAAGACGCCGAGGCGCTTGTACGCCTCCCACTTGTTGAGCAGCTCGTAGCTGACCGGCATGACGGCCGGCTCGTGCTGGCCGTAGAAGGAGTCCTTGCACTGCACCACCCCGATGTGGGAGCGCTTGCCCAAGGCGTCGGCCGCCTCGCTGAACGCCTGCACGACCGAGAAGGTGGCGGTGGCCGGATACTCGATGGGAGCATACTCCCGGCTCGTGCCCTCGGCGCGCACCGCCGCGGTGGCGATGACAACATCACCCCCCATCACCTCCAGCGCGATGCCGCCGCAGGTGCCCATCCGGATGAAGGTGTCAGCACCACAGCGGTAGAGCTCCTCCATGGCGATGGCGGCGCTCGGTCCCCCGATGCCGGTGGAGGTGACGCTGACCCGTTCCCCGTCGAGCATGCCGGTGTACGTCACGTACTCCCGGTTGTCGGCCACCTCAAAGGCATCGTCGAGGTATCGGGCGATGAGGCTCACCCGCTTGGGATCGCCGGGCATGATGACATAGCGACCGACGTCGCCGCTCTTGATATGCAGGTGGTATTGCACCCCGCTTCCGTCCATGTAGTCACTCATTGATCAGCTCCTGTCCCTAGTATCGCCTACCCGGTCATCGGTGTAAAGCGCCCATCGCTCAGAACATCACGTAGGTCTTGCCCATCCCCCCGTCCTCCGGCAGGGCGAAGCGATAATCCTTCACCGCCGCTACTCCCTTCAGGTACTCGGCGATGCCGCGGCTGAGGATCCCATCCCCGTAGCCGTGGATGATGGCAAAGCTCTCCATGCCGTGGACCAGGGCGCTCTCGATCTGCAAGGCCAATTGGGAGAGCGCCTCCTCGAGCGTACAGCCACGCAGGTCGATGACCGCCTTCGGCGCCGCGGTGCTGCCCTGGTATGAGACGCGCGGTGCGGAAGGCTCTCCGCTCGAAGCGGTCAAGTCGCTCGCCTTCAGCGTCATCTTCATCGCATCGATGGCCACCTGGTAGCGTCCCTTGCCGAGCTTCTTGAGGATCTTTCCCTCCCGCTTCGACGGACCGCAGAGCACATCCATGCCGACCTCGAAGACGACCGGGTCGCCCTTGGGCTTCGCCTCCTCGATCGTCTCCTCGAGCGCTTTGAGCGCCGACTCCTCCGCTTCGATCCGCTCATTGAGGCTCGAGAGCAGCGCGACGGCCGGGGCGGTCTCCTCCTTGGAAGCACCCTCTCGGCGGAGCGAGGCGATCAAGAGCTCGATCTCCTTGCGTTTCTCACGGGTGAAGCGCTCCAGGCTGGAGAGCTGGCGCCCCTTGATCTGGGCGAGCTCCTGGTTGAGGCGCAGCTCCTTCAGCTGCACCGCCTTCACCTCGTTCTGCAGCAAGAGGCGCCTCCGCTCCAACGATCGCGCACCCTCCTCCAGGGCGATGCGTCGCCCCTCGAGATCCTTGATGATCGCGCTCAGCTTGAGCTGCTCGCCTCCGAGCAGCTGCTCGGTTTGGGTGATGACCTCGGGTGGCAGGCCCATCGAGCGGGCCATGTCCAGGGCGTGGCTCTCACCGGGAAGGCCGACCACGATGGTGAAGGTGGGCTCGAGGGAGCGCTCATCGAAGGCCATCGAGGCGTTGATGATCTCTTTTTTGGCGTAGGCGTACTGCTTGAGCAGCGTATGGTGGCTCGTCACCAGCGTCAGGTGGGCACGGCGATGGGCGTACTCCAGGATCGCCTGGGCGATGGCCGACCCCTCCACCGCCTCGGTGCCGCTGCCCAACTCATCGAAGAGGATGAGGGAACGGGGCCCCGCAGAGGCGAGGATCGAGGCGATGTTCTTCATATGGCCGCTGAAGGTGGAGAGATCGTCGTCGATGGACTGCTCATCCCCGATGTCGCAGAAGACGTCGTCGAAGAGCGGTAGGCTGCTCCCCTCCTTGGCCGGCACATGGCCACAGAACTGGTTGATCATCGCAAAGAGCGCCACCGTCTTGATGGAGACGGTCTTGCCGCCGGCGTTGGGTCCGCTGAAGACGACGGCGCGCACCCCCTCATCGATGGCCAGCGTGATGGGCACCGCCTTCCTCCCCAAGAGCGGGTGACGTGCTTCGATGAGACGCACCCGCCCGCTCTCGAGGTCGGTGGCCGTAGCGCTCATCTCCCGGATCCAGAGCGCGATGGCCAGCGTGCCGTCCGTCTCTCCCACCGCACGCTGCAGGCGCTTGATCGCACTGATGGCGCTCCGCGCCTGGGAGGCGAGGGCAGAGAGGATCTTGGCCACCTCGATGAGGATCTGGTTCTGGGCCATGACCACACTGTTGTTCAGCTCGACCAGGGCGAACGGCTCCATGAAGAGCGTCGAGCCGCTGGATGAGGAGGATGAGACGAAGCCGGCGACCTGGGAGTGGGCCTCCCGGCGGATGGGGATGACGAGCCGACCATCACGCAGCGCCTCCTGGTCATTCTGGATCACATCACTGTGATCGCGGATGTACTGGCGGCAGTACTGCGTGCGTCGACTGCGCACCCGCTCGACCTCATGGGAGAGCTTGACCAGGGAGGGATGGGTGGCTCTCACCTCACCGCTCTCATCCAGGTCGCGCCGGATGGCTAGGCTGAGGCTCGAGAGCTCCTCGGGGAAGGAGGGGCCCATCATATGGGCGGCGAGGGGGAAGGATGATCCGTCACTCTGCTGTTGGTTGACCCCATCAAAGAGCAGGCGCGCCGCCTCGATGTAGGAGGCCAGGTCGATCAGGCGTGGTCCCTCCACCATGGAAATCGGATCGGCGATCTGTTCGACGAGGAGCGCGATGGAGGGGAAGGTGCGCAAAAACCCCCCATTGTCTTGGCCGAGGAGGGCGACGCACTCGCCCACGAGACTCTGGCGCTCGGCCAGCGGGTCCCGGTCGCTTAAAAAGCCCAGGGATGAGAGATAGCCTTTCCCCTCCTCAGAGCGGCAGTGGGACGCCATCCGTGATCGGATGACCGAGAAGCCCAGGGCCTCAATACTCTTTGTGTTCATCACTCTCTCTTCGACTGCGCCACTCTTGGGTCGCTTCGCTCTTTCCCAGCCACTCGGGCCCCTTCTCATCGAGGGAGGCGATCATGCGCAGGTAGCTCTCGTAGCGGTCCTCATCGATCTTCCCCTCGATGGCGGCCGCCCTCACCATGCAGTCGGGCTCCTCCTCGTGGAAACACGGATCGAAGGCGCACCGTCCCCGGTACTCCTCGAACTCCGGGAACGCCTTGACGAGCTGTTGCTTGTCGGTGTGGGGGACCATGATCTCCCGCACCCCCGGCGTATCGACGAGCCGATATTCTGGACCCTCGAGCAGGAGCGAGTGGTTGGTGGTGTGTCGTCCCCGGTTGTACTTCTCACAGACCTCGGCGGTGCGTTGGTCGCTGCCCAAGAGCTCGTTGATCAAGGTGGACTTGCCCACCCCGCTCTGGCCGACGAAGGCGACGGTCTTGCCGATGAGCGCCTTGTTCAGCTTCTTCAGGTTCTTGTTCTTCAAGGCACTGACCTCGATCGTCTCCCACCCCAGATCCCGGTAGAGCTTGAACCGTTCCTTCTCGAACTTCGAGAGGCCGAGGTCGCTCTTGTTGAGGACGATCATGACGGGGACATTGTCGCAGCAGGCGATGACCCGGTCGATGAAGCGGGGACGGAACGGCGGGTTGTCGCAGCTGCTGATGCAGACCACCAGATCCATGTTGGCCACCACTGTCTGGTTGACGCTCCCCTTCGCGTTCCAGCGAGTGAAGGTGGATCGTCGCTCGAGGCGCTCGCTGATCATCCCCTCCCCGGTGCCGGTGACAGAGAAGCGGACGTAATCGCCCACCGCGATGGGGTTGTATTCACCGCTGATCTCCTTCAGCTGCTTGCCCCAGATCCTGCACTGGTAACTCCCACTCTCATGGAGCACGGTGAAGATATTGTTGATCCCCCGGCTCACCTGTCCGATAAATTCGCTCATATTCCTCCGTCACTTACTGTAATGGGAAAGTGCCCCCTTGACAACCGAGACCCATCTGCTACCCTTGGGTATGTTTTCGCTCAAAACCTGCAGCGTCGACGGGTGCCACCACTACATCTGCGCCGGTGAGGAGACGTGCTACCACCACAGCCGCGACCAGGAAACGATCCTCGCCCAGGCCCAAAGCCTGCTTGCCGGCAGCAGCGATCTCTTCGACCTCTCGGTCAGCGAGGCGCACTTCTCTCACCTCACCCTCCTCCCCCGGCGGATGGCGGGCAACAACCTGGCGTGGTGCACCTTCACCGACGTCGACTTCAGCTCGCTGGCGATGACCAACTGCTTCTTCGACTTCTGTCTCTTCGAACGCTGCCGCTTCAATGCGGTGGACGTGCGCCACACGGTCTTCGCCGGCAGCCGCTTCCTCTCCTGCGACCTCTCCAACTCGCGCTTCATCCACACCAACTTCAGCGGCATCGCCGCCTTCACCACCAACTTCAGCGAGTGTGACTTCTACTACTCCACCTTCAACACGGCGTTTTTGACCGACTCGCCCTTCGAGGATTGCAACCTGAAGAAGACCGACTTTCGCCATAGTTTGAGAAAGAACATCTCATTTCGGTACTCCAACCTGGAGGAGGCGCACCGATGAAGATCTACCAGTACTTCTCCGCCTCCGCCCTCTGCAACAGCTATCTGGTGGCCAACAAGGAGACCGGGCGGGCCCTCCTCATCGACCCGGGCTCGGTGGAGGTCGAGCTGGTCAGACTCATCGAGTGCCACCACTTCTCCCTGGAGCATGTCCTGCTCACCCACGGCCACCTCTCCCACTGGGAGGGGCTCGGCACGCTGAAGAAGATCTACCCCGTCGAGGTGTGGGCGAGCGAACACAGCCGCTTCTCCTTCCCCTTCAAAGCCGTCACGGACGGGGAGAAGCTCGATCTCTGCGGTCTGCCCATCGAGGCGATCCACGTCCCGGGACACAGCCTCGACTCGATCGTCTGGAAGATCGGCGGGGCACTCTTCACCGGCGATGTCCTGCACAGTGGGTGGGTGGGAAAGAGCGGAGGGCTCAGCGAACAGCGCCTCCTGTTGGATGTGATCGAAAAGAAGCTGTTGACCCTCGATGAGAACACCCTGATCTTCAGCGGCCACGGGTCGCCGAGCAAGCTGCGCATCGAGCGCCTCTTCAACGCCGATCTGCGCCCGAGCCGGGTCCGTACACCCACTCCTTGATCCGAGGCGGCAACGGGGCGACAGAGCGGATCCGCTCTCCGGTGACGGGGTGGTCGATGCCCAGTACCAAGGCGTGCAACAGCAGGGTGGATTCAGAGCCGCCCCCATAGATCGGGTCCCCGATGATGGGATGGCCGATGGATTTCAGGTGGACGCGGATCTGATGGGTCCGCCCGGTGAAGAGCGTGATGCGCAGCATCGTCCACCCCTTCCCTTGCATGACCACGCGATACTCGGTGCGGGCGCTTCTTCCCTCCTCGTCGGGGCACGTGATGTACTGTGTGCGCCGGGTGGGGTCGCGCTTGATGTGCGCCTCGATCGTGCCGCTCTTTGAGGCAAGCGTCCCGCGCACGACAGCGACATAGATCTTCTCACTGGTACGCGCCTTGAACTGGGCGCTGAGGGCGCGTTGGCTCTTCGGATTCAAGGCGATGACCATCACACCGCTGGTATCCTTGTCGAGGCGGTGCACGATGCCGGGCCTCCCCTCCTCACCCATCGCCTCGAAGGCAGTCCCGTAGCGGGCGAGCAGGCCGTTGACGAGCGTCCCCTCCCAATTCCCCGCCCCGGGATGGACCACCAACCCCTGCTCCTTGTTGATGATGAGCAGGTCGTCATCCTCATAGAGGACGGAGAGTGGCATCATTTGGGGCTCCAACCCCGCAAAGTGCACCTCGCTATAGGTGACGACGATCTGATCCCCCGCAGTGACGAGCCGGCTCTTCTTCACCGGTTTGCCGTTGACGGTGATCTGCGTGTCGCTCTTTGAGAAGATCGAGCGCGAGATGCCCTCCCGGGCCTGCACCACATAGGCGTCGAGGCGCATCGGCGCTTCCAGCTGCCCCACCGCCACGGTGATGGTCTTACTATAGACGGCCATCAGGGCGTTCTCACTGCACCGATGATGGAGTCGGCGACCGTGACGGTCAACGAGAGGCCCGCCGCGATGGCCGCGCCGACCAGGTACTGCTGGGCCTCACTCGTCGGCTGGGCGACCCAGTCGTTGTTGACCGCCAGCGTGTAGACGAGGGCGGCCACCGGGATGGTGATCATCATTGAACCGAAGAAGATCTGCTCGGCTCTCCGGATCTTGTAGGTCCAGAGGGGGAACTCCCCCTCCTCGTACGGCACATACTCCTTCAGCGGCTCGGCCAGCAGGACGGATGGGGCGAGGAGAGAGAGGATCAACAGGGTGGCGACAAACCGTTTCATGGCGCCTCCCTCGCTCCAAAGAGCAGGGTGCCGATCCGCACACAGGTCGATCCCTCGGCGATGGCGAGCGGCCAATCGCCGCTCATCCCCATGGAGAGCTCGAAGAAGGACGGCAGGTCAAAGCGCTCTCGAGCGCGTTCAAAGCTCCTGCGCAGGGCGGCGAAGGAGGTCCGGATCGCCCGCTCATCCCCTCCCAGGGGACCGAGGGTCAAGAGTCCCTCGACCCGGAGGTTCTCCATCGTGGCGATCTCATCAAGGGCGAAGAAGAGCGCATCCTCACTCTCAAAGCCGTGCTTGGCCGCCTCCCCGCTGGTGTTCAGCTCCAGGAGGATGGGATAGGGCACGCTGACCAGATCGTTGAGACGCCGCGCCAAGCGCAGCGAGTCGACGCTGTCGATGCGGTCGAAGAGGGCGATGGCCTTCTTCGCCTTGTTGCCCTGCAGATGGCCGATAAGGTTGACAGAGAGCGGCCGCTCCCCCTTGGGGGGCAGCTTGCCCTCCCCCTCCTGCACCCGGTTCTCCCCGAAGAGCAGTTGCCCCTCCTCACAGAGGGCGAGCATCGCCTCATAGGGGTGGGTCTTGCTCACCGCCATCAAGCGAACACTGTCCTGCGATCTGCCGGATTTCGCGATCGCCTCAGCCAGCGCGCTCTGCACGGCCAGGAGATTGGCTGCCAGCTCTTCACGTCTCATCGCTTCTTCCGCTCCTGGAGGATCTCCTCAATGCGCTCACGCACTGCGCGCAGGTGACCCTTGCGCTCCTCGCTCTGTGACGTCAGCGAGGGGAAGCGGGAGAGGATCGAGCGCGATTTGAGGGCCAAGGTCTCCATCAGTTCGACCCGCTCCTCCTTCAGGCGCTCTACGAGGAGACGGGCTTGGCTTTGGGAGGCGAGGGAGGCGAGCTTCTCCTCGATCTCCCCCTTGCGCAGGTGATAGCGCTCCAGCAGGGCGGCGAAGGAGCGCATGCTGAGGACCGAGGCGGTGGTGTCGATGGCGAAGACCAACACAATGACGTGGGCTCCGATGTCGGCCGTCCGCTCGCCCATCGCCGCCACCACCTTCTGGACGGCCGGGTGGATGCCATAGACAAGGGCGAGGCCCAAGAGGCCGAAGAGCGTCGAGTTGCGCAGGCAGATCCGTCCGCGGAAATTAAAGCGGTAGGTTGAGTAATCCCAGAGCCTCAGGCCGAAGAAGCGCTCCAGGCCCCAGCCGCCGATATACTCCACCGCGCTGGTGAGAAATACCGTGACGAAGAAGACCAGGATGGGCTTGGTCACGACGTGGTGGGTCCCGATGATGATCAGGAGCGCCCCGAGGCCGTAGATCGGCAGCCAGGGGCCGTAGAGGAACCCCCGGTTGACCAGCTTGCGCTGAGGCACGGAGCAGTAGGTCACCTCGACCAGATACCCGATGACCGCATAGAAGAAGAAGTACCAGATGACCGTATTGAACAACACGAGCGCCCCCCTGTTCCTTCTACTATAGTCAATGCGCCAAGAAAAAAAAAGACGTATCGTGCGATACGTCCCATGACCGGAGAGGGATTTGAACCCCCGACCAGTTGCGTGTAAGGCAACCGCTCTCCCACTGAGCTATCCGGCCAGCGTGGCAACGTTATCACAATAAAAGTTGCGCTGTCAACACAGCCTCTGTTCCACCCCCACTCCCATCGAGAGAGGAGGCGGAAGCATGCTCGATCCAAAACTCAGAGAGATCCTCACCACCGGAGGCGACGGTGCGTTGACGATCGTGACCAACGGCCCCGGGGGCCCCCATCTGGTCAACAGACGGAACAGCTACGTCCTCATCGAAGGGGACGAGCTCTTGATCCCGGTCGGTGGGATGGTCCACACCGGGGAGAACCTAAAGCGGAACAATGCGGTCTCCCTTTCGGTGTGCAACCGGGATGTGATGGGCCTGCGCTCCAAAGGGTGCGGCATGACCCTCCCCGGGACGGCGCGCATCGAGGAACGCGGTCCTGCCTTCTCGGCAATCCGCAAACAGTTTTCCTGGGCCCGGGCGGCCCTGGTGATCCGTGTGGAGCAAAGCACCCAGACATTATGAGGCAGAGTCTCGTTGACTGAGTAAGAAAACCGGTTTAGTATCTCTATAGCGGCACACCGGGATTGAAGACGGTTCTATTTTTCATCCCGTTGTGCTACGATTTCCGCCATTGGAGCAAGGATAGGCTGATGAAAGATACGAAGAACGGCAGCAAGAGACCGACGATCAAGGATATCGCCCGTGAGAGCGGATATTCGAAGACCGCCGTCTCCTTTGCCTTCAACGATCCCAAGCGCATCAGCAAGAAAGCCCGTGACCAGATCCTCAAGACGGCCGAGCAGCTCGGGTACATCCCCGACCCGATGGCCCGGAACTTCAGCCTCCAGCGCCACCTCTCCATCGGCTTTCTCCTGCCGCAGATGGTGCAGTACTCCTTGCAGAACCCGTATACGCTCCAGGTCATCGCCGGCATCGGGTCGGTCTGTGAGAAGATGGGCTATACGTTGACCCTCATCCCACCGCTCCACAAATCGCTCTCGCTGGCGGTGCGCAATGCCGCCGTCGACGGCCTGATCACCCTCGGCAGCCAGATCGATGACGACATCATCACGGTGATGCAGACCCGCCTCCTCCCCTTCGTCATGATCGACGGGCCGTACGATGAGGAGACGAGCAGCGTCAACATCGCCGAGGAGGAAGCCGCCTACCACCAGATGAAAACCGTCCTGGACCATGGGCACCGGAGCATCGCCATCATCGGCTTGGCGAGCGCCACCTTCGCCATCGGCGAGGTGGGCAAGAGCGTCTCCGCCCGACGGATGCTCGGCTACAACCGCGCCCTCGGTGAGGCGGGCTTGACCTTCAGCGACGTGGCCTGCCTCGTCAGCGAGTGCACGCCCGACGACGGGAGACAGGCGGCGCAGAAAATCCTCGCCCTCCCCTCCCGTCCCACCTGTGTGGTGACGATGAGCGACATCGTCGCCATCAGTTGCATCCTCGCCTTCAAGGAGGCGGGCATCCGTGTCCCCCAAGAGATCTCGGTGGTCGGCTTCGACAACATCGATGAGGCGATCACCATCACCCCGGCCTTGACCACCATCGACCAACCCGCCTTCGAGAAGGGCCGGCTGGGTGCCAAGACCCTCTTCTCGATCATCGATGGGACACAACAGGAGCCGGTGCACCTCTTGGTCGAGCACCGACTCCTCCTCCGCGATTCGCTCTCCCGGATCTGATCAGGAGTTGAGTGCGTCCCGCATGGCGGCAAAGACCTCCTCGGGGGTCCCCGAGGCATCGATGTCGAGCAGCAGGCCACGACTGCGGTAGTACTCGATCAAGGGGTAGGTCTGCCGCTGATAGACCTCGAGGCGGTTGTGGATCGCCTCAGGACGGTCGTCATCACGCTGGATCAACAGCTCGCCGGTCTCATCATCAAACCCATCACGCTTGGGTGGGTTGTAGAGGAGGTGGTAGATCTTCCCGGTGGATTTGCAGACCCGCCGACCCGAGAGGCGGGTGATGATCACCTCCTCCTCAAGGGCGAAGTTCAACACGGCATCCAGGGCGGTCAACTCCTTCAGGGCATCGGCCTGGGCGATGGTGCGGGGAAAGCCGTCCAGGATGAAGCCCGCCTGGGCGTCCGCTTCGCCGAGGCGGAGGCGCACCATCTCGACGGTGATGTCATCGCTGACCAAGTCCCCTCTGCCGAGGATCGCCTCCACCTGGAGGCCGAGGGGGGTGTGCTGCTTGATGTGGGAGCGGAAGAGCTCTCCCGTGGAGATATGGGGAATGTGAAAATACTCTTTCGCCAGAGCCGCAATCGTACCTTTACCGGCCCCCGGAGGGCCGAGGAACACCAACTTCATCGCTGTCACCTCTTCTTCAAACGTTGCTGGACATTCTATCACAAAGCGACAATCGTTTCAGCCGTTTGGGAGAAATAGTCGTTGGATGTCCCGATATCTCCCCCCCTTCCGCTCCCTCAGCCACGATTCTTCGGTATTGTCCCGATTTCTTCCTGCCGAAGGGAGAATCGGTGCTATACTGAAACCATCAAACACAATAAGGAGTGTGAAATCATGAAGCGATTGAATGTTATCCTCTCCGTGCTGATGCTCGTTTGTGTATTGCTCCCCATTGCAGCACAAGGAACCAAGGCCTCCGTAGGCGAGGTCACACTCACCATGGGTTCGTGGCGAACCGATGATGTGGAACAGATGAACCGGCTCTTGGCCGAGTACAAGAAGGTCGCCCCCACCGTGACCATCAAGTTCCAGCCGACCAACCCGCCGGATTACAATGCGACGCTCCGTCTCCAGCTGGACAGCAACACCGGCCCCGACCTGATGTATGCCCGCTCCTACGCCGCTGGCCAAGAGCTCTTCAAGGCAGGCTACTTCGCCGACTGCACCGACATTCCCGGCCTGATGCAGAACTTCACCGCCAGCAACCTCGCCCCGTGGCAGATGGAGGACGGGAAGATGTTCGCCGTCCCCTTCGCCGCCGTCAGCCATGCCGTCTACTACAACAAGGACATCCTCAAGAAGGAGGGGCTCTCGGTTCCTCAGAGTTGGGAGGACTTCCTCTCCCTGCTCAAGACCTTGAAGAGCCGCGGCTACACGCCACTGGCCAACGGCCTGGCCGATGAGTGGGATATCCTTGAGACCTTCTTCCTCGGTTTGCTGCCCAACTACATCGGTGGCGCCGACCAGCGGGTGCGCTACGAGAGCGGGGAATTGAAGATCAACGACGCCGCTTTCGTCGCGGCCTACCAGGCGATGGCCGATGCCGCCCCGTACTGCCCCAACGGCTTCGAGTCGGTGACCTACAACGACAGCCAGGTGCTCTTCGCCAGCCAGAAGGCGGTGATGTTCGTCGATGGTTCGTGGACCGCCGAGGTCTACAAGGATGCCCCCTTCGATTGGGGTCTCTTCGCCATCCCGGCCCCCCGTGGCAAGCAGACGGCGATCTGCTTCCATCCCGACATGGCCATCACGATGAACCGGGCCACGACGCATCCGGATGAGGCCAAGGCGTTCCTCACCTGGCTCTGCACCCGGGAGGGAGCGACCAAGGCGAGTCAGAACCTGCCGGTCGGATACTTCCCGATGATCAACTTCCCCATCACGTTGGAGGATGTCCACGCCAACGAGTTCCTCGCCCTCAACACCGGCAAGCAGACCGACGCTCGCTTCGTCTGGCCGGCGTTGATGGACCTCTACGCCCCGATGAACCAAGCGGTCATCAAGGTGATGAAGGGACAGTTGACAGCGAAGCAGGCCGCCGACTCGGTCGCCGCGGTCTTCTGATCCATACTATCGACATCCCGGGCTTCGGCCCGGGATCTTTTGAGGGGATTCCATGCAGAAGAAATCCGCATCACTGTCCTCATGGTTGCCATACCTCTTGCCGGCCCTGCTGATCTATACGATCTTCATGGCCTTCCCGCTCATCGACAGCCTCCGCCTCAGCCTCTACAGCGGCAATACGATGCAGAGCCGCGCCTTCGTCGGCTTTGAAAACTTCGCCCGCCTCTTCGGCGATGAGCGCATCAGCGTCCGCTATTGGGGGGCCTTCTCCAACACCTGGGTCTTCTTCGCCATCCACATGGTGGTGCAGAACGGGCTCGGCATCCTCTTCGCCGTCCTGCTCACCGCCGAGACGATGAAGGGTCGCCACCTCTACCAGACCATCATCTTCATCCCCACCACCTTCGCGGTGCTGGTCACCGGCTATCTCTGGAAGCTGATGCTCAACCCGGTGTGGAGCGGGGACTTCTTCGTCTCCATCGGCCTCCCCTTCCTCAAGTACCCCTGGCTCGGCGACACCAAGACCGCCCTGCCCATCGTCGCCCTCGTCTCCTGCTGGCAGTGGATGGGCATCCCCACGATGATGTTCGTCGCCGCGTTGCGCAACATCAGCGTCGAGCTGCTGGAGGCCAGCCACCTGGAGGGAGCCAACGGTTGGCAGGTCTTCCTCCACATCAAGTTGCCGTTGATCAAGCCGGTGGTGGGCATCATCTCGGTGCTGACCTTCGTCAACAACTTCAATGCCTTCGACATCGTCTTCGCCATGGAGAACGTCAACGGGGCGCCCGAGTACTCCACCGACCTCATCGGCACGCTCTTCTACCGCTACGGCATCGCGGGCCAGCACCCCATCGGCATCCCTGATTCCGGCCTCGGGGCGGCGATCGCGACCATCACGTTCTTCCTCCTCCTGATCATCGTCGTACCGACGCTTCGGGCGACCCAAAGAGGAGACGGCCAATGACCACATCACTGAAACGCCAACGCATGCACCTCGGCGGCCACCTGATCCTCATCCTCTGGTGCTTTGTGGTGATCTTCCCCATCTGGACGCTGATCATCAACAGCTTCAAGACCAGGCTGACCATCTACGAGAACCCCTTCTGGATCCCCACGGTGTGGAACTTCTCCAACTACAGCACCGTCATCCGCGACGGGGACTTCCTCACCTACTTCAAGAACAGCTTCGTGGTGGTGGTCTTCTCCCTCGTCGCCGTCGTCCTCTTGGCGAGCCTCGCCTCGTATGCGCTGGCACGCTGGAGGGGAAAGCTCTCCACCTTCATCTACTTCTACTTCATCGCCGGCATGATGCTGCCGATCAAGATCGCGTCGATCAGGCTGTTGGAGATCACCCGCACCCTCGGTCTGCTCAACACCATCTACTCCCTGCCGCCGATCTACATCGCCATGGGGCTGCCGGTGGGGATCTTCATCCTCACCACCTTCATCCGCGAGCTGCCCGAGGAGCTCTTCGAGGCAGCCCTCATCGACGGGGCGACGAAGCGACGGATCTACACGCTGATCGTCCTGCCGCTCATCCGTCCGGCGGTGGCCAGCGTGGCCATCTACAACCTCATCCCGTTCTGGAACGACCTCTGGTTCCCCCTGATCTTCATCAACCGCGAGGACCAGAAGACCCTGCTTTTGGGGGTGACCCGCCTCTTCGGCCAATACCAGACCGACTGGTCAAAAGTGCTCGCCGTATTGACGCTGAGCGCCATCCCGGTCCTCGCCCTCTACCTGGCGATGAGCAGCCAGTTCATCAAGGGGGTGACCGCGGGGTCGGTGAAGGGGTGATGGGTGTTGTAATACACCCGTCCTTGGGGTAAAATCGCACTGATCACATCCAAGGAGTATCCATGAACAAAATCATCCTGCACGCAACGGACCTTGACGGCTATCTCAAGGATTCCGACAAGGAGATTCTTGCCCAGGTCGATGCGCTCTACCGCGCGTATCTGGACGACTGCAAACGCCTCGACAACGCCCATGAAGAGGCAGCACGTGAAGAAGCACACCGTGCGCTCACCGAAGGGGCGACTGAAATCGGGCACTACCTGAAGAACCTCATGGTCGACGAGCCGGCCATCCATGTCTACTCCTTCGAGACCCCGCGCGAGCAGCATGCCCAGGCAAGCCGCCTCATCGCCAAGCTGCGCAACCCATCCACCGGCCATGAGGAGTTCCTCTACTATATCCAGCGCGCCTACGAGCTGCTCTTCGGCCACGTCTACGCCGACGCGGCGCTGCCGACCAAACGCTCGATCATCACCCCTACCCCGGTCGATGTGCCGGTGCAGAACTATGCGGTCCACCGCATCCCCGATGTGGACAGCCAGATCCACAACAGCGTGATGTGCGTCATGCTGCGCGGCGCCCTGCTGCCGTCGATGATCCTCAGCAAGGAGATCCAGGAGTACAGCTCCGACGGCTTCGTCACCCCCTTCGCCCTCTTCAAGATCAAGCGGGACGACTCCAAGAAGGAAGCGAACATGGACTACATCCTCGATCTGGACAAGTCCTACTTCAACCTTGCCTCGCTCGACGGGAAGGACCTGATCTTCGCCGACCCGATGAACGCCACCGGCGGCTCGCTGGTGACCATCGTCAAGTACCTCAAGGACCACGGCATCAAACCCAAGAGCGTGAAGTTCATCAACGTCATCAGCGCATTGAAGGGGTCGCTCAGGATCGTGCGCGCCATCGAGGGAGCGGAGGTCTACACCCTCTGGATGGACCCGGTGCTCAACGAGGCCGCCTACATCCTCCCCGGCCTCGGCGACGCCGGCGACCGCCTCAACGGAAAGGACCGTGAGGAGAACCCCCGCAACATCATCCAATTGATCGCCGACTACGGCTCGACTATCACCAATCTCTATCGCAGCCAGGTGCGCGAGATTGAGAAGACCGTGTTGGAGGCGTGATGAAACGGTACCTGCTGCCGCCCTTGCTCCTCTTGATGCTGCTGGCATCAGGGTGTGCATCGACGCAGCAGGGCCAGGCCATCCAACGCGCCGACCGCCTGCTCGCCGAAGGAAACGCCCTTGAGGCATCACGCCTCTACGCCACTGCGGCCGCAAAGCATCCAAAGGACGCCAAGCTCTCCTACAACCACCTCTATGCCCTCTTTTTGGCCGAGGAGTATGAGGCGGCGGCCACGGGAGGGGAGGCCGCCTTCGCCCGCTTCCCCTCCAACCTGGAGTTCTTGCGCATCCAGGCGCGGGCCCTCTCACAGGGTGGGGAAAGAGCGCGTTCTGAAGAGGTGTGGAGAACCCTCTTCGCCCTGGACCGGGGCGACCACAGTCTGAAGGCCCAGGTGATGGAGGAGGCGTACCAAGGGGGGCAACTCGCGTTCGCCGAGGAGCTGGCCAAGGAGTTGGTGTCTGTCCCCTCCCAGGAGCAGCAGGCGCTCACCCTCCTCTCAGCGCTCCATGAGGGCAGCTGGTACGAGGCGGCGCTCGCCTACCTCACCCACCAAGATTGAAGAGGATGCCCGCCCCCGCCCCGAGGGCGATCCAGACGAGCGGGTGGACTTTCTTGAAGCGCAGCACCAACACGACGAAGAGGGCGAACGCAATGCTCGCGGGGAGATTGAGGGAGCCCGCACTCCACACAACGATGGAGAGGAGGCGCAGGCCCGCGAAGGTGATGAGGCCGACGACGGTGGGCCTGAGGGCCCAGAAGGCGTCGCCGACGTACTGGTTCTTGTCGAAGTTTTCCAAAAAGCGGGCGATGAGGATGATGATCACACTCGGGGTGACCTCACCCACCGTCGCGACCAAGCCGCCGAAGAGGCCGGCTGCATGGTAGCCGGCGTACGTGGCCATGTTGATGCCGAGCGGCCCCGGGGTCGATTCACTGATGGCCACCATGTCGGCGATCTGGGCGGCGGTGAGCCACTGGGGGTGCGTCTCGGCCAGCTTGTAGAGGAACGGGAGCGTGGCGAGCCCTCCCCCGATGGAGAAGAGCCCGATCTTGAAGAACTCCCAGAAGAGGGCGAGAAAGATCATGTGGAGCTCCTCCGTTTCGTCCAGCCGACGAGCAGGCCACAGAGGATGGCCAGGACCACGATGGCGATCGGCGAAACGCCGAGGAAAAACGTCAATGCGGTAGATGCGATGTAGAGGAGGATGGAGGGCAGGTCGACCACGCTCTTCTTCGCCAGCGTGATGATCGACTGGACGATGAGGGCGCACACGGCGATGCGGATGCCCCCGAAGGCACGCGCCACCCACACTGAATCCTTCACCTGCGTCAAGACGGACGCCAACAGCGTGATGATCACGACACTGGGGGTAATCTCCCCCAAGGTGGCCACGATGGCGCCGAGGACGCCGCGCTTGCGGTAGCCGATCATCGTGGCGGTGTTCACTGCGATGATGCCCGGGGTGCACTGCCCGATGGCGTAGATGTCGAGCACCTCCTCGATCGTCGCCCACCCGTGCTTGTCGATGACCTCCCGCTGCAGCATCGGCAGCATCGCGTAGCCTCCACCGAAGGTCAGTCCCCCGATCTTGAAGAATGCGATATAGAGATCGATCAAACGTACCTTCATCGAATGCTCTCCATCGCCGCTTTGACCAGGAGATCGCAGCGTTCATTGCCCTCGATGCCGGCGTGTCCCTTGACCCAATGCCAGTTCACGGGAAGCGAAGAGGCCAACGCGTCGAGGGCGAGCCAGTACTCCTTGTTCTTCACCGGGTCCTTGGCGGCCGTCCTCCAGCCATTGGCCTTCCATTTGTGGATCCAGCTGGTGATGCCGTTCTTCACGTACTGGCTGTCCGTGTAGAGGTCGATCCGCACTGAACCGAGCTCTTGTGCGGCCTTCAGCGCCTCGATGACGGCGGTGAGCTCCATGCGGTTGTTGGTCGTGTCGTGCTCACTACCGCTGGACTCCTTGGAAAACACCCCATCGGCGGAGAGGACATACGCCCATCCGCCGGGGCCTGGATTGCCGAGGCACCCCCCGTCGGTATAGATGGTGATCGCTTGGTAAGACATGGCCCGATAGTACCCAAACTTGGCTCCTCTTGCAACCTCATCGTACCTTGACAGAGAGGGTCCCCCTCCGTACGATTGGAGTGTCCATGCCAAGGGAAAGGGGTACAAGCCCCTGCGGTCCCGCCACTGTAGAGGCTGGGAGACTGCATCATGACACTGCCATGCGCGGGAAGTCGCAGTCTCTGGGTATGCCTGAGCCAGGAGACCTGCCATGGATAATCTCCGTTCGGTCCACGGAGTATGGGCCGGGGTATGATTCATGCCCAAAAAGGGGCGTTATGCACAATTCCACCCTCTCTCGTCTGTTTCGTGTCGTGGTACTGCTCCTGCTGGTGCCGACGCTGCTCTTCTCGATGGCCACCATCGAACGCCACCCGGAAAGCGAGCTGCGGATTGTCAGTCTCTCCCCCAACGTCACCGAGACGATCTATGCGTTGGGAAAAGGCGACCTCTTGGTCGGGAGGAGCGACTACTGCAACTACCCGGAGGAGGCCCTCGCCCTCCCCTCGGTCGGCACCCTCTATTCCCCTTCGCTTGAGAAGCTCCTCTCCCTCGAGCCGACCTTGGCCATCTCAAGCGCCTTCATCAGCGACCAGATGCTCGCTTCGATCGAGCAGGCCGGCGTCGACGTGCTCCAGATCGACACCCAAGAGAGCTTTGCCGGCACCTGCGACCTGATCCGCTTGATCGGAGAGGCGGTGGATGCCGAGGACCAGGCGGAGCTGCTGATCCTCTCGATGCAGAACACGGTGCGCGAGGTCCAACTGAAGGCGCAAGATGGGCCCAAACCGACCGTCTACATGGCCTTTGACTTCGGCTCCTTCGACTCAGCCGCCACGGCGGACACCTTCCTCAGTGAGATGATCGCGCTCGCCGGCGGAGACAACGTCGCCGATGACGCCCTGTATTGGACCTACTCCAAGGAGATGTTGCTCTTCCACGACCCCGAGGTCATCCTCCTCTCCCCCCGCTGGGGGGATCCCGGTGAGGCCACCCTCAAGGAGTTTTCCACCACCAAACCGTACAGCGACCTGCATGGGGTGGTGAGGACCTTCGACGCGGACATCATCAGCCGGCAAGGTCCCCGCAGCGCCCTCGCCCTGGAGATGCTCTACGACTTGATCCACCAGGAGAGCGGGAAATGAAGAAGCCCCTCGTGGCGATCTTGATCGCCGCGAGCCTGCTTTTGGCTCTCGTCGCCCTGACCCTCGGCCCCTCAGGCATCACCGTCGGCGAGACGGTGCACATCCTGTTGGGACAGGGCAGCACGGCGAACAAGCACTACATCATCTGGCGCCTCCGCCTACCCAGGATCATCGCCTCCTTCCTCACCGGTGCGATCCTGGGCTTCAGCGGGGCGATCTTCCAAGCGGCGTTGCGCAACCCGATGGCCGACCCCTTCATCCTCGGCGTCAGCAGCGGCGCCTCCTTCGGGGTCGCGGTCGCCCTGGCCGTCGGCCTCGGCGCGCTGGTCGGCTTTCCGATCGCCGCCCTCACCGGCTCGGTGATCACCACCCTCGTCATCCTCGCCCTCTCCGTTCGCCAGAAGGGGGCGACGACGACGCTGATCTTGACCGGGGTGGCCATCAACTACATCCTCAGCGCCGCCATGACGCTGCTGATGTTCATGAACAAGGAGCAGTACCAACGGATCCTCTACTGGAGCATGGGAAGCTTCTCCACCGCCACGTGGAGCGAGGTGACGGTCATCGCCCTCACCATGGTGGTGCTGATCATCCCCCTCTCCGCCTCCCACCGCAGCCTCGACATGCTGCTCCTCGATGAGTCCAGCGGCAGGGCCGCGGGCCTTTCGGTAGGGAGTGTCCGTCTGATGGTGCTCCTGCCCGCCTCCATCGCGACGGCGGTCTGCGTCTCCTACTTCGGCGTCATCGGCTTCATCGGCCTGATGGCCCCCCACGTCAGCCGCCTGATCGTCGGGCCGAAACACCAGCGCCTCTTGGCCCCCAGCGCCCTCTTCGGAGGATTCCTCTTGCTCCTCAGCGACACCCTCGCCCGCCTGCTGCTGCCCAGCGGGGAGCTGCCGGTCGGGGTCATCACCAGCCTGGCCGGCGTCCCGCTCTTCATCTACCTGCTGCGCCGGGGGCGCTACCGCTATGGATAGCCTCACCTTCAAGGATGTCAATGGAGGGTGGGGAGAGCCGCTCCTCTTTGAAAACCTCAGCCTCTCGGTCCCCCGCGGCAGCTTCACCGCCCTCACCGGCCCCAACGGCAGCGGCAAGTCCACCCTCCTCAAGCTCATCTACAAGGAGATCCGCCCCACCGAGGGCGCCATCTACCTCAACGGGGGGAACATCGCCTCCATGACGCAGAAGGAGCTTGCCCGAAAGATCGGCTTCGTCGCCCAACATCACCTGCATGAATACGCCTTCACCGCCCGTGAGGTGGTGGCGATGGGACGGTACGCCCACCCACGGGGTGAGGATGATGCGGTGATCGACGCGGCGATGGAGGCGTGCGACATCACCCACCTCGCCGACACGCTCATCACGACCTTGAGCGGCGGGGAGCAGCAGCGCGTGATCCTCGCCCGTGCCCTGGCCCAACAGGGACGACTCCTCTTGCTCGACGAGCCGGTCAACCACCTCGATGTCAAGCACCAACAGGCCATCATGGAGCTGCTCAGGCGCCTCTCACACCAAGGCTACACGATCATCTGCGTCCTGCATGACCTCCTTTTGGCCCAGATCTACAGCGACCGGACCATCATGCTCAAGGACGGCGTGATCGTGGCCCACGACCGCAGTGATGCGGTCTTCACCAAAGAGCGGCTCGCTGAGGTCTACCAGATCGAGGCACACCAGGTCTTCGACCCGGTCCTCGGGCGCTCAATCTGGCTCGCCAGCCATCGCGGCGCATAATTTGCCTCCCCCCCGTCCTGTTTTCGCTTTCCATCAGCGGACAAAGCCCCTATACTACCCATATGAGAGGAGGGGCACCATGAAGCTTGGAATACTGGGGGCCGGGAACATCGCCCGCAAGATGGCCTATACCGTAGGGGAGATGGAGCACGTCGAGGCGTACGCCGTCGCCTCGAGGGACCTCGCGAAGGCCCAGGCCTTCGCCAAGGAGCAGAACGTCAGAAAAGCCTACGGCTCCTACGAGGAGATGGTGAGTGACCCGGAGGTGGACCTCGTCTATGTGGCCACCCCCCACTCACACCACTATCAACATATGATGCTCGCCCTTGAGCACAACAAACCGGTGCTCTGTGAGAAGTCGTTCACCACCAACGCCCGCCAAGCCGAGGAGGTCATTGAGTACGGCCGCTCGAAGGGGCTGCTCGTGGCGGAGGCGATCTGGACACGCTACCTGCCGATGCGTCTGGTCCTCGACCAGGTGATCGAGCGCCGGGTCATCGGGGACGTCCAGGCCATCACGGCCAACCTCTGCTACCCGGTCAAGGCGAATGCGCGGGTCCATGACCCCGCCTTGAGCGGTGGCGCCCTGCTCGATGTGGGCGTCTACCCCATCAACTTCGCCCTGATGGTGCTCGGCAACAAGGTCGAAACGATCGAATCGAGCTGCATCAAGATGGAGAGCGGGGTCGACGAGTCCAACGTCATCACCTTCACCTACAAGGGAGGGAAGCAGGCGATGCTGCACTCGGCGGTCAACTCGCTGAGCGACCGAAGGGGTATGATCTTCGGCAGCCGCGGCTACATCGAGTTTCTGAACATCAACAACTGTGAGGGCATCAACGTCTATGACCGCGACTACAACCTCGTGGAGACGTACAAGCCGTTCAAGTTCATCACCGGCTTCGAGCATCAGGTAGAGGCGTGCCGCCATGCCCTCGCCGAGGGGGCGATCGAGCTGAAGCAGATGCCGCACAGCGAGATCATCAAGGTCATGCAAATCATGGATGAGATCCGCGCCCAGTGGGGTTTGGTCTATCCGGGGGAGTAAGATATGGAATTAGAAGAGAGAGTCGCCATCGTCAGCGCCCAAGAGGAGCTGTTGAAATTCGAGACATTCACCGCCGAGGACGCCTGGGAGCTGGGCAAGGTATTCGTCGCCGAAGCGATGGACCAGGACATCAAGATCGCCATCTCCATCCGGTCGATGAGCGGCAAGCGGATGTTCCACTATGCAGCCGAGGGAACGAACCACGGCTCCGACGCGTGGTTGGACCGCAAGTTCAACACGGTACAGCACTTTGAATCCAGCACCCTCGCCTACGCACTCTTCCTCAAGCGGCGCGGCGCGACGCTTGAGGAGCGCGGGCTCGACCCCACCCAGTTCGTCGCCTGTGGCGGCGGCTTCCCCATCTTCGTCTACGGGGTCGGGGTGGTCGCGGCCGTGATGGTCAGCGGCCTGACCGATGTCGCGGACCACGATATCCTCGTCCGCTGCATCGCAAAGTACCTGGGCGTGGAGGATGTCCCCCGCTACCCGGTGATCTGAGAGAGGAGCAGGAGGTAGGGTTTCCCTTCGATCTGGGAATTTTCAATCTCAAGCAGGGCGAGCGCTTTTCCAAGCGCTCGCTTCGCGTCTTCGACCTGGGCCCGCTTTTCGAGGACGAACTCCATCTCGATGAACCAGCCGAGGGTGGAGACCTCGCAGAGCTCGATGGTCAGATCGCCGAGCCCATCGCCCCAGGCAAGCGAGTAGGAGAGCCCCCGCTTGGTCTTCTTGGCCACGACCTCATATCCAAGTGAGGTGACGAAGGCGACCGCCCGATCGAACTGGCCCTCATCAGTTTCGAATTCGAACTCCTCGTTGGCCTCGATGTCGCCGTCCATGCGCTTGCGCTTGCGGGTGAAGAGCACCCTCCCCGCCTCTCGCCGCAGGCGAAAGAGCGCCTGCTGACCCGGCGTGGAGAAGTACCAGTCATCCTTGTCGATGGGGGTAGGCGCACTGATGAGCGCAAGCGCCTCGATCACGGTCTGCACGCGAAGAGGGTCGTCCACATGTGCCTTCACCTCGACTTCGAAGGCCATCTCAATCCTTCCAGGGGAAGATCATGCCCTTCAGACTGCGGTGACCGACGCTTTCTCGCTCCTCGTAGAGCAGCTCATCCCAGGGGACGTGCTTTCGGTCTCCCTCTGGGTTCTCCTCGAGCCAGTCGTACTTGTACATGAGCAGCTTGAGGGCGACGCTCTGGCCGAGGAGCAGGCCACCGACTCCGGGAGCGAGACCGGCCAACACCAGGCTGATGACGAAGGTGATGATCTGATGAAAGGCGAAGAAGAGGGAGAAGAAGAGGTTGTCGGCGACGATGACGAAGCTCTTGCGCAGCGTCTTGGTCGGACGGTCCCCCTGCATGGCGTAGAAGAGCGGCCAGTAGTAGAGCAACGCGAGCGAGAGGGCGATGAAGAGCCAGAAGAGGAGGACGGAGAGGACGGTGCCCACGATGGTCCCATAGGCGAGGTAGAAGGGAATGACGAAGAGGATCAGGGCGAAGTCCAGCACGAAGAGCAACCAGTAGAGCAGCGCATGGCGCCAGCTGATCCGGATGCCGCGCACAAAGCCGTCCCAACCGGGACGCTCATAGCGCGCCCATGCCCACGTCAGGTGGGCGCTGCCCGCGGTGAAGAAGGCAAAGAGCCCCGCCGTGAGCACGAGCAACACGACCGGGAGAATCGCGATCTCAGAGAGCAGCGTGAGACTGCCGATGCCGGCCAGGAGGATCAAGAGGAAGCCGAGGTTGAGGACAACCATCCCGATGAGGTTGTCCCAACCGTCAAAGAACGCCTTTTTAATGAAGAATCCAATCATGAGTGAAGAGTACCGAGACTCCCGACCAATTACAAGAGTTGCCTAGAAGAGCGCCTCATCCGGATTGCGCGTCGGACCGACGCTGTTCTCCATTCCATCGAGGAGATGCATCTCCTCCCCCGTCAAGCTGAAGTCGAAGATCGCGAGGTTCTCCCTGATCGTCTCCTCCCTGATCGACTTGGGCAGGACCACGAACCCCTTCTGCACCAGATAGCGCAGCGAAATCTGGGCCGCGCTCTTGCCGTGCGCCGCGGCCACGGTGGCGATGGTCTCGTTCTTCAAGAGATTCCCGGTCCCGAGCGGGCTGTACGCCTCCAGCACCATCCCCCGCTTGCGGCAGTAGGAGACCAAGGCCTCTTGCCGTTCCCCGGCGAAGAGACGGATCTGGTTGACCATCGGGGCGATCTCGGCGCTCTTCATCAGCTCCTCGAGGTGCCGCTCGGCGAAGTTCGAGACCCCGATGCTCTTGACCACGCCGGCGCGGTAGAACTCCTCGATCGCCCGCCAGGAGCCTGCATTGGCCTCCTGCCAATGGTGGCGGTGTGCGATGGGGTTCGGCCAGTGGATCAGGTAGAGGTCGATGTAGTCGACCCCCAGGGCCTTCAGGCTCTTCTCGAAACCGGCACGGGTCAAGTCGTAGCCGTGGTCCTCGTTATGGAGCTTGGTGGTGAGGAAGATCTCGCCTCGCGCGATGCCGCTCTCGGCGATGCCCTCCCCCACGCTCTGCTCGTTGAAGTACGCTGCGGCGGTATCGATGTGTCGATACCCCGCCTCCAGGGCCAAGCGTACGCTGTCCCGGGTCACGATGCCGCTGGGGATCTGCCAGGTGCCGAATCCGATCTGGGGGATTTGCACCCCATTGCTCATGGTGATTTTCTGCATACATCCACCATACCACAAGTCTGGGGAAATGCAAAACAGCGAGAGACAGGATGGATGCAATCCGTTTTTCCGTTTGTTCGCCCATCGCTGTTTGTTCCCAAATTCCTTCGGTATTATCCACTGCGACATACGGATGAGAGAAATTGCTCATCTTGAGACAGTTCTCCAGCAATTGGTTGACTATGGCTGAGTTTGCGATGATTTATGCTCAGATTTGGCGAATTATAGTTTTTTTTGTTTGACAACGCCTATTTCATCGCCTACCATAGAAGCATGTTGAGTGAAACACGGCATGCAAAGATCATCTCGATCCTCAAGGAGCAACAGAGCGTAACCGTCAAGGAACTCGCCCGGACCCTCGGGACTTCCGAGACCACCATCAGGAGAGACCTGAATGCGCTCCACAAGAGAAAACTCCTTGAGAAGGTATATGGGGGAGCGTTGCTCCACTCCACGACCTACATCCATACCGAGGATGAGATCGGCGTCAAGCAGCTGAAGCATATCGACGAGAAGGATTTGATCGCGTCCTACGCCGCTTCCCTGATCGAGGATGGAGATTTCGTCTTCCTCGATGCCGGCTCGACCACCGAACTGATGATCGGTCACATCACCGCGGAGAACGCGATCTTCGTGACCAACTGCCCCGGTCATAACCGCAAGCTTTGCCTGAGAGGCTTCTCCTCCATCCTCTTGGGAGGAGAGTTGCGGCTGCTCACCGACGCACTGGTCGGCACTGATACCCTTGAGGCGTTGAAGAAGTACAACTTCAACAAAGGCTTCTTCGGCACCAACGGCATCTCGTTGGACTCGGGCTTCACCACCAGCTTCCCGACCGAATCCTCGATCAAAAGCGCAGCCATCGCCCGATGTCAGAAAGCCTATATCCTGGCCGATTCGTCCAAATTCGACAGTCTCGCCGCAATCACCTTCGCCGAGATCTATGATGCTTCGATCATCACCGACCACCTGCCGGACAACCGCTACCTGAATCAAACCGAAATCCTTGAAGTCGAGGACAGAGCATGATCTACACCATCACACTGAACCCAGCCCTTGACTATTTCATTCACGCCGACAAGCTCGTGGTCGGGGGGATCAACTGCAATAAAGGTGAAGAGCTGAGGGCGGGAGGCAAGGGGATCAATGTCTCTGCCATGCTCCACACCCTCGGCACAGAGAGCACCGCCATCGCCTTGGTCGCCGGGGAGACGGGGAAGATCATCGAACAAGCGGTGAAGGCGCTGGGGGTCAAGACCGACTTCATCCATCTCGACAGCGGCCACACCCGGATCAATGTGAAGATCACCGCCACGGAGAGCACCGCCTTCAACGGCCGGGGTCCCGTGATCGATGAGCGCATCATCCCCACGATCATGGAGCGGCTCGATCCGCTTGGCAGCGATGATCTGGTGGTGATCGCCGGCAGCCTCCCCTCCACCGCCCCGACATCCCTGTACGTCGATCTTTTGCACAGCATCAAACGGTCCAAGCCGTCAGTCATCATCGATACCGCGGGGAATTTGCTCGCTGACCTCCTCCCCTTCCGTCCGTTGTTGATCAAACCGAACAGCGACGAACTCGGCGCATACTTCGGTACCCACATGCAGGGCACTGAGGATATCATCCATCATGCGGGCGTGCTCCAAAGAGAGGGAGCGAGGAATGTCCTGGTATCGAGGGGAAGCGAAGGATCGATTCTTATGGCGGAGGACGGACGGGTCTTCAAGGGGAACTCACCGGGCGGGACGGTGGTGAACACCGTCGGGTGCGGAGATTCGATGGTCGCCGGCTTCATCGCCGGATACCTGCGCCACTGTGATGTGGCAGAAGGCTACCGACTATCGATCGCTGCAAGCTCGGCCAAAGCGGTCTGCACCACCGCTGTCACCGCCGAGTTCGTGAAAGAGATGGAGAAAAAGGTCACTGTCACCGAAGTCAATCGGTGTTGAACAAGGACGGCATGGGCGGAGCCCATGGAACATATGTATGTTGCACAACCTGAAAAGGTGCAATGCAGTAGGTAAAGGAGTATCTAGGTATGAAACACGGTACGAACACGCGGCGCTCGATGAAAAAGGCACTCATCGTGCTCATGGTACTGCTGATGGCCTCTTCCCTGGCATTCGCGAAGGGAACGGCGGAACAGGCCGCGGCTGACGAACCTTCCGGCAGCCTGGTCATCTACACGTCGTATTCAAACGACCTGCAGCGGATCCTCATCGATACCTTCCGGGAGAAGTATCCGAAGATCGATGTCCAGCTGGTCGAAGGCGGAGCCGGCGAGCTCAAGGCGCGGGTCAAGGCTGAGGCAGCCAATCCTCAGGGCGACATCATCACCGGCATCACCTACTCGGATCTCAATGAGATGAAGCCGTACCTCCAGCCGTACATCGCCAAGAACGATGCGGCACTGCCGGAGGACGCCCGAGGGGCGACGACCGACGGGTATTTGACCTACCAGGTCGCCCAGTGTGTCAACCTGCTTGTAAACAAGAAGCTCGCCAGCGAGCTCGGCGTCGAGATCAAGGGATACAATGACCTCTTGAACCCGAAGCTCAAGGGCAAGATCGCTGCGGCGAACCCGTCCAACTCCTCGTCCGCGTGGGACCAACTGGTGACCATGCTGGTCGTCATGGGTGGGCTCGGGTCTGAAGAGAGCTGGCAGTATGTCGAGAAGTTCACCCAGCAGCTGGATGGCAAGGTCTCGGGATCTTCCTCAGGCCCCTACAAGAACGTACTCAATGGTGAGTATGTGGTGGGCGTCACCTATGAAGCTCCCTGCATCGACTACATCAAGTCGGGCCAAGGCGACGTGGTTGAACTGATCTACATGTCGGAGGGCACAACCGCGTCCTTCCATGGAAATGGAATCCTCAAGGACAACAAGAACCTGGAGAACGCCAAGCTGTTCATGGATCACCTGATCGCCGATGAGACGCAGCAGTACCTGGAGCGTGATGGATCACACCGCCAGGCGAACCTGAACCTGCCGACCACCGTCGACTTCAGGATTCCCATGGAGAATCTCAACCTGGCCTATCGGGACGAAGCATATCTGGCCGCACACCGCCCGGAGATCATCGCCCGCTGGGAGTCCATTCTGGCAAAATACAGTAAATAAAGGTCTGTCCATCGGCATCCTGCAGCCTCCTGCAGGGTGCCGGTGTTCATCAACGTACATCGATCGAGCTCTCCAAGAAAGATGAAGCTATGGAGAGCGCACCGGAGAGGAAGCACAACCTTCCTGAAACCTGACAATGGTTCGGTGCACACAATACGAGAAGTCCCAAGGCAGGAACAACGAGATGAGTGTAGATATTCACATCAAACATGCAGTAAAAAAATTTGGCAACAAGACAATCATCCCTGATCTGAGCCTCGATGTCCAGAACGGTGAATTCTTCACGTTGCTGGGCCCCTCCGGCTGCGGCAAGACCACGCTGTTGCGTATGATCGCCGGATTCAACACCATCGAAGGAGGAGACTTCTTCTTCAACGAAAAGAGGATCAACGACCTCGATCCCTCCAAGCGGAACATCGGCATGGTGTTCCAGAACTATGCCATCTTTCCCCACCTCACCGTTCGTAAGAATGTCGCCTTCGGGCTCAAGAACAAGAAATTCCCCAAGGATCAGATCGAAGAGCTGACCGATCAGTTCATGCGCCTGGTCCATGTCGATGAATATGCCGACCGGATCCCGGAGCGTCTCTCCGGTGGACAGCAGCAGCGCGTGGCCCTGGCCAGGGCGCTGGTGATCTCCCCTGATGTGCTCTTGATGGACGAACCGCTCTCCAACCTCGACGCGAAGCTGCGCGTCGAGATGCGGACGGTGATCAAGCGGATCCACGACGATGTGGGGATCACCACCATATACGTCACCCACGACCAGGAAGAGGCGATGGCGGTGTCCGACCGGATCGCCGTCATGAACGAGGGGGTGATCCAACAGATCGGCAATCCGCAGGAGGTCTACCAACGACCGACGAACGTCTTTGTGGCGAGCTTCATCGGACGAACCAACATCCTGGAGGCGAGGTTATCGATCAGGGACGGCAGATCGTATCTGACGTTCAAGGATGGATTTGAATTCGAGATCGAGGGCGTGTTGGAGGACCAGATGAAGGATCAGGACGTGCTGGCCTCGATCCGGCCCGAGGACTTCGTGCTCCTCCATGGTGAAGAGAAGGGCTTTGAGGCGGTGGTGATCGACAGCACCTTCCTCGGCTTGAGCACGCACTACAACGTGACGCTCGCCACCGGGGATGAGGTCGAGATCACGCAGGAGTCCTCCCGGAAATCCATTGTCAAGCGGGGCATGACGGTCTCCCTGCAGGTCAAGAGCGATATGATCAACGTCTTCACCGCCGATGGGGAGCACAACATCCTCTCCGGCGTGAAGAACGATGAGGTGGAGTGAGGAGTGCATATGAGCCTGCATACAAGAAAGAGCAAACTTGAGATCTGGAATTTGATCGCCTATCTCATCGTGATTCTCTATGTGATCTTCTTGATCTTCCCCCTTGCCAATATCCTGAAATCCTCGTTCGACCAGGCCGATGGAACCAAGGGCTTCGGCAACTTTGTCCGCTTCTTCGGTGAACCACACTACTTCAATACGATCATCAACAGCTTTAAGGTATCCATCGTGGTCACCATCATTTCGATTATCCTCGGGGTGCCCCTCGCCTACTTCTACAATATGTACCAGATGAAGGGGAAGCGGTTCCTCCAGGTCGTCATCATCCTCTGCTCCATGTCGGCCCCGTTCATCGGTGCCTACTCATGGATTCTGGTCCTCGGGAGAAACGGCGTCATCACCCGTCTTTTGGAGAACCTCTTCGGCTATACTATGCCGAACATCTACGGCTTCAAGGGCATCGTGATCTCATTGACCTCACGCCTCTTCCCGATGGTGTTCCTCTACACCTCGGGAGCGCTCAAGAGCATCGATAATTCCCTGATCGAAGCGAGCCAGAACCTCGGGACGAGGGGGGTGAAGATGTTCTTCAAGGTCATTACTCCGCTCTGCATGCCCTCGATCCTCGCCGCGGCCCTCATTGTCTTCATGCGGGCGATGGCGGACTTCGGCACCCCATTGATGATCGGGGAGGGATTCAGGACATTCCCGGTGGAGATCTACAACGCCTATGTGGGTGAGGTGGGACAGAACTTCGGGTTTGCCGCCGCCATCAGCATCGTGGCCATCTTGATCACCGCCCTCGTGTTCCTGCTCCAGAAGTGGGCCACGAGCAAGTTCAGCTTCACCATCAATGCCATGCACACCATCGAGTCCAAGAAGGCAAAACCGGCCTTCAACTTCTTCATCCACTTCTACTCCTACCTCTTGGTCAGCATCGCCATGTTGCCCCAGGTCTACCTCTGGTACTCCTCCTTCCGGAACACCAGCCGGAGCGGCAATGTCTTCATGGAGGGGCACTCCCTGATGAGCTACAAGGAGGTCATGAAACGTGGACTCGGGGTCTCCATCAAGAACACCTTCTTCGTCGGAGCTCTTTCGGTGGCGATCATCCTGGTCTTGGCCGTACTCGTCTCCTACCTGGTGGTCAGGCGCAAGAGCTTCAAGAGCCAGCTCATCGACACCATGTCGATGGTCCCATACGTGCTTCCCGGTTCGGTGGTCGGCATCGCGTTGATCTCGGCGTTCAACACCCGTCCGCTGATCCTCACCGGCAGCGTGGCCATCATCATCGTGGCGATGGTCATCCGGAGAATCCCCTACACGATCAGATCATCGGTGGCCATCCTCGGCCAGATCCCCATCTCCATGGAGGAAGCGGCGATCAGCCTGGGGAGCAACAAACTCAAGACGTTCTTCACCATCACGGTCCCGATGATGCGCAATGGGATCGTCGCCGGTGCGCTGCTCAGCTGGATCACGATCATCACCGAGCTGTCGACTTCGATCATCCTCTACACGGCACGGAGCCAGACGCTGACGGTCTTCACCTATGTGTTCGTCTCCCGCGGCTCTGATGGACAAGCGGCGGCCGTCGCCACGGTGCTCTCGCTCTTCACCATCATCTCGCTCACCGCTTTCATGATCATTTCGAAGGACAAGGATGTGACGATGTAGAGCGATGCGCGGATCTTCGTTTTCTGGTTTGATTTTCAACCCCTTGACTAACATCCGCTTCGTTGGCTATAGTGCCAACGTTGACCTTTGGTGGCATAGCTCAGTCGGTAGAGCAAGCGGCTCATATCCGCTCGGTCAGGGGTTCAAGTCCCTTTGCCACTACCTACAAAGACCTCCCAAACCCGGGAGGTCTTTTTCTTGTTACAGCAACAATTACTTCAAATACCCCAGCCACTTCTCCTGTCGCTCGATCATCAGGTCCACCAGTTCGGGGATCTCCCTGACGCGGTCGACGACCGGGTTGGCCAAGAGCGCCTGGATGACGTACTCCTTTTTGCCGGTGAGCACCGCCTCGGCGGTGAGGTCGTAGACACCGCAGTAGTTGCGCAGCAGCGCCGCCATCCCCTTGGGGTAATCATTGAAGGTGATGCCCTTGATGCCCTTGGCGTAGATGCGCCCCGGCACCTCGACGGCGATGGTGGGCGGCAGCTCAGGGATGAGGGTGCCGTTCATGATGTTGACCGCGCCCTCCTCATACCCGCTGTTGTCGATGATCCCTTCCAGGATGTTGACGAGCCGCTCGTGGCGCTTCTTCTCGATCTTGAACTCCCCGGCATGGGCGAGGCGATTGCGATAGAAGGTGTAGAAGTCCTTGATGCCCTTGTGGTCGGCCACCTCCCATGCCCACGAGAGGTACTCGCCGAAGTGGCTGTCCACCGTGATGGGCAGGAGGCGGTAGTGCTCCAGGATCTTCTTGAAGAGGGTGCGGTCCGCCCACGCCTTTTGGCTCACCGTCCCCTCGGGCAGCGGCCGCCAGGTCGAACCCTCGGTCTCGATTTCCTTTTTGTGTGCGTTGCTGTAGGCGAGGATGTCGCTGTACCCCGGCTCCTTCTCGAAGAAGGCGGGGGCCTTGGCGAGGATATCGGGGTAGGCGTCCTTACCGCTGTCGCGGTAGTGGGCCTCAAGCAACACGCTGAAGTGGTTGAGCCCGGCTGAGCGCAGGGCGAGATTGGAGAACGGTGTCTCCAAAATCGACGGCAGGTAACGCTCCAGCGAGGCGATCTCGTGGCACATGCCGACGAACTTGAGATCCGGGTGCTTCCGGAGCACCGTCGTCGTGATGGCGGTCATCGGGTTCGAGTAGTTGAAGACCCACGCATCGGGGGCGAGTTCCATGACGTCGTCGCAGATCTCCACGATGGGGGGCGTGATGCGCAGGGAGTGGAAGACCCCGCCCGCTCCGCCGTTCTCCCCGTAGACCTGGCGGATGCCGTACTGCTGCGCCACCGTCCAGTCCTCATCCCAGAGCTCGAAGCGGTTGCCCACCTCGATGGAGATGACCACGACATCGGCTCCCCTGAGCGCGCGCCTGCGGTCGGTCGTGGACTCCACCTTGAAGGGAATCCGATGCTCCTTGATATACGCATCGGCGCTTTTCTGTACCGCCTGGAGGGCCCGCTCATTGATGTCGACCAGCGTGATCGTGCTTCCCTCCAACTTTTCACTGCTGAAGATATCCCCCAAGGTTCCAAGTCCGAACTGGGCGCTTCCCGCCCCGATGAGTACAATCTGCATACGGTATGTCTCCTTATGACCATCATAGTATGGAATTGGCGTTGTTGAAAGCCTATACTGAGCCATGAGGCTTTTCTACGCACTGACATTCGATCGACCCAGCCGCACGAAACTCCACCATCTCGCCACCGATCTGGCCCCCACCCCCACGATGGGCCGGACGGTGGACATCGAACAGCTGCACCTCACCCTGCTCTTCCTCGGCGAGGTGTACCGTGAAGCGGTGGGGCCGCTTGCCTCTGCGCTCGCGCTCCTTCCCCCGCTGCCCACCCGGTACCAGTGCAGCTCCATCGGCTCCTTTTACAGGCGTGGAGGCAGCATCATCTGGGCGGGGGTCGAACCCTTCGCCCCGCTGCAGGAGGCACATCGCATCTTGGTGGGTGCAACCAAGGATCTGGGGCTCGCGGTGGACACCCGTCCGCTGACGGCCCATATCACCGTGGTGCGGAAGGGCAGGAGAGAGACGCTGCCCGCGATCAAACCGTTCGTCCTGCAGAGTGAGGCGGTCGTCTTGATGCACTCCCACCAAGAACGAGGCCGACTCACCTACACTCCCCTCGCCTCCTATCCCCTCTGATTGCGGATCTCCTTGAGCAGCGCGATGAGCTGCTCCTGCTGGTCCACCAAGCGGTTGATCTTGAAATACCAGCAGACGATGTTGCGGATCACCAGTGCAATGAGGACTACTAGGACTACGGCGATGATTGCGGTCGTGATGAGGCTCGTACTGTTGAGGATATCCATGGCATCTCCTTGCTCTCAGTCTACTTCGGCGAAATCGAGAACACAAGGGGCACCTTGAGACTGTCCTGCTTTGGTGATATCGTTATGGCATGGAAGAATATGTTGAGCAGAACGCCAAAGCCTGGGATCACCTGGTCGAGAAGGGCAACATCTGGACCGACGGGGTGACTGACAAGCAGATCGAGGCGGCGCGCTCCGGTGAGCTCGACATGGTCCTCTCCCCCTTCAAACGGGTCAAAGCGGAGTGGGTCGGCGATGTGCGGGGCAAGAAGGTCCTCGCCCTCGCCTGCGGAGGCGGCCAACAGGGCCCGCTTCTCGCCCTCGCCGGCGCTGAGGTGACGGTCTTCGATGCCAGTGAGAAGCAGCTCGCCCAGGACCGACGCTACGCCGAGAAGCTCAATCTCGACATGAAGCTCATACGCGGTGACATGCGCGACCTGTCGATGTTCGACGACGAGAGCTTCGACCTTGTCTATAACCCCACCTCCACCTGCTACATCGACGAGGTGCGGGGGATGTACCAGCATGTCCACCGCATCCTGAAAGCCGGCTCATACTTTCTCACCTCCATCACCAATCCAGTGCTCTACCTCTTCGATGAGCAGAAAGCGCTCAAGAACAAGTTGAAGATCAAATACACCATCCCCTTCTCCACCTTGAAGAGTCCGAAGCGCAGTGAGGTGGAGAGAATCATGAAGGGGAACGACACCATCGAGTTCAGCCACACCCTCGACGACCTGCTCGGCGGCATCACCGACAGCGGCTTCTTCATCCAGGACATCTACAGCGACGGCAGCGGCTTCTACATGATGGACAGCTTCATACACGACTGTCACCTCGCCGTGCGGGCATACAAGGCGAAGGGGAGCTTGTAGCGCGGCCTGAGGCCCCATATACTGAGGGTATGGAGAACTACTTTGCCAGATTGCTCCTCACCAGCGAGATGGACGATCCCCCGACCTTCGCCAAGGTCCAACAGGAGATCGCCGACCTCGAGAAGCAGCGCGTCGCCCACTTCAATGAGCATGGGCCCATCAACCAGGAGTACATCCTCCTCTTGACCGAGCTCAACGCCGCCTATGCGTTGGCCCGCGACAGCGAGAACGAGGTCGAGGTGGCCCAGCACATCTACCAGAGCCGGCGCATCCTCAGCGGCGATGAGGACGAGCTCACCCTCGAGGCGCTCCTCGCCCTCGCCTTCTCCTACCTCGACGACGGACAGTACGATGAGGCGCAGTCCATCGCCGTGATGCTCCTCCGCCTCGATTGGGGAGAGGAGAATGGGCCGGGCTACGACCTCTATATCGACGCCCTGGCCCTCCAGGCCGACATCAAGCACGTGAGGAAGGAGTATGACGACGAACTGACGCTGAGGCGCCACATCCTCGCCCTGCTCTCCGAACTGACCGGATCATCGAGCAACCAGACCATCATGGCCCGCTGTGCCATGGGGATCTGCTTGGAGAAGATGAAGCGCTACCCGGAGGCGCTCGAGCACTACCTGGTCGTGCGCGCCTACCTGGACTATGAGACCGACTTCGCCACCGAGGCGGAGAAGATCGGCCTGATGGTCCATATCGGGCGCTGCTACCGCAAGATGGGGAAGCACGCCGACGCCGCCGTCCTCTACCACTGGGCGCACCGGCACGCCACGAAACACTTCGGCCAAGGCAGCCCCCTGGTACGCAAGCTCCACACGCTCGTATCGACGCTCGAGCAAAACCGTCCCAATACCTTATAATTTTACTAGGTATTGACGAAGCACCCGATATCCAGTACCTCTACAAGGGTGGGCAGCAGCTCATCTTTGAATAGATTCCGCTTCACTTTGAAGCGTTGAAAAGGATAGTGCGATGAAGAACATTGCCATTGTCTACTATAGTGGAACCGGGAACACCGAACTCATGGCCGATGCCGTGCGGGAGGGAGTACAACAGAATGGAGCGGGGGCGAAGAAGATCAGCGCGGGCCTCTTCGGCAGCGATATGCTGGACAGCTACGACGCCTTCGCCTTCGGTTGTCCGGCAAGCGGGTCCGAGACGTTGGAGGAGGAGACGTTTGAACCGATGTTCGAGACGCTCCTGCCCCACCTCAGGGGCAAACGGATCGCTCTCTTCGGCTCCTACGGCTGGGGAGACGGCGAATGGATGCGCCGCTGGGAGCAACGCGTCAAGGAGGCCGGGGCGATTCTGGCCACAGAGAGCCTCATCGTCATGGACAGCCCCGACGACAGCGCCCTGCAGGCGGCACGCGAACTGGGAGCCGCCCTCACCACCTGATCAACACAATCACCAGGGTGACACGCCCCCTTCATGTGAAGGAGGCGTGTTCTTTTTTTCCTCCGATTCCTCATCAATCCCCTTGATGGAATTTTCAATCGATGATACTATCTAGATGATATCATATTGATATCTTCAATCTAGGAGGTAGTCATGAACACACTCGCTCCGGTAGAGGAGAAAATCCTCTCCCCCAAGGCCAACGGGCTCTCTTTTCTCATCCTCAACTCACTTGCCATCATCCTCTGTATCGCAGCGATGGTCTTCGCCTTCGCCCTCTTCACCCCCTCGCCTCTGATGGTCACCATCATTGTGGTGACGATGCTCTACGCCTTCATCGTCGGCCCACTCCTCTACATCGGCCTGAAGATCGTAAAGCCCAATGAGGCGATCGTGCTCACCCTCTTCGGTCGCTACCTGGGGACCATCAAGAAGGAGGGCTTCTACTGGGTCAACCCCTTCGCCACCGCGGTCTGCCCCATCTCCGCCTCCGACTTCGCCCCCTCCTCAGGAAAAGTGGAGTTGAAGCGAGACCTGGTCAAGTCAAGCGGCAATCTCAGCGTCCAGATGCCCCGGCGCAAGATCTCGCTGAAGGCCACGACGCTGAACAACGACAAGCAGAAGGTCAACGATGCGCTGGGCAACCCCATCATCATCGGGGTGGTGGTCGTCTGGCGGGTGGTCAACACCGCCCTGGCGGTCTTCAACGTGGAGAACTACATCGAATACCTCTCGATCCAGTGTGATGCGGCACTGCGCAACGCGGTGCGCCTCTACCCGTACGACAGCGAGGATGATGAGAAATCACTGCGCGGATCATCCAGCGAAGTCGCCCAGAATCTCGCCCAGGAGCTGCAGGAGCGGGTCAGTGCCGCGGGGTTGGAAATCATGGAGGCACGCATCACCCACCTCTCCTACGCCCCGGAGATCGCGGCCGCGATGCTGCAGCGCCAGCAGGCCTCGGCCATCATCGCCGCACGGCAGAAGATCGTCGAAGGAGCGGTGGGCATGGTGGAGATGGCCCTCACCCAGCTCAACGAAGGGAACCTCGTGAATCTCGATGAGGAGCGCAAGGCCAATATGGTGAGCAACCTATTGGTGGTGCTCTGCGGCAACCGCGACGTACAGCCGATCGTCAACAGCGGCACCCTCTACTGATTCCATGGCTGACGTGAAGAACGAGCGAAAGCAGATCCTCCTCCGCCTCTCCCCCTCCCTCTGGGAGGAGCTTGCCAGGTGGGCTGAGGATGACTTTCGCTCGATCAACGGACAGATCGAATACCTGCTCACCGAGAGCGTGCGACAGCGCAGGCGGAAGGACTTTCCCCCCTCCCCGGAGGATTGACCTCCTAGTCCCAGAAGTAGGCGGTGCCCCGCGTTCCCATGATGGCATCGTCGAAGATCACGCGCCCGGCGCTCTGGGCAAGGCCGGCGCAGATGTGCAGGCTGAGCAGATGCTCTTCGCGTGGGTGGCAGTAGCGGGCCGATGGGGCCGACTGCCAATCGATGAGCATCTGCTTCTGCACCTCCACATCGGTATGGGTGCAGGCGGTGACCAAATAATCCTGGAAGGCTTCGTTTCGCCCATCCTCCCGCTCGCCGAAGGCACGCATGTTGTGGAAGGAGAAGCCACTGCCAATGAAGAGGATCTCCTCCTTCAGCAAGCTCCTGAGATTCTCCCCCATGCGGTAGTGCTCTCCGGCATCGAGGCTTTTCAGTTGACTGACCTGGACGATCGGGATGGATGCATCGGGATAGGCAAGCATGAGGGGGATGAAGACGCCGTGGTCCCACCCACGGCCACGCTTCTCCTCCCCATCCAAGAGGCCGATGATGCGGCGGGCAAGCGCCACATCGCAGACGGCCGGATATGCATAGGTATAGCTCTCGGGGGGAAATCCGTAGTAGTCGTAGAGGAGGGGGGGCCGCTCATCGACGATGACGGTGGGCCGCGCCTCTTCCCAGTGCGCCGAGAAGACCACGATGGCCTTCGGCCTCTGCAACAGGCCGCCCAGGCCTTGCATGAAGCGGACCATCGAGCGATGATTCGCATCACCGAGCAGCGGCAGCGGCCCGCCCCCATGGCTCAGATAGACGATTTGTGCACTCATTGCTTCTCCTCCAAGAGTCTCTGTATCTTTGCGATGGTCAGCGGAGCGCTGCCCTCGTAGTGGTTGTACACATTCACATAGATCTCCTCATCGCGCCCTCGCAGCAGGGCGGCCAGCGCGCCGATCTCGTCGTCCTTGGACTCGATGATGGAGGACCAGTTGCCCCCGCTCGCCGCCTCGATGGCCCCGCGGTCCTCTCCATGGAGACGGATGCAGAGCTTCTCGAACCCCGTCTCAAGCGCACCCTGGACGGTGGGGATGAAGCGCTCCATCCAGTACCCGCTGAGGATGACCGGAACGAGGGCCGAATCGGCGAGGAGGGAGAACCAGGAGCGGTCGACCCAGGCGGGGTTGCGGACTTCGATGGCCACCGTGACCGAGTCGGGCAGGGAGCGGGCAAAGGTCGCCAAGTGGGCAAAAAAGTGTTCTCGCCCGGAGAATGCGCTCTTGTTCAGATAGGGGAACTGGAGGATGATGAGCGCGGTCTTCTCCAATAGCGGGGTGAGGCTCTCCAAGAACTGATAGAAGAGCTCCGTGTCCAAAAACCAACGGTTGACCTCGCTCTTCGAGCCGTAGGCGAAGGGAGCGGTCAACGCATTGGGCGCCTTGATGGTGAACCGGAACTCCTCGTCGGTCTCCCGCGCGTACGCGTTGACCACCTCGGGGTCGGGCAGGCCCACGCGCTCTTTTCCCAAAGACCAGAACCACTGGTCGACCTCGACGGTGCAGTAGCGCCGCGCATACTGGCTGAGATAGGATTCACTGCTGCCCGCCTCGTAGACCAGAGTCTCCCAGGAGGGGTACTTCCACGAACACGTGCCGATGGAGAGGGTGCGCTTCATAGCTTACTGTACCGAGTTGGAGAGGGAGAAACAAGGCCGGAGATTTCCGGCCTTGCTCCCAGGAAGGGATATGATGACACCGTTGGGTGGCGATCATCAATTGATGCTCGGCACAACCCTCCCGTCACGGGAGGAGATGGTCACCAAGCGCGCGACCTGTCGCGCCAGCGCGGGGGAGAGCTCATCGCCTTTCACCCGCCAGCTCCAGTTCTCATCGTTGCACGATGAGGGGTAGTTGAAGCGTGCCTCCTCCCCCTTCTTGAGCAGGTCCTGCATCAAGATGATGGCGGTGCGGGCATGGCTGAGCATGAGGGCGCGGATCATCGCAGGGACAACAGCGTCGCTGCGGCAGTTGAGGTAGGCGCGCACCATCCGCTGCTCTTTTTTTGAGAGGGATCGGTACCACCCGAGGGTGGTGTTGTTGTCGTGGGTACCGGTGTAGGCGACGAACCGCTCGCCCCAGTTGTGTGGTAAAAAGTCATCGTGGTAGTTCGGCTCTCCCGTTTCGGTGGTGGTGAAGCCGAACTGGAAGATCTTCATGCCGGGGAAGTTGTGGCCATCACGCAGGGCGAGGACCTCGTCGTTCATCAAGCCGAGGTCCTCGGCGATGATCTCCAGGTGTCCCAGTTTGCTCTCGATGGCCTCGAAGAGACCGACGCCGTCGGCCTTCACCCATGAGCCGAACTCAGCGGTCACATGACTGGCGGGAATCTCATAGGTCGCCTCAAAGCCGCGGAAGTGGTCGACGCGCACCAAGTCGGTGAGGGAGAAGAGCCGCTTCATCCGCTCGATCCACCACTGATAGCCGGAAGCACGGTGCACCGGCCAGTCGTAGACGGGGTTCCCCCAAAGTTGGCCGGTGGCGCTGAAGATATCGGGCGGTACCCCGCTGACCGGGTCGAAGACCCCCTCTGCATTGCGCTTGAAGAGGTGGGGGTGTTGCCAGGTATCGCTGCTGTCGCTCGCCACGAAGATGGGAACATCGCCGATGAGGCGGATGCCGCACGCATTGGCATATGCCTTGAGGCTCTTCCACTGCACGTCGAAGAAGTACTGCAGGACCCGCCAGACCTCAATCTCCTGCCGGTGCTCATCTGTAAATCGCCTCAGCGCCGTCGCGTCCCGCTGTCCCAGTTCCCGGCTCCAGTGGCTCATCCATCGGCTGTCGCCCCACTCTTCAGCGATGGTGCGGAAGAGGGCGTAGTCATCGAGCCAGAATCGCTGTGCGGTGCAGAAGGCGCGGTAGGGGCCACGCTCGGTGTGCCCTGCCCTGATGAAGGCGAGAGCCGCCGCTTTCAGGTGCGGCATCTTGAAGGCGGTGACCGAGGGAAAGTCCACCCGGTCCTCCCTGAACGATGGGACATGGTCCAGTGCCCTCGCTTCGAGGTACCCGGCCTCCACCAGCTGATGCAGATCGATGAAGAGCTCGTTGGCGGCGAACGAGGAGCGGGGGGCGTACGGCGAGTTGCCGTAGCCGGTGGGCCCGGTGGGCAGGATCTGCCAGAGATTGAAGGCCGCCTCCTCCATCCAGTCGACGAGGCGGTAGGCTCCTTGCCCCAGATCCCCGATGCCATGAGGTGATGGCAGGCTGGTGATGTGGAGGAGCAGCCCCGCATAGCGAGCCGTGGTGCTGTTCATGTTACCCCTTCACCGCCCCGGCGATGACTCCTCGGATGATGTGCTTCTGCATCGCCAGGTAGAAGATGATGATGGGGATCATCGCGAGGACGAGCATCGCCATCATCGCGCCCATATCCACCGCGCCATAGCCACCCCTCAGGTATTGGATGGCCACCGGGATGGTCTTGTACTCGATGCCGATGGTCAGGTACGGCAACAGGTAGTCGTTCCACACCCACATGGTGTTGAGGATCGCCACCGTGATGGCCGTCGACTTCAGCATCGGATAGACGACGAGGAAGAAGGTCTGGGGGGCCGTCGCCCCGTCGATCATCGCCGCCTCCTCGAGGCTGAGGGGAATGGTCTTGATGAAGCCGCTGAACATGAAGGTGCCGAGCCCGGCGCCGAAGCCCACGTAGAGGACGAGAATTCCGATCGGGTTGTCCAGGTGGAGCATATTGGCCGTCTTGCTCATGGTGAACATCACCATCTGGAAGGGGACGATCATGCTGAAGACCAAGAGGTAGTAGACGACGGTGGTGAAGACGCTCTTCACCCGCGTCAGATACCACGCGAGCATGCTGGTGGCCAGAGAGATGCCGATGACGGAGAAGACCGTGATGAAGAGCGAGTAGCCGAAGGCGTTGAGGAATTTGATCTTGCGTGCACCCTCGATGTAGTTCTCCCGCCCGGTGAAGGTCTCGGCGGTGGGGAACTTGAAGGGCTGGGAGGAGATGAAGAACTTGCTCTTGAAGGAGTTCATCAGGACGATCAACAGGGGGGCGAGGAAGATGGCGGCCAAGAGGATCAGGATGATGAACAACACGATATCCATGGTCCGGTGTTTTTTTACGATGCTCATGCTTCCTCCTCCCGGCTTCTGCTGATGGCCAGCTGGGTCAAGGCGATGAGGGCCACCAGGAGGGTGAAGATCACCGCCTTGGCCTGCCCCACCCCCTCAAAGCCGGTACGGCGGTAGAAGGTGTTGTAGATGTTGAGGGCGAGCATCTCGGTCTGCTTTCCGGGGTCCCCCGCGGTGAGGGCGAGGTTCTGGTCGAAGAGACGGAAGCCGCTGGTGATGGTCAAAAAGAGACAAATCGTGAGGGAGGGGGCGATGGACGGGAGGATGACACTGGTGAGCATCGTCTTGTTGCCCGCTCCATCGATCCTGGCCGCCTCGATGAGCTCGACGGGGATGTTCTGGATGGCGGCGATGTAGATGACCATCATGTAGCCGATGTTCTGCCAGTTCATCAGGACGACCAAGCCCCAGAAGCCGTACTTGGGGTCGGTGACGATGGTCACCCCCTTGGGCAACAGGAACCCATTGATGATCAACTGCCAGATCCAACCGAGGACGATGCCGCCGATGAGGTTGGGCATGAAGAAGATCGTCCTGAAGGCGTTGGTTCCCTTCAGTCCCCTGGTCAACAGCATCGCAAGGGCGAAGGCGCCGATGTTGATCGTGACCACACTGACGAGGGTGAAACGAACGTTGAACCACAGCGAGGTGGCAAACTCATTGTTGATGAAGGCAAGCTTATAGTTCTGCCACCCGACGAAGGTACCGTCCAAGACGGTGGAGAACTTGAAGAAGGAAAGGATCACGCCTGAAATCATCGGCACCAAAAAGGCGATGAAAAAGCACGTCAATGCCGGTAAGACAAAGAGCGCGGCATAGCGTCTCATTGATTTTTGCATGAGGCCTCCAGTTCAGAGTGAATGGCCGCCCTCCCTGAGGGAAGGCGGCCCTCCTTGGCATCTGATGCCTAGTTGGAGAGATCGAACTCAGTCTTCCAGACGTCGGTGGCAACACGGCTCACCTCAGCCCAGTTCTTGCGTCCGTTGATGTAGTCGCCGAGGGCGGCTCCGAACTGCGTCTTCCACTCCTCGCTGGGGATGACCGAGAAGTCCCAGCTGACCGACGTCACGCCGCTCTTGTTCATCCAGCGGATGACCTCTTTGGCCAACGGATCGGTGGGAAGCTCGTTCTCGGCGAAGGTGTTGAACGGAGTGATGAACATCAGATCGTTCTTCACGAACGCCTTGCCGCTGGCACTGGAGAAGAGCCAGGTGAGGAACTGGTCACCAAGCGCCTGCTGCTCAGCACTGACCTTCTTGTTGATGCAGAGGTAGTTCTCCGTACCGACGCAGAGGCCGATGTTCTCTTCACCGGCGACCCCGATGTAGATGGGCATGAACTTGATGTCGCTGTCGGCGACCTTGTTGCCCTTCACCCCGAGGATCTGGCTGGCGCCCCAGTTGCCGTTCTGTACCATGGCGGCTTGGCCGAGGGCGAACTCAGCCATCGCGTCGTCGACGCTCTTGGCTCCGAGCAGCCCCTTGGCTGTCGTCGAGTTGTTCAGGTAGAGGTCCCAGATGTTCTTCATCTGCGGGCCATAGCTGAAGTCGAAGTCACGGGTCTTGGTGCCGAAGGGGATTCCCTTGCTCCTGAGCTCGTAGTAGAGCGGCACGTTGACCAGGTGGGTCTGCCAGCGCCAGTCGTTGCCGGCGGCCATGCTCGTCGAGGCGAAGACGCCCTGGATACCGAGGGCGGCCTTGTTCTTCTGCATGTCCTCGACAACCGCCTTCAACAGAGCGAAGTTGTTGATTTCATCGGCGCTGTTGATCTTCACCGCCTTGTTGGGCAGGGCGAAGTAGGCGCGCATGATGGCGTCGTTGTAGATGATGCCGTAGCCTTCCACCGCGTAGGGGATGGCCAGGACCTCATCACCTTCTCCGAGAGCCATGGACTTGTCGCTGAGGATTTTGTAGAAGTTGGTGTTCTTCAGGTCAGCGGTGTAGTCGAGGCTGCCGGCCAGTCCCATCGGTCCGTTGGTCTGGAAGATCACCGGGGGGTTGCTCTTGGCGAGTTCACTCTTGAGCGTGGTGGCATAGGTGCCGCTCGCTGCCGTGACGACCTTCAGCTTGATGCCGGTCTCCGCCTCGAAGACGGGAGCAATCTTGGTCTCATAGACGTCGGCGATCTCAGGTTTGAAGTTCAGAAAGTATACTTCCTTGGCCGGTGCAGTCTCCTGCAGGCCGGCGGCAAAAAGCGGTGAGCCTACAACCATGAGGGCCACCATACAAAGCAACAGTGTTTTTTTCATGATCTCTATCTCCTTAAATTCTTGTTACCGGGATTTTATCGACCCAGTATATTCTAATACTAAACCGGTTTTATAAACCGGTCAACAAAAATCTTTATTTATCTCATTGCTATAATATCATACTGATAGACATCCTATTTGAAGATCTGGTGTTGGATTGAG
>ERZ795058.352-NODE-352-length-72907-cov-9.453412_pt1 | contig 72907 bp, 57 predicted proteins | sample MGYA00375142_ERZ795058 | MGnify/ENA primary metagenome ERZ795058 (study PRJEB30187, sample SAMN05720210) | activated sludge metagenome | isolation source: anaerobic digester from wastewater treatment plant | place: Japan | collected 2015-04-20 ... | reverse complement strand
GAGCAGGATTCGAACCCGCGAACCTTTCGGTCAACGGTTTTCAAGACCGCCGCCTTCGACCACTCGGCCATCCCTCCTCTTTCAACGATCGATCACGCCGGGGCGATCTTTTCCCGGCCGCCCATGTAGGGCCGCAGCGCCTTCGGAATGAGGATGCTCCCGTCGGACCGCTGATAATTCTCCAAAACGGCGACGGTGGTCCGCCCCGCGGCCAGACCCGACCCGTTCAGGGTGTGGACGAATTCCACCTTGCCCGTGGCTTCGCGCCGGAAGCGGATGGCCGCCCGCCGGGCCTGGAAGTCCTCGAAGTTGCTGCACGAGGAGATCTCCCGGTAGGCGTCCTGGCCGGGCATCCAAGCCTCCACGTCGTAGGTCTTCGCGGAGGAGAAGCCCAGGTCCGCCGTGCAGAGGCTGACCGTCCGGAAGGGGATCTCAAGCCGCCGCAGGACCTCTTCGGCGTTGGCCGTCAGATTTTCCAGCTCCTCGTACGAGGTCTCCGGCGTGGTGAACTTCACCATCTCCACCTTGTTGAACTGGTGCTGCCGGATCAGCCCCCGCGTGTCCTTGCCGTAGGAGCCCGCCTCCGCCCGAAAGCAGGGCGAATAGGCGACGTAACGGATCGGCAGGTCCCGCTCGTTCAGGATCTCCTCCCGGTGGATGTTCGTGACCGGCACCTCCGCCGTGGGGATCAGGTAGTAGTCCAGCCCCTCGATCTTGAAGAGATCCTCGGCGAACTTGGGAAGCTGTCCCGTCCCCGTCATGCTTTCCCGGTTCGCCAGGAAAGGCGGCAGGATTTCCATATAGCCGTGCTCGCCGGTGTGCAGGTCCAGCATGAAGTTGATGATGGCCCGCTCGAGCAGGGCGCCCGCCCCCCGATACAGGGTGAACCGGGCGCCGGCGATCTTCGACCCCCGGGTGAAATCCAGGATGCCGAGGCTCTCCCCGAGCTCCCAGTGCGGCCTGGGGGGGAACGCGAGCCGGGGGAGGTCGCCCCAGGTCCGGACAATCGGGTTGTCCTCGGAACTCGTTCCGCGGACAACCGAGTCGTGCGGCACGTTGGGGATCGTCATCACGATCGCCTCCAGCGCCGACTCGGTCTCTTCCAGGATCGCGTCGAGGTTCTTGATCCGCGCGGAAACCTCTCCCATCCGCGCGATCAGATCGGCGGCATCGGCCTTGCGCTTCTTCCGGTCGCCGATCTCCTTGGAAACCGTGTTGCGCTCGTTGCGCAGCGTTTCCACTTCCTGGAGGAGGTTGCGTCGCCGGGCATCCAAGGCGGAAAATTGCTCCAGGTCAATCGTCTGGCCGCGCTCCGCCAGTTTCCTGCGGACCTGATCGAGATTCTGCCTTAAAAACTTGATGTCGAGCATAAAGCGCTGTACCGCCGGCCGCTAACGATTCTCCCTCCGATGCCGGGATCCGTATCCGGGCCTTCGGAGGGAGAGGTTTCCTACCACTTTAGCGATTTGAAGTCAACGCTTTTGACCGGGCGCGACGGCCCCCGTGGTTTCGGCGTCCACATCGCGGTCGAAGTCCGCGTCCTTGCCCAATCCCGCTTCTCCCGTCCGCCACAGTTCCGGGTAGAGGTCCCGGAAGGTGGCGATCAGGCCGTCGAGCGGGACATCGGCATATTCGCCCCGGTAATGAAGGTATTCCATGTGGCGGTTTCCCACCGCGTCGAAGGGATGGAAGAGCGAGTCCGCCCGCCCGTCGAACTCCAATGGGAGGAGGTTGAACTTCCGGCAGAGCTCGATATTGAAGGCCGGCGTGGCCCGGACCCAGCGCCCCTCCAGGTAGAGCGAGGTGTACCCGTGCCAGTAGAAGATGTCGGTCCGCATGGCCTCGCGCATGCGGGCCGTGGAGAGGTGGTTCCGGATGTCCGCATAGCCGAGCCGAGCCGGGATCCCGTGCGCCCGGCAGCAGGCCGCCAGCAGAATGGCCTTCGGGACGCACCAGGCCTGGCCGGCCCGCAGGGTTTGGCTGGCCTTGAGGCCGTCCACGGACAGAAAGAAGGCGTAGGGGTTGTAGCGGATGCCGTCGCGTACCGCGTAGTAGAGACGAACCGCCTTTTCCACGGGATCTCCCGCCCCGGCGGCGTGCCGCGCGGCGAAGGCGGCCACCTCCGGATGGCCGCTCTCGATCGTGGGCGTGGCGGCCAGATATTTGGCGAGACTCGCCTCGGTCTCGACGGTCATCTCGTTTGCGGCGACGGGTGTGTTTTCTTCCATGGGGTTTCCTTTCATTGCGGGGGGTGCGGCCGGCGGTGCAGTCTTCGGTTCACGGCGCCGACGAAGGTCACCATCTCCGGGCTGCGCACGAGGAAGGCGGTGACGAAAAAGACCGCCGCGCCCACGGCTACCGAGACCGTGAGGAACAGGAGACGTTCGTCGAACGGGCCGTCGGTCCTCCAGGGTAGAATCGCCTCCACCAGCCGGAGGGAGGCCCACATGACGAGCGACGCCGCGGCCATCTTGGCGATCGACCGGAAGAAATCCGCCTCCAGGATCCGGCCGAGCTTGCGCCTCAGGATGACGGCGAGCATGATTACGTTGACCGCCGAGGCGATGGAGGTAGCCAGGGCGATGCCGCCGTGCTTCAGGGGGCCCATGAGGACGATGCTGAACGCGACGTTGACGAGCAGGGCCACGATGGCGGCCTTGAGCGGTGATTTGCGGTCCTGCAGGGCGAAGAAGGCGGCGTCGATCACCCGAATGACGGAGAACGCCCACAGGCCGAGGGTGTAACAGAGGAGCGCCTGGGCGGTCAGGAGGGTCGACTGGGCCGTAAAGGCGCCCCGCTGGAAGAGGACGGAGAGGATCGGGACCCGGAGCGCAATCAGGGCGACCGTGGCCGGAAGGGTGATGAAGAGGATCAGCCCGAGGGAAAACGAGAGCGTTCGTTTCATCTCGCCGAGCTCTCCCCGCGTGACGAGGGCGGAGAGGCTGGGCAGGGAGGCCGTGCCCACGGCGATGGCGAAGACCCCGAGCGGCAGCTCGACGATCCGGTCGGCGTAGTAGAGATAGGAGACGCTGCCCTTGGGCAGGAGCGACGCCAGGATGGTGCCGATGAAGATGTTGAGCTGATACACGGCCGAACCGATGAGCGTGGGGATCAGGAGGATTCCCATCTGTTTCAGCCCCGGGTGCCGGAAGTGAAAGTTCAGGCGAAGGCGCGCGCCCATCCGGACGAGAAACGGCCACTGCATGGCAAGCTGCAGGACGCCGCCGATCATGACCCCCACAGCCAGGGCAACGATCGGCTCCGCGAAGAAATCCCGCAGGAGCAGCGCGGCCAGGATCATGGCGATGTTGAGGACGACCGGCGACAGGGCCGGCGCGGCGAAGTGGCGCAGGGCGTTCAGGATGCCCATGCACAGGGCGACCAGCGAGATGAAGAAGATGTAGGGGAACATGAACCGCGTCAGGAAGACGGCGAGGTCGAACTGCGCCGGCGCGTGGACGAACCCGGGGGCCATGATCGTGACGATCAGCGGGGCGAAGACGATTCCTAGGCAGGAAACGATGACGAGGACGATGGACAGGAGGGTGAAGCAGACGTTGGCGAATTCGAGGGCATCAGCGCGGGACTTCCTTTTCAGGTAATCCGTGAAGACGGGAACGAAGGCGACGGTCAGCGACCCTTCCGCGAGCAGGCGCCGGAGGAGGTTGGGGATCCGGAAGGCGACGAAGAAGGCGTCGGTCTTGAACCCCGCGCCGAAAAGGCCGGCGACGACCATGTCCCGGATGAAACCGAAGACCCGGGAGAGCATCGTGGCCGCCCCGACCACGCCCGCCGCGTGGGCCACCTGCCTGTTCTCTCCGCCCGGGACGGTTTGGTTCATGTCGCGCTCTCTTGCGGCGCCGGGATATCGGGGCCGGCTGCGGCGAGATCCGCCAGCCTTTCACGAAGCGCCGCCGCACTCAGCCCGGCTACGGCGACGACCTTGTTCCGGGACTTCAGGCCGGTCAGGATCGTGATCTGCCGCTTGCGGAGCTTCAGCGTCTCGGCGAGAAGCCGGACACACTCCTCGTTGGCCCGCCCTTCGACGGGTGGGGCGGTGATCTTCAGCCGGACGGCCCCGTCCTGCACGCCCGCGCACTCACACCGGGACGCCCGCGGCTGGACCCGGATCGGAAAGGTGACGCCTTCGGAGGTTTCGTGAATGACCATGAGGGTGCGGGGCGCGTTCATCCGTCAATGGAGCGTGCCGGCCAGTTGCATCAATGTCCTGACGAGAAAGACCTGCAGGAAATAAATCGCCGCGATCAACAGGATCGGGGAGAGGTCGATGCCCATTCCCCGCAGCGGGGTCCAGCGCCGGAGAGGGGCCAGGAGCGGCTCCGTCGCGCGCTCGAGAAAGCGGACGATCGGATTGTACGGGTCGGGATTGACCCAGGAGATGACCGCCCGGAAAATGACGATCCACAGATAGAGTGTCAGGACGAGATCGAGGATCCGGGCGATGGCTGCGATGAAATTGCCGACAACGAACATGTTTGCCTCTCGAGCAAATGCGGAGTTTTCCTACAGGGCGGACAGAAAGCCCGCCAGCGCGTTGTTGAAGGCCGCCGGATCCTCCAACATGACCATGTGTCCCGTCCCTTCGATGAGCGCCAGATGCGCCCCCGGGATCTTCTCCGCGATCGCCTGCGAAAGGGCGGGCGGGGTCATCTTGTCTTCGGCGCCGCAGATCACGAGCGACGGCACGGCGATGCGCCCGACGGTCCCGGTCAGGTCGAGGCGGTCGCAGGCGAGAAAATCGCCGCGCATGACCCGGGGGTTGACGGCGGACAGGCTCTCGAGCAGCTGGTGCGAGAGCCGCTCCCGGTTCCGCTTCGCCACGACGATCTGGGCGGCCATCGTCAGGATCGGCCCGGGGTTGGATTCCAGCCCCGCGAGGATGGCCGGATTGACCGGCATCCGGATCCCGCCTCCGACGGGCACGATGCCGGCGATCTCCTCGCCGTGGTTCAGGGCCATGGTGAGGCTGATGGCCGCACCCAGGGAATGACCGACGAGAACCGGCTTGGGCAGTTTGAAGGCGGCAAGGGTGTCCCGCACCCAGGCCACGTAGGCCTCGACGGTCTCTTCGCCGCCTCCCCCGGATTGCCCATGTCCGGGCAGGTCCACGGCGACGACGTTGAACCGGTCCCGGAAGGAGGCGATCTGCCCGTTCCAGGCCGTGTGATCCCCGCCCGAGCCGTGGATGAAAAAGAGGCTCCGGCGGTCGCTGGTGAAATCCGTCTCGCTGGTCCAGCACGAGATCCTGACGCCGCCGATCTCCCGCGTATGAATCATGTCGCCCTCCCGGGACAGAGTGTTGCGGCCTGCGCCGGCACCGATCGAGAGGCGCGGCCGGATACGGTCAGCACTACCACAGATCGCACTTTGCGTGCAAACAAAGATTGACGCCGCCGGCGCTTTTGTATTAACAGCCATCCCCAGGGACGATTCAAACTGCAGAATCCGGAGGGATGGAGCGCGATGTTACGAGACCGAAGAATCGGCGTCATCGGCGGCGGAAAGATGGGCGGCGCCCTGATCGACGGAATAATCTCCCGCGGCCTGGTTCAACCGTCGGCCGTGACGGTGAGCGACACCCTGGCGGAAAGGCGGGAAGAGCTGAAGGCGCGCTGCGGCGTGACGGTGACCGCGGATAACCGGATCGCCGTCCGGGACGCCGATCTGGTGATCCTGGCGGTGAAGCCGCAGAACATGGCCGAGGTGCTGGCCGACCTAGCCCACGACCTCACCGCGCGGCCGGTGATCGTTTCGATCGCCGCGGGGATTTCAACGGCCTTCATCGAGGGATCCTGTCCGGCGCCGCTCCGCGTCATCCGGGTGATGCCCAACACCCCGGCCATGGTCGGCGCCGGGGCGACTGCCCTGACGCGGGGGAGGAACGCCACCGCGGAAGATCTCGCCCTGGGTCGGGAAATCTTCGCTGCCGTTGGGATGACGGTCGAGGTGGAGGAAGGCCTGATGGACGTCGTGACGGGATTGAGCGGCAGCGGTCCGGCCTACGTCTTTCTGTTCATCGAGGCCCTGACGGAGGCCGGTGTCGGCCTGGGACTGGCCCCGGAAACGGCGCTGGGGCTCGCCTCCCAGACCCTGCTGGGGGCGGCGAAGCTCTGCCTCCAGGGCGAAAAGTCGCCGGCGGAGCTGAGGGCCATGGTGACCTCTCCGGGCGGAACCACCCTCGAAGGCCTGAAGGCCCTGAATGCCGGGGGCTTCCGGGAAACCGTCGTGGCAGCCGTCGCGGCGGCGACGGAACGTTCCCGGGAACTGGGGAAGGCCCGGCGCTGAGAGGCCCTAAAACGGAAGCCCGTCGTCCGCGTCGTCTTCGGCGAAGGGTTCCAACGGATATCCGGTGAGGGGCGCGGGCATCTCCACCCCCTCCGACGCCGGCTTCGGGTCGGGTGGAGAAGCAGCGGCGTCCGCCGTCTCCGGTCCCGGCTCCCCCTCCGCCATCGTCGTTTCCCGCAACTGGATCCGTCGGATTTCTCCGTTCACGGGCGCCGCCGGCGCCGCCGTCTCTGTCGTCTCTGTCGGCACCGCGGCCTCCACGGCCTTGTCGGCCGTTTTTTTCCTCCGGTGACGGGAACGTCGCCGCGACTTTTTCTTGGCGGGCGGCGGCGCGGTATCCGCGACCGGCGTTCCGTTCGGTGCTTCCGGCTCCCGCGGGGCCGGGGCGGCGGTGATCTCCCGTTCGTCCCCTTCTTCCTCCCACAGTTCCTGATCGCTGATGACCCCGCTCTCCGCCGGTTCGAGGTCGGTCTCTGACGGCGCTTCCTTCCGCGTGGTGTCGATCCGGATCTCGTCCCAGGCGAGATCCGCCCGCCCGGAAATCACGATGCTGAGGTCGTATGCGGCTTCGAGCTTGCCGATTTCCTGGCGCTTCTGGTTGAGGAGATAATCGGAAATCTCGTGGGGCAGCGTGGCACGGATCGACGCGTACTGCCCCTGAACGGCGTGGGACTCGATCTTCCGGAAGGCGCTCAGGGCGGTGTACTCGAGGGAGGGCCGCGATCCCCGGCCTTTACAGTAGGGGCAGCTCGTATAGCTGATTTCCTGGATGGTGGACTGCTTTTTCTGCCGGGACAGCTCCAGGATGCCGAATTTGGAAATCCGGGACAGCTGAATGCGCGACCGGTCGAGGCTCAGGGCCTTCTTGAACGCCTTTTCCACCTCCGCCTCGTGCTTGCGGTCCCGCATATCGATGAAGTCGATGGCGATGAGCCCTCCCAGGTCGCGCAGGCGGAGCTGGCGGGCGATTTCCTCGGCGGCCTCCATGTTGGTCTTGAAGGCCGTTTCCTCGACATTGCGCTTGTTCGAGCCGCGGCCGGAATTGACGTCGATCGTGATCATGGCCTCGGTGGGGTTGAGCACGATATAACCGCCGGACTTGAGGTTGGCCTGCTCCTGGTAGATGACGCCGATCTGCTCTTCCAGGCGGAAGCGGTTGAACAGCGGCGTCTTGTCCTTGTAGTGCTTGATCATCTTCAGGTTGCGGGGCGCCACGGCCCGGCAGTAGGCCCGCATCTTCCGGAAGGTTTCGAGATCGTCCACAAGGATTTCCTCGATGTCCGAGGTGAAGTAATCCCTCAGCGAGCGGACGCCGAAATCGGTCTCCTGGTAGATCAGCGAGGGGGCAGGCAATTCTGCGGCGGCCTTCAGGATCTCTTTCCACAGGCGGGAGAGGTGCTGGTAGTCCCGGGCCAGTTCCTGCTTGGTCCGGCTCATGCCCGCGGTGCGGATGATGTAGCCGAAGCCTTCGTCGATCTTGATTTGGCCGATGAGTTCCTTGAGCTGCCGGCGGTCTTCCTCGTCTTCGATCTTGCGCGAAATGCCCCCCCCGGGTTTGTTGGGCAGCAGGACGAGATACCGTCCCGGCAGGGAGATGTAGGTGGTGAGGAGCGCCCCTTTGCGCTCCCCCACCTCCCTGAGAACCTGGACGATCACTTCCTGACCGACTTTCAGGGAGGCGCGGCCGTTGTCCTTGCCGTCGTGAAAATACTCCGGATTTACGTCGCGCAGGGGAAGGAACCCGTCCTTCTTGCCGCCGTAATTCACGAAGGCAGCCTGGAGTCCCCGCTCCACTTTCTGCACGATTCCCTTGTAGATATTGCCGTTGATGGGGTCGCGGACGGCCATCTGGATGTTGAACTCCACCAGTTTGCCGTCATCCAGGATGGCCATCCGTTTCTGCTCCGGATGCACGGCATTGATCAGCATTTCCTTTTTCATAAAGATCCTTCCGGCAATTCGGCCAGCGCGCCCGGGCGTGCCCGTGTCCGCGGGTACGTAAGGGGGCGACCGCTGCCCTCTCCCAGTGGATCGCCCGCCCGCGGCCCCTCAGGATCCGGGGCGCATGAACCTTGCCTGTTTACTGTAAAAAGGCGGAGACGTCGCCTTTTCCCGTTCTGATCACTTCGACCCGGTCGTCCACAAGGCTGATGACGCTGGACGGCTCGGCAACCAGCATCCCGCCGTCGATGACCAGGTCGACACAGTGTCTGAATTTCTTATCGATCTCCTGGGGGTCATTGAGAATCTCCCCGCGTTCGTCCGAAACGCTCGTGCTGATGATCGGCTGTCCCAATTCCCGCACCAGGGCCAGACAGATCGCATCGTCGGGGACGCGGATCCCCGTCGTCAGTCGCTTGGGAAGGATGATTTTGGGAACGAGCCGGGAGGCCTCGAGAATGAAGGTGTAGGGGCCGGGCAGCAGGCGCCGCATCGTCTTGTAGGCATAGTCCGAAACGCGGGCGTAGCGGCTGATCTCCTTGAGGTCGGCGCAGATGAAACTGAAGGGCTGCTTTCGGCTGCGCCGCTTGATGTCGTAGATTCTTTCGATCCCCCGTTTGTTGAAGAGGTCGCATCCCAGGCCGTAGAAGGTGTCCGTGGGATAGACGATGATTCCCCCCTGACGCAGGATATCGACGGCCTTGCGGATCAAGCGCATCTGTGGGTTTTGCCTGTTGATCGAGACAATCATGGAACATCCCAACCGCACGGAGAGGGATCATAGCGGCCTTCCCCATTCCTTTTCGCGGCCTATGTATCAGAAATATGGGGGATAATCAATATCCATCTTGCAGGGGTGGGAGCGGGACAAACAAATGCGCCTCCGGGGAAGGGGGAGCGGAGCGGCCCCCCCCTCTCCCGATCGGGGGACAGGCCTTTTTAGGTGTTCTTGTTGAGGCGGTCCTTGGCCAGTTTGTACTGGATGCTGTCCGCGAGGGCCTGCCAGCTCGCCTCGATGATGTTTTCGGACACGCCGATGGTACTCCAGACGTCCGTGCCGTCGCGGGATTCGATGAGCACCTTGACCTTCGCGGCGGTGCCCTCGCTGCCCTCGACGATCCGGACCTTGAAATCGACCAGGTGCATCTCCTCGACCTGTGGGTAGAAGGTCTTGAGGGCCTTTCGCAGGGCGTTGTCCAGGGCGTTCACGGGGCCGTTGCCCTCCGCCGCGGCGAGTTCCTCCACGCCGCCCACGGAGATCTTGATCGTGGCCTGGGAATGGGAAGGCCCGTCTCCGGTGCGGCCGTTGATGACGTGGAAGCACTCGAGGGCAAAGGGATCCCGGAATTCGCCCTTGAGCTTGCGGATGAGCAGGGAAAAGGAGCCGTCGGCGGCGTCGAACTGGTACCCCTCGTCCTCCATGCGTTTGATCGTCTCCAGGATGCGCCGGTTGAGCCCGGCATCCTCGCCGAGGTCGATGCCGAACTCCCGCGCCTTGTAGGCGATGTTGGTTTTCCCGGACATGTCGGAGACGAGGACGCGTCGCCGGTTGCCCACCCTCGCCGGATCGATGTGTTCATAGGCCGCGGGATTCTTGGCGACGGCATTGACGTGGACGCCGCCCTTGTGGGCGAAGGCGCTGCGGCCGACGAAGGGGTGGGAACTCCGCAAGGGAACGTTCGCAACGTCGGTGACGTAGTGCGAGAGGTTCGTCAACTGGGCGAGGGCGTCGTCGCTGAGACAGGACCGGCCCATCTTCAGTTGCAGGTTTCCGATGACGGTGACGAGGTCGGCGTTGCCGCACCGTTCGCCGAATCCGTTGACGGTTCCCTGAACCATCCGGGCCCCCTGCCGCACCGCTGCCAGGGTGTTGGCGACGGCCAGGCCGCCGTCGTTGTGGGCATGAATCCCCAGGAGCGTTTCCGGGAAACGGCGCCGGACATCCGCGACGATCTCGCTGATCTCGTGCGGCAGGGTCCCCCCATTGGTGTCGCACAGAACGAGGACGTCCGCGCCCGCTTCAGCGGCGCACCGAAGGGTTTGGCAGGCGTAGCCGGGATCCGCCTTGAACCCGTCGAAGAAGTGCTCCGCGTCGAAGAGGACCTCCTTGCCGTGGGCCTTGAGAAAAGAGAGGGTATCCGTGATCATCTCCAGATTTTCGTCACGCGAGATCCCGAGAATCTCCGTGACCTGCAGGTTCCAGGATTTGCCGAAGATCGTGACGGCCGGGGTTTCGGCCTTGAGCAGGGCCTGCAGTTGGGGGCAGTCTGCCGGCCGGCCCGAGACCTTCTTTGTGCTGCCGAAGGCCGTCAGCCGGGTATTCCGGAAGGAGGCGCCTTTCGCCAATTCGAAGAAGCGCATGTCCTTCGGATTGGATCCGGGCCAGCCGCCTTCGAGATAGTGAAACCCCAGATCGTCGAGTCGCCGGGCGATCCGCAGTTTTTCCTCCGCGGAGAAGTTGATCTGTTCTCCCTGGGTTCCGTCTCTCAGGGTGGTGTCGTAAAGCAGGATATCGGACGTGTTGTTCATGATTCCCTCGCACAAAAATAAAAAAGCCGCTATCAGTGACCTGATAACGGCTGAAGTTCGATGAGGCTTGCGGACGGGGCTATACCATTATCAGGTCTCCTATGGCGGGGGGCCTAATTATGCCTTCAATCCGAATGGCGATGGTAAGGGGGGTCATCATTCCTGCCGCACCGTGTCTGTAATGACCGCTCTCATACCGGGTTTGACGGCCTTTGTCAACAGAAATCTGGCCATCTCCGCGCTTGACAAAACCGGTGTTTTAAAAGATGATCGTGCCCGGAAAATTTCCATTTCCGGACGATGAGAATCGCCGCACCCGGACCGGTGCGAGGGAGCGCGTATGCAAGTGGGACATGAGGCCGTGTTTCCGAACAGATCAACACCATGATCGATCGGCTCATCGCCTTCTTGTCCCGGTTTCGGACCGACCATCGGCAACTCGTCGCCGTCCTGGAGGACCTCATCACCCTGGTCCGGGACCTCGATACGCAAGAGAAGGTGCGGTCAGCCCTGGATATCCTGAAGCGGGAGGCCGTGGACATGGAGGAATCCCTCTCCGCTTTCCGGATTCCTTCCGACGCCGGGGAGGACAAGACGAACGACGGACAACGGGACGTACGAACATGACCGGGAAACAATGCGGGACGCCATGAACGCGGTTTCGCCGGATCGGAACCGGGGGGGGCGGCGCCCGGCCTGGCCGGTCCTGCTGATCCACAATCTGGACGCCGCCTGGACCGAAGCGGAGATCGCCGTCGCCCTTGACGAAGTGCGGACGCTGGAGGGTGCCCTGAAGGAGCAGGGGCACCCCGTCGCCAATCTGACGGTCCGCGATCGTGATCTGGAGCGGCTTCTGGAGCCGTTCGATCCCCGGGCGTGGGTCGTTTTCAACAACTGCGAAGGTCTTCCGGGCGTCCCCGGCAGCGAGGCCCGGGTGATCGACCTTCTGGACGAGATGGGCTTTGCCTACACCGGCGCGACGGCGGCGGCGATGGACCTGGCCTGGGACAAGCCGCGGGTGAAGCGGTTGCTCGACGAATACGGTCTGCCGACGCCCCGCTGGCGGCTCTGCGATACCCCCGATCCGGCCGGCTGGCGGATCTTCCCGGCGATCGTCAAGCCGGCCCGGGAGCATTGCAGCCTGGGGGTGACGACCGACGCCGTGGCGACGGAGCCGGGGGAACTGTCGGACCGGATCGCCTTCGTTCTGGATTCATACCGCCAGCCGGCCCTGGTGGAGGACTTCATCGACGGGCGGGAATTTCACGTCTCCGTTTGGGGCGACGGCGAGGTGCTGCCGGCGGCGGAGATGGACTTTGCGGCCTTCGCGGAGGTGAAGGATCGGCTCTGCACCTACGAGTCGAAGTTTGAACCCGGTTCGCGGCATTACGAGGGAATCGGCCTGAGGCTGCCGGCGGATCTGTCTCCGGAGGAGAATGAAGCCCTGCGGCGGACCGTCGTCGAAGGCTACAGGGCTGTCGGCTGCCGGGATTACGCCCGTCTGGACCTCCGGCTCCGGGACGGCGTCTTTTATATCCTGGACATCAACCCCAACCCCGACATCAGCTCGGAAACCAGTATGGCCTGCGCCGCCGAGGTCGCCGGCTTCTCCTACGGGGCGATGCTCAGCCGGATCGTGAATTTTGCCGCCCGACGCCACCCGGTCTTCGGTGCGTGAATTTTTCCAGTTGAAAGGAGCGGAGTGCATCCATGGAACCCACGGCAACATCGATCTGGGAGGCCGTGACGGCCATTCGCCGGCAGGCCCCCCTGGTCCACAATATCACCAATTACGTGGTCATGAACAACACCGCCAACGCCCTGCTGGCCCTCGGGGCCTCTCCGGTCATGGCCCATGCGGAGAATGAAGCGTCCGAGATGGCGGTGCTCGCCGGCGCCCTCGTCGTCAACATCGGGACCCTGAGCGACCCCTGGATCCGGGCCATGCGCCTCGCCGTCCCGGCGGCCCGAGCCCGGCACATTCCCGTTGTCCTGGACCCCGTGGGCGCGGGTGCCACGGCCTACCGGACGCAGACGGTCCGGGAGCTCATCTCGTTGGGGCCGCCGACGATTCTCCGGGGGAACGCCTCGGAGATCATGGCGGTCCATCAGGACGAGGCCCGGACGAAGGGTGTGGACAGCGCCGCGGCCTCCTCCACGGCCCTGGCCGCGGCCCGGGCGATTCATCAGCGTCACGGTTGCATCGTGTCCATCAGCGGCGAAACGGACTATGTGGTTCACGAAGGTGGAACCCTGGCCATCCGGAACGGTCACCCGATGATGCCCCGGGTGACGGGCCTGGGCTGTACCGCGTCGGCCCTGTGCGGCGCCTTTGCCGCCGTGGAGAGGGACGCCGCCCTGGCGACGGCGGCCGCGATGGCCGTGATGGGCGTTGCGGGAGAAATGGCGGCGGAGGGCTGCCCGGGGCCGGGATCGTTCCAGGTGCGCTTTCTCGACGCCCTGTACAGCCTGACGGAAGAGGACCTCCGGCGGCGCTTGAGAATCGCGCCGGAAAACGGGTAGGCGCCGACGGAGGGGAAGAATCATGGAAGGATTGTACCTGGTGACGGACCGCGACCTGTGCGGCCGGCGGTCTCTGACGGACGTGGTCCTGGCGTCCGTCCGCGGCGGGGCGCGGTGCGTCCAGCTGCGGGAGAAGACGCTTTCGACTCGGCAGTTCGTGGAGGAGGCGCTGGCCGTCCGGGACCTGCTCACCCCTTTCAACGTTCCGCTGATCATCAACGACCGTCTGGACGTGGCCCTGGCGGTGGGGGCCGACGGCGTGCATATCGGTCAGAACGACATGCCCTATACCCTGGCCCGGAGGCTGCTGGGGCCCCGGGCGATCATCGGCGTGTCCGTCGAAACCTGGGAAGACGTGGAACAGGCCCAGGCGCTGGATTGCGACTACCTGGGCGTCAGCCCCGTTTTTGCGACGCCGACGAAAACGGATACCCGCGGGGCGTGGGGGCTCGAGGGGCTGGCGAAGATCCGGGCCTTTTCGCGGCATCCCCTCGTGGCGATCGGCGGCATCAACGCCGCCAATGCGGAAGCGGTCTGCCGGGCCGGGGCGGATAGCTTGGCCGTCGTCTCGGCGATCTGCGCGGCGGCCGATCCGTTCCAGGCCTCGCAGGGGCTGGCAGCGGTGATTCACAGGGTCCGGGAGGAACGGGGCGTGCGATGAAGACGCTCGTCGTTTTCGACTATTCCGGCACCCTGAGCCTGGCGGCGGTGGCCTTCGGCCGTCCGGACCGTCTGAGGGAGCAGCTCGACGCGTCCGGGCTGGCGGCGCTCGGGATTGCGAGCCCCGGGGTCTTCTGGGATGAGGTCGTCGGCCCGACCTGGACGGAGGGGAGCACGACGCCGGTCGGCTACCGGGGCGTCATGGCGCGGCGGATCCGCGAACGGTGCGGCGTCCGCCCGGGAGACCCGGCGGACGACCGGATTCGTGACGCCGTTTCCCGGTTCGTCGGCGCCTATCTGGGGCAGTCCCGGATCGATCTTCGCTGGCAGCCCCTCCTGAACGCCCTAACCTCGAATCCGGACGTGCAACTCCTCGTCGCCACGGACCACTATGCCGAGGCGACGGATTATATCGTGGGCTATCTCCGCGACGGGGGGCTCACCGCCCGGGCGATCCGGGACGAGCCGGAAGCGCCGGCGGCGCCTGCCCGGATCCTGGTCGCCAATTCCGCCGATCTCGGCGCCCCGAAGGCGTCGCGCACCTTCTGGGAGCAGTCCCGTCGCCTCCTCCCCGCGCGGATGGATCGGGTCATCCTCATCGACGACTTCGGGTTCAACGAACAGGCGGGAGACAGCTACGGCGCCCGGCAGAAGGTGGCGGAGCGGATGGCGAAAACCGCCTTCCTCCTGGAGGAGGTCTTCGACGGGGCGGTGGAGGTCGTGCCCTTTATGATCGAACCGGGCCTGCCGGCCGGTGCGGCGGGTGCCGTGATCCGCGAAACGGACGGACAGGTCCGGGCCCTCCTGTCCGGGACGGCGGGCGGCTCTCCCTCGCCATCGGCCCGGCAGACGGAGAACCCTGCGCCCGGCGGAAGCGGGCTGCAGCCCCCCCGCGTACCTCCGGCCTGCAAACGGAAACCCGACCTGACCTATCCCTGCCCCTGGGTATACAAGGTCGTCGGCGCGGACCCGGACGCGCTCCGCCAGGCCATCGCCGCCGTCGTCGGTCCCCGCCGCCACACGGTGACGCCTTCCCGCACGAGCGCCAACGGGAAATATCACAGTCTGAACCTGGCCCTGGAGGTGCGGGACGAGGCGGAGCGCCTGACCCTCTACGACGGTCTCCGGCGTCAGCCGGCCGTCCGGATCGTCCTGTAAAGACCGCCTCCGTTTCACCGCAGGCCGTCGGAGGAATGTTTCCGTTTTCCGGACGATCCGAACGGACCCCGCGGCGGGGCGCTTTGTCCTTGACACGCTGCCGGGGCTTCCCTATACTCCACCCGATTTTTCCGGCCCCGCCCGTCACCGGGGGCGTTGCGCTCCAACCCATGGGGGGCTGTCTCCGTGAAGGTCGCGGGGTCGGAGCAGAACCCGGCTTGTCCGGGGAACAATGAGGGAGGTGCCCGTGGTGAAGAAAAAGTCACAGGGGCTGACCCTGGGGCGGCGCGTCCGGGCCGGCCGGGAGAAGTTGGGCCTGAGCCTCGCAGACCTGGCCCATGAGAGCGGTTACACGGTCGATGTCCTGCGGGATCTCGAGGAGGGGAAAATCGTCCCTCCCGTCTCCCTGCTGCTTCAGCTGAGCCGGGTGCTGAAACTCGACATGGAGGACGGGGAGGCGGAGGAGGACCTCAAGACCACCCGGAAACGAACCCGGAGCCACAAGAAGCGGGTGGATTCCTACGCCTACAACCCCCTGACCAAGCCGGCCAAGGACAAGCACCTGCGGGCCTACCACGTCACGATCGAGGCCAACACGGAGCACAAGGGGGTCGAGTACCACCACGAGGGGGAGGAGTTCGTGTACGTCATCAAGGGCGGACTCGTCATCCAGGTGGGCGACAATGTCTCGACGCTGGCGAAGGGGGAGAGCCTCCACTTCAATTCCTCCCTCCATCACAAGCTGAGCAATCCGACCGCGGAGACGACCAGGCTGCTCGTCGTCATCTACGTGCCGTAAGGGGGGAGGGGGGATGTCTTTTCAGCTCACCAGCGAACAGGAAATGATCCGCCTGATGGCCCGGGAGTTCGCCCGCAAGGAGCTGGAGCCCTTCGCCCACGCGTGGGACGCACAGGAGACGTTTCCCCTGGAGGCGCTCCGCAAGATGGGGGGGCTGGGGCTGCTCGGGATGATGGTGCCGGCGGAGTACGGCGGGGCAGGCGTCGGGGCGGTCAGCTATTCCCTGGCACTGCAGGAGATCGCCTATGCCTGCGCCTCCACGGCGGTGACCATGTCGGTGACGAACCTCTCCCAGGATCCCCTGCTCAAATTCGGGACGGAGGCGCAGCGGGAGAAATACCTCGTCCCGCTGGCGGGCGGGGAGATCATCGGCGCCTTTGCCATCACGGAGCCCGGTGCGGGCTCCGATCCGGGCAGCATGGTCATGCGCGCGGAGGACCGGGGCAATCATTATCGGGTCAACGGCACGAAGGTCTTCATCACGAACGGGGGCTACGCGGGGTCAATCATCCTGGTGGCCCGGACGGGCGCGGAGAAGTCGGGCCGGGGGCTAACGGCCTTCATCGTCGAACCGGGCCTGCCGGGGTTTTCGGTGGGCCGGAAGGAAGACAAGATGGGGCTCCGCGCCTCCAACACGGTGGAGCTGATCTTCGAAGACTGTCTCATTCCGAAGGAAAACCTCCTGGCAAAGGAGGGCCACGGCTTCCGGATCGCGATGACGGCCCTGGACAGCGGGCGCATCGGCATCGCGTCCCAGTCCCTCGGCATCGCTCGGGCCTGTCTGGACGAAGCGATCCAGTACGCAAAATCGCGCCGTCAGTTCGGTCGGGCGATCGGGTCGTTCCAGGCCCTCCAGTGGATGATCGCGGACACGGCGACGGAGATCGAGGCCGCCCACTGGCTGACCCTGAACGCGGCGGATCGCAAGGACCAGGGGCTTCCGTTTACCCGGGAGGCGTCGATGGCGAAGCTTTTCGCCTCGGAGATGGCCAACCGGGCGGCCTACCGTGCCCTGCAGATCCACGGCGGGTACGGCTACATGAAGGAATACAAGATCGAGCGACTGTACCGGGACGTGCGCGTCACCGCGATCTACGAGGGGACCTCGGAGGTCCAGCGCATCGTCATCGCGCGGGAGTCCATGGGGGCCTGAGCGGCGTCGCCCCGCTCCGGCAAATCGGCGCCAGTGGCAGGGGATCATGATTTTCAACAGTCTGGACACGGACAGAATCGCCATCATCGGCCCCGGGCGTCTCGGGACGGCCTTCGCCTACAAGTTCGACCGCGACAACAAGAAGGTCGCGATCTATTACCATGACGGCGACCTCTGCCGCACCATCAACCGGGAACGCGTCAATCCGAAACACCTGACCCAGGACCTCGCCGACCGTCTGGGCGGGATGGACCGGGTTCCGCGATTCTCCCCCCGGGTCTACGCGACCCACGATCTGGAGCGGATCGTCGAGGGCAATGACTTCATTTTTCTGTCCGTGACGATGAACCGCCTGCCGGAGCTCCTCAATTACCTGACCCCCCTGATCGAGCGCAAGACGGGCGACACGTGCCTGATCTCGCCCATCAAGGGGCTCACCGCCGACGAGCTGACCAAGGAGCTCATCACCCCGTCCCAGCTCATCAACAACAACCTCTACAACCTCAAGTACAAGTATCAGGTGGTCTGCATCGGCGGGCCGTTCTTCGACATCGACGTGGCCCTGGGGAATCCGGTCTGCGTCACGGTGGCCGGACCACGGCGCATCTCCCGTCTCATCCGGGACGAACTGCTCCGCTTCAACCGGCGTGAACTGAACTCCTACTACAATTTCGACATCGTGGGGGTAGAGGCCTGCGGATCACTCAAGAACATCGTGGCCAACCTCATGGGGCTGGCGCAGTCGCTGTCGCTGGGCGATTCCACGCCCGGCACGATCTTCGCCCGTTCCGGCGTGGAGATCCGCTCGCTGTCGAAGCTCCTGGGCGGGAGCTTCCAGGCCTTCCACAGCCAGGCGGGCGTCGGCGACATGTACGTGACCGTATCCTCTCCCGCCAGCAAGAACTTCCGGTACGGCCGGTATTTCTACGAGCAGTACATGGGCAACCCCATCGAGACCAACATGAAGGTCCTCGCCCGGATCGACGGGACGCCCGAAGGGCCGAACACGATCCGGAACGTCCACAAGTACCTGGAGAAGAAGAACATGTACAGCCCCCTGTTCAACTGCGCCTACAAGATCTTCAACGAGGGGAACAACAAAAAGGATATCCGGGAACTCGTCATCCAGGCCTGCCAGTTCGACAAGCGGACGAAGGAGTTCATCGGCCCGGTCTCCCGGGTCCTGTATAACCTCTTCCCCCACTTCTGGTACCGGCGGCACAAGGGGCTTATGTCCCGTTTCGAACCCTGAGGCGGAGGGAAGGACCGGTGTCGAAAATCCGGCCACAAAAACACCTGCAAAAAAATACTTGCCCTCGGGTTTTTTTTTTGATAGGGAACCTTCCCACGATTGAGAGGAAAGAGGTTCGGTTGATGGATCGGCGGTCTCAAAACAGGTTGTTCTGGTGGTGGCAGACGTAACGTCTGCCCGCGAGCGCTCGCCGGTATCGAGCGGGCCGTGGGCGGGAGAGGACCCCCCATGGCCGAGCACGGAGAGAAAGAATCAAAAGCCACGGGGCGTGCCCCGTGGCTTTTTTTGCGCGGTGCGTTCATTCAGGGACGCGCCTATTTCAGGAAAAAGGAGAGCAGATCATGGACGAGACGAAGGTAGTGCTGAGCGATCATGAAATTCCCCGGCAATGGTACAACATCCAGGCGGATCTTCCGACCCCGTTGCCGCCGCCCCTCCATCCCGGGACGGGGCAGCCGGTCGGGCCGGAGGATCTGGCCCCGATCTTCCCGATGAACATCATCGCGCAGGACGTGAGCCAGGAGCGCTGGATCGACATTCCGGACGAGGTGCTGGGGAAATACCTTCTGTGGCGGCCGTCTCCCCTCTACCGAGCCCGCAACTTCGAAAAGCTCCTCGGCTGCCCGGTGAAGATCTACTACAAGCATGAGGGGGTGAGTCCGGCCGGATCCCACAAGCCGAACGCCGCGATCCCCATGGCGTACTACAACCGCGAGTTCGGGATCAAACGCCTGACGACGGAAACGGGCGCCGGGCAGTGGGGGAGCGCCCTGGCCATGGCCTGCCAGATGTTCGGTCTGGCCTGCCGGGTGTACATGGTGCGGGTCAGCTTCGAACAGAAGCCGTACCGGCGGATGCTGATGAACACGTGGGGCGCCGAGTGCATCCCAAGTCCGAGCAGCCTGACCGTATCGGGTCGCGACTTTCTGGCCGCGCACCCGGATTCGCCGGGAAGCCTGGGAGTCGCCATCAGCGAGGCCATCGAGGATGCGGTAACCTCCGAGAACACCCGGTACTCCCTGGGCAGCGTGCTCAACCACGTCCTGATGTACCAGACGATCATCGGTCTCGAGGCCGAGAAACAGCTGGAGAAGATCGGCGTCTATCCCGATGTCGTGCTGGGCTGCGCCGGCGGCGGCAGCAACTTTGCCGGCGTCTCGTTCCCCTTCGTCCGGGACAAGATCCACGGGAAAGACGTTCGGATTGTGGCGGCCGAGCCCACCTCCTGTCCGTCGATCACCCGGGCGCCCTATGCCTATGACTTCGGCGATCTGGCACAGAAGACGCCGCTTTTGGCCATGCACACGCTGGGGCATGATTTCGTGCCCGCGCCCATCCACGCGGGCGGACTGCGCTATCACGGCATGGCGCCGCTCGTCAGCCACGTCGTCCGTGGGGGCCTGGTCGAGGCGCGGGCGTACAACCAGCTGGAGACCTTCGACGCCGGCGTGAAATGGGCGCGGTCGGAAGGCTATGTCCCGGCGCCGGAGACGAACCACGTGATCGCCGCGGTCGTCGACGAGGCGCGGCGGGCCAAGGATGAGGGGAAGGAGAAGGTTATCCTGTTCAACTGGAGCGGCCACGGTCTGATCGATTTGACCGCCTACGACGCCTACCTATCCGGAAAGCTCACGCAATACGAGCTGCCCGAAGAGGAGATAGAGCGGGCGATCCGGACGACGGCGGCCTTCCCCAAGCCGTAGATCCACGGACGGCATCCCCGGGCGGGGTGGCGATTGTGCCGGGGGCGAAAACGCCACCCCGTTCTTTTTCCCTGCCGCGGGGAAGAAATCGCTTGACGGCGGAGGGGAGATCGGCTTTCAATAGACTCCGAAGAAGGAAGGACCATGACGGAACCAAACGAGGCGCGGCAGATCCGTTGTCCGCGCCTCGGGCACGAGATTGCGTTTTCCTATTGCGAGCGGGAAGGCGGAGACCTGCCCTGTCCGCGGATCGTCCGCTGCTGGCAGTCCTTCCTGCCCGTCGAGGCCTATCTGAAACGGACCCTTTCCCCGGACGCCTGGGAGCGGTTTTCCTCACCGACGCCCGGGGACAAGGTGACGTCCCTGCTCGAGATGGTCGAGCGGGCGAAGCGGGTCCGGAAGGAACGTCTTTGACCCTCCCCGTCTCCGACAACGATCCGCGTCCCCTCGCCGAGCGCATGCGGCCGCGCACCCTCGACGAATTCGTAGGTCAGTCTCACCTGCTGGGTGAGGGATCGCTCCTGCGGCGGGCCATTGCCGAAGACCGCCTCTTCTCCATCATCTTCTGGGGCGGTCCCGGCTGCGGGAAGACCACGCTGGCCAGGATCCTGGCCGGCGAAACCCGGTCCCATTTCGTCAGCTTCTCCGCGGTCCTCTCCGGTGTCAAGGAGATCCGGGCGGTGGTCGAGGGGGCGGAGCGCCGGCAGCGGGAAGCGCGCCTCACGACCGTCCTGTTCGTCGACGAGATCCACCGCTTCAACAAGGCCCAGCAGGACGCCTTTCTTCCCCACGTGGAAAGCGGCCTCATCACCCTGATCGGGGCGACGACGGAAAATCCGTCCTTCGAGGTGATCGCCCCGCTGCTCTCGCGGACGCGGGTCCTGGTCCTGAAGCCCTTTGCCGAGGAGGAGCTCTTGCTGATCCTCGAACGGGCGCTGTCGGACCGGGAACGGGGCCTGGGGACGCTCGAACTAGGCATCGAACCGGAGGCGCTCGCCCACCTCGCCTGGGCCGCCGACGGGGATGCCCGCGCGGCCCTGAACAGCCTGGAGGCGGCGGTCAGTCTCGTGCAGACGGGGTCGGACGGTACGCGGCGGATCACGCGGGCGAACGTCGAGGAGGCCCTGCAGAAGAAGCTCCTCCAGTACGACAAGGGGGGGGAGGAACACTACAACCTGATCTCCGCCCTCCACAAGAGCCTGCGGGGCAGCGACCCCGACGCGACCCTGTACTGGCTGGGCCGGATGCTGGAGGCCGGGGAGGACCCCCTGTACATCGCTCGCCGCATGATCCGCTTTGCCTCCGAGGACGTCGGCAACGCCGATCCGCGGGCCCTGGCGGTGGCGATGGACGCCATGCAGGCCTTCCATTTCCTCGGGCGTCCCGAGGGCGAACTGGCGCTGGCCCAGGCGGCCGTGTATCTGGCCACCGCACCCAAGAGCAACGCCCTGTATGCCGGATACGGGCAGGTCCGCCGGGCCATCGAGCGCACGGGAACCCTGCCGGTTCCGCTCCATATCCGTAACGCCCCGACGCGCCTGATGAAGGATTTGGGGTACGGCCGGGATTACAAGTACGCCCACGATTACGAGGACGCCTACATCCCCCAGGACTATCTGCCCGATCCACTCGCGGGCGAGCGCTTTTACCGGCCGACCGACCGAGGGTTCGAGAAAATCATCGGGGAGCGGATGGCCTACTGGAGGGGCATCCGAGAGAAGCATAAAAAAAAGGAAGGTTGAGAAACCTTCCTTTTTCAGGAGGAGCGGGGGGCGACCCCCAAGTTCTGGCGTTTTACCATCGGCTAATCCATGCCCGTTTTGTTTTAACCGATCACGCTTTTTGTCTTCTTTCGTAGCATATCCCATGCCAGTAAAAGCGGATACACTCCAACCCTTCGATTTTGCGTGCATCATTCGATCTCCGGCCGTGTCGGTTCGGGGTTTGACGGCCCCGCGTAGCGGCAGAAAATGTCGCAACGCCTCCCGACCCTCCTGGAAAATGCTTTTAAGATACGGATAGTTGAACGATCCGACCGGCAATGCACGGTTTCGACAAATATGTCGAACGGGCATCACGACGCCTCGCGGAAGGCCAAAATAATCGTGGTCATTCCGGACTTTTTGCGGTATGCAAAATCCCGTGTGTTCAGAATGACTTGGCCTGGGAGGTCCGAGGATGAAAGCTGCGCAGAAGGTGGTCTGGGAGGACCGGCCCGCCCGCTACCGCCGTCCGCTGATCCAGGCGATCGCGGTTGCCCTGGTCTCCATCATTTTTATCGGTTTGATCCTGATCATGGGGATCAGGGACTTGAAGACCATCGACCGGACCCTGATGGGCTTTCTCGAGAACCGGGGGCAGGGCGTTATCAATGTCGTCGAGCGGCTGGCGCAGGAGAACATCAACACCCTGGTCCAGGGGCAGCAGCAGCGGCACGACGACACCTTTGTGCCCCTCGCCGAGGAGGCCTTTTCCCCCCAGAGGCTGCTGATCAGGGCCCTGGTCAACATCGGCCGGGAGGTGGACACGAACTGGAAGGCCGATCGGCTGAGCGAGAACACCCTGCGCAAGATGGTGGCCGAGCAGGGCCTGTGGATGATCGCCGTCTTCGACAAGGGGGGGCGCGCCGTCTTTCAGAGCCGCTCCCTGCCGTCCTCCCTGGCGGGGTCCCAGGGGGCTGATGACAGCGTCGCCATCGAGGATTTCTCCCGCCTGGGGAGAGACGGGAAGATCGGCTTCATCGCCCTGCGGCGACGCGACGGGAGCGGGACGATCATCATTGCGCTGGATCCCACGGGGGCCCGGTACTGGGGACTGAAGGTCGCCATCGAGAAGGCCATCGGAGAACTCGGAGAGGGGCAGCGCCAGAACCTCCTTTACCTGGTCGTCATGGACCGGCAGGGCAAGGTGCTGGGCAGCACCGGCCAGGGGCCGCAGAGCTGGGGGTCCGGGGAATTCCGCCTGCCGGAACTTCTGGACGGCCGGCGCAAGATCGAGAGCCGCAAAGGCGTCTGGCAGGGCAAGAACATCTTGGATATGGCGATCCCCGTGACCCTGAACAACCGGATCGAGGGCGTGGCGCGGATCGGGCTGGACCGGTCCGGGTCGGACAGGATCCTGAGGGAAAACGAGCGGAACATGCTGGTCTTCATGGCCTTTATCGTGGCGATCATGCTGCTTGCCATGGGACTCCTCTACTTCAATCAGAACCGGCATATGGAACGGCTCGTGGAGATCACCCGGCAGCTGGAGAAGGCCGAGCGTCTTTCCGCGCTGGGCCAGCTGGCCGCCGGCGTGGCCCACGAGATCCGCAACCCGCTCAACGCGATCAGCATGGCGAGCCAGAGGCTCAAGCGGGAGTACCTGCCCGACAACCCGGACAAGGTCGGGGATTTCGGCATCCTGACCGGCGTCATCCGGGACGAGATCCGGCGCCTGAACGGCATCATCGAGGAATTCCTGACCTTCTCCAAGAGCCGGCGCCTGGAACTGCGGGAGTATTCCGTCGTCGAGGTCCTCCAGAAAATCGTCAATCTCATCCGGGAGGAGGCGGTGACGAAAGGCATTGCCCTGGAAACCCACTGGGGGGAGGATCCGCTGGTCATTCCCATGGATGTGGACAAGCTTCAGCAGGCCATGCTCAATTTCATCAAAAACGCCATGGAATCGATCAGCGGCGCGGGGACGGTCATGATCTCCGCGGCGCTCCAGAGCCGGGAGCGCCTGATCATCGCCGTGTCCGATACGGGATGCGGCATGACCCCGGAGGAGGTGGAGCGGATCTTCAATCCGGAATACACGACAAAGGAAAAAGGGCTGGGCCTGGGGATGACGCTCGCGCACGAGATCATCCGGGGGCACGGCGGCGAGATCCGCGTGAAGAGCGAGGCCGGTGCCGGGACCACGGTAGAGATCATCCTGCCGACGGAAAGCCGGAAAAGCTGAAGGAACACGATCAGGGGGAATTGAGGCATGAAGGCATTGAACATCCTCGTCGTCGAAGACGGCCAGTCCCAGCGCGAAATGCTCCGCGATTTTCTGCTTCGGGAGGGGCACCGGGTCACCGAGGCCGAGACCGGGCCGGGGGCCGTCGAGGCCGTCCACCGGGGACAGGTGGATCTCATCCTGCTGGACTACAAGATGCCGGGCATGGACGGGATGGAGGTGCTGAAGGAGGTCAAGCGTCTGAATCCCGAGATCGACGTGGTGATCATCACCGCCTACGGGACGATCGAGACGGCTGTCGATGCCATGAAGGCGGGCGCCATCGATTACATCACCAAACCGGTCGAATTCGACGAACTGCTCCTCCTGATCGACCGGGTCTGCGAGCGGCGGATCCTGATCCGCGAAAACGAGATTCTCCGGCAGAACCTTCGAGAGAAGGGGGTCACCGCCGAGCAAATCGTCTACGCCAGCGAAAAGATGAAGACCCTGATCAACCTGGCGGGGCGTGTGGCCGGAAGCCGCGCCACGGTGCTTCTGCAGGGGGAAAGCGGTACGGGGAAGGAGCTCTTCGCCCGGCTGCTGCACCATTTGAGCCCCCGCTCCGGGCGCCCCATCATCGCCGTGAACTGCGGGGCCCTGCCCGAAACGCTCCTCGAGAGCGAGCTGTTCGGGCATGAAAAGGGCGCCTTCACCGGTGCCGGCGCGCGGCGCATCGGCCGGTTCGAGGAGGCGGACGGCGGCACCCTGTTCATCGACGAGGTCGGCGAGCTGTACCCGTCCGTTCAGGTCAAACTGCTGCGCTTTCTCCAGGAGCGGGAGTTCCAGCGGCTGGGAGGAAATCAGACGATTCCGGCCGACGTGCGGATTATCGCCGCCACCAACCGCGACCTCGAGGCCCGCGTCCGGGAGGGGGCGTTCCGGGAGGACCTGTTCTACCGTCTGAACGTCGTTGTTCTGTCCATCCCGCCCCTCCGGGAGCGCAAGGAGGACATTCCCTTCCTGATCGATCACTTCCTGCAGCGCTTCGCGACGGAAAACGGCAAGCGGATCGAAGGCATCAGCCGGGAGGCGCGGGACCTGCTCCTCAAGTACGCCTATCCCGGCAACGTCCGGGAACTGGAGAACATCATCGAGCGGGCGGTCGTCATCTCGAGGGAATCCGTGATCTCCGTGGAGGATCTGCCCTTTGGCGGCGGGGCGCCGGAGGTTCGGGAGGATTCGGATCGGGAGGGAGGTGTCCTCCGCGATTCCGTCGAGGACCTGGAGCGCCGCCTCATCCTGGAGGCGATGGAGAAGGCCGGGGACCACCAGACCCGGGCGGCCGAGATTCTCGGAATCAGCGAGCGGATGCTGCGTTACAAGCTGAAGAAGTACGGCCTGAAATCGTAACCGCCCCGAAGTTTTCCTCTCTGAAGAAGGCGCGCGGCCGATCCCGGCTTTCCTGAGCGCGTCGACCGGATGCCGCCCACGGGCCATGGCCCGAATCCGGGCGGATTATCCCGTTTCTCCGGCGATGTCGGCGATCGCTTTGTCCAAGAGGCGGACCAAGGCATTGATCTGGCGTTTCGTGATGACGAACGGCGGGGCAATGAGGACATGGTCCCCACGGATCCCATCGGCCCCGCCCCCGCCGGAATAGACGATCAGCCCCCGGGCGAAGGCCCGCTCCGCGATGCGCGCATGGATCCGGGCCTCGGGGGGGAACGGCTCCCGGGACGCCCGGTCCCGGACGAACTCCACGCCGGCGAAGAGTCCCAGCCCGCGGATGTCCCCGACGATCCGGTGCCGGTTCAGGCGCGCCAGGCTGTCCAGAAGATAGGGCCCCAGCGCCGCGGAGCGGGCGATGAGGTCACGGGCCTCGATGTATTCGAGCACGGCGAGAGCGGCGGCGCAGGCCAGGGGATTCTGCCCGTAGGTGTGGCCGTGGACGAATGCCCCCCGGCCGGTGCGGATCGTTTCATGGATGGCCTCGGTGGCGAGCACCGCGAAGATGGGGCTATAGCCGGCCCCCAGTCCCTTGGCGCAGGCGATCAGATCCGGTTTCACCCCCCAGTGGTCGACGGCAAAGGCCTTTCCCGTCCGGCCGAGGCCGGTCATGACCTCGTCGGCGATGAACAGGATGTCGTAGCGGTCGCAGATTTCCCGGATGCGCCGGAAGTATCCGTCCCGGGGGACCAGCGCCCCGGCCGTCGCACCGACGACGGGCTCGGCGATGAATGCGGAAACGGACTCCGGGCCTTCGTGGAGGATCGTCTTCTCGAGGTCCGTGGCGCACTCCAGGGTGCAGGACGCGGGCGCAAGACCGAAGGGACAGCGATAGCAGTAGGCGGGAGCGATGTGCGGGGTATGCGGGAGCAGGGGGAGGTAATCCCGACGACGGCCCGTGTGGCCGCTTAAGGCCAGCGACCCCAGGGTGTTGCCGTGATAGCTCGTCCAGCGGGAGATGACCTTGAATCGGGAGGGCTGGCCGCGATCCACCTGGTACTGGCGCGAGAGCTTCAGCGCCGTTTCGACCGCCTCCGATCCTCCCGAAACGAAGTAGGCCCGGTTCAGGCCGGCCGGGGCGAGGGCGACCAACCGCCCGGCGAGGGTGACGGCCGCCTCGCTCGTGAACTGGGAGCCGTGGGTGAAGGCGACCTTTCGCAACTGCCGCACGACGGCACGCTCGATGTCCTTGACGCCGTGACCGATGGCGGTCACAGCCGCGCCGCCCGCTCCGTCGAGATACCGTTTACCGTCCGTGTCGTAGAGGTAGACCCCCCGGCCCCGGTCCACCGCCGGGTAGAAGCGGGCCGGATTCCGGTAGAAGACGTGATCCTGGTTGAGCCTTCCGCGCTTCATCCGTCCCCGTCTTCCGCCAGTGCCTCCACCCGCGCCGCGGTCCAGCGCCATCAATCCTGCCAGCGGCTCCAGGTATTCACCAGGATCTGGCGCGGGCCGAGTTCGATGGGCGCTTCACGCGTAGGGGTGGCGGGCGAGAAAACCCGCCGTGGGCATGGGCCGTCTCCGCTACTTCTGGAACCGCTTCTTGATTTCCGATAGGATGCCGAAGTGCCGGCGCTCCTCCTCGATCACCCGGTCCACGGCGGCATGTTCGGCGGCGGGCACCACCTGCTTGATCTCGTGGTAATAGAGGATGGAGTCCTGCTCCCGGCGCAGGGCGAAATCCAGGGCCGACAGGGTATCCTTCACCCCCGCCAGCTCACGGTCCAGGGCCTCCTTCGTGAAGATCACCGTGTTGTCCACGTAGTTCCGCAGATAGGCGGCGTACTCGCCCGCATAGCTCTCCGGCGGGGCGGTCTTCTCCATGGCGGCGAAGATCCGGCCGAAGGTCTTCTGGTGGTTCAGTTCCTCGTCGGCGAGGCGCGCGAAAATCTCCTTCGCCTCTTCGTCCTTGGTGATCTGGACGGCGTACCGGTAGAAATTGGCCCCGTTTTCTTCGATCCTCATCGCGAATTCCAGAATGTCCGATGCTGAGAAACTCATGTACTGCCTCCTTCCCTTGTCCACGTTCTGCGGGCCGCCACCCGGGGAGGCCCTTGAAAAACGCTGCGTCCGTGCCACGCCGACGCAGGCGAAATCCTATCCGACTTTGGCCCAGAATTAAAGAAAAAAATCTACGGCAGCCACCGTTTGCGCCTGAAATACAGGAGCATGGCCGCGACGGCGAGGAGGATGACGCCCCAGACGTAGAGGTATCCCCAGCGCCATGCCAGTTCCGGCATGTACTTGAAATTCATCCCGTAGATGCCGACGATGAAGGTGAGCGGCATGAAGAGGGTGGCGATGATGGTCAGGACCCTCATGACCTCGTTCATCCGGTTGCTCAGGCTGGACAGATAGATGTCGAGCATGCCCGCGAGCTGGTCGCGGAAGGTTTCGATCGTGTCGATCATCTGGATGGTGTGGTCGTAGACGTCCCTGAAATAGATCCCCGTGCCCTCGTGAAGGAGCGTCGAGTCGGAGCGGTCGACGGCGCTGATCGCCTCCCGGAGGGGCCAGACCGATCGGCGCAGGGAGGTGATTTCCCGTTTCAGCCCCTGGATGGCGCGCAGGGTATCCGGCGTGGGGCGGGTCATGAGGCGGTCCTCCAGGACCTCGATCCGCTCGCCCAAGGCCTCCAGAACGACGAAATACTGATCCACGACGGCGTCCACGATGGCGTGGGCCAGGTAATCCGCCCCGCCCTTCCGGATGCGACCCTTCCCGGCGCGGAGCCCTTCCCGGATCGGATCCAGCAGCGGTCCGGCCTTCTCCTGAAGCGTGATCAGGAAGTGCGGGCCGATGACGAGGCTGATCTGTTCCGAACGAATGCCTCCCTCCGGATTCGCGGGGAGCATGAACACGCGCATGACGATGAAGAGGTAATCCCCCAGATCCTCGAACTTCGGCCGCTGTTCCGTGTTCAGCATGTCCTCCAGGACCAGGGGGTGGAGTCCAAACGCCTCGCCCAGCGCCGCCAGGACGCCCGTATCATGGAGACCGTCGATATTGAGCCAGGTGACGCTCGGCCGATTCCGATAGGGCACGGCGTCGCCGACGGCGGCGATGGTCCGCTCCTCGATGTGCTGCTCGTCGAAGTTGAACAGGGTGAGGCAGGTCTTTTCGGTCAACCGGCGGCCGACGTGGACCAGGGATCCCGGCGGTAGGCCGACCTTGCCCACTCGCGTGGGCTGCGGGGACGACATCGTCAGGGCGCCTCCATGGGGTGATGGGGTGTTTTAGCCCAAAGCTCCGAGAAATACAATCGAAATTTGAATGCCTTATCGCACCGGCGCCGGAGTTTTTGCTTGACAAGACGGAGATAATTTTGGAGACAAACAGGGACCCCGCCGGCGATCGCCGGATGCGGGAGGAGGGGCATGAAAGGCATCCTTGTCGTTGTACCCGATCGCAACGTCGTCCAGGTCGTCCGCGGCATCTTCCGTTCCCGGGGGACGGTGGACGCCGCGGATGACCTGGATGCCTGCCTCGGGCTTTGCCGGAAAAAGCGCTACGAGCTGGCGCTGATCGATCTTGCGCTGCTGCAGGCGCTGTCATCCCGCCACGGGCAGTACGACTACAAATCCTCCCTCCAGCAGCTCTGGCAGATTCAGCCCGCCCTTGAGATCATCGTCATGGCCGGACAGGACGCGGTCCGGGAAGCGGTGATGGCGGTCAAGGCGGGCGCGAGCAACTACGTGACCTATCCGCTCAACCGGGACGAGGTCCGATATGCCGTCGAACTCATCGCCGAGGAAAACCGGACACGCTCGGAGCTGGATTACCTCCGAAGCCGCTTCTGGCAGGCCGACGCCCTCGAGGTGGTCCAGACGAAGAATGCATTCATGCGGTCGGTCTTCGAGGCCATCCGCCTGGTCGCGCCGACCAAGAGTACGGTGTTGCTCACCGGGGAAACGGGAACGGGCAAGGGCATTCTGGCCAAGCTGATCCACTGTCACAGCAACCGTAAGGACGTCCAGTTCATCGGCGTCCACTGCGGCGCCATTCCCGATACGCTCCTGGAAAGCGAGCTGTTCGGTCACGAGAAGGGGGCGTTCACCGGCGCCGTCCGGCGGAAATTGGGTAAATTCGAGCTGGCCCACGGCGGGACGATTTTTCTGGACGAGATCGGCACCCTTTCCCCCGCCGCCCAGATCCGGCTGCTCCAGATCCTCCAGGACAGGACCTATGAACGCGTCGGCGGCGAGGAAACCCTGGAGGCGGATGTTCGGATCGTCGCCGCTTCCAATGTGGATCTGAAAAAACTCGTGGAGGAGGGCCTGTTCCGGCAAGATCTGTACTACCGCCTGAACGTCTTTCCCATCGAGCTCCCGCCCCTGCGGGAGCGGACGGAAGACATCCCCCAACTTGTGGAAGTCTTCCTCAGAAACCTGAATCGGTTCAACCAGAAGGACATCCATTATGCCCATCCCCAGGTGATGGACGCCTTCCGCCGGTATCCCTGGCCGGGAAACATTCGGGAGCTCGAGAATCTGGTCGAGCGGGCCTATATCCTCGAGACCTCGTCGATGCTGACGCCCGAGAGCTTCCCGGCGGAACTTTTCACCGTGACCCCGACGCCCCCGCGCCTGTCCCTGAACACGTCGCTCACGCTGGGCGAGGTGCGAAGGCAGGCGGTGGAGGCCGTGGAGAGGCAATACCTGAAAGAACTGCTGTCGGTCAACCGGGGCCGCATCGACCGCACGGCGGTCGCGGCGGGCGTCACGGGCCGGCAGATCCACAAGCTGCTCCAGCGTCACGAGATCCGGAAAGAGGACTTCAAGTAGCGTCCTGTCCGACGATTTCAACGGTCACCCGGACGGTGGCGGCCGTGTCCGGGGCGAGCTGGACGTCGGAGGGTGGCGTCAGCTTCACCTCCACGGTCCGGGTCTCGCGCAGGCGTTGCAGGTTGACCGGGGCCGTTTTGATGGCGATCTTGTCCGTCCGCCGCTTCGAAGGGACGAGGATCCTCACGGTCTCCGGCGACACCGTAATCCGCCCCACGGCGTAACCCGGCGGCGGATGGTGTTCGGTCGCGACCCGCACGGGGACGGAGACAGGCACCAGTCGCGAGGCCGAAAGCACGAGGTGGTTCGGCTTGATGTCGAGAACAGTGAGGTTCGCGGGAACGCGCACCATGTTTCTGGTGAGCGGGATTTCCTGCCTTCCCTCCCGGAGCCGGGAGAGGTCCAGGGAAATCTTGAGCGAGCCGACGTCCAGAAACTGGAAGGCCTGCGACGGCCCCATGACCATGATCGTGGCTTCCGGGATCTTCGGATTCTCGATAACCCAGTCGGCCGCAATATTGACGTACTCGACGGGAGCCAGAAAATCCCGACGGACGGAGTCGCGCTGGTATCCGAACACGAGCCAGAGGACGCAGGCCAGCAGAATTGCGATGACCTTCTCGCGGGGATTCGTTTTCAGGCGCTGCCAGAAGGGGTGAGCCGCCCGGACGGGCATGCGGGCCGCGTAGAAGGCGGAAAGGGCGGATTTCAGGGCCGCGGCATGGGGCAGGACCTGAATCTGTTCTCCCCGCGCGAGGGAGATCGTGCCCCGCTCTTCGGAGACCACGATGCAGACGGCGTCGGACCGTTCGGCCAGGCCGAGGGCCGCCGTATGGCGCAATCCCATCGGCTGATTTTTCCCCGCGCCGGTCGACAGGGGGAGATGGCAGCCGAAACGGACCACCCGGTTGCCGTCGATGATCACGGCCCCGTCATGGCCCGCGGAATGGGGGTCGAAAAGGCTCTCCAGGAGCGGCTGGGAAAGCAGACCGTTCAGCCGGTTCCCGCCGCTCAGGTGACGGTCCAGCGGATCGCTTCCGGTCAGGACGATCAGGGCCCCGATATGGTTTCGGGCGAGGTTCGCCGCCGTCAGGGCGAGGATTTCCGCGGTTTCTTCATGGGCGACGGGTTCGCGCCACTGCTTTCGGAAGCGTCCCCAGAGGGCGAGACGCTCCAGGAAACGGCGCAGATCCTCCTGGAAGAGGACGACGAGGGCGAAGGCCAGGATGCCGAAGAACCCCTGGAGGACGACCGTCGTCAGGTACAGATGGGAAAACCGGGCCGCGCCGTAGAGGAAGCCGAGCAGGACCACGCCGGAGAAGACGAAGCGGGAGGCCCGGTCCTTGAACCAGATCAGCAGGATGGCGATCATCCCGGCGATGATGACAATGTCAAACAAATCCTGGAGGCGGAAGTTCTGGAAGAGGGTTGCCATTTCGTCCATGGTGTCTCCATGACTGGGGGCAGCGCCGGGTTCCGGCGCGAAGGGGACGTTCGAATCTCCCTTCTCTCATACGGAATTCTTCGGGGAGGTGTCAATAACAATATGCGACGGCGGATGAAAAAAATCGCCATGTGCGTCCTGCTGTTCGGGATCGCCCTCCTGTCGCTGGTCGTCCCGGCCCCGGGCGGTGAGACGATCTCCCTCAGCGGCATGGTCTTTGTTGTGGACTGGGACGAGGAGGACCGGATCACGGCGGTGTCCGTCGTCACCGAGGAAGGACGGGAGTACCGCGTTCTCCCCGACGCGGTGGGGAGGGAGTTGTTCCAGCGCGAGGGGGACACGGTGGACATCGAGGGCGTTGCCGGTACGGATGCGGCGGGTCGAAAGACCTTGACGGTGATCCGCTACCGAATCCGTCCGTGAGCGGGCTGGTCACGCCGGTTTTCGCTTGGTCTTTTTCCTGAGGATGGTGTATCTGTAGGACATCAGCGGACTGTGAAGGAGGCGCCCGTGGCCGACATCCATCTGGACGAAAAGATCGGGGCCGTTGCCGGCATGATCGTGGCGGCCGAACGCGTGGTGGTGTTCACCGGCGCCGGCGTCAGCACGGAATCGGGGATTCCCGATTTTCGCAGTCCGGGCGGGATTTGGAGCCGGTTCGATCCGGAGGACTTCACGATCGAACGATTTCTGGTGAGCGCGGAGACCCGGCGAAAGCAATGGGAGATCCTGCTGGACGGGGGACTGCTCACGGACGCCCGGCCGAACAAGGCCCACCTTGCCATCGCGGAGCTGGAGGCGCTCGGCAAGCTGACCTGCGTCATTACCCAGAATATCGACCAGCTCCACCAAAAGGCGGGCAACCGTCCGGAGAAGGTGTTCGAGCTTCACGGCAATATGCAATGGCTGCGCTGCCTGGGCTGCGACACGCGGTATCCGCTGGACGAAATGCTGAGCCGCTACCGATCCCACCCCGAGGTTCCCGTCTGCGAACGCTGCCGGGGCATCCTGAAGCCGGACGCCGTCTTCTTCGGGGAGGCCCTGCCGGAGGCCGCCTTGGGCGCCGCCTCGTATCACGCCCGCCACTGTGACCTCTTTCTCGTCGTCGGTTCGTCACTCGTCGTTTATCCGGCGGCCTACATGCCCGTGTATGCCAAAGGGGCGGGGGCCAAGCTCGCGATCATCAACTTGAGCGCCACCCTGTGCGACGACCAGGCGGATATTCTGATCAACGCGACCGCCGGTGACGTGATGGAACGAATCCTGCGGGACGTCCGCGCCCGCCTCTAGCGGCGCGGGGGGCGACGGGAGGGCGTATGTGCCTCATTCTCTTTGCCTACGGGATGCACCCCCGCCACCGGCTGATTCTGGCGGCCAACCGCGATGAATTCTACGCGAGGCCCTCCGCGGCGGCCGCCTTCTGGGCCGACGCCCCGGATCTTCTGGCCGGACGGGACCTGCGGGACGGCGGAACCTGGCTGGGGATCACCCGCCAGGGGCGATTCGCCGCCTTGACGAATTTCCGCGACCCGGCATCCCTGAAAACGGGGGCCCCCTCGAGGGGACGGCTGGTCGGCGACTTCCTCCGGGGGCAACAGGCGCCGCCGGACTATCTGGATGCGATCCGCGCCGGGGCTTCCGCGTATAACGGATTCAACCTTCTGGTGGGCGATTTTCGCTCCCTTTACGTCTTTTCCAATCGGGGCGGGTCCATGAAGCTGTCCCCGGGTTTGTACGGCCTCAGCAACCACCTCCTGAATACCCCCTGGCCGAAGGTGGAACGGGGCCGGGCGTTCCTGCGGGCCCTGCTGGAGAACGGGGGCGACCCCGAAACGGAAGCGCTCTTTTCGCTCTTGGCGGACCGAAGCCGGCCGGCGGACGCAAACCTGCCCGATACCGGCGTCGGTCCGGCGTGGGAGCGGATCCTGTCGTCCATCTTCATCACCAGTCCGGTTTACGGGACCCGTTCCTCAACGGTCCTGAAGATCGGTCATAAAGGGGGCGTGGAGTTCGTGGAGCGCGTCTTCAACGGCCGGCCCGAGGCCTGGATGACGTCCGCCTTCTCCTTTTCCGCGCTATAAGCATCGGAGAGATCCGACCCCACGGCCCGTGACAGGGCCCGGACAGGAGGTGAATGACGATGAAGGTTATCTTCCACGAGGATTTCTACGAGGTCTATGCCGGGGATCCGGCGGCGGCGGCGGGACGCATGGAGGCCGTCGTCAAGGCGATCGAGGGGCGCGTTACCTTTGTCGAGGCCGTGCCGGCCGCCGAGGAGGACATCGCGGCCGTCCACACGCGCTCCCACATCGAACAGGTGCGCCGGGAGGGCGTTTACACCGTGGCCGCCCTGGCCGCCGGCGGGGCCATCCAAGCGGCCCGCACGGGGCTGAAGGAGCCGTGCTTCGGCCTGATCCGGCCCCCGGGACACCACGCCTCGGCAGGCAGCGCCTGGGGCTTCTGCTACTTCAGCAACATGGCCATCGCCCTGGAGCGGCTGCGGCGGGACGGTCTCATCAAGCGGGCCTTCGTGCTGGACATCGACCTCCACTACGGGGACGGGACGGTCAATGTCCTGGAGGGCCGGGGCTATGTCCGGATCTACAACCCGTCCACGAACGACCGGAACGATTACCTCAAGCGGGTGCGGGACAAGCTCCGGGCCGAGCCGGTCGATATCATCGGCGTCTCCGCGGGTTTCGATCACCATCGGGAAGACTGGGGGGGGCTCCTGACGACGGAGGATTACCGCGAAATCGGGCGGATGGTAAAGGAGGCGGGCGAGGCGCATGGGGCGGGCCGCTTCGGCATCCTCGAGGGGGGGTACAACCATCGCGTCCTGGGGCGGAACGTTCTCGCCTTCCTCCAGGGACTGGAGGGGGGCGAGGAGAATTAGCTACTCCTCCTGAAGCTGTTCCTTGAGTTTCTTCTGGTTCTGGAGGGCCTGGCCGGCCCGGTTCAGGGCCAGGGTGATGTTGTCGTCCGGCTTGCCCAGGAGCCGGTCCGCCTGCCGATAGAGGCGGAGCGCCGCCTCGAAATCACCCCGGCTTTCCGCGCACACGCCGAGGTTGTACTGGATGGCCACGGCGTCGGGCGAAAGGATGCGCGCCGCCCCCCACAGTTCGCAGGCCATGTCCAGCCGTCCCTTGCCGGCATAGGCGATCCCCTGCTTGAGCTTTTCCTTGGCCTCCGGAGCGGTGATGCCGTCCCCGGTGTCCATGAGCGTGATCTCGCGGGTGACGTAGTAGGGGGCGATGTCTCTTCGGAACTGGGCTTGGGCCGTTTCCTTGGCGCGGGTGAACAGGGCCTCGCCGTCCGCGGCGGGCCGCGTATCCTCGCAGCCGGAGCTCTCGGCGGCGCCGGACAGGTTGCGGGCGTACAGGACCCGGCCCGTTTCGACCTCGACGAGTTTCGGCGTTCCGGAAATGCTGGCCGTTCGTTTGATGCAGTTCACGTAGAAGGTCCGCCAGCGGATGCAGGCACCCTCATAGAGACGCCCGTCCTTTCCGCGCCGGACCTCCCGCTTGACACACTCGCTCCGCTTGGCCTTGAAGGGGGTGTCCTGCCAGCCGTAGGCGCCGACAACGCCGGTATAGATTCCCTGCGCCCCGACCAGCCGGCCGATCTTCACGGCCGTTTTCGGGTCGATCAGGCCGCTCTGGGAGAGTTTCAGCTCGGAGACGGTCTTGTCGATCGAAGCCCGGTCCACCAGGGTGAAGTATGGCTTGTCGTCGATGTTGATGCTGTTCAGGACGCCCTCCATCTCGGCGGCGAACTCCGCCCCACCGGGACCGTCGAAGGGCAGGACGGCCACGACCTTCGTGAGAGAGGCTTCGTGGTAGGCCGCCGGCTGCAGCATGTTCACCCGGATCTGAGTGGCGCAACCCGTGGTGAACAGGAGGAGCAGGATAGGCACGAGGCGGGCCGGAGACGGCGAACGGCGGGTGCGGGTTCCTGACATGGGGGCTCCTTCATTCCTCGTCGGGGGGCCGGCGGTCGGAACGGGACGGTTCGCCGGTGTACTTCAGGGTCAGGGAGTAGGGCGAAAAGTTCACGACATCGACGCCCTCTTTCTGATTCAGGCTGTTGGCCAGGTAGAGCGTGTTCTCCGGGTAGCTGACCACGAACTGCCCCATCCCCTTCTCCTCCACGTTCGTTACCCAGACGAGCGTCTGAAGAAGGTCCTGGACCTCCATGTTCGCGTCGAGGGTCTTGACCCCCTGCACCTCGATGCGCACCTTTTTCACGTTTCCCTGGATGTACTCGGCGACCTTGTCCAGAAGCTTCGGCGTCAGCACCTCCGCCATGTCCTCCATGGCTCTGGCCGCGGCGTCCTCGACGCTGTTGGCCAGCCCCCGGGCCTGTTCCACCCCGGCGGTGAGAATCTCCATTTTGCCGGTCTTGTTGTTTCGGGCCACCATTCGGTACGTCAGGCGCACCGTCACGTTCTGGAAGGGCATGACGATCCCGTAGCCGATGTCCTCCCCCTTTTTCACGGAGATGTTATAGTCGAGCTTGCCGATGATGATCAGGTTGGAGAGGAACCTGTACATCAGGCTTCGCAGGAGGACGGAACTGCCGCCCTTGGAGGCCTTCTCGATCGCCGCGGCATCGGCGGCGCCGGTGGGGGCCACGTCCACCACGGAGTAGCCCTGCTCCGTCAGCCGCCCGATGAGCGTCTCCGACAGGATGTTCGTCTCTTCGAAGGCGTCCTCGTTCTCCCGGGTGTTCGGCACGCGGGCCGGAATGAAAACGGCGACCGCGCTGTTGAGCGCGAGCGCGGAGAGGGCGTCCCGGGCCCGGGTCGGCTCGACGCAGGCGTTGATCTTGACGACGACCACATCGTCGCGGGTCTCCTGCCTGAGGACTTTGAAGCGCCGGACCGCGCCGCCGGTCTGGGTTTTGATGGCATCATCGACCAGGGTGAAGTTCTGAACGAAGCTCTGGGCCTTCACTTCCGTCCCCACGGTCCGTTCGATGGCCGCCCACTTGGCCCGGGCGATGGCTTCAAGGCGGGCTGAGGGCAGGTCGTTCCCGATGACGATGGCCTCTCCCTCCGCGTCGACGCACTTTTCCTGGCCGAAGCCCGGCGCGGCCAGGAAGACCAGAACACAGAGTCCAACCGCGAGACACACCAGGGTTTTGCGCATTATTCCACCTCCTGAGATCGAGATCGAAGCCTGTATGCCGCATGCCGGGACGGCATGTTCAATCCTTCCCCGCGGCCGTCGGACCGTTACGGGGGGAAGACGACCGCCGCGGTCGCCACGCGCGCCCGCAGGATCCGCGTGATCGCTCCCCGGTCCCGGGCGGTCCGGACAGGGGTGATTCGGGATCGGGCGGGGTTTTCCTCCTGGGGCCCGTCGCCCCCGGTTCCGATGTAACCCGGGACGATCAGGATCCGGCCCGTTGCCGTTCCGCGGCAGGCGCTTCCGACGGCAATGTCCGCCAAGACATAGAGCACGTCGCGATCGTCATACGGGATCCGTCCCTCCCGGCGCACCGTGTATTCGCCCCAGGGCGCGCGGACCTCGGTTCCCGGAGGCTGATGGACATGGCGCCGCGTTGCGTTCACGAGAAGTTGATCTGCGAGTAGGGGTAGCGCGCGTCGAGGAATGCGCGGATCGCCGCCTGCTCACGCTCGTCGGTGATGGGTTCCACGTCGCTGACTGGCATGCCCTGATCGTTGGTTCTGACCTTCCAGGAACGGACGTAACCGGGGATGAAAAGAAACCGGCAACCGGAACGGCCACAGCAAGCGTTGTCCAGGGTCGCGATCCCCAGGGCGTAGAGAAACTCCCTGCCGGCGTGCGTCAGGCGCCCCTCTTCGATGATCTCGTAGTGACCCGCAATGAAATGGACTTCTTCACCCACTTCCCGGTGCGTATAATCCGCCATGGTTTGTGCCTCCCGTGACTTGGTTGAGTGAATGGATGGTCAAGGGCGAACGGCGCCCGCTTACTTTCCGATACAGAAGCCCGCGAAGATTTTGTCGAGGATTTCCGGAGACGCCGTCCTGCCCGTGATCTCCCCCAGGCTCTGCAAGGCGTCCCGAACGTCGAGCGCGATGAATTCCGGCGAGACACGCCGCTCCAGGGCCTCTCCGCCCCGCTCCAGGTGTGTCTTCGCCGCCTCCAGGGCCAGCTTGTGCCGCAGGTTTCCGATCAGGGCGCCGTCCCTTGTCGCCGGTTCTCCACCGCACGAGGCAGCATATAGCAAAGCCTTCAAGGCGTCAATCCCCTCGCCTGTTTTGGCCGAGATCCACAGGGGCGGGTGGAGCGGCCGGAAGGCGTGGAGCCGATCCTCCGCCAGGACATGGGGTAGATCGGCCTTGTTGACGGCGATGACCGTGGGGCGTCCGTGCATTTCCCCGAGTAGCGCCTCGTCTTCCGGGGTGAGCGGCATGCTGCCGTCGAGAAGGAGCAGGACCGCGTCGGCATGGGACAGGCGCCGGCGGACCATCGCGACGCCCGCCTGCTCGATGGCGTCCTCCGGCGTGCGGATCCCGGCCGTATCCGTCAGGCGGAACGGGATGCCCTCGATCAGCAGGGTCTCCTCGATGAAGTCCCGGGTTGTACCGGGGAAGGGGGTGACGATGGCCCGCTCCTCGCCCAGCAGGCGGTTGAGGAGGCTCGATTTGCCGACGTTGGGCCGGCCGGTGATGACGACCCGGAACCCCTCCCGGCGGACCCGGCCAGCGGCGTAAGTGCCGAGCAGGGTCCGGAGGTCCTCCAGGATCTCGCCGAAGCGCGCCGCCAGGGCTCCGGCGTCGAGCGCCGTTTCGCCCTCCTCGCCGAAGTCGATGGCCGCCTCCAGCAGGACGAGCATATCGGTCGTGCGGGCGTAGAGGCCCTCCACGGCCCGGCTCAGGCGACCCTCGAGATGGCCGAGGGCCAGCGTTGCGGCCGGGGCGGAGCGGGCGTCGATCAGGTCGGCGACGGCTTCGGCCTGCGCCAGATCCATCCGCCCGTTCAGGAAGGCGCGCCGGGTGAATTCCCCGGGTTCCGCCGGCCGGGCGCCGGCGCCGAGGATTTCCGCGAGCAGGGTTCGGAGGAGGACCGGCCCGCCGTGGCCGTGGATCTCGACGACGTCCTCGCCCGTATAGGAGCGGGGGGCCTTCATCAGGACCAGGAGCACCTCGTCGATGGGTTCGCCCGTTTCCGGGGAGTGAATGCGGCCGTGGTAGAGGCGATGGGACGCGAGGGAGGTCAGGGGGCCGTCGGTGCGGAAGAGGTGTCGGGCGATGGCTTCCGCCTCCGTCCCGCTGATCCGGACGATGCCGACGCCCCCCCGGCCGGGGGGCGTCGCGACGGCCGCGATGGTGTCATGAATGTTCATGGGGGTCGGCCTGATCGCGGGGCGGCCGGCTGCGTGCCGGCATGATGATGATCTTCCGGTATTCCCCTTCGCCCCGGCTTTTGGTGGCCAACTGGGTGTCGTTCTGGAGCGCCAGATGAATGATCCGGCGGTCGTGGGCGTTCATGTGACTCACCGTCAGGGGCTTCTGGGTCTTGCGGACTTTTTCCCCGAGGCGTTCGGCCAGGCTGACCAGGGATTCTTCGCGCCGCTGGCGGTAGGTTTCGGTATCGACGATGATGACCTTTTTACCGTTGCCCGCCTTGTAGGCGGCCTTGTTCACGATGTACTGCAGGGCGTCGAGATTCTGCCCCCGCTTACCGATCAGCAGCCCGCCGCCGTCGCCCTGGATGTCGAGGCGGATGGCGTCCTCCGTCTCCTGGACGGAAACCGGGTACTTCAGGTCCATCCGCTCCAGGATGCCCTCCAGAACCGCCTTGGCCTGAAGGGCCACGTCACCGGCGGGTTCGGGGTCCGGCGTCGCGGCCGCCGCGCGGCTTTCGACGGGGGGCTTCTCCGCGCCGCGGTGGGGTGGGGCAGGCGACCGCTTGGGACGGGGGGGCGTTTCCGGAGCCGGGCGCGCGGCGGGTTCCCGTCTTCGCCCGGGGGGCGGGGGGGCTTCCCCGACCGGCTGCGGGGCGGGCCCCGGTTCTTGTTTGAATAAAGAAGTGCGTTCCGGCGCCGGAACATCCGGCACCGGTTCCGCGATCGCGTCCTCGCGGTCGTCCAGATCCAGGGAAAGGTTCATGAGGCCGGCCCGGATCCGGGCCTTCCGCGCGCCGATCCCGAGGAATCCCGCTGCGCCTTCCGAAAGGATCTCGATCTGAAGCTTTTCCCGGGGAACGGCGAATGCCTCGCAGGCCTTTACGATGGCCTCGTCTATGGATTTGCCTTCAATTTCGATGGATTTCATGGCGTCACCTCGTATCAGGTGCTTCTCTGGTTGATGTAGTACTGCTGGCCGATGCTGAACAGGTTGTTGAAGAGCCAGTAGATGACGAGCCCCGAGGGGAAATAGAGGAACAGGAAGGTAAAGATCACCGGCATCCAGAGCATGAGCTTGGCCTGCATGGGGTCGCCGGGGGCGGGGCTCATCTTCTGCTGGATGAACATCGTTGCCCCCATGATCAGCGGGGTGATGAAATAGGGGTCCCGGGCGGAGAGGTCCTGGATCCACCAGAAGAAGGGGGAGTGCCGCAGTTCGATCGCGTACAGCAGGGCCTTGTAAAGCCCGAAGAACACCGGGATCTGGATGATCATGGGCAGGCAGCCCCCCAGCGGGTTGACCTTGTGCGCCTTGTAGAGGGCCATCGTCTCCTGGCTGATCTTGGCCTTGTCGTCCTTGTACTTTTCCTGGAGGGCCTTCAGTTTCGGCTGCAGCTTCTGCATCTCCTTCATGGACTGGTAGCTCTTGTTGCCGAGGGGCCAGAAGACGAGCTTGATCAGGGCCGTCAGGATGATAATGGCGATGCCGTAGTTCGGGATGTACTGGTAGAGGAACTTGAGGACGATCAGCAGCGGAAAGGCCAGCCACTTGAGCCAGGAGCCAAAGTCGATGGCGTTTTCGAGGCCGACCCCCTGTGCCTCGAGGATGGTGTAATCCTTGGGCCCCAGGTAGACGGAATAGACGAACGAACCGGACTGCCCCGCCGGGATGATCGTGTTCGCGCCGCGCAGACTGACCGTGACCATGTCCCGCGTGTCTCGGTCGATGGCGACGCTCGAGAGGGACGGGTTCTGGGGGATCATGGCGGCGAGGAAGTACTTGCTCTCAAAGCCGCCCCAGGAGACGTCCGGCCCGTGAATTTTTTCACGCTCGATCTTCTTGACCTCGATCCGGTCAATGCTCTTGGCTACGTAGGTAACCGGCCCCTCGTTGCCGTAGCGGTCCGTCTCCGCCTTGGGATCGACGTAGCGGCGCCAGTTCAGGGCGGCATGCTGGTTCAGCGGATTGCCGGACAGGTTCCGCACCCGGACCTCGAGGTCCACGACGTAGCGGTCCGGCCGGAAGGTGTAGATCTTCTCGACGCGGGCCGTCCCCGGGAGGATCTGGGTGAAGACCAGCGGACGCCCCTCCGTCCCCGTTGTCAGGTCGAGGGCCGTTGTGCCGGTTGTGAATCCGCCCTCCGCCGGCAGGGGAAGGCTGGAGTCGGGGAAGGAGACCGTCAAGGGCCGGGGCATCCCCTCCTGCACGTGCACCAGTTCGACGGGCAGGGCGGGTTTCTCCTCTTTTTTCTTGAAGCCGACCAGGGCGAGCAGGCCGTCGAACCCGTACCTCCGGTCCTCGGGCAGTTCCGTCCGGTAGCCCTTGAGCTGGAAGGATTTCAGCGCGCCGCCCCGGGTGGTGAGGACGGCGGTATAGAGGGGCGTTTCCACGGTGACGTCGCGCTCGGCCACGGCGGCGGCCCGCACGGCCGGCAGGGGCGCCACGGGCGGGGCAGACGTAGCCGCCGGAGACGGCGGAGGGGCGGACGCGGTCCGGTCCGGCTGGGTCAAGCCCGTCTGCGGCGGGGGTGTTGCCGCCGGTTTCCTCTGGGGGACCGGTTTGACGAAAAAGGCCTGATAGACAAAGATGACGGCGAGGGAGAGGACAATCGCCAGAAATGTCCGCTTGTCCATTTCATACCTCCAGGGGTCTAAATATCCTTACTTGACGGGATCGTAGCCGCCGGGGTGCAGGGGGTGACAGCGGACGAGCCGCCAAAGGGCCAGTCCGAGGCCCCGGAGGGGACCATGCCGCCGGATGGCCGTCAGCGCGTACTCGGAGCACGACGGGTAAAAACGGCAGCAGGGGGCAAAAAGGGGGGAAAGGAAAAGCTGGTACAACCGAATCAAGCCGATGAACATTTTGCCGATGATCGTTTCAAGCATGGGTTTCATGATCCGCCGGCGCAAACCGGAGACGGCCCAGCTCCCGGCAGACATCCCGGTAAGTCATCCAGGGGATGCCTTTCTTCGCCATGATGACCATGTCCCGTGAAGGGGGCAGACTCGATTTGTTCAATCTGAAGTACTCTCTCAACAGGCGCTTGATGCGATTTCGTTTGACGGCGTTCCCGACCTTCTTGGTGACCGTGATCCCCAGCCTTCTGGTTCCGGATGGGCTCTCCAGGGTAATGATCGTGAAATTCGGCGTGTGCTCCCGCGTCCCCTGCTCGTATACCTTCAAATAGTCTCTTCTCTTGTGGATGCGTTCATGCGGCGCAAAGGTCTTTCGTTCCATGGTGTCGAAAGCGGACCCCCCGCGGGGCCGGGCCGTCATGAGGGGTAGAGGATGCTACACCGTCAGGCGCTTCCTCCCCTTGGCCCTTCTTCGATTGATGACCCGACGTCCCCCCTTGGTCGCCATGCGGACCAGGAATCCGTGGGTCCTCTTGCGCTTCACATTCGTGACTGCTGTCAGGTTCTTCTTCATGATGGCACCCCGATCAGTTATTAAGCGCACCCATAAACCACAAACGGTCGTCTTTGTCAAGATTCAAATGGGAATCGCGGGAATTGAACGTTTCGTTCAGCGTGGGCGACGTTTCGTTCAGCAAAGGATCGTCCGCCGGAGGTCGGGTGGGGCGAAGGGACGGTGGTACCTCATGCCGGCCCCTCCGGGGGCGAAAAGGGGCGAGGTCCGCGCCCGTCCTGTCTTGACGGCGGCGCCTTTCCGGGTAAAAACTTTTATTATCGATTACTTGTGCGCTTCCTCGGGGAAACGTCCGGCTTGTCGAAACGGTCCACCGGCGCCGGTGATCCGGCGCCGGTGGCAGCCGTCCGTTTATCTTACGGGAAAGATCGCACGGTCTGGCATGGATCTTTCATATAACCCAAGCAAAAGAGATCGACCCTGGAACAAAGGAGGACATCGACAATGAAAAAATTCATGCAAACCTTGTGGGTGACGCTGTTCGTGCTCCTGACGACGGCAACCTTCGGATACGCCGAGTTCACGGCCGCCGGCGCAAGCGACTTTCCCTACTTCCATCTGGGGTGCCTGATTGTGGGCGGGCTCATCATCGTTTCGCTCAAGCACAAGTACAACCGGATCTATCTGAGCGAGGCCCTCGGGTCGTTCGCCCTGTACACGGTGATGGTGGCCCTGTTCACCGCTCCGGTCGTCGATGCCTTGAAGACGCTGGTCAGCTGATCGCGCCGTTCCCTGTCCGCCATTTCGCTCCCCGGTCCCCCCGACCGGGGATTTTTTTTGCCCGTCCGCCGTCCGCCCCCCGCTCGTCATCGCCCGCAACAAGACGCTCGCCGCCCGGCTCTACCGGGAGTTCCGCAACGCCCCCGATAACCCTTCCGTCTCACCGGTCCTGAGACGATTTGCCGTTGCGAAAAGGTCCCGATGTATGCGAAAAGGCGGCGAGGGAAGGGATGAACGATGGATGCATTCAGAATGATGACCGATTTCACGCCCCAAGGCGACCAGCCCCGGGCCATCGACGCACTGACGGCCGGCCTGGCGTCCGGTCGCCCCCACCAGGTTCTCCTGGGGGTGACGGGATCCGGCAAGACCTTCACCATTGCCAAGGTCATCGAGGCCGCCGGCCGCCCCGCGCTCATCATCGCCCACAACAAGACGCTCGCCGCCCAGCTCTACCAGGAGTTCCGCGCGCTCTTCCCCGACAACGCCGTCGAGTATTTCGTCAGCTATTACGACTACTACCAGCCGGAAGCCTACATTCCCAGCACGGACACGTACATCGAAAAGGATTCGTCCATCAACGACGAGATCGACAAGCTGCGCCATGCGGCGACGCATTCGCTCCTGGAGCGCCGCGACGTGATCATCGTGGCGAGCGTCTCGTGCATCTACGGGCTCGGTTCCCCGGAGGCCTACGCCGGGATGCTCCTCCTGCTCGAGGGCGGGATGGAGATCTCCCGCGACGACGTCCTGAAGCGCCTGGTGGAGATCCAGTACGAACGCAACGACATCGATTTTCACCGGGGCACTTTCCGGGTCCGGGGCGATAGCGTCGAGATCTTCCCCCCCTACGAAGAGGAACGCGCCTACCGGGTGGAGTTCTTCGGCGACACGATCGACGGCATCGCCCTCGTCGATCCCCTGCGGGGGAAGAAGCTCGGGCCCCTCTCGCGCTTGGCCGTCTATCCCGGCAGCCATTACGTGACGACCCGGGACAACCTCGTCCGGGCCGTCGGCGACATCCGGGCGGAGCTGGCCGAGCGCCTGGCGGCGTTCCAGGCGGAGAACAAACTCCTGGAGGCCCAGCGCCTGGAGCAGCGGACCCACTTCGACATCGAGATGATGGAGGAGCTCGGCTACTGCCAGGGGATCGAGAACTACTCCCGCCACCTGACGGGGCGGCGTCCCGGACAGCCTCCCCCGACGCTGATGGAATATCTCCCGAAGGACGCCCTCGTGGTCATCGACGAGAGCCACGCGACGGTTCCCCAGCTCATTGGCATGTACCGCGGGGACCGCGCCCGCAAGGAGACCCTGGTCAACTACGGCTTCCGCCTGCCGTCCGCCTTGGATAACCGGCCCCTTCGCTTCGAGGAGTTCGAGTGTTTCCCCCAGCAGCGGATCTACTGCTCCGCGACCCCGGCGGCGTATGAACTCCAGGCGGCCGAAGGCCGGGTGGTGGAGCAGATCATCCGGCCCACGGGGCTCATGGACCCGGAGATCGACGTCCGGCCCGTGACGGGCCAGGTGGAGGATCTTTACGCCGAGGTCCGCGCGCGCGCGGAGGCGGGCGAGCGCGTCCTCGTGACCACCCTGACCAAGCGCATGGCGGAAAACCTGACGAGCTACTATGAGGAGCTGGGCGTCCGCGTCCGCTACCTGCATTCCGACATCAAGACCCTGGAGCGGGTCGGGATCATCCGAGACCTGCGTCTCGGCGAATACGACTGCCTGGTGGGTGTCAACCTCCTGAGGGAGGGGCTCGACATCCCGGAGGTGTCGCTCGTGGCGATCCTCGACGCCGACAAGGAGGGGTTCCTCCGTTCGGAGCGGTCGCTTATCCAGACGAGCGGCCGGGCCGCCCGCAACGTCGCCGGAAGGGTCATCATGTACGCCGATCGCGTCACCCCGGCCATCCGGGCCTGCCTTGACGAAACCCGGCGCCGCCGTTCGCTCCAGGAGCGGTTCAATCGAAAGCATGGGATCACGCCGGCGACGATCCGCAAGTCGATCCACGACGTCCTGGGGTCCATCTACGAGGCGGACTACGTCACCGTGCCCACGGTGGCGGAAAAGAGAAAGGCCTACGGGACGGAGGAGGAGATCGCCGCCCTGATTCGCGACCTGACGGCGGCCATGAAGGCGTCCGCGGCGGAGCTCGCCTTCGAGAAGGCCGCCGCGCTCCGGGACGAGATCAGGGAGCTCAAGGGCCTGCTCGTGGAACTGGGGGGGAAGGCATGACGGCCGGCGCTGCTTCACCGGATGTTCTGAAGGCGAAGGTCGCCCTCGCGCCCCGGGCGCCGGGGGTCTACCTGATGAAGGACGGGGAGGGCAGGATCCTCTACGTCGGCAAGGCCGGGGACCTGAAGAGCCGCCTGAAGGCGTATGCCGGGGGGACGGACGGCCGCGCGATGATCCCCTTTCTCGTCTCCCGCGTCCGGGACGTGGAGCTCATCCTCACGGCGAGCGAGAAGGAGGCCCTGATCCTCGAGAACACCCTGATCAAGGCCCACCGCCCCCGCTACAACGTCGACCTGAGGGACGACAAGGCCTATGTCCACCTCCGGATCGATCCCGCGACGCCCTTCCCCCGTTTCCAGGTCGTGCGGCGGCCAAAAAAGGACGGCGCCCGTTATTTCGGTCCCTATCCCTCCGCGTCGGCGGCGCGCGAGACGCTGCGCTTCCTCCAGTCCGTCTTTCCACTCAGGACCTGCCGGGACGCGGAACTGAAATCCCGTCGCCGCCCCTGCCTGGAATTCGAGATCAGGCGCTGCCTCGCGCCGTGCGTCGGCCGGGTGGGGGCGGAGGACTACGCGCGCCTGGTCCGGGAGAGCTGCGCCTTCCTGGAAGGCGGGGGGCGGGACCTCACGGACGCGTTGAGACGGCGCATGCAGGCCGCCTCCAAGGCCCTGGACTTCGAGGAGGCGGCCGCTCTGCGGGACCGGATCGCCGCCATCGATGAGACGCTCGCCCGCCAGCGGATGGAGGCCGTGACGGAGGCGGATCAGGACCTCTTCGGTCTGCACCGGGAGGGGGATGCCCTCCAGGTCTGCCTGCTCACCGTCCGGCACGGCAAGCTCTCCGGCCAGCGGCTCTTCCCGCTGATCCGCCTCGCGGGGGAGACGGCGGAGCTCCTCTCCTCCCTCCTCAAACAGTTTTACGACGCCGGGGCCCATGTCCCCGGGGAGATCCTCCTGCCGCTCGATCTGGAGGACGCGGCGGCCGTCGCGGAGTGGCTGGCGGAGAAGAAGGGCCGGGCCGTCTCCCTGCGCATCCCGATGCGCGGCAAGGCGCGGGATCTGCTGGAGATGGCCCGCCACAACGCGGAGAACGCCCTCCGCACGAAGCGGCTGGCCGAGTTCGACCCCGCCGAGGCCTTGGAGATCCTGGCCCGGACCGCTGGCCTTGACCGCCCGCCGCGCCGAATCGAGGGGTTCGACATCTCCAACCTCGGCGGGCGCCACGCCGTCGGTTCGATGGTGGTCTTCGTCGACGGCCGGCCGGAGAAGGCCGATTACCGGCGTTTCCGGGTGCGGACCGTCCCGGGGGCCGACGATTATGCCATGATGTACGAGGTGCTGAAGCGCCGGTTTTCCCGGGCCCTTGCCGGGGCGCCGGGAGACGGCGCGCGCCCGTTTCCCCCCTTGCCCGATCTGCTGCTGGTGGACGGGGGGAAGGGGCAGCTCCAGGTCGCCGTCACCGTTCTAAAGGAGCTCGATCTGAAGACGGTGGACTGCCTTGCCCTGGCCAAGGAGCGGCAAGAGGCCGTCCGGATGCCGGGGACCGTGGACCGCGGGGAAGACCGGGTCTATCTGCCCCGCCGCCGCGAGCCCCTCTACCTTTCCCGTAGGCCGGCGGCCCTGTTTCTCCTCCAGCAGGTCCGGGACGAGGCCCACCGCTTCGCCGTCGCCTATCACCGGCGGCTGAAGACCCGGGACGATTTTCGCTCCGCGCTCGACGCCGTTGGCGGCATCGGGCCGAAACGCCGCCGGGATCTCCTCGCCTTCTTCGGCTCGGCCCGCCGGATCGCCGCCGCTTCCCTGGAGGACCTGCAAAAGGTGGCGGGGGTGGGCCGTCAGACCGCCCTCAGGCTTCGCCGCCACTTCAACCCGGAAGGGTGAACGGTCCCCACCCCCGCCCGATCGAAACGCTCACGGCAGTTTGCAGACGGGGCTGTCCCTCCCGAGGTAGACGACGAACCACATCCATGCGCGGCCGATCGGCCTCGACAGGCGCGTCGTTTGCGGCAGGCAGGTTCGCCTCTTGCCCGCGGATGGGTTCCGTGGGTCGGAAAACGGGAAATTGCGCGCATCCGCGCCGGAATATGTTTGTCTGCGGCGGAGGTTAACAGACGGGCGGATCATGACGGGGGGACGTTCTACTGCCAGCCGATGACCTCATAGCCCCGTTCCTGGAGGCACCGGTCCATGAAGCTTTTGAACAGGGGACTCGGTTCCGAGGCCCTGATGACGCCCCGCACCAGGGCGGCCGCCGCCCCGGTGGCGGCGCCGACGCCGACGCCCCGTCCGAGATGGCCCACGACGGCGCCCGCGGCGCCCCCGATGATGGCGCCCCCTCCGGCCGAGATGGCCATGTCCTTGGCCGCCTGGATCCCGGCGTCGGATTGGACGTACTGATCGGCCAGCGTCTCGCATTCGGCGATATCCTCATGGGCCTTCGCCTCGCCGACCTCCCGCAGGTATGAATTGGGGTACAGAACGGGGCCCGTGGCACAGCCCGCCAGGGAGAGAATCGAGATCATCAGAAGGATCTTCTTCATGTCGTTGCCTCCTTTGCCGGCACGCTCCCTGTTTTTATCATAACGGAAGGAAAAAACACAGACGTATCCGCATCGACGGGCGGGTCGATCCCGGAATGCCCGAACGTCCGGTCTGCCTCTGCCGGCTTGCAAAATCGGGCGGGGATTGTTAAGGAGTTCGCCGGACGAACCCGCCGCCGTTCCAATCCCGAAGATGGGAGCGGAGCGGGCGACCGGTTCCGCCGGGCAAGGATAGAGGAGAGAGGACATGGGGTTCGGCGCCATTCTGATCATCGCCGTCGGCCTGGGCATGGACGCCCTGTCCGTGGCCGTGGGCATCGGGGGCGCCCGCCGGGAGCGAACCTGGGGACCGACCCTGCGACTCGCTTTGAGCTTCGGCCTCTTCCAGTTCTTCATGCCCGTCGCCGGGTGGCTCGCGGGCCGGACGGTGGCCGACATCATCGCCGCGTACGACCACTGGATCGCCTTTGGCCTGCTGGCCTACGTGGGGGGGCGGATGATCCGGGAGTCCTTCCGGGGCGGGGAAGCCTCGCCGCCCGCGGACTCCACGCGGGGCTGGACGCTGTTGATGCTGTCGGTCGCGACGTCGATCGACGCCCTGGCCGTGGGCCTGAGTCTCGCCTTTCTCAAGACGCCGATCCTTTTCCCCAGCGCGGTGATCGGCGCGGTCTGCTTTTTGATGACGGTGGCGGGCATGCGCTTTGGCGAACGCCTGGGCCGGCTCGTGGGACGGCGGATGGAGGCGGTCGGGGGCCTCGTCCTCATCGGGATCGGCCTCAAGATCCTGATCGAACACCTGGCCGGATGACGCGCGTCGACGGGAAGGCCGGCCCCACCCTTTGGAAACAGATCTCTGAAGAACGCCTTCGGTGGTCCGTCTCACCCTTTCCCGGGAGCGATGCCGGTTTATTTCCGGATGGCCAGGTTGTCCCGGTGGATGATCTCGTCGTAGTCCTTGTGGCCCAGCACCTGCGCGATCCGGGCCGTCTTGAGCCCCATGATCTTCCGGATCTCGTCCGCGGCGTAGTTCACGAGTCCCTTGGCGACCGGCGCCCCGCACGCATCCACGCAGACCACCGGGTCGCCGATCCCGAAATCCCCCTCCACGTCCACGACCCCGGACGGCAGGAGGCTTTTCCCCTGCTCCAGCAGGGCCCACTTCGCCCCGTCGTCGATGACGAGCTTCCCCTTGCCCCTCAGGGTGAAGGCGATCCAGTGCTTGCGGCTGGTCAGGTGCTTTTGCATGGGCAGGAAGAGCGTTCCCACCGCCTCGGCGGCGAAGAGGGCGCCGAGGACGCCGGGGCGCTTGCCCGGGGCGATGATGTAGGGGATCCCGAAGGCCGTGACCTTCTGGGCGGCCAGGATCTTGCTGCGCATCCCTCCCGTGCCGACGTCGGAGGTCTCCGCCGTGGCGGCCTCCAGGATGTCCTCCGTGAACTCCCGGACCAGGGGGATCAGCCTGGCCTCGCGCGAGGCCCCGGGGTTGCGGTCGTAGAGCCCCTCCGTGCTGGTCAGGTTGACGAGCAGGTGGGCCTCGATGATGTTGGCGATCATGGCGGCCAGGTGGTCGTTGTCGCCGAACTTGATCTCGTCCACCGCGACCGAGTCGTTCTCGTTGATGACGGCGATGACGCCCCACTCCATCAGCGTGGAGAGGGTGTTGCGGATGTTGAGGAAGCGCTTGCGGTCCGTCAGGTCGCTCAGGGTGAGCAGGAGCTGGGCCACGTAGAGCCCGTGGCGCCCGAAGGCGTTGGAGTAGACCCGCATGAGCCGCCCCTGGCCGATGGCCGCGGCGGCCTGTTTCTGGGGCATGCTCTTGAGCTCGCCCGTGATGCCCATCCGGTGCTTGCCGGAGGCGATGGCCCCGGAGGTGACGAGAACGACCTGGCGGCCGGACTTCGTCAGGAGGGCGATGTCGTCGACGAGTTGCTGGACGATGGTCAGGTCGAGGCCGTCCGCCCCCGTCAGGACGGCGCTGCCGACCTTGATGAGGACCCTGCGGACCGGCGCCAGGACGGTTTGGCGAATGGGATTCATGGGGTTACCTCCTCGGTGTTCTTTTCGCGCGCGGCATCGAGGGCGTCGGCCAAGGCGTGGAGCAGCGCGGGAAGCCCCTCGCCGGTGACCGCGGAGAAGGGGAAGGCCCGGATGCGCTGCCGCAGGAGGGCAGTCGTCTCCGCTTCCAGGCGCTCCCGGGTGTCGGTCAGGTCGATCTTGCTGATGGCCACCACCTGGGGCCTGGCCCCGAGGCCCGGGCTGAAGTGCCGGAGCTCCGCGTTGATCGTCGCCATCGTCTCTCCGGCCGGGGCCGCATCTCCGGAGAGGTCGATCAAGTGGAGCAGGACGGAGGTCCGCTCCACGTGGCGGAGAAACTTGATGCCCATCCCGAGCCCCCGGTGCGCCCCGGGGATCAGGCCGGGGATGTCGGCCACGACGAAGGGGGCGCGGTCGCCGACCTTGACGACGCCGAGATTGGGCGTCAGGGTGGTGAAGGGGTAGTCGGCGATCTTGGGCCGGGCGGCCGAGACACGGGAGATGAAGGTCGATTTCCCCGCATTGGGGAGGCCGATGATTCCGATATCCGCCAGGAGCTTCAGCTCCAGGAGGATCCACCGCTCCTCCCCCGGCATTCCCGGCTGCGCGTAGCGGGGCGCCTGGTTCGTCGGAGTGGCGAAGCGGGCGTTTCCCCGGCCGCCGATGCCGCCCCGGGCGACGATGAACGTCTCGCCGGCGCGGACCAGATCGGCCAGGACTTCCCCGCTCTCAGCGTCCTTCACGACGGTGCCGGCGGGAACGGGGATGCGGATGTCCTCGGAGTTCCGCCCCGTCCGGTCGCTCCCCTCGCCGTGGCCGCCGTGCTTCGCGATGTGGTGCTGCCGGTACTTCAGGTCGAGGAGGGTCTGGTGGCTCCCGGAGGCGACGAGGATAATGTCTCCGCCCTTGCCGCCGTCGCCCCCGTTGGGTCCGCCCCGGGGGACGTATTTTTCCCGCCGGAAGCTGACGCAACCGCGTCCCCCGTCCCCCCCCTTGACATAGATCTTGGCTTCGTCGATGAATTTCATGGGCTACTTTCTGATGCCCAGCAGGCGGTAGATTTTCTGCGCCGCGACGGTCGGTTCGATCTCGAAGACGCCGATTTCCTCGGCGTTCAGGGAAGACTGCGCGGATGAGCAGGCCTTCTCGCTGATGAGGATGTTGTCCGGCCAGGACTTGCAGAGGGATTGCAGTTTGAAGACAAAATTCACGGCGTCGCCGATGACCGTGTAGTCCATCTTCTTCTCGAAGCCGATGTTCCCGACGACCACCTCGCCCGTGTGGATGCTGATCCCCATGGTCAGGGTCGTCCCGAACTGCTCCTTGAAATACGCGTTCAAGAGCGGCAGGGTCTCCTGCATCTCCAGGGCCGCGGCGACGGCGTTGTCCGCGTCCCTGGCGCTCGAAACGGGGGCGCCGAACAGGGCGAGGAAGCCGTCCCCGAGGTACTTGTCCACGATGCCGTGGTTCCTGAAGACGATCTCCCCCATCTGGGCGAAGAAGTGGTTCAGCATGGCCACCGTTTTCTGGGGGCCGAGCTTCTTGGCCAGGGGGGAGAAGGAGCGGATATCGATGTTCAGGAGCGTCAGGCTCCGGAACTCCTCGACCAGCGGCTGCTCCGCGTCGCTGCGCAGGAGGATCTTGTCCACCACCTCCCGGGGGACGAACTTCTGGAACAGGCTGCGGATGCCGCGCTCCGCCTCGGCCATGCTCAGGGTCTCCCGGTACAGGCGCGCGTTCTCCATGGCGATGCTGACGGAGGTGGCGATCGATTGCAGGAGGTGGATGTCGCTGTTGTCGAAGACCCCGCCGATCTTGTTCAGGACCTCGATGACGCCGATCACCTGCCCCTGGGAAATCATGGGGACGCACAGGACGGAGCGGGTCCGGAAGCCGGTCCGGGCGTCCATCTCCGGGGAGAAGTGGGGAGAGTTGCGGATGTCCGGCGCCGTGATCGTCTCCCCCCGGGCGGCGACGTAGCCGGCGATGCCCTGCCCGAGCTTGATGCGGAAATGCTTCAGGGGCGCCTCGTCGAGATTGAACGCCACCTTGAACTTCAGTTCATTGCCGTCGAGCAGGAGCAGGGAGCCCGCCTCGACGTTCATGGTGACGCGGATCATGTCCATCGTGTAGTTGAGAACCTTGTCCATCTCGAAGGTCGAAGAGGACAGGGCGCTGCCGATCTGCCGGAGGGTGGCGAGTTCCTGGTTGCGCCGCATGATGGAGGCGAGCACGTTTTCCTTTTCGACGGCGAGCGAGAGCCCCTCCGTCATCATCGACAGGAGGCGCCCGCGCTTGTCGACCGCGTCGCGCGTCACGTTGTACAGCAAAAGAACACCCGTGATCCGGCCCTCCACCTTCAGGGGGGCCAGCAGACACGTCCCGTTTGTCCCCTGGGGGCACAGCGCCTTCTCCAGGGGAGGGGCCAGGGCGCTCAGGTCGTCCAGGAAGAGGGCGCTCTGCTGCCGGATGACGCGGTCGAGCATCGACCCCTCGCCGTCAAAGGCCGCCCCCCGGGTCAGGGCGGTCGGGACGAAGGCGAGGACATCCAGGACGGAGACCTTCCCCGGCGCGCTTCGGTCCCAGTCCAGGAGGACGGCGATGTCGTAGGGGATGTGCCGGCGGAGCTCCTGGAGGAGGGTGTGAAACAGCTCCGTGCCCCGGAGGGTCGAGTTGACGGTCCGGGCGAAGAGTTCCGTGGATTCCATGGCCCGGTCCCGTTCCCGGCCGGCCGCGAGCAGGCGGAGGTTGTCGAACGTAAAGGAGGCGCTGCTGACGAGCGGGGTGAGGATGTCGACGTCGGCCTGCGTGAAGGGGATGTCCTCCCGCTTGCGCGAGAGGCTCAGGACGCCGATGACCTCCTGGAGGCTCTTGAGCGGCATGCAGATGAAGGACCGGGTGGCGTACTGGGAGCGCGAGGAGCGGCCGAAGCGGGTGTCCGTTTCGATATTCTCGACCAGAAGCGGCGATTTGTTGATGACGGCGTACTTGGCGATGCTCGTTTCGAAGGGAATCCGGTCGTCCATGTTGACATGCTCCCCCAGGCCGATGGAGGCCTGGATGTGGAAGGCGTCCCTCTGGGGCGACAGGATCAGGACCGAACCGATATCCGCCCGCGCCAGCTTCAGGGCCCGCTCGAGGGTGATGTACAGGAGGTCGTCGGGATTGAAGGTGATGTAGCACAGCTCCGAGAGCTCCTTGAGGGTGGAGATTTCCGCCGCCTTCTTTTCGAGATGGCCCAGGTTCTTGCGCAGCTCCCCCTCCAGCGTCCGGAAGCTGTGGAAGATGCCGTTCAACTCGTCGGTCGTCGTTGCCCGGTTGCCGGCCAGCTCGGGGGCGAGGGACTGGGAAATGTCCCGGGAGAGGTTCAGGATCTGGTCGAAAACCCGGCGCAGGATCACAAAGCCGAGGAAAAAGGCGATGAGCAGGACAATGAAGAACAGGGGGAGATAGCGGTCGCCGAGGATGTCGTATTTGACGGCGAAGTAGAGGAAACCCAGGACCGGCGCCACGAAAAAAAGAGCGAAAATCAGGGAGAGTTTATAATAGAGGCCCTTGTTTTTGGTGAAGAAGCGGTCCAGCCGGATCCTGAATCCCATGAAACGATTTTCCTCCCGTCGGGGGTGCGCAACGGGACGCATTGTAATGACCGGCGCCGGGGATTGCAACCCTTATTCTTTCAGGCCTGCTTTCGTGCGTGCAAAAAAAAGGCACTGAAGACAGTGCCTTGGAATCTTTGGGATGCGGGATGGACCGCGTCATGCCGTGGCGGCGTACACGCTGACCTTCTTGCGCCGCTTGTCCAGGCGCTCGAACTTTACGACGCCGTCGATCTTGGCGAAGATCGTGTAGTCCTTGCCCAAGCCCACGTTGACGCCCGGGTGGATCCGCGTGCCCAACTGGCGGATGATGATTCCGCCCGCCCGGATGGACTGTCCCCCGAACACCTTCACGCCGCGCCGCTGGGCGTTGCTGTCCCGGCCGTTGCGGGAGCTGCCCTGTCCTTTCTTGTGTGCCATGACGACCTCCGCTTAGAACGAGATTTCCTTGATCCGCATTTCGGTGAGCTGCTGGCGGTGCCCCGTCTTCTTGTGGTATCCCTTGCGGCGTTTCTTCTTGAAGACGGCGATCTTGGGGCCTTTCATCTGCGACACGATCTCCCCGGTTACCCGGGCGCCGGCCACGCGTGGGGCGCCCACGCGGATGTCCTCGTCTCGGGCGACCAGGAGGACGTCCTCAAAGACGACCGTATCGCCCTGGCTCCCCTCGAGCTTCTCAACCCTCAGCACCTCACCCTCGACGACCCGGTGCTGCTTTCCGCCTGTCTTGATCACCGCATACATGATTGTCATCCTTGCCGAAAATTTAGAACGGCATCCTTACAAAAAAACGGGGCCGTTTGTCAACATAAATCTTGAGCCGGGCGCGCCGATTCCCTTCCCCCTTCTTTTCCGAGGACGGCGGTCTTGACGATGCGCGCCTCCCGGGCGGTTGCCTCCGGCAGTTTGAGGACGTGGATGAGGAGTTCGGACGGCCGGACGGCGCCCCGCGCGTCGAACCGGACCGAGGCCGTCAGCCGCCGCGCCTCCGGCGCCCACTTCAGGTCGGCGACGTAGGGGCGGATATCCCGGGTCTGCGTTTTTCCCTTGCCCTCGCGGACGAAGGGGCAGGTGTCCGCCGCGAGAAAGGCGGAGACGCGCTCCGGGATCGCGCGTCCGTCCGTTTCGTCCAGGTCGTCGGGCAGGGTGATCTCGTAGCGGAAGCCGCCGATCGCGTCGGCCAGCGACGGGGTGGCGGGGTCGATCGGCGCCGCGTCCGTCACGGCGATGCCCGCCGGCAGGCGTCGGTTGATGGCGTCGCGCAGGCGCTCCGGGTCGAGCCCCGGATCGATCAGCTCGATGTCGGCGTATTCCTCGCGGCTCTCCATTCCCACCGACGTGGCCACGGCGAAGGACAGGCGCGGGTGGGGGTGGAAGCCCTCGCTGTAGCGGAAGTCGAGCCCCGCTAGGCGGATGGCCCGGATCAGGATGGCGGCCAGCTCCAGGTGGGACAGGAAGCGCGCCCGGCCCTCCTTGACGAACCGGAGGCGGTAGCGGCGATAGACGGGCGGACGGCTTGGCGCCGGCGTTCCGGGTTGGGACGGGGCGGCGGTCTCGGGCGGCGGCCCCGCGGGGACGATCCGGATCGTTTCGTGGTCGCAGACGCCGCATCGATGGCAGGGGCCCGTCCGGCAGTCCTCGGTAAGTCGTCCGTCGAGCGCCCGCGCCGCCTCTTCTCGCAGGAAATCGGCGCTGACGCCGGTTGCGATGCGGTCCCAGGGCAACGCGGCCGCGGGGGGGCGCGCCGCCAGGGCGGCCTCCCGGTCGACGCCGAGGCCGTCGAGCGCCGCCTCCCAGAGGTCGAACCGGAAGCGGTCGCCCCAGCCGTCGAAGCGGCAGCCCAGCGCGTAGGCCCGCTCTAAGAGATCTCCCATACGCTCGTCCCCCCGGGAGAGCAGCCCCTCGAGGAGGCTCATCCGTCCGTCGTGCCAGCGGACGGTCAGGCGGGGATGGCGGAGGCGCCTGCGGAAATACGCCTGACGCGCCTCCGTTTCCGCGAGGTCGATCTGGCGCTCCCACTGGAAGGGCGTGTGGGGCTTGGGGACGAAGGTCGAGAGGCTGACGGCGACCTGTCCGGGCGACTTTCCGCGCGGCAGGGTCTTGTGGGCGAGGTCGACGATGCCGTCGAGGTCCGTCTCGCCCTCGCCGGGCAGGCCGATCATGAAGTAGAGCTTGAGCGAGCGCCAGCCCGCGTCGAAGACGTTGCCGGCGGTCGCCATCAGGTCGGCCTCCGTGTTCCCCTTGTTGATCCGGTCCCGCAGGCGCTGGGTTCCCGCCTCCGGGGCGAGGGTGAAGCTTGTCTTCCGGACGCGGCGGATGACCTCCATGAGCCGCGGCGTCAGGGTCTCCACGCGCAGGGAGGGGAGCGCCAGGGCGACGCGGCGGGCGTAGTGCCGGTCCATGAGCAGGCCGAGGAGGGCCTCGATGTGGGGGTAGTCGCCGGCGCTCAGGGACAGGAGCGAGAGCTCCTCGTGCCCCGTGGCGGCGAGCATCCGGTCCGACATCTGCAGGAGAATGTCCGGATCGCGCTCCCGGACGGGCCGCCAGAGCATGCCGGCCTGGCAGAAGCGGCATCCCCGGGTGCAGCCCCGGGCGATTTCCAGGACCAGACGGTCGTGGATGGTCTTCACCAACGGGACGACGGGGCAGACGGGTCCGTGCCAGGCGTTCAGGTCCGGGACGGTCCGCTTGCGGATGATCTCCCCGTGCGTGTGGAGAGCGGGGCAGTAGACCCCCTCGATCTCCGCCAGGCGCGCGAGCCGCGAGGCCCGGCGCTCGCCCCGCGACTTCGCGGCCATCAGGGCCCGGGCGATTTCGCCGATCACGGCCTCCCCCTCGCCGATCACGAAGGCGTCGATGAAGGGCGACATGGGCAGGGGGTTGAAGGCGCAGGGGCCGCCGGCGATGACGAGGGGGTGGTCCTCCCCGCGCGCCGCCGCGCGGAGGGGGATGCCGCCCAGGTCCAGCATGGCGAGGACGTTCGTGTAGGACAGCTCGTACTGGAGGGAGAAGCCGACGAGGTCGAAGGCGTGAAGCGGCGTGCGCGACTCCAGCGTGACAAGCGGCAGGGCGCGGCGGACGAGCTCGCCCTCCAGGTCCGGCCAGGGGGCGTAGCACCGCTCCGCCACGACGCCGGGCTCCGCGTTGAGGATGCCGTAGAGGATCTGGAGGCCGAGATGGGACATGCCGACCTCGTAGACGTCAGGAAAGGCCAGCGCGATGCTCAGGCGGCAGGCCGCATGGTCCTTGACGACGGCGTTGACTTCGCCGCCCAGGTAGCGGCCGGGCTTTTCGACCCGGGTGAGGAAGGCCTCTTCTCTCATTGGAGCCGGTTCCGGAACGTGTGGGGGTTGTTCAGGTATTCCCGGTAGCGGGCCAGGGCGAGGCCGCGGGCGAAGTCCGGACGGCCGAGGTAGGGCAGGGTGTGGGCCCGGAAGGCCGCGAGCAGTTCGGCGAAAACCGCCTCCCGCGCGTCGTTGCCGACGAAGGTGCGCTCGCGGACGTACTCGTAGACGATCGGATCGTCCCAGATCCGCCGGACGACGTCGAAGGCCTCGTCGCCCGGGAAGAAATCCCGTTCGAGGCGGACCGGGACGCGCACGTACAGCTCGACCTTCGTCGTGTCCGCGGCGATCGGCCGCGACCGGTCCCAGACCTCCATCGTCAGGCCATTGTCCAGAACGGTGGTTTCCACCAGCGTCTTCATGATGCCCCCATCGGGAACGGCGACCCCTCCGCCGGCGGTTTTCCCGCCCCGGCGTTCCCATTCCCCGTCGCGTGGCGTTGTCTTTACCATCTTTGTCCTTGACCTGCAACGGGAGACATTTTATAGGCGGTGGGAAAAAATAGGGACAGCGCCCTATAAATAGGGACAGCGCCCTATTTTCCAACAGGAGACAATTTATAGGCACTCCCGGCGAGAGAGATCCTTTGAAAATAGGGACAGCGCCCTATTTTCCGAGGGCCGGCGCCTGTGAGGGTGGATCCGTTGAATACGGGAGCAAGCGATTTCATCCATCTGTGCCAGCCGGACGGCGGCAAGTCCTGCGGGGCGTGCTGCGGCCTGTACAACTACGCCGACAGCTCCCGCGCGTCGCTCACGGCGCGCCTGGCCCGGCGGACCGCCCGCTATCACGCCACCGTGCGGCGGCCCGAGGATCTCGCCGCCTTCGCGGCGTGGGTGCGGGAAACGGAGGACATGACGAAGCGCTACGAGGTGATCCACTGCTGCGAATACCTGGGGTTCCTCGACGACGACCGGCGCCGTGTCGGCTGCCTCCTCCACCCCCTGCAGAACGCGGGGGAGGATCGGCGGGACGTGTCCTTCTACGGCCGGGAGCTCTGCGACGGCCACTTCTGCCCGAGTTATCATTTTCTCAGCCGCCCGGAGAAGCTCGCCCTGCTCTACGCGCTAGACGACTGGTACCTCTACGGCCTGTGCCTGACGGACATCGATCTCGTCAAGGAGTGGTTCCGCTTCGTGAGCGACGCCGTCTTCGAGACGCCCGACCCGGAGCGGTTCCGGAGCGGCCCCTTCCGGGACATCGCCCGCGCTTATTTTGCATTCAAGCTCGACTGGCCCTTCCGGGACGACGCGGTGAACCGCCTGGGCAAGTACTACTTCGACGGCTCCCAGTACATGATCCGCCACATCGACTACGATGCCCTGGGGATGCCGCGCTCCCGTTTCGACAAGATCTTCTTGAGCCTCACCTCGACCTTCCGGGACGCGGGGGAGGTCCGCCGGGCGGAGACCCTGATCCAGGACACGATCGACGCCTTCGTCCGGGTCTACGCCAGGGCCTGAATTTCCTTCGGGTCTGCGCGGGGCTTGAATTTACTTGACTTGGGAACCGTGCTTCAGTACGGTACGCCTATTCCAACCGGATGATATTAGAGAAGAGACCCTTGCATCCTGTCATTTCGAGGAGCGCAAGCGACGAGAAATCTTTATGATGACCGTTTCTGAAAGATTTCTCCCAGCATCCTGTCATTTCGAGGAGCACGAGCGACGAGAAATCTTTATGAGGGCGGTTTCTAAAAGATTTCTCCCTTCGGTCGAAATGACAAAGGGACGGTCCAAGTGAAAAGAACGAAGTTCGAAATGACATAAGGTTGCGGTGGCGTGGAGGCGGCGGGCCGACGGACCGCGTACCGGTTGCCGCATGAAACGGAGTAGAGAAATGCGGCGCTACGGGAACACCGGGCTGACGGATCGCCTGCAGGTTATCGAATGGAACGGCATAGAGCGATGACGGAGTTTACGCGCCAGGAAATTCTTTTCACGAGGGAGCAGATCGGCCGCCGCGTCGCCGAGCTGGCGGAGCGCATTTCCGCCGACTACGCCGGGCGCGAGCTGATCGTGATCGGTGTCCTGAAGGGCGCCTTCATTTTCATGGCCGACCTGGTCCGGGCGCTCTCCATCCCCTGCCGCGTGGATTTCGCCCGCCTGGCGAGCTACGGCGCGGGCGCGGCGAGCAGCGGCAAGGTCGTGATGACGAAGGACATCGAGACCTCGATCCGGGACCGCGACATCCTGATTGTCGAGGACATCGTCGACACGGGGCTGACGCTCGCCTTCCTGGTCGACTGGTTCCGCGAACGCAACCCCGCCTCGCTCAAGGTCTGCGCCTTCATCGACAAGCGCCGCCGCCGCCGGGTCCCCTTCGAGGCCGACTACGTGGGCTTCACGATCGATGACGGGTTTGTCGTGGGTTACGGCCTTGACTTCGACGAAAAGGCCCGGTTCCTACCGGACGTCCACATCATCGAGACGGGCGAAGGGTAGCGGGCGACAGGCATCAAGAGCGAACCCCATCGGGAACGAGGGGAAGAGGGAGGTTCCGATGATCATTCAGTGTCAGCGCTGCCTGACGAAGTTCCGGTTCGACGACGCCCTGATGGCGGGCGAGGGCGTCTGGGTCCGCTGCAGCCGCTGCCGGCAGGTCTTCTTCGAGGAGAATCCGGCCTCAGCCGGAACCGCCGGGACGGAGCCGCCGCGCTTCTATCCCCCGGAACCGGAGCCGCCTCGCTTCTATCCCCCGGAGACGGAGGCGCCTCCGGCCGATGCGGATGTCTCGAGGACGGTCTTCATCCGGGTTGAGCCGTCGCCGCGTGCGGCGGAGCCCGATCTGTCGGAGACGGTGCTGATCCGGCCGGAGGCGTCGGGATTCCCACGGGACGGCGGGGCGGAGGACACGGATATCGGCATCGACGTCCGCCCGGACGGGCTCGTCCCGATCGATGCGGAGAACGGGCCGCCAATCGAAAAGGACATCGACGCCCCGCGTGCGTCCGCGCCGGACTATGGGGAGGCCCCGGACGAGCCGGACACGGCCGAAACGGACGGGGAATTCGCCCCGGTGGCGCCCCCGCGCCGGAAGAGGCGGGGCTGGCTCTGGGCGCTCGTCCTCATCCTGATCCTGGCCCTCGGCGCGGGCGCCTTCTACTGGTTCTACCCGGAGATGGGCCGGCAGGCGCGTGACGCGGCCCTCAAGGCCTTGCGACCGGTGACCGGCCTCCTCCCAGGCGCGGCGAAGAAGGACCAGAGCATCGATCTGAATGCATTGGCGATCCAGGACGTCCGGCAGCGCATCGTCAACAACTGGCTGGTCGGGGACATCCGGATCGTGGAGGGAAGCGTCGTCAACCGAGCGCCGCATGCCGCGACTGAGATCCGGGTGCGGGCCCGTCACTACGACGCGGCCGGCGCGGTCCTGGCCGAGCAGACCGCCTTCTGCGGGAACTTCCTGACGGAGGAGGAACTGGGGACCCTGCCGGAGGCCGAGATCCAGCTGGAACTGGCCCATCCCCGGGGGAGCGACGTGTCCAACGAGAAGATCGAGCCGGGGGCCCAGATCCCCTTCATGGTCGTTTTTGTCCGCCCGCCGGCCGGGATCGCCCGGACCACCGTCGCCGTCGCCGGGGCGGACCGGCTTCTGCCGTGAAGTCAAAAAAAAAGGCGGCGGCCTCCCGGCCGCCGCCCTTCCGGTTCAATAATCCCGCCTGCTATTTCCCCGCGTCGTAGAGCTTGATGACCGTATCCGTGATGTCCACGGACTCGTCCACGGCCACGAGCATGGAGCGCTCGAAGATCAGGGTGTAGTTTTCTTTCTTGGCATGGGCGCCGACCAGCTTCATGACCTCGCCCACGATCTTCTGGGTCATCTCCCGGTCCTTGCGCTTGAGTTCCTCCTCCATGTCCCCGCCGGTGAGCTTAAACTCCCGGATCTCCTTGGCGAGCTTGTCGGCCTTCTGACGCCGCGCCTCGGCGGACATCTTGGCGCCGGCTTTTTTGAGTTCCTCCTCCATGGCGCGGATTTCCTTCTCCTGGGCCGCCAGGGTCGAGCGCTTGGCGTCGAGGTCCTTCCGGAAGGCGGCGATGGCGGCCTTCGCGGTTTTCGACTCGCGCATGACCTTCTGCATGTCGAAGACGCCGATCTTGATGTCGCCCCTGGCCTTCGGCGGCGCGGCCAGGGCCGGCGCGGCCATAACCAGCGCGATGAGCATCGATGTCAGGATAACCAGCCCTTTCTTCATTCTCTTTAACCTCCCGATCCGAAGTGATGAATCCAAGCGGGCCCCGTGCCCGTTGACTGCTCCATGACCTGTTCAGGGCGCCGAGGCGCCGTCCCGGGACGCATTTTTCTTAGCCCGTCTCCCTCTGGGTGTCAAGGGGATTGAGGCAGGATCGCGACGCACTCATAAAGGCCCCGGCCAGCGGGCGGCGCACTCCCGCTTCCTGTCCCTTCCGAGAAAACAAGCGGGCGCAGGGTGAATGCCTGCGCCCGCGGCTTGACACCGGGGGAGGTATCACCCCGGTGTTTGGTCAAAGGTTTATTCCCCGGGAGGCGGGGGGGTTACGATTCCGGCCGCCGTGCCCATAAACGTTCCCAAGTCAGTATTGATCGCGCCTGCGGCCCCGCCCTGGAAGCCGACTGGATTGGAGGCCGTGTAGCCACTGGCCCCAGTCAGCGAATTCGTCGGCACATTGCCGTTTGTAACCGTGGCGCCCCAGGTCGGTTGCGGCGCCCCCGCATTCCAGTTCTGCATATTGAACTGGGCTTCGATGCTGTTCGTGGCTACGGTCCCCGGCTGGTAACCCGTCAGGCCGAATGTGGCACTTGACGGATTGCCCGTAAAGGCCCCGCTGACGTTCCCCGACGCCCAGACCTGTGGTTTTGCGCCCGTCGACGGGGCGAAGAAGGTGGCGTTGCTGATGCCGTAGTACTGGCCGGGGCCGATATTTTTCGCCATATCGATTGTCGCCCCTGCCTCATCGGACCAGGTGCCGCGGAGGTCGGTCGACCCGACCTGGAAGGAGGGGATATTCGTCGCCTTGTAGAAGGCGGCCCGCTGTTCATCCGTGGTCAATAAGCCCAGCGTGTTCAGGAGTCCGCTCGTCTCCATGCCGAGCTCCGAGATCACCGCCTGCCAGGTGGCCTTGGCCGGGTCGAAGATCCCCTTGATCTGCCCGCCGCTGATAGACGTTTGGGCGTTTGCCCAGTTGATGTCCGCGCTGACCAGCGTGCTCTTGAAGGTGTTGTTGCCGGTGCCCTCCGCGTCGTTCACGCCGATAAGGGTCACGCCGTCCATCGGCGAGCCGAGGGCCCAGGTCCAACTTACCGGCGGGACAACGGGTTCGTCGTCGTACGTAAAACCCCCGCCGACGACGCTGGAATTGAGGGTCAGGTAGGAAGGATTTCCACCGACCAGGACGGGGAGGCCGATACCGGAACCCGCGTTGGCGCCGATATCGATTCCCGTTACCGTTGTTTCCGTGGCGTTCTCAAGGTTCTGCGCATCCACGGGCTCGAAGCTCATCCGGTCCTCCCACTGCCCCAGGTTAGCGGCGAAGTTTATCGGGAAAATGCCGGGGTTTTTGGGTGAAACGGCATTGAGTGCGTAGGTGTAGACATCACCCTCGGCCTTCCACATGCCGACGTGTGGGTCGTAGGACCCGGACAAGTCGGCGCCGGTGAAGAGGATGCCAAGCTGCCCGTCCTCGTCCAGGTACAGGCCGCGGAAGAAAGCAGACAGGTTATTGGTTACGCCGTCCGCTATGCCGCCGAGGAAGCCGTAGTAGGCCCCGCCGATGGGCGTTTGAGAGCCACCTGTAACAGAAGGGACGTCATAGAACGGGTTGAGATCGTACATCGGGTTGAAGCTCACGACCTCTCCGCTGAAGAGGCTCAACGGATTGCCGTCGAACGTGTCGACATCCCCCATCAGGTACACCTGTGTGGGTGCGGACGTATAGGGATTCGCTATGGTCGGCGTCACGATGCCCGCATTGTCCCAGAGGTTTTCCACTCCCGCGAAAATACCGTTGAAGTCGGAGTCCCAGAAGGTCAATTGGGGCATCGGCCCGTCAACGATGTCGCCTCCAGTGGGTACAACCGGATAGACGCCCAGAGCCGTCAGATCATCCGGTGAGTCGTATGTTTCGGTCTTGAAGGTGTAGGTATAGGTGTCGTCGGGGGTATCCCAGATTGTGTCGGCACCCGGACCCTGTGTGCGCACCCAGACCTCTTTGCGGCCCATTTCGGCGCCCGGAGGCCCCTCGATGCCCATGCGGGTAATCGTTTCCGTACGAGTGGTCGGGTTGTAATAACTGCTGTCGCCGTGGCCCTCCGAAGGGGTGTACCAGTAATTGTAGACGTTGCCGTTGGCATAGGCGACCGAACCTTGGGTTTCTTCGACCAGTTTGTAGCTTCTTCCCCAGATCTCGCTGCTGAAGAGGACGTCCTGGGTCTTGTTGTAGCTGCCCGCGGCCGTGGCCTGCCAGGAGGTTCCGGAAGCGTCGTAGGTGCCCAAGAGCGATCCCTCCAGGGTGCCGACCTTCATGTGGGTGACAAAGGCGCTGTCGGTGAAGAAGCCACTGCCGCCCAAGGTGCCGGTCATTTTCCCGCCTGTCCACGTACCGGAGCCGAGATTGGCGTACCAATAGCCCCAATCGCCGTAGGGACCGTAGCCGGCAGGATATTTCCCGAACACGCCCGAACCGAAGAGCGTGGCCGACCAATCGGTGGCCGTCGGATTCGCATACGTGTTGTCCATGCCGATCTGCAGGGTGAAGATGCCCCAGCACGGCTGGGCGGAAAGCGAGAGCGTTTGCCCCATGATGCCCATGGGCGAAGCGATCGAGCCGCTGCCGCCGAAGGTGCCGTGGATGGCCGAATCGATACCGGCGCCGATGACGCCCTGGAAGAGATTAGACGGGTCCAGAAGCTCGGAAGGCGTATCGAAATAGCTCAGTTTTCCGAGAGCGACGAAGGCGGCGTCGCGGTAAAGCGTCGCCGCACCCGCGGTGTCGGCCGTCTCCCACATGTTGATGCCCGTGTAGGAGGTGCCGGTGAAGTTACCCTTCAGAACCCCCGCTTTCCCGTCGGGAGCGGCATACAACCCAATGATGAGGCCGTCGAGGGGGTTCTCGCTGGCGGCTTCCGTCGCATCGGTGTCCCGGATGATCCCGGTCAGGGCGCCGACGAAGGCGCCGCCGGTCCCGCCGTCGTAAGCCATCTTGGCGCCGAAGATCTGTGAGCCGTTGTACGCCTCATGGCCGCCCATGAGGACGAGATCCGTCTTGGCAGTTGAAGTCGAAGCCCACAGGGACACGTTGTTCAGGCCGCCCAGGATGCCGGTGAAGGCCCCGTCCCGGACGAGCGCGTTGGTTGACCATTCCCAGGTGAAGGCCTTCACATAATATTCGGGACCGAAGGTCGAAACGCCCGGATCTAGGTTTTCAAAGTACGTCATAACGAATTTGTCTGTCGTGGGCGGCGTCTTTGTGAAATCCAAGGTATCGAGCGTTTCCCCGAAACCCGCCACGTGGGTGACGCCCTCCCATTGGATGTTGACCCATTGGCCGCTCGGGAAGTAGTTGTACTCGCTTTCGGTCTCGTCTACGTCCTCGAAGGCGAGCATGCGGGTGGGGGCGTAAGGTGATGCGAGACCGGGCGCGACAAAATGGTCGGTTTCGTACCAGAAGGGATCGAACCAGGAGTTGCCTTCGCCATGGGACTCGAAGTTGGGCCGCAGGTACGCGTTGTTGACGACTGTTCCGGGGACGACCTGGTAGAGGTTTCCGCCCAGCACGCTGCTGAAGGCCAGCGGCGTTCCCTGGTACGTCCCGATGCTCTGGCCGATCCAGGGTCCCAAGGACACGTTTATGCCGTAGAAAGGCCCTTGCAGGGAGCCCAGATGGGTCGGGGTGAGGTAGTCGCCGTGAACCGTTCCGGTGAGCTCTCCGCCCCCGGACCATTGGCCGTCGTCGATGCGGGCGATCCAGTAGCCGCTCGATCCGCCGTAGCCGAACTGTCCCGGTCCGCCGAGATCGGCCGACCAGGCGGCGTTGCCCTCCAGTTTTTCACCTGACCAGTTGTAGGAGGTATTGCGTTCATCCGGTTCGGGGAACTTGAGGCTGTAGATTCCCCATCCGGGACTGGTGCTGTTGGCTACGATATAGGAGGTTTCGATCGATCCGCCATATCCGCCGACGCCATCTCCGCCGATGATCGGTGCTGAGTTGTCATCGAAGGAACCGCTCAGTCGGGCACCGTAGCTCGTTGAAGACTGTATCCGGAAAGAGGGCGCCGTCATCTCTTCGGCGGGGTCGGCGGCATCGGGTCCGATCGTTCCCAATGCCTTCCACATGCCGATCCCGGAAAACGGGGTGACGACGATGTCGTCGCTCGTGAGGATGCCCACCGTGCTGGTGTATCCCGTTTCGCCGGAAACGCCGGGGGTGAGGTAGATTGCCCGGATCGAACCCGGTTTGGCGCTACCCCAGATGCCGGCGGTGGTTCCCTCGAAGTAGCCGCCGTAACCGTCGTCGCCGGTATAGCCGTTTGGATCGTAGCCTTTGGCGGTGCTGTTCCAGAGATAATGGGCGTATACGCCATACTCCACTGAGTCGAAGGAATAGATGCCGATGGCATTGAAATCGGTATTTCCTTTCCAGGGCAACTGCCCGGTGCCGCCGATGATGGCGGTTTCGTGACCGGCCACGCCCATCCGGCCGTCATTGTTGTAATAGAGGGTTGCTTCGTCGCCCCAGTTGCCGTTGTAGGCCAACGCGGTGCGGTTGTACGTCCCGATGCCAGCCGCCTGCCAGGTATCGATTCCATCGTGACTACCGATGGTATCTCCGGTGAAGTCATATGCGGCCAGATTCGTCAGGGCCTTGCCGAGATAGGTTCCGCCGATTTCGGTTTCACCCCAGGCCGATCCGTCGATGGTTCCCAGCCAGTAGCCGTTTTCCGTATCATCATACTGAGCCGTGCTGAAATTTCCGCCGAGTTCGAGGGACCAATCTTTATAAGTCGTTCCACTGTAGTATCCGCCGAAACCGGCGTTCCAGATTCCCCAGCCGAGTTCGCTGAATCGCATCGGATCGCCTGCGGCTACAGTGACACTCAACGTTCCGCCGCCTTCTGTATTGAAGGTTCCTGCCCCCGTGGTTCCGTAAAAATAATTGTAGGCAATTTCAGGTGAACTGATCGTGTCGCCCATGGGCGTTGCCTTGAGGGACCCGTCGGGAATCTCCCACATGCCGATGCCCGGATAGTAGTTGCCGGCGAGATTGAAGGCCCCGGTCCCCGCGCTTTCGAGGTAGCCGGTGGTTTCTCCCTCCCCCGTATAGTAGAGGCTCAGCATCCGAGCCTTGATGGATCCGTTGGCCCAGAGGCCGACGAGGTAACCGTCGAAGGAGCCGTCTTCCGATCCCCCGGAGATGGTGGAGCCGCTGAAGTACCAGCCGGAGCCGTACATCAGATAAGGCATCGAGCCATCAGAATAATCATAGTACCGGCCCATCATCAACACGGGAGCTCTTTCCGTTTCCGAAAAGAGGGGGGTTGTTGCTGCTCCGCCCAGCAGGCCTTCGGCGTAGCCGCCTGTTCCAAGATAGCTGCCGTCACCGCTGTCATGGTACATCAGCGATCCATAGGTCTCGCCACCGAAGGCGAGCGGCTCGCCCTGATAGGTTCCGATGCTCCCGCCGATCCAGGTGCCGTCGGTGGAAACCAGTTCTTCACCCTCATAAATCCCTGTATAAAGCCCATAGAACGGACCGGAAATATCCCCCAGATGGGTCGAGGTCAGATATTTTCCATGCAGATTCCCACTGATGGTCCCGTGACCCTCTCCCTCGTTGTACTCGGCCCAGGTGCCGCCTTCGATATGCGCAAGCCAGTAGCCATCGTGATCGTAAATGTCACTGGAACCGAATATTCCTCCACCCCCGATGTCTGCGCTCCATAAAACCGATGAATCGGTCGGCTTGCCCGTGTAGTCTCCATAGCCGATTTTCAGATTGTAGATTCCAAAGGGTAGGCTCTGCTTAAAGTTGTCACGATCGTAGTATATGATGTACTGGGTACATCCAGCGTAGTCATATTCTCCGTAGATTCCGGATTCGTTGTATCCCGTAAACCCGCCGGCAGCATAGGCGCCAATAGAATATGAATGTTGTTCGATGTCGGTTGAATCGGGGTACTCATTGAATCCGTCGGGCAGGGGATCGCTATTTTTCCAAGTGGTCAGGCCTGCTTCACTGCTCGCGACCTTCCACAGGCCATTCATCACTCCTGATTCGGAATCGTAATAGGTTTCATAGAAGTTGCCGGACAACGGGCCGGCAATCAAGCCGAAATCGCTGACATCGCCTTCAGCGTCCTTGGTAAGGTAAAGCGCCACGCTGTAACCCGCCATCGTGCCGGTACTGGCGTCGGGATTTGCCTTCGTCCGGAGGCCTGCGGTGAAGCCTGCGAGCATTCTGTCCGAATCGGGCATATCATTGTAATGGGATAACGGGCCCATCCAGAGGTAAGGTCCACCATAACCCTCCATCCCTGAACCATCGTCTTCAAAGTCACCTATAGCCAGAAAATCGTAGTTTTCACCCACAGCCTGCTTTTTAAATCCGAATGCGCCTTCACCCCAGCCGTCATCCCATTCCATGTCGCCGGAAGCGTCGTACATAAAACAATTATACCACTCCCCTCCGAAATCGGTGTTCACACCCTCATAAGTGCCGACGCTGGATCCGATCCAAGTACCATTCTGATAATCATAGCCACCACCCTCAAGGGGGTCATAATCGTAGACGCCCGCAAAGGGGCCATAGAAGTCACCCATCTGCGTCCACGTAACATATTTTCCTGACAGACCTCCCTCAATCTCACCCCCTGTTGCGGTCGCATCATCTGTCCACGTGGCCGTCAGATCGCCGAGCCAGTAACCGAAGTTACCGAAGTAGCTTCTTCCGGCAACCGTGATCATCTGCCCAGTGAGATCCTCTGCCGTTTTGGAATCAGCAAGATCGAAGACCCCTCCATTCGGAGTCTCTTCGAACATTCCAGACATGTCGTGATCGTAGATACCCCAGGGAAGGCTTTTGAGATTATCATTCTCATCATAACCGTAGAAATAGAGAGTCTTGCTGGAGGCGGCTCCTAAGACAGAGCCGATACCGTCGAAATTCCCGGCCATTCCGATATAGTAAGGCATCAGGCCCACGTACAATTCTTCCAAAGACAAATCGCCCGTCGGCTTCTCAGTCATATTCATCTCCCCGGAGATTTTCCACATTTCAATGCCGGGATAATTTTCGCCGTTCAGTGTCAGTTCCGGAGATTCGATATTATAACTCCGCATCAGTCCGGCCGATGTGCCCTCCGGTGATATGTAAAGGGCAACTCCGGCGCCGGTAAGAGTCCTGTCATCTTCCCAGTTCCGCCAAATGCCGGTGGTGTAGCCTATGAAGTCACCGTCCAGTAAAGGTAAGGACTCTTGCGCCGCTGTAATTGCACCCTCAGACGAAATGGGTGAATTCCATAGATAGCGGGAATAACCATCATAATCCAGGTAGAAATCCCCCATAGCGAGGAAGTTCTTCGTTCCTTCGTACGGTGTTTCTGTAATACCGACCAGGCCCCAATCTTCCCCTACAAATGATGCATAGCCGCCATCATTGTAATAGAGGCTTCCCATGTTCATATATTCGTTCCAGTAGCCGCCAAATTGCAGCGGCATGCCTTCATAGTGACCGATACTCTGGCCGATCCAGGTGCCGGACCCAGGTTCCCACATGTTAACAGCCGTAAAGGGACCTTCCATATATCCCATGTGTAGATTTGTGACGTAATTGCCGCTTGCCCACCCGGAGGCCTCTCCGGTGGAGTACCAGGTGCCGCCGGCCTCCATCAGCCAGTAACCATAGTCTTTAATTTCGTCATAGCCGAATTCTCCCGTTCCTCCAATCCGTGCAGACCAGCCTGCGTCAACAGGATTTTCTCCGTCCAGAGGCCTTCCGCTGAAGGTGTTTCCCATGCCGAGGCGAAGGTTATAGATTCCCCAGGGAAGACTCTGTGAGCCGTCGGTGAGGAACATCGTTTCGCTGACATAGTCATAGTACTGGTATCCCAGTATCGAGCCGGTGGGCTCACCAGAAACGGTAAATTGTCCGGCAAATGCTCCATCGAACAGCATGCCGTGACCGGGATAATAATTGACGTTTCCTGCATCCCCGGAAGGATATGGCGTTAGCCATCCTTCCGCCTTCCACATCTCAACGGAGGGATAGGTGTCCATAGTGATGTCGTTGCTGACGAGAAGTCCGGGGACGCCATTCATATCCACGTAAAGGGCGTAGGCCGAGTTGTTGATAGTTCGGGTGCCCGGAACCCAGATGCCAACCGTGTAACCCTGGAACCGCGCTCCCTCTCCGATTGCCTGCCCACCAATCATGGAGTTCCACAGATAATGGGGGATATCTTCGATGAGACTGTCATGAGCGCCCATGGCAATGAAAGAAGAACCGGAACCGCTCCAGAACGGGTCAAGGCCGCCGAGGATGCCCGGATCGGAAGCGGCATATTCGTAGTTTCCGTTATTGTTGTAGAAAAGACAGTTCCCCATATCGCCCTCACCACCATTACCCCAATAACCGGAGAATGCCAGAGGGGCCAGTTCATAAGATCCCGTTCCGATGGAACTGTAGATAGATGACGACTGATAGCCCCGGTACTCGAAACTCAGGAGTCCAAGGTAATCGCTGTCCATGTAATAGATCGAATCCGCAGCGCTCAGCCATGTATGACCACCGATCCCGTCATCCCCGCCTGTAAAGTCTCCCAGGAAGGCATAAGCAGAAACCCCGTCATAACGGCCGAAAAGACCGGACCATTCCGTACCAATGCTTGTATAGGATCCGGTCTCGGTTGGTACACCCCATACGCCGAGAATGCCGCCTGTCGTGGTTTCGTAGCCCATGACTTCGCCGTCGTATTCGACGGTTTCTTGCATTCCGCTGCCGTAACTGTCAAACTTAAGCACGGGGATGTCTTCAAATTTACGGGGTCCTGTTTCATTCGTATATGCAACGGCTGTGCGCGTGAGGGTCCCCGACGCGTTCAGAGAACCTCCGGCATAGGCCGCGTCATCGAGATCGTTGCTTGTCAGGAGACCGATGGAGGAATCCTTTTTATAGATGGATGTAAATAGCCCGCGCCAGGAGCCGGGGATGCCGGCAAGGTAACCATCGTAGGTGCTGCCGTCAGACAGGGTATCGCTGACGGTCGTTATAGCGGCGCCCGCGGTACCCGATGCCGTGAAGTTAAGCTCCTGATCCGGGAGGACCCCTGACAGTGTGCCGGTCAACCCGCCCAGCGTGACCTGCTGCAGAAGATCGCTTACAGTCCATGTTTTGTCGTAATCTATAACGCTGGAGACATTTCCGTACTGATCCTTCGCCCTGAACTTGATATTGCTGTCACCCGAACTGAGTGACGATAACGTCAGAGTGTCCCCGGAAAGTGAAATCCATGTCCCGGAATTGTTTATCTGATACTCGAATGTAACTGCCGTCGTATTGGAATTCAGGTCGAAGGCGGCTGCATTTACCTTTGTCGGTTGAACAATGTCAGTAATGACGTTGATATTGTAAACAGCCCAGGATTTTGATGCATATTGCCCTGCTTCTGTGATCTGCCCATTCGCATCTTTAGCCCGGAACAGAATGTTGTTGTTGCCGGCGATAAGAGATGGAGCAGCCAGGGTCAAGGTGTTGCCCTCGATAACCTGCCACCCCGCATTGTTGAGATTGTATTCAAACGTCACCGGCATGGTGGAATCCGAAGATAACGTAAAGGTGGCTGTGGTATTTTGCGTGGGTGAAACCGTGCTTGTTGCCACGCTGACGGAAGGATATGACAGAAGCTCCGGCGGTGGGGTTTCGATGAACGTCGTCGGGGTCGGGGGCGGCGGAGGAGGGGGCGGCGTATCGCCCGGAGGGGGCGGCGCGGAGGTATCCGGGATCTCGCCGTCGCCCGTAGGCTGTCCGCTCCCGTCGGTTCCACCCGGGGGGGTGCCTTGATCCTGCGTGCCTTCCTGATCCTCTCCCTGGCCTTCGCCCTGGTCCTGACCCGGCTGGCCCTGATCCTGGCCCTGCTGCCCCTGGTCCTGACCCTGGCCTTCACCCTGGTCCTGGCCCTGGGTCCCCTCGCCCTGCGGCTCTTCCTGATCCGGTCCCTCGCCCGCGCCCTCGGTCGCCGAGGTGTCCTGCAGGTGCTGTTCGATTTCGTTGGCCGTGGCGGGACGCACCACGGGCTGCGCCGTGGGACTGGAGACCTGCATGACCTCTCCGGTCCGGATCGTGACGACCCGGCCGGGCGTCCGGCGGTTGTAGCCGTATCCCTGGCCCCGTTCGAAGGCGAACCCGCTCAGGCCGTCGGTGAAATAACCGATGAGGATCGTTCCGCGGACGCCGGAGACGGCCGTCGGGGTGCGGAGTTCGAGGCTGGAGCGGCGCGCCAGCGTGTTGATGACCGCGCGGGTCTTTCCGCGGAAGAGGTCGAAGAAGCTCCTTCTCCCCTCCCGGTTCTGGTACTGGGTGATCTTGAGGTACGTCTTTTCCGCGAGCCAGAGGGTGTTGCCGTCGTTGAAGGTCACCTCCACCTTCGTCTTTGCCTTCGTGCGGAGGATGTCCCCGGCGTTGACCGGGTCGTTGACCTTGACGGGGACGGCCTTGGCGCCCACGCGGGTGAGGTCCGCCTCCCCCTCGAGGTGGCTGATCCGGCCGATCGGCGCGGCGAGGACAAGGGCCGGGATCAGGACGAGAACCGCCACCCACACGCCCAGTTGCGAAATCTTGCGAATCATATGCCACCCCCTGGATGCAGAAAGGATTTCAATGCGTTTCCCCTAATATCTGAACTCCAGACCGACGGAGTACAGGTTGCGAATGTAGTCGTAGACGAAGATGTTCGAGTCCGCCCGCGTCCCGTTATACTGGGCGAGGACGCTCAGGTACTTGTTGACGTCCCAGGTGAGCCCGGCGGTGCCCATGTAGATCTCGTCCGAGCGCTTCTTGTGGTCGAACAGGGCGAAGGAGCTCTCGTGCAGGTAATCCTGCAGGGTCACCTCGCCGCCGAGCTGGAGCTTTAGGCCTTTCCAGATCGGGACGATCGTGTTGACGGTAAAGCGGTGCGCCCGGTTCGTCCAGTTGTTCCCCTCCGCGCGGTCCTCGCTGAATCCGTACTTGAGGTTGAAGATCGCCCCGTTCTGGAAGAGCCACATCCAGCTCACGTAGCTGTCGAGGCCGCGGGAGGTCTGGTCCTCGTTGGGGTCCAGGGGCGGGGTCCCCGTCCGACGGTGGTTTTTGTAGTCCTTGTTGGTGTAGCCGCCGTAGAGCTCGAGGATCTGGTTCTGCTGCTCCGTGAGCAGGATCCGGACCATCGGGCCCACGCTGTAGGACTGGCTGTACTCGCGGTAGACGGGCTGGCGCTTGAGGATGTGGGTGTAGTTCCCCGCGAGGTTGACGGCGACGCGCCCGAAGCTGTAGCCGGGCGCCACCGACAGCGTGTTCGCGAAGATATCGTGGCTGGTCGCGTTGTTCTGGTGCAGGTTCCAGGTGCCGGCGTAGCTCGCGTTGAAGAGCCATCCGCCGGGGAGGGTCGGCACGACGTCCATGCGCAGGGTATTCAGCATGGCGTAGCTGTCTTCCTTGCCGGTTCTGAGGTCGATGGCGGGATACCGGGAGTCGTTCCGCTTCGGCTCCGTCAGCATGTTCGTGTCGTATTGTCCCAGGGCGCTCAGGGTCAGCCGCAGCGGTCGCTCGACCCACTGGCGGTCCTCGACGAGGTCCTGGTAGCGTCGGGCGAACGAGCCGAGATCGGACAGGGGGTCCTGGGTGACTGCGGCCCGGAAGCGGTCGGAGGCCTTGGCGTATTTCCGGTCGAGCATGTAGCACAGGCCGATCTGGAACTCCGCGGACTGGGTGTAGGTCTTGTCGAGGCTCTTGGATTTTTCGAAGGCC
>ERZ795058.351-NODE-351-length-72919-cov-18.313735_pt1 | contig 72919 bp, 63 predicted proteins | sample MGYA00375142_ERZ795058 | MGnify/ENA primary metagenome ERZ795058 (study PRJEB30187, sample SAMN05720210) | activated sludge metagenome | isolation source: anaerobic digester from wastewater treatment plant | place: Japan | collected 2015-04-20 ... | reverse complement strand
AGAAACCGAAACACCGCCCTCACCAACCGGTGCAAACGCTTACATGCAGATAGAAACAACTGCAAATACTTACAACCGGGAATCAGAAACCGAAACACCGCCCTCACCAACCGGTGCAAACGCTTACAAGCAGAAAGAAGCAACTGCAAATGCTTACAACCGGAAGCCAAAGACCGAAACACCGCCCTCACCAACCGATACAAACGCTTACATGCAGATAGAAGCAACTGCAAATACTTACGGGGGAGCCGCCCCAACCCAGTCCAGCAGAAAGGGAGACAAAACCCAAATTCTCTCAGGAGTGGCATTCGCCCTCTCCCTGCTGGGGGCATTACTTTCCAAGGAGACGGTCATCCTGGCGGTTCCCCTGCTGGCCTGGTGGGCGGTCCGCGATCTCGTAACCCGCAGACGGCTGCGCTTCTGGAGTGCCGTCATCCTCCCGGGAATCCTCCTCCTGGCAGGCTATTTCCTCCTCACAGGCTTCCTCGCCGGAGACCCGGCAGCCCGCTGGAAAGCCCTCCTGGACAACCGCTACGTCAGCTTCTGCGACTACGCCAGCCAACCCCTCCGGGAACTCTTGGCGCGCATCACCTCCGGACTCGTCACCGAACTCACCCATCAGGGCATGATGGCCGGGGTCATCCTCTCCCTGCCGGCACTCTTCCTGCTCCGCAAACACCAGGAATCCCCTGCCCTGCGCTTTTTCTCTTCCACCGCATTGATCCTCCTCCTCTCAGCCAACTTTATGACCATTACCCCATTGGCTTATAATCCCATGTGCCCCGACCCCCGCCACTACCTCTTCCTCATTCCCGTATTTGCCATCAGCGGGGCACTCTCCCTGGAAGCATTCCACCACAACCGCCCCTACTGGATCCTCACCCTGGCATTCTCCCTCCTTGCCGCCCTGCTGATCCTCCCGGTAAAAAGCATTTCCCTGTACGAACAAATCCTCCCCCTGGCAGGCCTCGCCCTGCTCCTGCTGCTGTTCCTCACTATTACAGGAAAAAGCCGCGATCGCAGTACCGGCGGGGAGAAAATCTCCAGACGTGCGCTTCCCCTGGCCATCCTGCTCCTCATCGCCATCCTGGCCGTCAAACCCCTCCGCTATGCGGAATACGCACGCCAGGTCGACTATGCCGGACAAAAGGAATTTGTCATGAAACACATCCTAAAGGGAAATTTCGTCCGGGTAATCACCGATGATGTCCAGAAACGGTTGATCCGCTATTACCAGGGGTTCAGGGAAACACACCCCGAACCCCTCAACTGGGAAGAAGCCACCCTCCTCCCTGATAACGACACCACCCGGACTGCCCTCCTCATCAACGGGCACACCGCCTTCCTGAGCGGTGAACGTCCGGGCCGGAATCCCTGGTTTGCCACCCACCCGGAACAGATGGCCGTCAAAATTGCTGAGAATGAAAAACCGTTGATGACCCTTTACTCCGCCCCGAGATGGCACAATCCCCGTATCGTGGCCAGCTTCAGACATGACTATGAAAAGGAGGAGTTCCCATGGAACGGGGGAAGGGTGATCACCGCAGAAGCGGAAGGAGCTCCAGCCTACGGCGGAAACCATTATGACCACCCCGAAGAGTATTCCGCCACCTTCCGGATTCCTGTCGATTCGCTGGACATCTCTGCCGGAGAGATCCTGCTGGTGACGTGCCGGCTGCAACTCTTCACCCGGGACAGGACAGAGGCATCGGTGGTGGTGTCAGCTCCCGGAAAGGAGGGAAAGGAGCTGTGGCAGGGATTTTCCCTTTTCCCTCAGGTCCGGGCTTTTAACGTCTGGAGCCCGGTGACCGTCCATGCCCTGCTCGAAACCGGAGAGATGGCTCCGGAGGCCGAACTGGCGGTTTACCTCTGGAATCTGAAACGTGACGACATTTACATCGACGACTGGGAGGTGATCCTGGCGGCGATCCAGTCGCCGGTTTCCGAGGTGGAATAGGCCATCTCCCCTTCCCCGGCGATGTCGCCGGTAACGATCCCCTCTTCCAGGGAGTCCTTCACGGCATCGCGGATAGCTCGTCCCTCTTCCGGCAGGGAAAAGGCGTATTCGAACATCATCGCGGCAGAGAGGATGGCTGCCACGGGATTGGCGATATTTTTCCCGGCGGCCTGGGGCCAGGAGCCGTGGATGGGCTCAAACACCGACGTGTGGGTCCCTACCGACGCCGAAGGCAGCAATCCCATCGATCCGGTGATGACGCTGGCTTCATCGGTGAGGATATCTCCGAACATATTCTCGGTGATCAGCACGTCGAAATTGCGGGGCCACTGGATGATCTGCATGGCAGCATTGTCGACGAACATATATTCCGTGGTGACATCGGGCCAGGAGGAGGACATTTCCCGGGCTACCTCCCTCCAGAGACGGGAACTCTCCAAAATGTTGGCCTTATCAACCACCGTCAGCTTTTTGTTTCTTTTCCGGGCAAACTCAAATCCCAGCTTCAGGATGCGTGTGATTTCCTCCCGGGTATAGGTGCAGGTATCAAAGGCTGTACTCCCCCCGTCCCGGCGTCCCCGCTCTCCGAAGTAGATGCCCCCGGTGAGCTCCCTGATACAAACGAAGCCGGCCCCTTCCACCAGTTCCCGCCGCAGGGGGGACTTGTGCAACAGCGGGGGAAAAGTCTCCACCGGCCGGATGTTGGCATACAGCCCCAGCCCCTTGCGCATCCTGAGGAGTCCCTGCTCGGGCCGCACCGGAGCCCCGGGATTATTGTCGTACTTCGGATCCCCGATGGCACCGAACAAAACGGCATCGGAAGCCATACAGAGCCGGTGGGTCTCTTCAGGAAAAGGATCCCCGAAACGGTCAATGGCAGCAGCACCTACCCACCCATGGGAGAATACGACTTCATGGCCAAACCTGCGGCATACGGCCTTTACACTTTTCACAGCCTGGTCCGTCACCTCGGGACCGATCCCGTCACCGGGAAGAAGCGCAATATTCAGTTTCATAGAGTTCTATTTCTGCACAAAATTATAGCCATTTTCAATAATATTCAGCATTTTCAGGGTGGCCTTGATGGCCGCCGTGGTCTGGTCGGGATCCAGACCACGGGTCTTGAACTCCTTGCCGTTCTGCCAGGTGATGACGGTCTCCACGAGGGCGTCGGTTTTTCCGCCCGGGGGAATGGTCACCACGTAATCGACTAGCGAGGGGAAAGGCTTATTCAGTTTTCCGTAGATCTTGCGCAAGGCCCGCATAAAAGCGTCGTACTGACCGTCGCCGGAACTGTTCTCTTCATACTCCACCCCGTCAATGGCGATGCTCACCGACGCCATGGGCTTCAACCCCTTGGCATGTGCGATCGAGTAGTTGCGGATGACAATCCGGTCCCCGATGGTTTGACTGCTCAACACGTCGGCAACGATATAGGGAAGATCCTCCACCGACACGTTCTCCTTCTGATCGCCCAGTTCGATGACACGGTCGGTGACCTTCTTGAGCGACTTCGGGTCCAGGTTAATGCCAAGGTCTTCAAGGTTTTTCTTAATGTTGGCTTTCCCGGAAGTCTTCCCCAGGGCATATTGGCGAATCCTGCCAAACCGCTCCGGGAGCAGTTCGTTGTAGTAAAGATGGTTTTTGGTGTCCCCGTCGGCATGGATCCCGCTGCACTGGGTGAAGACAAACTCCCCGATCAGCGGCTTGTTGGCGGGGATACGCACCCCGGAGAAGGATTCCACAACCCTCGAAACCCGGTTCAGCATCTGCTCGTTTACATTGCTCCTGAGTTTCAGATGGTCGGTAGCGGTGGCGATGACGCTGGCCAGCGGCACGTTCCCCGCCCGCTCCCCAAGTCCGTTTACCGTGGTGTGCACACACCGGATCCCTGCCTTCAACGCCATGAAGACGTTCCCCGCCGCCAAATCGTAATCGTTGTGGGGATGAAAGTCAAAGTCCACCCCGGGATAACACTCCAGCATCTCCCGGCAGAAGAGGTAAACTTCATCGGGATTGAGGATCCCCAGGGTATCGGGAAGCATGATGCGCGATACCCCTTCATCCCGGAGACCGGCCATCATCCGGTGGACATACTCCCGCGAGTTGCGCATGCCGTTCGACCAGTCCTCAAGATAGATATTCACCCGGATCCCCATCTCCCGGGCACGGACGATGACCTGCCCGATGTCAGCCAGATGCTGCTCCGGAGTTTTCCGCAACTGCTCGGTGACATGGCGGTACGATCCCTTGCAGAGGAGGTTGATCACCCTGCCCCCGGCCCGGCGGATCCAGTCGAGAGAAACATCGCCGTCGACAAATCCCAGGATCTCCACCCTGTCAAGATAACCCCTCGATGCCGCCCAGTCCAGAATTTTTACGGCTCCCCGGAATTCACCCTCCGACACGCGGGCCGAAGCCACCTCAATGCGGTCGACCTTTACATCCTCGAGGAGAATCCGGGCCATACCAAGCTTTTCAACATCGGAAAAAGAGACCCCCGAAGTCTGCTCCCCGTCACGCAGCGTAGTATCCATGATCATCAGCAGATCACTGCCCTCATCCTTTGTCATTTTCATTGACCTCGTTTTTCAAATTCCCGGATCTCCCCTTTCATGCTGAGGAGATAGTCAATATCGTCAAGTCCCTTCATCAGGCACTCCTTTTTGTACATGTTAATTTCAAACGGAACCGATTCCCCGGAACCGACGATGGTGAAGAGTTGCTGCGGAAGGTCAACTCGGAACAGGGTGGCCGCATCATGGCCGATGGCGGTAAAAATCTTTCCCAGGAAAAGGGGAGGCACCACCACAGGCAGCAGTCCGTTATTCAGGGCGTTGTTCCTGAAAATATCGGCGAAGAAGCTGGAAACCACCACCCGGAAGCCGTAATCATAGAGGGCCCAGGCGGCGTGTTCGCGGCTCGAGCCACTGCCGAAATTCTTGCCGGCCACCAGGATCTTCCCAGAGTAGCTCGCATCATTAAGCACAAACTCAGCCTTCGGCAGGCCCTCCCGGTCATAACGCCAGTCCCGGAAAAGGTTGTCGCCAAAACCCTTCCGCTCGACAGCCTTGAGGAACCGTGCGGGGATGATCTGGTCGGTATCCACATTCTCGCTTTTCAGCGGTACTCCCGTGGAGATCAGTGTAGTAAACTTTTCGTATGCCATATTATCAGGTATTATCAGATGTCTCGTTCTTTAAGAACCCTCCATGAGTATCCTTGGATCAGTGATCACACCCATGATGGCTGCGGCTGCCGCGGTGAGCGGACTGGCCAACAGGGTTCGAGCTCCGGGGCCCTGACGCCCTTCGAAATTCCGGTTAGAGGTCGAAACCGCGTATTTGCCCTCCGGAATTTTGTCATCGTTCATGGCCAGACATGCTGAGCATCCCGGCTGACGAAGAACGAAACCGGCAGTTTCCAGCATCTGCGCCAAACCCTCCTCCCGGGCGGCTTTCTCCACCTGTTTGGAGCCGGGAACGATCCACACTGTCACCCCGGATGCTTTCACCTTCCCCTTCACCAAAGCGGCAAAGGCCCTGAGGTCCTCGATACGGCCATTGGTACAACTTCCTACGAAGACATAGTCCACCTTCTTGCCGGCCACTGGCTCGCCCGGTCTGAAACCCATATATTCCAGCGACTTCAGGAAGTTATCCCGTTCGGCAACAGCCACCTCTTCCAGAAGCGGAACATGCCCCGAAACGGTGATCCCCATCCCCGGATTGGTACCATAGGTGATCATCGGCTCAATATCTTCGGCCCGGAAACGGTATTCGCTGTCAAAAACGGCATCCTCATCGCTTTTCAACGTTTTCCAAAATGCGAGGGCTTTTTCCCATGCATCTCCCTGCGGGGCAAATTCACGTCCCCGGATATAGGCAAAGGTGGTCTCATCGGGCGCGATCATCCCCCCGCGTGCCCCGCTTTCTATACTCAGGTTGCACAGGGTCATACGCCCCTCCATCGTCAATGCGCGGATCGCCGATCCGGCATATTCGATGAAATGGCCGGTGCCCCCGGAAGTAGAAATTTTCGAGATGATATAAAGGGCAATATCCTTGGCCGTCACACCGGGGCCCAGCCGGCCATCGATGGTAATCCGCATCCGTCGGGGTTTGGGCTGCAGGATGCACTGGCTGGCCAGCACCATCTCCACTTCGGAAGTGCCGATGCCAAAGGCAACGGCCCCGAAAGCCCCGTGCGTGCTGGTATGGCTGTCACCGCAGACAATGGTCATACCGGGTTGCGTAATACCAAGCTCCGGACCGATCACATGGACAATCCCATGCCAGGGATGATTCAGCCCGTAGAGCGGAATGCCGTGTTTTTCACAGTTGCGGGACAGCATCTCCACCTGGTGGCGCGAAAGTTCCTCCCCGATAGGAAGATCCTGACCCTCGGTAGGTACGTTGTGATCAGGAGTGGCTACCGTCTGCCCGGGACGGAAAACCTGCAGCCCCCGCCTCTCCAGATTCAGAAAGGCAACCGGACTGGTCACTTCATGGATGAGGTGGCGGTCGATGTACAACACATCGGGACCCCCCTCAACGCTTCGCACGACATGGCTGTCCCAGATCTTGTCGAATAATGTCTTGCCCATATTCGTAGTTGTAATTATTAATAAATATATTATTATACCGGGAGTTTCCGATCTTCAACCCCTTCTAATCCTCAATCATCGGCAATTTGTTCAGTGCATCGAGGAAAGCCTCCACCGAAGCGGTGATGATGTCGGTATGTGCCCCGAAACCGTGGTAGATGTTATGTTCATATTCCACCTGGATGTGGACTTTCCCCACGTCATCACTGCCCCGGGTGATGGCCTGAATCAGGAACTCATCGAGGATCACCTGCCGGTGGATGATCTGCTTGACGGCATTAATGGCTGCATCAACGGGACCGTTCCCCGAAGAGGTGGCGTTGAATTTCTCGCCGGCGATATCCAATCTGATGGTTGCCGTGGGAACCAACGTTTTCCCCGCCACGACCTGGAGGAAGTCCAGTTTGATACGCTTCTCCTGGCGCGTGGCATCCCCCACCAAAAGGGCGATGTCGTCATCGCGGATCTCCTTTTTCTTGTCCGCCAGCTTCAGAAATTCCTCATACACCTTGTTGAGTTTCTCCTTATCAAGTTTAAACCCCAGCAGTTCCAGGCGGTGACTCAGTGCCGCCCTGCCCGACCGCGCTGTGAGGAGGATGGAGGATTCGTTGACCCCAACATCCCGGGGATCCATGATCTCGTAATTCTCCCGGTGTTTCAGAACGCCGTCCTGGTGAATCCCCGAGGAGTGGGCGAAGGCATTCCGTCCCACGACCGCCTTGTTGGGCTGTACCGGCATGTTCATCAGCGTGGATACCAGCCTGCTGGTATGGTAAATGTTCTGCGTCCGGATGTTGGTATCAACGCCGAGCACCTTATGCCGGCTTTTCAGGATCATCACCACCTCTTCGAGCGAGGTATTTCCCGCCCGCTCGCCAATGCCGTTGATGGTCACCTCAGCCTGCCGCGCCCCGTTCATGATGCCGGCAATGGTGTTGGCGGTGGCCATCCCCAGATCGTTGTGGCAGTGCGTGGAAATCACCACCTTGTCGATCCCTTTCACATTCTCCACCAGATATTTGATTTTCGCACCGAATTCCTCAGGAAGGCAATAGCCCGTGGTATCGGGAATGTTGACCACCGTGGCACCCGCCTTGATCACCGCTTCGATCACCCGCGCCAGATATTCGTTGTCGGAACGACCGGCATCTTCGGCATAGAATTCCACATCCTCCACCAGCTTTTTAGAATATTTCACAGCCTCTACCGCCCGCTCAAGGATCTCGTCGGGATTGCTGTTGAGCTTGTAGTGAATGTGGTAAAAGGAAGTGCCGATTCCGGTGTGTATCCTCTTCTTCCGGGCATACCGCAGGGCATCGGCAGCCACGTCGATATCCTTCCGGACGGCCCGCGTGAGGCCGCAGATGACCGGCCAGGTCACCGCCTTGGAAATCTCCACCACTGATTCAAAATCGCCCGGACTGGAAATCGGAAAGCCTGCTTCGATGATGTCAACACCAAGATCCTCCAGGGCTTTGGCCACTTCAATCTTCTCAATGGTGTTCAGTTGGCACCCGGGTACCTGCTCTCCATCCCGAAGTGTCGTGTCGAAAATAAACAACCTGTCACTCATATTTTTAGGTTTATGTGAAAGGGCCATCCCCGTTTTCCGAGAATGGCCCTTTCCTGTTACTATCCTGCCTTTCAATATGCCATTCTCATCCAATCCCTCCAAGAATTAGAATGCTGTTGAGAATGATGGCAATATTGACTAAAAAACTCATTTTTACTTACACTTTAACGCAAATAAAACAAAAAATTTCCGGATTAACAGCGAAATGACATTTTTTCTAATAATATTAACATTGAATAAACATTGGGTTGCTTGTGGCGCTGTTCCTATTTTCCCTTCACCACCCTTTGAAGACCCCATCGAGGAAGTTCCACCTAACCTCCAGGTATTCTCTCAGCTGTCTGACGGCCACCTCGTGTGAAGCGGGAGGTGCGGCGGCATGCCCCAGTTTCTGTTCCCGAATGTCCCATACCGAAAAGTTGGCTTCCTGTGACATGCTGATCGATTCCGCGGCCTGGTCCACAAAAGTGACCAGGGTCCGTAATTCCCCCTTTTTTAAATTCCACCGCTCCTTCACCGCCTTTCTGAAACCCGGGTCCTCCCTGAGGCGGTTGACCCACTGGCGTGGCTGGTGGGCTGCATCGGCCATCAGCTTCAGCCGGGCATCTCCCAGCCGGTTGTCATTGTTGAAGGCAATGTCAAAATCCCAGACAGGGCCGAAGTAAAAAAGAGGATCATCCCTGAATTTGTAAATATAGGTACTCCACCAGGCATCGGAATTTCCGGTGATTTCACTGATGATGAAATAGTCTACCCAGGTTTTTTCGTCGAAATATTTGCGCCATCCCTTCACCGGATCGGCAAAATCGGCAGCAAAGAGAGCCCCCTCGGCCTCTCTGCCGAAGAGGTTACTGACATAATCGACTTGGGCGGGATGATAGTTATCATCCTTGGGATATTTAATGGTGACGGGAATATTATTAACGTGGGTAATGAAATGCAGCGGTTCTGAGGCGGCAAAGCCGTCGATTTCCAGCAGGTAACCTCCCGTGATGGTCACCGGATTGCTGCCGTCGGAAGCTTTCAGCGACTGCACCGCTACCCGTCCCGGTGCCACCTCCACCTGGTCGGTAAGATGGTAATTTCCTATGTAGATGCCGTCGAGGTAGATATCAACGAAACGTGTGGCTGCCGTGAAGCCCGCTCCCCGCGCATTGTCGGCCAGCAGAATTTCACTTGCCCTGAAAGCCACCGCATTGCGCAAAAGGCTTTTATCAGCATCATTGGCCAGCAATACCCAGCTTTTTTCTTTGGCATGGTTGAGTCCGAGCGGACTGTACTTGTCGGGAAACTTTATCCGGTAAGGTTTCTTGGGCAATCCCAACGTCGAATTGCCCCGCAGGCGGATCTCCACCTTTTTGCCGTTCTCCGAACTGCTCCACAACCCCTCCTGAATGCCGTTTCCGAAGATCTGCAGCGAGGCAGTCTGGTATACTTCCTTGCTGTCGATGGGACCGTCAGCATCGATTTTCAGCACCGGAAGGGTGGCGTTCACCTGGGGAGAGAGCAACTTTACCAGGTAACTCCGTTTCACACCCGTTTCTGCCTCCACCATAAGGGTGAATTCCTCCTTGAAGGAGATGGCCGTGATGCCGGAAGTCACCGTTTTCCCTTCTACGGAAACCGAAACAGCGCCAGTCTCAAAGGAGGGGATCATTCCGACGACGGGATCCCCGTCGATCCAACGGAAACAGCTACCCCTGATCTCCCTTTTCTGCTGATTAATTACAAAGGTGATATCGGAAGGCAAACCCGGATTGTCGGCTTTTTTCAGCCCGAAGAAGGTAAGGGTATTGTCGGTCGAAGGATCCTTGGTGGCGATGACGGTATACTCTGCAGAAGAGCCGTCCAAAGCGACCACCATATACTTCACCGGCTTTGAGAAGTCGCAGATCGTCTGGCCGCTTACCTGCACCCGGTTACCGATGAGGACCTCCTTTCCTGTATGGATGAAATTGGGGATCAGCGACGTAAGATTGGTATTCGCGGGGAAATGAACGGTAATTACCCGGTCGCTCCCGATGACCGCATTAACATCGGTGGAAAGAGCGACGTTGTTGTAGCTCAGAAAGGTGAAAGAGGATATTTCGGCACAATCCATACATATCCCGGTATCCTCATCCTCCCTGCAACCCCACATCAGGGCAAGGAGGACCAGAACGGCCGGAAGGAGAAAATTCCGCAGTCGCCACCGCATATTTACGTAATCAGGTTAGTGAGATGTTCCGGCAAAATTAACAAAATACTGATAACAACCACCTCCCCCGACATACGGCGGGTACTCCTCCTTCGCAAGGAGGAGGCAGGTGCGCACCGCCGGGCGGCATATCCACTCCCGAAGCCGGGGAGGCCCTGTGTCTCCAGGGCGGTACGGGGGGATCCGGGTTGTTTTATTTGGTTCCCGGCCGCAGCTGCCGCACGGCGGCGCCGGCCTGCCAGAGTTCCGATTCACGCATTGCCTTCAGTTCCGCGTTGAGGGTATCGCGGTAATCGGCGCTGCTGAGCGAGTCAATCACCCGCTTGGTTTCCACACCCTCCGTCACGCTTTTGTAAAGGTCGTTGAACACGGGAAGGGTCGCTTCCCGGAACTTATGGCGCCAGTCAAGGGCACCCCGCTGTGCCGTGGCGCTGCAGTTGGCGTACATCCAGTCCATGCCGTTCTGATCAACCAGCCGGATCAGGCTCTGGGTGAGTTCTTCCACTGTTTCGTTGAAAGCTTCAGAAGGGGAATGGCCGTTTTTGCGCAGCACCTGGTACTGGGCTTCGATGATGCCGGCCAGGGCACCCATCAGCACCCCCCGTTCTCCCGTCAGGTCGGAAAAGACTTCGTTTTCAAAGGTCGTGGGAAAGAGGTATCCCGAGCCGATGGCGATCCCCAGAGCCAGGGTGCGGTCCAGGGCACGTCCGGTAAAATCCCTGAAAACGGCAAAACTGGAATTGATGCCATGGCCTGCCAGGAAGTTGGTACGCACACTGGCGCCCGAACCCTTGGGAGCCACCAGGATCACGTCGACATTCTCCGGAGGGATCACCTTGGTCTGATCCTTGTAAACAATAGAAAAGCCATGCGAAAAATAGAGGGCGTCGCCTTCCTTCAGACACGGTTTTATCCTGGGCCAGAGGATCCGCTGAGCAGCATCCGACACCAGGTACTGGATGATGGTCCCCCGGGTGGCAGCCTCTTCCACAGGGAAAAGGGTCTCTCCCGGCACAAACCCGTCGCCGACGGCCTTGTCCCAGTCCTGTTTGAATTCCGGCGCCTGCCCGACGATCACCCGGAATCCCTGATCCCGCATGTTGAGGGCCTGGGCTGGACCCTGCACCCCGTATCCGATGATGGCGATCACCTCATCCTTCAAAACCTCCCGGGCTTTCTCCACTGGAAACTCTTCGCGGAGAACCACATTTTCCACTTCCCCGCCAAAATTGATTTTTGCCATAATAATTTTATTTTAGTGTTTATGTTAATCCTGCACCTGTCAAACTGCTTAATCCATATTCATCAGAAAGGCATCCCTTTCCCGCAGGTATTCGGAAATCCGCTCGATGGGATCCCGGGTGATGGCCACCCTTCCAGAACGGATGAACTGCATCACCCGGAACTGATTCAACTGGTCAAAGAGCGCCTGGGTTTCCTCTTTGTGTCCTGTCTTCTCAATCACCGTATATTCCCGGGTGATCTCCAGGATACGAGCTCCGGAATCACGCACGATCTTTTCCACCTGGTCGCTGTCGTAGAGGGCTTCCGTGGGAACCTTGTACAAAGCAATTTCCTGGTAGATCATCTCTTCGTTGGTCAGGTAAAAGGCTTTCAGCACGTCGATCACCTTGTCGATCTGCCCCACAACCTTTCGCACCATATCTTCGGTGCAATGAACGACAATGGTGAATTTATAGATTCCCCGGATGGCCGATTCCGAGACGGTCAGACTGTCGATGTTGATTTTCCGTCGGGTGAAAATCAGGGTGATCCGGGACAGCAACCCGATGTTGTTTTCCGAGAAAACCGTGATGTTATATTCTCGCTTCATGATTTCAGATTATTCAGGGTTCGAGCATTATTTCGGAAACAGAGGCACCGGCGGGCACCATGGGAAAGACATTGTCTTCCTTTTCTATGGTCACTTCAAGGAGGAAAGGTCCCCGATGGTCAAGCATGGTCTGAGCGGCTTCGTCGAGATCTTCACGGTTGTCGACCTTTATTCCGGGGATTCCGAAACCTTTGGCAATGGTGATAAAATCGGGGTTGGTAAGTCCGGTGAAGGAGTACCGTTTTTCGAAGAAGAGCTGTTGCCATTGGCGCACCATTCCGAGGAAGTGGTTGTTGAGCAGTACGATTTTCACCGGCAGTTTGTTCTGGGCGATAGTCCCCAGTTCCTGGATGGTCATCTGAAATCCCCCATCACCGATCATAGCCACGACCGTGCGGCCGGGAGCGGCTATCTGGGCGCCCATGCTCGCGGGAAGTCCGTATCCCATGGTCCCCAGTCCGCCCGAGGTAACACAGCTCCTGCTGTGGTTAAAACCAAAATAACGTGCCGCGATCATCTGTTGCTGGCCTACATCGGTGACCAGGATCGCTTCTCCCTTCGTCTTGCCGGAAACCATCTTCACCACTTCCCCCATGGTCAGACCGGGTTTCGTGGGATACAAATCCTTCCTGATCACCTTTTCATATTCCACCTGGTCGGCTTCGCGGAATTCCTTGACCCATTCGTCGTGGGAATTGGATTTCACATTGCCAGTCAGCATTTTCAGCGATTTTGACGCGTCTCCAAGAATGGCAACGTCGGCTTTGACAATTTTATTAATCTCCGCAGGATCGATATCGAGGTGGATGATCTTAGCCTTACGGGCATAGTCAGAAACTTTTCCGGTCACCCGGTCGTCGAAGCGCATTCCCACAGCGATGATCAGGTCGGCATCATTGGTTTTGATGTTGGGGCCGTAATTGCCATGCATCCCCAGCATGCCTACATTCAGCGGATGTTTGGTGGGAAGCGCCGACAGTCCCAACAGGGTCCATGCCGCCGGAATACCGGTCTTTTCGATGAAAGCCCGCAATTCATCCTCGGCCTTGGCGATGATCACCCCCTGGCCGAAAAGCAGGAGCGGCTTTTTGGACTGATCGATCAATTCAGCAGCCTCTTTCACCTTGAAGGGATCGACAGGGATCTCGGGGATGTAACTTCTGATCTTGGTGCACTTTTTATATTCGAAATTCAATTCGCCGAACTGGGCATCCTTGGTAATGTCGAGGAGGACGGGGCCCGGCCTGCCCGTTTGGGCGATGAAGAAAGCCTGGGCGATGGCATGGGGAATTTCTTCCGGGGAAGTGATCTGGAAATTCCACTTGGTCACGGGGATGGACATGCCGATGACATCGGATTCCTGGAAAGCATCGGTTCCCAGTAAGGGAGAGGTTACCTGTCCGGTAATGCAAACCATGGGAACCGAGTCGATCATGGCGTCGGCGATGCCGGTCATCAGGTTGGTGGCACCCGGACCGGAAGTGGCAAAACAAACCCCCGCCCTGCCCGTGATTTTTGCAAATCCTTCGGCAGCATGGGCGGCACCCTGTTCATGACGGGTAAGGATGTGCCTGATCTTAGAACCGTAATCGTAAAGGGCATCGTAGATCGGCATAATGGCCCCCCCGGGATACCCGAAAATGGTATCCACCCCTTCCTCGATCAGCGACAGGATCACCGCCTCGGAACCGCTTATTTTTCCTGGACTCTTATTCATAACGTGCTGTTTTTTATTTCAAACTGACTTAATTAACTCAGAGCTTCAGAGTTTCAAACTTCCGTGCAGGTGCGTGGAGGAGTTCCTTCATCCACCCGGTTTTACCGGTGGTTATTGACCTTAAACCATTCGGGTTATCCTTTAAAAATTATTCAATTCTTAAACTTAACCTTAAATTATCCTCACCGCTCCCTTGTCGGCCGAGCTCACCATGGAGGCATAAGCCCAGAGGGCTTGCGATACTTTCCGTGGACGGGCTTTGGGTTTCCAACCCTCTTTTCCTTTGGCTTCTTCGGCCTGCCGGCGGCGTTCCAGTTCTTCTGCCGTCACCAGCAGGTTGATGGTCCGCCCGGTGGCATCGATTTCGATGAGGTCGCCCTCGCGTACCAGGGCGATGTCGCCACCTGCCGCTGCTTCAGGGGAGACATGTCCCACCGAAAGGCCGGAGGTGCCCCCCGAAAAACGGCCGTCGGTGACCAAAGCGCACACCTTGTCGAGTTTCATCGATTTCAGGTAGGAAGTGGGATAGAGCATCTCCTGCATGCCGGGGCCTCCGCGCGGACCTTCATAGCGGATCACCACCACGTCGCCGGGACTGACGGCCTTGCCGAGGATGCCGTTGCAGGCCTCTTCCTGGGAATCAAAGACCCGGGCGGTACCGGTGAATGTCAGCATGGAGGGATCCACACCGGCAGTTTTCACGATGCTGCCGTCACGGGCGATGTTGCCGTAAAGGACCGCCAGCCCGCCATCGCCGGAATAGGCATTCGCGATGCTGCGGATGCACCCTTTCTCCCGGTCGGTATCCGGGACCTGATAATAGTTGCTCTGTGAACCCATCACCAGGTTGCGCTTCCCTCCCGGCGCCGACCGGAAAATATCAGAAGCTTCCGGGGAGGGGTCAGGATTCATGATGTCATAAGCGGCAAGGGCCTCCCCCAGCGTTTTCCCGTCGGCCCGCTTCACCGAGGTATCGAGTAATCCGCCCCGCGCCAGCTCGGCCATGATCCCCAGGATCCCACCGGCCCGGTTGACATCCTCGACATGATAGGATGAGCTGGGCGCTACCTTGCAGAGGTTGGGCGTGGTCCGGCTCAGACGGTCGATGTCCTGCATAGTGAAATCCACCTCCGCCTCATGGGCGATGGCCAGCAGGTGAAGTACGGTATTGGTAGAGCCGCCCATGGCGATGTCGAGTATCATAGCATTGAAAAATGCCGCCCGAGAGGCGATATTCCGCGGCAATACCGAGTCATCGTCATCGAAATAGTAAGCTTTTGTCATTTCCACGATCCTGCGGGCCGCCGTTTCGAAGAGCTTTTTGCGGTTTACATGGGTGGCCACGATGGTGCCGTTTCCCGGAAGGGAGAGGCCGATGGCTTCGGTAAGGCAGTTCATGGAGTTGGCGGTGAACATGCCGCTGCAGGATCCGCACGTCGGACAGGCGACTTTTTCCACGGCCGTCATCAGATCATCGTCCACTGTGGGATCGGCAGCCATCACCATGGTATCCACCAGGTCGTAGGATTTTCCGCCGGAGACACCGGCTTCCATGGGTCCGCCCGAAACAAAAATGGCCGGAATGTTCAGCCGCATAGCCGCCATCAGCATTCCCGGGGTGATCTTGTCACAGTTCGAAATGCACACCATGGCGTCCACGCAATGGGCATTACACATGTATTCCACACTGTCGGCGATAATATCGCGCGAGGGCAGCGAATAGAGCATTCCGTCGTGCCCCATGGCAATACCGTCGTCAATGGCGATTGTGTTGAATTCGGCGGCAAAAAATCCCTCCCGCTCAATGAGCGATTTGACCTGCTGGCCGACGGCATGAAGGTGGGTGTGCCCCGGAACAAACTGGGTGAAGGAATTCACCACGGCAATCACCGGTTTTCCCATCTGTTCCTCCGTCATCCCGTTGGCGCGCCACAGGCTGCGAGCCCCCGCCATCCTGCGCCCTTGCGTCGTCGTTTCACTGCGTAACCTGTTTCCCATTTTTTCGTCAGCCATGATTATTTCTAAAAAAAAACCTTTCCCGTTTGCTGAGAAAGGCTACATATCCTGATTCCTGTAAATGACCGTGCCCTCCTCAGCTGCTGCTTAGAATGACGACACCTACAAGAATAATATTAACCATCAGATTCTTCATTTTTCCAAAGTACGGATCAACGCTACGATTCCATAGCAAATGTAAAAACTATTTTCAATAGCAAGAGAAAACCGTAATTTAAAAGCGGTATTTTAAGAAATAAGTTAAGAAAAGAGGGAGATTTAATATTAAATTTACATAAACCGGAAAGGATTGTAGCTGATCCCGCGGTCGTAAACATCGATGTTTTCCCGCTTTTTCAGGAAGCGGACCCCCGCATAGGTGACGGGAGTGAAGAGGATCTCGACGGTGCATTTGAAGATGTAGTTGGAGAGGAACACCGTCAGGAGGAGGTTTCCGGGGAGGAGGCCGTAGAAGGCGATCAGGCAGAAAAGGAGGGTGTCAATGCCCTCTCCGGCGAGGGTGGAACCGATGGTGCGCATCCAGAGGTATTTGCCTTCCATCAGGAGCTTGAGCCGGGAGAGGAGCCAGGAGTTGGTGAATTCGCCGGCGAAGTAAGCCACCAGACTGGCAAGTACGATCCGTGGGACAAAGCCAATGACCTTTTCAAAGGCCTCCTGGTAGGGCCACTCCCCTGCCGGCGGCAAAACCTGGACCACCCACAGGATCAATGACATCATCAGGGTGGCGAAAAAACCTGTCCAGATCACCTTCCTCGAACGACGGTAGCCGTATACTTCTGTAAGGATATCGCCGAAGATATAACTCATCGGGAAAAGGATGGTTCCCCCGTCGAAGGTAAATTTCCAGAGGGTCAGGATTTTCGTAGAGGCGATGTTCGAAATCAGAAGAACGGCCACGAAAAGAGCCATGATCACATCGAAGTAGCGGAAGGAGGCCGCGGGTTCCCCGGAATTGGCAGCAACGGTGGGCATATCAGCTTCTTTAACGCGGCAAAGATAGATAATTAAGGTTAATAACCACTTGCGTAGCCAATTGTCATTCATGATCCCAAATTTGGTCATATACAAAATGTTGACTATATTTGTAAGGATTCGGTTTCACAGGAACCGGATTTTTTATTTCTATGACAATTAACAACGCATTTTTAACAATATGAGAACGCAATTGCAAATCACAAACCTGGATTATCAGCGCTTGTTCAACCTGATCAACAGTGTCAGGGACACCATGAAGGATGACCTTCACAATATCGAGACCCTCGAGCAAGAGATCGACCGGGCCAAACGGATAGAACCCCGCAAGATCGGTCCCGACTTCGTGACCATGAATTCCGAGGTGGAGGTGATTGACCTGGCTTCGGGCAGGGTGATGACCTTCAAATTGGTCTACCCCCAGGATGCGGATTTTAAGAACAACAGGCTATCGGTGCTCTCGCCGCTGGGGAGCGCCCTGATCGGGTACCGCGAAGGTGACGAGGTGGAATTCAGGGTTCCTGCCGGCACCAAAAAGGTGAAAATCACCAGGATTTTGTTTCAACCGGAAGCCAAAGGGGAATATGCTTTATAGGAGAGAAGAACGAATTGCAATTGTGACGGAAGCCACCTTCTTATCGGGATATACCAGCGTCTTGGCAGTAATCGGTAAATAAATCCTGCAGATTTCACCTAAAAAGTCAAAAATGAAGGAAATTGAAAGGAAATTCCTGGTGCATCGGGAACAATTTCCGGGAAGCGACAACCAAACCATCCTGAAACAGGGTTATCTGTCGGTCGATCCCGACCGGGAGGTTCGCATCAGGCGGGAGGGTGACCGGGCATGGATCACCATCAAGGGAAGGATGGAAGGAATCACGAGGCCGGAATTTGAATATACAATCCCGGTGGAGGATGCGGAAGCCCTTCTGGGGTTGGCCCTCTTCCTCCCGGTGGAAAAAATCAGGCACCGGCTGGTGGTGGATGAGACCCACTGGGAGGTGAATGAATTTCTGGGCGCCAACGCCGGGTTACTGATGGCGGAGGTGGAACTGGAAGACGAAAGCCAGCCTTTCAGCCGTCCCGCCTGGCTCAGCCACGAGGTGACCTTTGACCAGCGGTACTACAACTCAGAACTTGCCCGGAAACCCTACACGCAATGGTAAGGATGAAGCTGAAGCTGACGTCAGGGAATGTTTACTGCACCTTCATCAGAAGAATCCGGTAATCCCTGCTCTGGTATTGCGGTATACCAGGGTAATGAAGGAAAATTCCCAAGTCAGCCATTGAACAGCCGACCATTTTATCCTCAAACCCCATTCCCATGGTATTCCAGTTCCTCCCGTCGTAATATATTTCAGCCGAAAGGATCCTGGTGTTGGTCTTGTTATAATCAGAAGGCCAGGAAATCAGGACAAAGGATCCCGTGGCGCTGGTCATTCCGGTGATCTCCCTGATCTCGGAGAAAACGATTCCTGCCGAACCGACCGCCATGGTTCCTTCAACATCGAGTGACGCACTCGGCTTGGTAGTATTGATGCCCACCCTTTTGTTGGCGCCATCAATGGTCATCATCTGAATGTATCCCGAGCTGGAATTGATTAAAAACCGGAAATTTGCATTTAAATTGTCATTGATAAATGCAAGTTCTCCCCTAAACGCACCAATTCGCATTCCTCCGGTGCCCTGGGTGTCCTTTAACTTGATAAAGCAATCGTTGCTGGCGTTTTCGATAGTCAGGGGATAATTGGTCAAAGAGGTTCCGATACCAACATAACCCGCATTATAAAAAATGTCATCGTCAATTATCTTCCAGGGGTTGGAAGCCGGGGTCTGCCAGGAAGCAAATCCGCCGGCATCGGAGGTCAGCACCTTTCCTTCTCCCTGGGTGCCATCAATAATTTTGATTCTGTTCCGGAATTCGGCAGCCGGTCCTGCCCCTTCGTTAATCGCAAAAATGGAGGCTTGGGTGGCGCTTTTGTTGATGGCGGCCACCGCCTGCCTGTCAGAAGTTAGTACCTGAAACTGCCGCAGGTCGGTATCGGGGATTTTTCCGATCCCCACCTTTCCATCATTGAAATAGATATCGGAACCCGATGACAGCCAGGGGCTGGACGTAAAGCTTTTGGGGCCCCAGGCCGTACCGCTGTAGGTGAGCACTTGTCCGGCCGTTGCTCCCATGGGGGCCAGTTTAACTGACGTAACGGCACCGGCAGCCAATTTGTTGGTGATGACCGCTGCATCGGCGATTTTTGCGGAAGTCACGCCGTTGTCAGCGACTTTCAGGGGTGTTGCCTGAAGCCCGTTCCCCGCCAGGGAGGCATCGGTGACCACCGTCTGGGTCCCCCAGTTATCGCCTGCGGTACCCGACGAAGGAAGGGTGACGGTGCCCCCACCCCGAGACAGCGACAACTGGTTGCCGTTGAGACTCAGCGTCTGGATCTCATTGGAAGCATCACCATCCGCCTCAATCTCCACATTTTTGGCATGGAGGGCATACGGAACACTCAGCAACTGACTGGTTCCCATGTGCTGATATGCCGATCCCCCGGCCGGATCCATCTCAACTTTCACATAATACATCCCTGAATTCCATGTCACGGAATGAAAAGCCCCAGTAACCGGCGTTCCCTGCCCGATGGCGAGTTGGACCAAGCCGAATCCGTTGGTCACCTTTCCGGTGTGAACCTCCGAATAAACAGCGGAGCCTGTGGAACTGCCGCTGAGAATGCTGATCCTGAAACTCACAAGCTGATCGGCCAGTACATTTCCGGAGGCATCGCGTGCCACAGCCTGATAATTAAGGGCCTGCGGGGCTTGCGCTGAAAGCGTCCATGCCACAGTCATCATTGTAAAAACGAAAAATAACTTTTTCATAATCACATAATTTTTGTTGTTGAAATCTCCTGCATACAAGTTACGGAAAAAAAAAGTTAACCACTGCCATTTCCGCTGAATTTGTGATTGTCGATTATGTGAATCATACCAGAAGCCTTATTTTTGCGTTTGATTTCTTGAAATACCCTGCTATGAGAGGAAAATTGATTATTACGGTGACTTTGCTGGTTCTGGGGCTTTCGGCAGTGTATGCCCAGACAGGAGATAAACCGGCATATACGGATTCACTCAATTATAACCTTCAGCTTATCAAGCGTTATATATCGCATGGCAGCAAATGGCATTTCACCGATCCCCTTGCGGAACGGAGGCTTGCCGGCCTGATCGATTTCATAGAAAACGAACCCATCGACACCATCCTGAACCATTTCTCCCGACTCAGGGGTGAAGAAACCACTCCGATGATTGTCAGGAAGCCGCAGGATGCACCCGACTCCCTGCGCGTTGCGGGATACATTCCCCTCCGGATGCTGAACCGGCAGTTGGAGGCCATTGAGGAAGAAGTAAAGAAAGAATACGAAGGAAGGCCGGTCACGGTTCCGGAGGAGTTGATGCAGGAAGCGGAAGAGAATGCGCAACTGATCCCTCCGGGAGAGGGAATGCAGTTGATTACCGAAGGGATATACACCCTTCCCGATTCCCTGAAAGTGTTGGATGCCATTCCGGAGGAGATGGTACAGTCACCCCAGGATTTCCGGAGAATCCTCCGGCTCGACAATGACAGGAGCCGGCTGGTAGAGCAAATGCGGATCCATTACAACGATTCGGTATTGTCGGAAGTCAGAAATAACAGGATCGCTGAATACCGCCGGCAGCTGATCGAAGAGCGTGCCAACCTGCTGAAATCGCAACGGATCACCACCGTGAAAAGGAACAATGAACAAGTGATGAATTTTCACAACAAGCTGGTCATCGATGCCGTCAACGATTCGATATACCAGTCGATTCGCTGGCTCACCGGATTCGCCAACCTGGTTGACAACACCACGGTAAACCTGATGAACCTCACCTATGCCAGCTCTCCCCTGGTACTGAGCAATGCTGGAAAATACTTTACCAGGGTCTGGCTGAAAAACCAGCAGAACGACTCCCTGTCGGTGCTGGTGCAAAACATTGACAGACGTTCCATGCAACTCGTCATTGAAGACGGGGTGACTTTCAGCCGTTTCCGGCAGCAGGCCGTCAAGGATTTCGACTTTACCACGCTGAACAAACCGTCGACAAACCTCGACAAAGTAAGCAAACGGTATCAGGCTTATACACCTTGGTCCATCGGAGGGAACGGAAACACCGGATTCACCCAGACTTACCTGAGCAACTGGAAAAAAGGGGGGAAAAGCGCCCTGTCAATCCTGATCGTCGCCCGGGGTTTTGCCAATTACTCTTCCGACAAGGTCAAATGGGAGAACAGCGGAGAAATCCGGAATGGATGGATCAATCCCGGACAGGAGGGGATCCAGAAAAATGACGACAAGTTCGGGCTCACCTCCCGGCTGGGATTCAGCGCAGGAAAAAAATGGTATTACAGTACGGAAGTCGACCTGGAATCCCAGTTTTTCTACGGATACAAATATCCCAACCGCGACAATCCCATTTCCGGATTTCTGGCCCCGGGCCGTTTTCTCTTCAAAATCGGGATGGATTACAAACCCAACAAGGATTTATCACTCTTCATTTCCCCGCTGACCTCCAAATTGGTTTTCGTGAATGACACCCTGAAAATCGACAAATCCAATTTCGGTATTACCCCCGGAAAAAGCTCCTACTGGGAGCCCGGACTGAATACCGACCTGAAATTTAAAAAGGATTTGTTTCCCAACGTAACCTTTGAAACCAAGTTCAGGATGTTCGTCAATTACCTGGCCCCGTTCAAACAGTTGGACGTCGATTGGGAGAACCTGCTTAACATGCAGCTGACCGATCACATCAGCATCAACATGATGGCCCATTCGATTTACGACAGCAAGATCCTGTTTGAAAAAACCGACAAAGAAGGCAATCCTGTCCTGGATTCACAGGGGAACAAGGTTCGCGGACCCAAACTGCAGTTCAAGGAATTCATCACCGTCGGCTTTTCTTATAAAATCAACCGGAGGGTTCTGCGGGCCCGGGAAATCTTTCCGGACTAACGCCCTTTGTGTCATCGCAGGAACATGTCGGCGATCAGGAAAACGGCATAGGCCACGCTGGCAAGGCCGTTGGTGGTAAAAAAAGCCATGTTGACACGCCGGAGATCGTCGGGTTTTACCAGCAGATGCTGCGACAACAGCAATCCGGTAAACCAGAGTACCCCGGCCCAGTGAAGCCCTCCTCCTTTCAACACCACGGCAAGGAGAATGACCAGCAAGGCCGTGAGCAAATGAATAAGTTCCGAAAGCCTCAAAGCCTTTCTTTTCCCCAGCCTGACAGGCAGGGAGTTCAACCGGTGCTCTTTATCAAATTCCTCATCCTGAAGAGAATAGACGATATCAAATCCGCTCACCCATAAAAAGACGATCGAACTGAGGATCAGCGGCGGCAGGTCGAAGCGGGCGGTAACCGCCAGGTAGGCTCCCAACGGGGCGATGGCCAGCCCCAGACTCAGGAAAAAATGGGAAAGAGAGGTAAAACGTTTGGTGAAGCTGTAAAAGAGAACCACAAACAATGCCACCGGGGAGAGATAAAAACAGAGGCGGTTAATGAACCAGGTGGTGACAATGAATAGCAGCGCGTTGATGATGACAAAGGCCAGTGCGGAAGCGGGCGGGATCGCTCCCGCCGGAATCTCCCGCTGCGCCGTCCGGGGATTGATGCCGTCAACGTGGCGGTCGAGCCACCTGTTGAAACCCATGGCCGCATTCCGGGCAAAAACCATACACAACACCACCAGGGCAAAAAGCTTCCAACTCACGTCGGCGCCGGGTTGCCGCGAAGCCATGAAAAAACCGGTCAAGGCAAAGGGAAGGGCAAAAAGCGTATGCTCAAACTTCACCAATCGGCCATAATTCTGCAACCATCCCATCATTCTGTTCTTTGCACGCCAAATTTAGAAAGATTGAGAAAACCCGGCGAAAATAATCAATAAAAGCTATATTTGGATGACCGGGAATAACGACTGCCCGAAGTCTGGCCCCCCCGGACGGGACAAACACCTATCCGGCCAGGAGTGCGCCAACCCCAGGAATCGTCCCCGGAGTCATGACATTTGTTTAACGGAAGGAAACAAAGCCTTGAAATATTTTAACCGATGAGAGAATTTAAAAAGTACGTTACCCTGCACGCCTCCCCCGAAGACGTATACAATGCCCTGGTGAATCAGACGATGCTGGAAATCTGGACCGGCGAACCTGCGGTGATGTCCGAAGAACCGGGAAGCGCTTTTTCACTCTGGGACGGAAGCATAACAGGTACCAACCTGGAATTTGTCAAAAACAGCAAAATTGTCCAGGAATGGGACTTCGGCTCACAGGAAAACCCTTCCGTAGTGACCCTCCTGCTCCATCCTTCCGGAAAATCTACCAAAATGGAGATCCGGCAGGTGAACATCCCCGATGAATTTTTTGATAATATGAGGGAAGGGTGGCTTTCGGACTATGTCGGCGGACTGGCACAGCTGTTTGAAAAATGAACCGGTCATTTGTCCGCTATGCCCATGCCCCCGCGGAAGCAGGAATTCCGCCTGAAATCAGGCGAGAGTATACCGTTGACCTTAACCTTTTCCGGCCACCGAAACTTTACCGCTACCGGGGTTTTTCGGAAGGGGGTGGCGCAGCTTGCAAATTTTGTCCTAATCTTAATCTTAACCTCAACCTTAGTCCTCCTTTTCCTTTTTTGTATCTTTGCCCCGAAATAAAAAGAGTGGCATTTCGTTTGCTTAAAAGTTAAATTGAAATATTTCAACACGACATGGTGAATATTTTGTTGCAGATTCAGACCGTACCCGCGGGTACAAATAACCTGGCGGCTCAGCCTGACGGGATTTCGATGAAATTTATCGACCTGGCGATGAAGGGGGGGTGGATCATGATCCCCATCCTGCTGCTGTCGGTTCTTGCGGTTTATATTTTTGTGGACCGTTATTTTGCCGTCAAGCGGGCCGGAAAATTTGACACCGGGCTGATGGACAAGGTAAAGAGTTATATTACGGCGGGGAAAATCGACGCCGCCATCGCCCTGTGCCGCAGCAGTGATAATCCTGCCGCCCGGATGGTGGAAAAGGGGATCAGCCGCCTCGGCAGGCCCTTAACCGACGTGACGGCAGCCATTGAGAACGTGGGTAATCTCGAAATCCAAAAACTGGAGAAAGGATTACCGGCACTCGCCAGCGCCGCCGGAGGAGCTCCCATGTTGGGTTTCCTCGGAACCGTCACAGGAATGGTCCAGGCTTTTTACGACATGGCCAACGCCGGCAACAACATCGATATCACCCTGCTTTCGACCGGGATTTACCAGGCCCTGGTCACCACGGTAGCTGGACTCATCGTGGGGATCATCGCGTATTTCGCCTATAACATCCTGGTATCCAATATAGAAAAAGTTGTATACAAAATGGAGGCCACCACCACCGAATTCATGGACCTTCTCAATGAACCTGCCTAATCATTCCCCATGGCTTTAAAAAAGAGAAATAAAATAAGCGCGTCATTCAGCATGGCTTCCATGACAGACGTCATCTTTCTGCTGCTTATATTTTTCATGCTGTCGTCGACGCTGGTGGCTCCTAACGCCCTGAAACTGCTGCTGCCCCAAAGCAACAACCAAACGGCGGCAAAACCGGTGACCACCGTCTCCATCACCAAAGAGTTGCAGTATTACATCAACGACGAGGGAGCATTGAAACGGGTGGCATTCCAGGAAATCGAACCTTTCCTGGTGCAGAAGTTCGGGGGACAACCCGAGCCCTATATTTCCCTTCATGCCGACAGGTCGGTTCCCTTTGAAGAAGTGGTGAAAATAATGAACATAGCACGTAAAAACGATTTTAAACTGATTGTGGCCACAGCCAAGGAAGATTAACATATGGAGTATTTCAGGGAACATAAGAATGGATTGATCGGCACCGTGGTTTTTCATGTGGCCCTCCTTCTCATGTTGTTCCTGCTAGGATTTTTCACGCCCCTTCCTCTTCCCGGGGAAGAGGGGTTTCTGGTCAATTTCGGGGATTCCGAAACCGGACTGGGGGAACTGGAACCTTCCCCCCTTGTGGAGAGTGAAGAACCGACCGCGACCGCGGAAGAGGAAGTCCCTGCCTATGTGCCGCCACCTCCCCCGCAACAGCCGGCGAAACCCGCCAAAGAAGAGATGATGACCCAGGATTATGAGCAGACGGCAGCCCTGGAAGCCGCCCGCAAGAAAAGGGAGGAAGAGCGGCAGAAACAGCTGGAGATCGAACGGCAACGGCAGGCGGAACTGGAGCGCCAGCGGCTGGCTGAGGAAGCGCGCCGCAAAGAGGAGGAAGAGAAACGGCGGATCGCCGAAATTGAAAACCGTACCAAAGGGGCCTTCGGAACCCCTGCAGGAGGTGCTGCGGGCACCGGCAGCGGCAGCGGAACCAGCCAGGGCGTCTCCTACCCCGGCGGAAACCAGGGTTCTCCTACCGGAGATCCCAACTCCGGAAATTATGGCGCCGGAGGCAGCGGCTCTGGAACTTCGGGACCAGGAATCTCCTACAGTCTCTCCGGAAGAAAAGCCACCTCAACCCCCAAACCCAACTACCCCGGCCGTGAACAGGGTACCGTGGTTGTCAAAATCACCGTCGACCAGAATGGCAGGGTAACCGCGGCGGAACCCGGACAAAGAGGGACTACCACCATGAATCCCGACCTCCACGATGCAGCCAAAAGAGCTGCACTCCAGGCAAGATTCAACGTCGATACCAACGCCCCTGCTTTTCAGACCGGTACCATCACCTACAGGTTTATCCAAAGCCAGTAACAAGCAAGAGGTTCCTGATAAACAAAACTTTACATGACCAATATCTGGATCAATTCCCTGATCAGCACCCTGCTGGTAAGCTTTATCTCGATCACCGGGATTTTTTTCCTCGCCCTGAAAGCCAAAAAACTCCAGAACATCGTTTTTATCCTCGTCAGTCTGGCCGTGGGAGCCCTGCTGGGGAACGTCTTCTTTCACCTGATCCCCGAATCCTTTGAGTCGATTGACAACCACGGAGTGATTGCCGTACTGATCCTGTCGGGGATCCTGGTCTTTTTTGTGATGGAGAAATTTCTTCACTGGCACCACGGACATGATTTGGCGCATATCGGGGAGCATCCGCGGGCTTACGGCTATATCAGCCTGATGGCTGATGCATTGCACAACTTCACCGACGGGATCCTGATTGCCGCCGGGTGGATGACAGGACCGGAAATCGGCATTGCCACCACCCTCGCCGTGGTCCTTCATGAAATTCCCCAGGAGGTCAGTGATTTCGGAATTCTCGTCCACGCGGGATTTACCCCGACAAGGGCGTTGTGGCTCAATTTCTACGCGGCGCTCGCCGCCATCCTGGGAACTGTCATCACCCTCCTTGCCGGTTCAGCGGTGGAATCCCTCTCTGAATATGTCCTGCCGGTCGCCGCAGGTGGTTTTATCTACCTGGCAGGAACCGACCTGATGCCTGAACTCAACAAGGAACACTCCTGGAAGAAGTCACTCCTCCAACTGGCCATGATCCTTGCCGGATTGCTGTTGATGTACCTGGTCAGCAGCGGACACAACCACTAAAGCCGTCGCTACGCTCCGGCAGGTTGAGTTTAAAGTTGAGATTGCGTGAGAACCCCGATAGAGGTTCTCCAGTAACAGGTATTACCCGAACTCCACAAAATGTCCCAATTTCTTGTACTGCTCGTAGAGCCGGGCGTACTTCTCTGCATTTTCGGGAATGGGACGGTATTCGGTTTCGATGCCGCCGCCCATTTTTTTCTGGGCTTCTTCGGTCGTGGCATGGATCCCCGCTGCCACAGAAGCCGCCATGGCCGATCCGAGGGCACATGCCTGTTCCGAGCGGGCTACCTTGATGGGCATATTCAGCACATCGGCGACCACCTGCATCACGAAAGGCGACTTTTTGGCCACGCCCCCCAGGGCGATGACCCCGTCGATGCGTACACCCTCTTCCATGAAACGGTCGTTGATGGCTTTGGACCCGAAGGCTGTGGCTTCCACCAGGGCACGGAAGATCCTCGGGGCGTCGGACCCCAGGTTGAGGCCTGTGATGGCCCCCGTGAGGTTCTGGTTGGCATCGGGGGTGCGGCGGCCGTTGAGCCAGTCCAGGGCCACCAGTCCGCTTTCCCCGATGGGTAGTCTGGCAGCCTCCTCGCTCAGCCGGGCAATGATCTTCCCCGACACCTCATCGGCAAGTTTTTGCCGGGTTCCTTCGTCAACCAGCGACGTTTCCTGAAGAAGGGTGGTCAGGGGCCATTCCAGCAGTTTGCGGAACCAGGCATAGATATCGCCGAAAGCCGATTGCCCGGCTTCCAGCCCCATCATCCCCGGCACGATCGACCCGTCGACCTGTCCGCAGATGCCGCTCACCAGCCGGTCGTTAATTTCGTCCATGGGTGCCACCAACATGTCACAGGTGGATGTGCCCATCACCTTGGAGAGGTGGTAAGGCTGTATCTCAGCGCCCAAAGCACCCAGGTGGGCATCAAAGGCACCCACGCCCACCGTCACACCTTCCGGAAGGCCCAACTTGGCGGCCCATTCAGGGGTCAGCGTTCCGGCAGAGATATCGCAGGTGTAAGTATCCTTGTACAGACGGTCGCGCAAGCCGGCGAGCAGGGGATCCAGGGCGACCAGAAACGCTTCGGAAGGCAGTCCGCCGAAAGCTTCGTGCCACATCGCCTTATGGCCCGCAGCACAACGGCTGCGCTTCAGGGTGAGGGGATCGCTATTGCCCGTCAGAATGGCGGGAATCCAGTCACAATGCTCCACCCAGCTGTAAGCACTCCGCAAAACGGCAGTGTCCTCGCGCAAAACGTGAAGGATCTTCGCCCAGAACCATTCCGAAGAATATACCCCCCCTTCATATTGCGTGAAGTCGGTGTCCCACTTTCGCGCCAAACTGTTGATCTCAGCGGCTTCCTGAACGGCGGTATGGTCCTTCCACAGAATGAACATGGCGTTGGGATTCTCCCGGAATCCGTCGGTGAGCGCCAGGGGCGTCCCCCTTTCGTCCACGGCAACAGGAGTGGAACCCGTCGTATCGACGGAAATTCCCGCCACCTGTTCCGCCACTCCCGGAGGAGCCTGCCGCAAAGCCTCCTTTACGGTATATTCCAGCCCTTCAAGATAATCCAGGGGATGCTGACGAAACTGGTTCTTCCCCGGATCACAATACAATCCTTTCTTCCACCGGGGATATTCAAATACCGCACCGGCGATTTCTTCCCCTGTGGAAGTGTCCACGATCAGTGACCGTACGGAATCGGTCCCGTAATCAAGACCTATGGTATACTTCTTGCTCATATTCTTCCCAATAAAAATTACTATATTTAATCACCTCATCTTAAGGCATTTAAGGCTCAGAATCCAAGACTCAAAAACCATAATTGCCTTCCGGTCCTCTACCAGAAGTAGAAGTAGAAAATCGCCACGACGCTCAGAATGATGACGGTGTGGATCACATCCCACTTGTTCCAGCTGGCGCGTGTCTCAGCGATATTTTCGGGGGTTTGGGTACCCTTCATGGTATATTTCAGCTTTTCAGCTGCCGGCGCCGGAGTCAGCAGACTGATGGCCACCACCAGGATGATGCAGAAGGCGAACAGATAGGCGGTAAAAACGTAGGAATTGACAGCGGCGATGTCAAAGAGGAAGCCGTACTGGCCCGAGAACATGGTACCGAGTTTTGTTCCTACCTGTGAAATGAGGTTGGTGGCATGTTCTTTGGCTTGGGGAGATACAACCGCCATGGTCTGTGCGGCTTCGTTTACCGATGACTGGAAGGTTCCGGCCAGGTCAGCCGGCAGCACTTCTGCCAGCCGGTTCTGGAATGACTGCATATTGGTCAGCAGCAGGTCGCGGGTATATTCGGTAGCGCTGCCGATCCGGGAAACCAGCTTTTGAGCGGTGGCGACCAGTTCGGCTTTTGCGCCGATGGTGACATTCAGCGCCAGCCGGAACATCCCCAGGGTGAAGCCTACGATCATGCCCCACATGGCGCCTTTGGCGGTGGTACGTTTCCAGAAGACGCCCAGGATGAAGACGGTGGCGATGGCGGGAGCAAGCAGACCCTGGACCGCCTGAAGGTAGTCGTAGAGCACCTTGCCCAGACCCAGCATGACGGGGATCCAGACTACGCCGAGGACCACCACGGCCACCGTGGCCATCCTGCCCACGTAAAGGAGATGTTTTTCACTGGATTCAGGCCTGAATTTCTTATAGAAGTCACCTACAAACAAAGCCGCGGAAGAGTTGAAGAGGGAGGCCAGGGAACTCATCAGGGCGGCCAGCAGGCCGCAAACCACGACACCTTTAATTCCTGCGGGAAGCAGTTGCGACACCATGGCGGCAAAAGCGGAATCACTCGACGCTACCGTAATGATACCCTTCTGATTCAAGGCAAAAGCGATCATTCCGGGGATCAGGAAGATAAACACCGGAAGCAATTTGAAATAACCTCCCAGAATAGCCCCCCGGCGGGCTTCCTTCTGGTTACGTCCCGACAGGACACGCTGCACAATGTACTGGTCGGTACACCAGTACCAGAATCCGATCACCATGGAAGCCACGATCACCCCCGGCCAGGGAAATTCCGGATCGGCAGCCGACCGGATCAGGTGAATGTTGGGGCCTGCGATATTCTGGACTTCCACCCATCCGCCGACTTTTACCAGTCCGATCGCCAGGATCACAATGGAACCGATCAGCAAAACGGGGGATTGCAGCACGGAAGTGTAAAGGACGGCTTTCATCCCTCCCAGTACGGTGTAGAGCCCTGTAATCACCACCAGCCCTATGGCGCTCACCCAGAAGAAATCGATGCCCCAGAGGGTCTCAATGCCAAAGACCTCCTTGAAAACCACACCCCCCGCATACACGGTGACGGCCACCTTGGTCAGCACATAGCTCACCAGCGAGATCAGGGACAGGATGGTCCGGGAACCCGCCGAAAACCGACGTTCCAGATATTCCGGCATGGTAAAGATCTTGATCCGGTCGTAAAAAGGAACAAATACCCAACCCAGGATCAGGATGATCCATGCCTGAATTTCCCAGTGCGCCATGGCCATTCCGCTGATAAAACCGGCACCCGCCAGCCCTACCAGATGTTCGGACCCAATGTTGGAAGCAAAAATCGATGACCCGATCGAAAGCCAGCCGGCATCCTTGCCCGCCAGAAAATAATCGGTGGTGTCCTTCTCCTTCTGCCTGATGACATACACTATGATGCCAATCATGACCAGGAAGAACAATGCCAGAATAATCCAGTCCAATGTACCCATTTTTTAGTTTTATTTAGTTATTATCAGAACTTTACGATTCTTTCCGTGGTGATATCCGAGACCTCTCTGTCAAGGGTGTAATAGTGGGCGCCCTTGCGCGATTCCGTGAAATTCATCTCGCTGGTCTTTGTAAGCAGTCCGAGCGAAAGGATCTTTTTCCGGAAATTCCCCGCATCAAACCCGCGCTGGTAAATCGCCTCATACAATTTCCTCAGCTGGAGCAGGGTAAATTTTTCGGGAAGCAGTTCGCTTCCCGCCAAACTGTAACTCGCCTTATGCTGTAAACTGATCAGCGCCTTTCGGATCATCTCGCCATGGTCAAAGATCAGTTCCGGAAGGTTCGTCAACGGCCACCAGCGGGCTCCGTGACGATCGAGGAGTTCCATGTCCTGCTGATGGATCCTGATCAGGGAATAGTAAGCCACACTGACCACCCGTACACCAGGCTCCCGGTGGGGATTCGAAAAAGTAGCCACCTGCTCCAGAAAAATATCGGTCAGCCCTGTCGTTTCCAGCAAAACCCGCGCTGCCGCCTCTTCACAGGATTCCATCTCCCGGATAAATCCCCCCATCAGGGACCATTTTCCCTTGACAGGCTCAAAACTGCGGGGATAGAGCAGCAATCTCAACTCACCCGATTCATAGCCGAAAATTACACAATCAACCGCCAGAAGGTGTTTTGATTGCCCTTTGTAATACTCTACCATGATTTCAATTTGATAGTAAAACTATAAAAGTATGATTTACTTTTAAGACAAATCATCCCTTTTTATATAAAACATGTTTTAAAACACATGGATTCTTGTCAAAAAAAACACCCGGGCATGCCGGGTGGTTTTTAATATCTGGCACGGAAGAAATCAGGTTCTTATTTTGGAACCTTTTGTTGCAAAGAAGATCAGATAGGCGTAATAGATGAACAGGCAGCTGATGGCGATCACCACGGAAGCGGTTGCCGTTTGGATGGCACCCATCAGGGGCATCAGGATTGCTGCGCCAATCACGCCGGTGGCGATGACGCCTGAAGCGACCTTGGCATGGGGTCCCAGGTCTTCGAGGGCCAGGTTATAAATGGTGGGCCACATGATGGAGTGGAACAGTCCGGTCCCCAGGAACAGCCACAGGGCGAGATTGCCGGAATCGCTGCCGATGATCAGGGCGGCAGCCACCAGGATGGCTCCTCCGATGGCGCAGAGGGTGAGAATATTCCGGGCGGTATATTTCTGAAGGATGAAGATGCCGATAAGACGACCGACCATCAATCCTCCCCAGTAGTATTTCAGCATGTCGATCCGGTCTTCGGAGGAGAAGGAGAAACCGATTTTATCGGAAAAATCAGCAAAGAAGCTGGGAATGCCGATTTCGATACCCATATAGAAAAAGATGGCCAGGAAACCGAGCCACATGTGGGGGTACTGGAATGCGCTCTTCTTATACTCTTTCTTGACGCCCGTGAGTTCGTCATCTTCCAGTCCGGTGAGGTTGGGAAGTTTCAGGAAGAACATGATGATGAGGATGACCACGGTAATGGCTCCGATCAGTCCGAACGGGAACTGGACGGCTTTGGGGTCGCTGGTGTCGTTAACGATCAGCATGGAGACGAAGATCGGGGCGATCACGGTAGCGACGGAGTTGAGGGCATTGGTCAGCGTAAGTCGGCTGGCAGCGGTTTCAGGAGCTCCCAATGCATTGACATAAGGGTTGGCGGCTACCTGGAGGATCACCACACCGATGGCAAAAACAGCCACAGCCACCAGGAAGGGGATATACCCCATGGCAACAAGCGGGATGCAAAGAAAAAACCCGAAGGCCACCAGGGCGAGTCCCGACAAAACACCGTTCTTGTATCCGATCCGGTGGATCAGGAAGCCAACAGGCACCGACAGCGCATAGGCGCCGTAGAAGAAGGTGTTTGGAAGCTGTTTCTGCACGTCGTTCAACCCGAAAGCATCTTTCAGGAAGTCGATCATCGAATTGTTCATCGTTGTAATGAAGCCGAACAGGAAAAAGAGGGACGCCATTACGATCAACGGGAACAAATACTTGTTTTTAGATTTTTCAGTCATTTTTTTCTAAATATTTATAAACACTTAAGTTGATTGCGGATTGCCGGATTGCAGATCGCGGAATTCGGATTGCCCGATTGCGGAACGCGGATTTAGAACATTGGACATAACAGTAGTCCGACCTCGTTGTGCTCTAATACCCTGGTATTCTGACCCTCTAGAAAAGTCTTTTTGCGCCGTCGCCGATTTCAGCCACGTAGAAGGCTGGTTTCAGTCCGGTTTTCAGCTCATAGTTCTTTCCGACTTCAGCGATGAAGGTATCGATGGCCTCGTCTTTCACCAGGCTAACGGTGCAACCGCCGAAGCCGCCTCCGGTCATTCGGGATCCGATGACGCCTTCTATTTTGCGGGCTTCATCGACCATGGTATCCAGTTCGTGCCCCGTCACCTCGTAATCGTCGCGCAGGGAGTCGTGGGAACCGTTCATCAGCCGGCCGAATTCTTCAATATTTCCGGCACGCAATTGTTTGACGGCCTCTTCAGTCCGTTCGATCTCGCTGATGACGTGACGGGCCCTCTTGCGGGCCGCTTCATTTTCAATTTTGTCTTCCAGTTGCAGGAATTCATCCCACGAAACCTGGGCCAACACCTTGATAGGTTTGTATTTACTGATGGCTTCCACAGCTGCATGGCATTCCGACACCCGGAGGTTGTACATTCCCGAGTCTAGTTTGTGCGGACTGTTGGTATTGCTGATGACGATCTTGATACCGTCGAGTTCGACGGGTACCAGGTCATAGTCGAGGGTATCGCAGTTCAGGAAGATGGCATGGCCTTCCTTGCCCATCCCCGAAGCGAACTGGTCCATGATCCCGCACATGACGCCGGCAAACTCATGTTCGGCTTTCTGGCTCATCTTGATCAACTCAAGCCGGTCGAGACCGATCTCCCACGATTCATTGACGGCTATGGCCGTCACCATCTCCAGCGCGGCCGAAGAGGAAAGTCCCGCACCATTGGGAACATCGCCAAATACCAGGATATCGGCACCCTGCTCAAATTTTACCCCTTTCTTCAAAAACTGGGCAAACACCCCGATGGGATAGTTGACCCACTCCTTCCCCACCTTCTTATCAAGGTCCTCAAGTTTTACCTCCGTTTCAAAGGGGAGGTTCAGCGAAGCAAACCTGACACTTTTCCTGTCGGTTTTCCGCAAGAAAAGATAAGCCCCGAAACTCAGCGCACAGGGAAATACAAATCCTCCGTTGTAATCGGTATGCTCGCCGATCAGGTTCACCCTTCCCGGGGAAAAAAAACCGTGAAACTCCCCGGCACCGTACCTGGAAATGAATTTTTCCTTTAATTCGTTAACTGTCATAATTGGTCGTTATTTGATTGTTAATTGATCGAAATGCAGCTTGTGAAGCAAAATTAGAAATATTTTCCACACATCGGTTTTTAATTCTCACAATCACATTTTTTCTAACTTTGAAGCGTGATAGGAAAATTTTTATTGAAATTAATGTTACATAAAAACCATGCAAATCTCAAAATCAGTTTTCGGAAGGTTGGCCGACAGGCAGCCGGTTTATCTGTTTACCCTTCAGAATGACAATGGGGTTGAAATTAAAATCCTCAATTACGGAGCCATCATTACGTCGGTGACCACGCCCGACAAAAAGGGGGAAAAAGCGAATATCGTTTGCGGCTTTGACAAGCTGGAAGATTACCTGAATGAGGTATACCTCTCCAGCTATCCTTACTTCGGATGTATTATCGGGCGTGTGGGGAACCGGATCAAAAACGGGCGGTTCACTCTGAACGGTAAGACGTACCAGTTGGCTGTCAACAACGGGCCCAACCACCTGCACGGGGGAATCACCGGTTTTGACCGCCGTTTATGGCAGGGGGAAGCCATGGTGGAAGAGGAAAAAGTAGGCATCCTCTTTTCCTATTTCAGTCCCGACGGCGAAGAGTATTATCCGGGCAACCTGAACGTGAGCTGCCTTTACTCCCTCAACAACAACAACGAGCTGGCCATTGATTATTTCGCCCATACCGATCAGACGACCATCATCAACCTGACCAATCACACCTATTTTAACCTTACCGGCGGCAAAAGTGATATTCTGGATCATGAGCTGACCATTTGCGCCGACCGGATCACCGAAGCGGCGGATCTGATTCCCACGGGACGCATCATCCCGGTGAAAGGCACTCCTTACGATTTCACGGTCTTCAAGAAGGTTCGCAAGGACCTGGCCGCCCTGGAACAGGGGTATGACATCAACTATGTCCTGGACAACGAGGAGGATAACCTGGTGTATGCCGCGTGCCTGAAAGAGAGCACCACCGGCAGGCAGGTGGAAGTTTTCACCACCCAGCCCGGCATGCAACTGTATACCGGATATTGGATTCCCGAGCTGGAAATCAACGGCAAAAAGCAGTTCGGAAAATATTCGGGACTGGCATTGGAAACACAGCACTATCCCGACTCCGTGAACCAGCCCTCCTTCCCCCCCATTGTCCTGGAACCCGGCGAAAAATACCAGCAAAGCACGGTGTACCGCTTCGGAATCGCAGAGGAGTAAAAAACGCAACCTTAACCTTGCCCGGGGTTCACCGGTGGTTGTTGAACTTCAGCCCTTTCTGGGCACCTGCGGTATACGCCACTGATCTTAACCGCAGCCTCACCTGCCCTACCGCAGGGAGGGCTCAGGTTTGGCCGTAATAAGCATCCTTTCCGTGTTTGCGAAAGTAGTGCTTGTCAAGCAGGTATTGATCCATGGAAGCAAAAGGATTGATTTGCAGGGTATGATAAGCCATGTTGGCCACTTCCTCGAGGACTTTGGCATTGTGGACCGCTTCACGGGGATCTTTTCCCCAGGCAAACGGGGCATGGTTGGTGACCAGCACCCCCGGCACCGCCTCCGGATCGAATCCGGCAAAAGTCTCCACAATCACATTTCCGGTCTCTTTTTCGTAGGCCGTTGAGATCTCTTCTTCCGTCAGTTTGCGGGTACAGGGAACGGGGCCATAAAAGTAATCGGCATGGGTAGTCCCCAGCGCCGGAATGGCTTTCCCTGCCTGCGCCCAGGAAGTAGCCCAGGGGGAATGGGTATGTACGATGCCTCCGATCCCCGGAAAAGCCTTGTAAAGAATCAGGTGGGTGGCGGTATCGCTTGAAGGGTTCAGGCTCCCGTCCACCACATTCCCTTCCAGATCGACCACCACCATGTCGGAAGCCTTCATTTTATCATAGGAGACACCGCTGGGCTTGATGACGACATATCCGCGGCTGCGGTCAATGCCGCTGACGTTGCCCCAGGTGAAGATCACCAGGTTATATTTCACCAAATCGAGATTCGCCGCGAAAACAGACTCTTTCAGTTCTTCAAGCATATCTAAAAAATGTTGGTTACTGTATCATTGAGCCTCTCCGGGGCCGGGGGCACTGACCCGTCCTCTGAATCCCCACCGTTGCCCGGGGGTTACTGAGATTCAGCCCCTACAAGGCTCCTGCGGTATGCACCACTGATCTTAATCTTCTTCGGGCGCCCCAGCTTTGGCGGAGGCGATAACCTCAGCTTCAACCTGCCCGACCGCGGGGAGGGCTCTCATCCTCAACTGAAAAGCGAATTGACAAACTCCCTCCGGTCGAAAAGCTGCAGGTCACTCATCTTTTCCCCGATCCCGATGTATTTCACGGGGATTCTGAACTGGTCGGAGATGCCGATGACCACGCCTCCCTTGGCGGTCCCGTCGAGTTTGGTAAGCGCCATGGCAGTCACATCGGTGGCTTTGGTAAATTGTTTTGCCTGTTCAAAGGCATTCTGTCCCGTCGATCCGTCAAGGACCAACAACACCTCATGCGGAGCGCCGGGTATCACCTTCTGCATGACGTTTCGGATTTTCGTCAGCTCATTCATGAGGTTTACCTTGTTGTGCAACCTCCCTGCAGTATCGATGATAACCACATCGGTTCCTGAGGCTTTGGCCGACTTCAGGGTATCAAAGGCCACTGATGCCGGGTCAGCTCCCATTTTCTGCTTCACGATGGGAACCTCCACCCTGTCGGCCCAGATCTGCAACTGGTCAATGGCGGCTGCTCTGAAGGTATCGGCAGCCCCCAGCATCACCTTCTTCCCGGCCTGCCTGAAATTCCACGCCAGCTTGCCGATGGTGGTGGTCTTCCCTACCCCGTTCACTCCTACTACCATGATCACATAAGGCTCTTCCTGTTTCGGAAGCTCAAAATCAGAAACATCGGCCTGGCGGTTGTCTTCCAGAAGGGCAACGATCTCCTCACGTAAAATGCGGTTCAGCTCCTCGGAACCCAAAAACTTGTCGCGCGAAACCCTCTTTTCAATCCGCTCAATAATCCGGAGGGTGGTCTCAACTCCCACATCCGAAGAAATCAACACCTCCTCCAAGTTATCCAAGACAGCGTCATCGACCTTCGACTTACCGGCAATGGCACGGCTTAACTTACTAAAAACACTCTCCCTGGTCTTGGCCAGCCCCTTTTCCAGGCTCTCCTTTTTCTCCCTGTTGAAAATTCCGAAAATGCCCATCTGTAATAAATTGTAAATGACGAAGGTAAAAAAAAGCTTTCATTTTCGATGAAAGCTTTTTTTCTGGTCAATGAAGCGATTATTTTTTAAAATAGGTGGCTATCTCATCGTTGGCTATGACCTCTTCCTTAAAGGTATATGCACCTGTCTTGGCCGATTTAACCATTTTAATCACTTTTGAATAACTCTTTTTGGTTCCGGTTTGCAATGTTGCAACAGTTTTCTTTGCCATGGTTAACCTTATTTAATTTCTTTGTGTACAGTAACTTTTTTCAGAATAGGGTTGTATTTTTTCAACTCCAGTCGCTCCGTGGTGTTCTTGCGGTTTTTAGTGGTGATATAACGCGATGTTCCGGGCATTCCGCTGCTCTTGTGCTCAGTACATTCCATGATCACCTGAATCCGGTTACCTTTTACTTTCTTTGCCATTTCTGTTCCTCTTAAATTTTAGCAATCAAACCATTCTCCTGTGCTCTTTTCAAAGCTTCACTGATGCCGATCTTGTTGATCGTACGCAAACCTGCTGCCGACACTGAAAGGGTTACCCAACGGTCTTCATCGGGCAAATAAAACTTCTTGTCGAAAAGGTTCACGTCAAATTTTCTCTTCACACGCCGCTTTGAATGGGAAACATAGTTCCCGACCATGGCTTTTTTTCCAGTTATCTGACAAACTCTTGACATTTCCTGATATCTTAATTAACTTAAATTCACCTGTTTTAAACGGAGTGCAAAATAAACTCTTTTTTTTCGAACAATCAAGCGGAAAAAAAACTTTTTTAATTCTGCGGAATGATTTAACCTGAAGGTCATCCTACCAGGCTTTGACCAGTTCCCTGAAGGTTATCCTACCAGGCTTTGACCAGTTCCCTGAAGGTCAGTACCGAACCATCGTTGCGTGCTTTTTCGCTTTTCCCGGCCATGCCGTCCATAAAATTGCGGGCGCTGCTCCAGTAAGTGTGTACGATTCCGGAGAGTTTTCCGCCCATCTCCCGGGAACTGTTTTCCCGGAGGAATTTCATCATGGCGACCTGGGCGGTGCCCACTCCGGGATTGTTCCACGGACAGGCCACCACACGGTATCCCTTTGCCGCGAACAACACGGGGGTTGGATGAGCCTTTTCATAATGCCAGTCGCAAATCACCACATCCTTAGGGATCAGGTCGATGGCCCGGTGGGTATTGTTATAACTCCCCTCCCAGAGTCCGATGCCGGTGGTCCTGCCGTCGATGAGGCGGTCACCCCAGATCCACAGTTCCTTTTGCAACAGGGCGAGGTGGTTCCTGATCTTCGTCACTTCCCCGGCGAACAATTCCGCGGGGTCGTGGCCCTGACACCGGGGACAGTCGGGATGGGCGATGTAAAAAACCTCATCCATGCCGGCATGGAAAGCATCAGTTTCAAAAACTTCCGTGATCTCATCCACCAGATCGAAAACCACTTCATGCACTCCGGGATGGAGAGGACAGTAACTTTTGCAATACAAGCCGTCGGGATTGGGCCATTTGTATTCCTCCGGCAATTTAACCCCGGGGGTTTCATCGAATTCCGGATATACCTCGAGCAATTTCCCAGGATGGGTAGCCCAGGACTGGTGCCCCAGGAGGTTGATCTGCGGGATCAGCCTGATCTGATGTTTTTTGCATACCTCCACAAGTTTTTTCACATCCTCCTTTTCCAGGGGCCGCTCCCCGGCCAACTCGGGATGAGAAGCATACCGGAATCCCCAGTCCACCCTGAGGATCAGGGTATTGACGCCTGCCGGCGCCAGCTCCTCATCCACCAGTGTCACAAATTCGTCAATGTCATCCTTAGCGGGTGCTCCGACACACAAACCCTTTACCGGAAAAGGTTCCCGGGCCTGTACCTGGGTGACCGGCGCCAACACCGCTGCCACAGTCACCAGCACCAGGGCTGCTACTCTGATCTCCATACTGTTCATAATGTATCATTTATATGGTTTATAACTTCGATATTCTGACTTTACTATCGCCTTCAACCTCCCTTTTTTAAATGGAGGAGGAGGAGCGTCAGGGGCCTTCCAATCCCACCGGCTGCGCCGGGGATTACTCAACTCCGACCCCTGCGGGATTCAGCCTCGACCTCCATCTCCCCTTACATTTTGAAATAGCATTCTTTCAGCCAGTACGCATATCCCGGATCCTGAAAAACGATGGCATCCCCCTGAACATCCAGAATATCACGATCGGCAAGAGATTTCTTCATACGGGAAACATTTCCGGAAGTTCCCATCCTGTATTTCTTCAGGGTTGCCTGGGAACTTATCTGTTTTTCGCCTGCCAGACAAGCTTTCAGCAATCCAAGCTGAGGAATGCTTAAACCTTCCGTTATGCCCATATAGAGAAGGCTCATCTGGTTAATTAAAGAATGATGGGACTCTGTTATGATTTCCGGAGTACATATCCTTTCTGTCCTCAACCAGGTTTGCTGAGCCAGTTGCTGCACATAGAAGGGGTGATTATCCGACAGGGACGCAATCATGGAAGCTTCTTTCTCTCCAATTTGCTTACCTGTTTCCCTGAAACGCTCCCTGATAAAAGAGATCCAGTTTTCATGCGAAATTTTTTCAAGAAAGATGATTTGGCCAAACTTATAAAAAGGCATGGAAGAATTGGTGAAAACATCCAGAAACATATGCCGTTTGCTGCCAGACAAACAGTATGCCACATGGTTGTGCCGTTGCCAGTGTGACCGTAACTTTTTCTGGAAAGCCAGGGGCTCACCAAATTCGGCGATATTCTGAAAATCATCAACACAAATAATGATGTTGATTTTCTTCTCGATGGCAATAGATTCAGCCAGGTCAAGGATGTCATCGGGATTCTTCTTCAACTCTTCACAACCAATTCCGAAAGAAATTTCGTTTTGCTGGTCGGGTGCTAATGTAATACGAGGGATGAGGCGGGAAAGGAATTTTGATGCATTTTGCGCCATCTCCTCCCATTTGGATGAGGTCACTTTTAAAACCTCTTTTGCCAGAGCAAGATAAAAATCAGATTCATCCCTCACATTGTAAAGATCGATATGACAAATTTTCAATCCGGGTTCTTCCTTATCCAGAATCTCCGAAACCCTGTTGACAAGCGAAGTTTTTCCCCACCTGCGGGGTGATATGATGATCGTGTTGACCAACATCCTGAAGTTAGATTGCACCAGGGCAATTTCCTGCTTGCGATTGGTAAAGTCAGCTTCTACTGCCAATCTTCCAAAAACAAAAGGTATCGGACGCATGTTTTTGTTTCAAATATACCTTACTTTTTTGTAACTTACAAATTTGTAAGATCTATTATTCCACTAATCAAAATCTCAATCCTGTTGCGCTTCCTCCTTCTGTCTGGAATAATAGGCTTTAAGCCTCCGGGCGATCAGAAAGTACCGGTAAATGCCTACCAGGAAAAATACCAGACCTGCAGCCAGGGAGGCAATACCCAGCCAAATCAGGTTGCCCAATCCCTGCACCTGGATGAAGGCAATTCCCGCCAGGATCAGGTAAAGGGCGGTGCGGATGTAGGCCATCAGCGTCCTTTCATTGGCCAGATGAGTTCGTTCAATGGCCAGGTAATCGCGGAGGATGATTGCCTCCCGGTTTTCGAATTTGAGGTTTTTTCCAAAAAGTCGCATGATGCGTAGATATTATCAGAATCCGTTAAGGGTCATGGTGACGGTAGGGATCAGCAGGAGGAATCCCAGGAGGATGAGAATGATCATCAGGGGAGTAACCCATCTGACCCACTTGGCGAAGGGGATTTTTGCCATCCCCAGTACACCGATGAGCACGCCAGAGGTGGGGGTGATCATGTTGGTGAAGCCATCGCCGAACTGGAAGGCCATCACCGTGGCCTGACGTGACAATCCTACCAGGTCTGAGAACTGCGACATGATGGGCATGGTAAGGGCCGCCTTGGCCGATCCAGAAGGGATCAGGATGTTGATGCCGGTCTGGATCAGGTACATTACCGACACGGTTCCCATTTGGCCCAATCCTTCCATGCCCGATGAAGCATAAAACAGAAGGGTATCGATGATTTTTCCCCGTTCGAGGATGACAATGATTCCCCCGGCGAGTCCCACGATCAGCGCGGCGGAAAGGATTTCCCGGGTTCCGTCAAGGAAAAGCCTGGTGATTGTGTTGGGGGAATAGTTCATGGCGATGCCGGCGATGATTCCCAGCGCCAGGAATAGGGTGGCTATTTCCATCACATACCACTGGTAGCCCATCACACCGGTGATCAGCAGGAAAATGGTGAATGCCAGTAGGTCCAGGATAAAGAAATGGACCGATTTCCGGAGGGTCAAAAAGCCGGAGACCAGGAAGAGGACAGCCAGAACCGGCAGCACCGGAAGGGCGGCCGAAGCCAGACCGATCTTCATCTCTGTCATGGGCCACCGCAGGGCGGCCATTCCAAAGAAAACAGTCAGCACCCCGAAGAGGATCCAAGCACTTCCCGGGGTGAAATAGTGTACCTCGTTTTTACTTTCAGCATGCAAAGCCCGCCAGTAACCATCCTCTTCATGAACAGGCGACGCCTGAGGGTTGCGCCTGAGTTTGCGCATATACCAGAGGATGTAGGCGAATCCCGCCAGGTTGATCACCAACCAGCAAAAGAGCCGGTATTCAATTCCCGAGAAAAGAGGCAGGTGAGACAACCCCTGTGCAATGCCAATGGTGAAGGGATTCAGCAGGGCGCCCGCGAAACCGAGGGCCGCCGCCACAAAACAGAGGCTCACGCCCACGATCGAGTCATACCCCATGCCGATGGCCAGGGGGACAAAAATGATCACAAAGGCGATGGTCTCCTCGCTCATTCCGAAGGTAGCTCCGAAAATACTGAAAATCAGCATGATCAGAACCACTACCAGGTTGTCGGCTCCTATCTTTCTGACCCACCGGGATTTTTCAAGTCCTTTTGACTTCCGCAGGAAGGCCCTGATCCCTACATCGATGGCTTTGGTTTCGTTGAGAATCCAAAAGGCACCTCCGATGAGCAGGATAAAGACGATGATGTCGGCACGTTCCACAAATCCGTCGAAGATAGCCGAAAAGATCTGCCACGTCTGCGGTTCGTTTTCCGTGAAATTGAAAGAATCACTGCGGATCACTTCCCTTTCGGTGCCGTTCACCTCCACCCGTTCCCTGGCATATCTCCCTCCGGGCACCACCCAGGTAAGCACCGCCGCAAAAACGACGATAAAAAAAACGATGACGTAGGTATGCGGAAACTTCCGGCCGGATGCCATAATGCCCGGTATTAAACGTTTCCGGCAAATGTAATAAAAATGGGATATCGGGAATTCAGCAAGGATGGTTATCTTTGGTACGGCAACTTAGTAAATCATCCTTCCATGAAAGAAAAAAAGTCAAAGAAAGCATTCAAAAAAAGGTGGAAATCGCTCATCGGGGAGCACGAAAGGCTTCTGGGCAAGCGCAACAAACAGGTAAAAGAGGGGTACAACGGCATTTACCACCGGTACCGGCGTCCGGTGCTCACGGCTGCCCACACGCCGCTTCACTGGCGGTATGACCTGAACTACGACACCAATCCCTATCTGATGCAGCGCATCGGCATCAATGCTGCTTTCAACAGCGGTGCCTTGTATGTCGACGGAAGATATTTGCTGGCGGTCAGGGTGGAAGGATGGGACCGGAAGTCATTTTTCGCGATTGCGGAAAGTGTGAACGGAGTGGACAATTTCCGGTTCTGGGACCGGCCGGTGGTACTTCCCGGAACGGAAAATCCCGACACCAACGTGTACGACATGCGGCTGGTGGCTCACGAAGACGGCTGGATCTACGGTATTTTCTGCGCCGAGCGGAAGGATCCTTCCGCCCCCGCAGGAGATACTTCGATGGCCATAGCCAGCGGGGGGATTGCCCGCACCAGGGACCTGGTCAACTGGGAACGGCTTCCTGATTTCATCTCCCACCACGGGCAGCAGCGTAACCTGGTCCTTCACCCCGAATTTGTGAATGGCAAATACGCCTTTTATACCCGTCCCCAGGATGGCTTCATCGAAGTGGGCGGAGGCGGCGGCATCGGATGGGCACTGATCGAGGACATCACCCAGGCTGAAGCCCCGGAAGAAAAGATCATCGATGAAAAGGTATATCACACCATCAAGGAACTGAAAAACGGACAGGGACCCGCCCCCATCAAGACAGACCGGGGATGGCTCCACCTGGCCCACGGGGTGCGCAACTGCGCCGCCGGATTGCGCTATGTACTCTACCTCTTCATGACCTCTGCGGAGGATCCTTCGAGGGTAATCGCCCGTCCGGGAGGATATTTTATGGCACCCCAGGGAAAGGAACGGGTGGGCGACGTCTCCAACGTCCTCTTCTGCAACGGATGGATCGTCAATGAGAAGGATGAAGTATTCATCTATTATGCCTCCTCCGACACCCGTTTGCATGTGGCGACTTCCACCGTTGACAGGCTGGTGGATTACTGTCTGAACACCCCGGAGGACGGCCTCCGGTCAGCGGCCAGTGTGGCTGCGATCAACGCACTTATTGACAAGAACCTGTAAAAATAGGATTCAGGTACGATGATCATGAGTAAACGTTACAACTGGGCGGTGCTGGGATGCGGCAGGATAGCCCGGAAATTCAGCAGCGACCTGAAGCTGCTGTCCAATGCGCGGCTTTATGCTGCGGCAGCCCGCGAACTGAAACGGGCGGAAGAGTTTGCCGCGGACCTGGGATTTGAAAAGGCTTACGGAAGCTATGAGGAGATGGTGGCCGATCCGGCAGTCGATGTGGTTTATGTGGCCACGCCACACTCCCACCACCACGATCATGTGTTGCTGTGCCTCAATGCCGGAAAGGCAGTACTCAATGAGAAGGCCTTTGCCCTGACTTTCGCTGAAGCACGCGAAATGGTGCTAGTCGCCCGGGAGAAGAAGATCTTTCTGATGGAGGCTTTCTGGACCCGGTTCCAGCCCTCCTTTCAGAAAGCCCTGGAGATCGTCCGGTCGGGTGATCTGGGAGCCCTGAAGGTCATCCGCTCCGACTTCGCCTTCAACGCCCCGAAAGATCCGGAAAAGAGGCTTTACAACGTATCCCTGGGAGGGGGATCGCTCCTGGACATCGGCGTTTACCCGGTTTTTGCAGCCTTGTCGGCCCTGGGAGTCCCGGAATCCATCAGGGCGCTGGCGACCTTCGCCCCGACCGGTGCCGAAGAAAGCATTGCCATGGTGTTCCGGTATCCGGGAGGAGAACTGGCTTCCCTCTTTTCCAGTCTGGCCACCTATTCCTTCGTCACTACGGAATACAATTGTGAGCGCGGATCGGTGAGGCTGGCCCGCCGTTGGATGGCACCCACCACGGTGACTGTATGGCGTGAGGGAGGAGACGAAAAAACGTTTGATTTCCCGGCGGAAGGGATGGGTTATCAATATGAGGCAGCCCACGTCATGGAGTGTCTCGATGCCGGAAAAACCGAAAGCGACCTGATGCCCCTCAGCTTTACCCTCGCCATGATGGAAACTCTCGACCGTATAAGGAGGGAGACGGGGATCCTCTTCCCCGGACGGGAGTAGATGAGATTAAGAGCCCTCCCTGCGGTAAGGCACGTTAAGGCTAGGGCTGAGGCTGAGGCTGAGGCTGAGGCTGAGGCTGAGGCTGAGGCTGAGGTCAAGATCAGTGGCATATTAACCTGAAGCGATGCAAAAAAACAGCTCCCCAAGTGGATTGGATAAGGGAATTTCCGATCTTTGCGGGTTATTATTGTTAAATCGGTTATGTGGCATCTGATTATCCTTCTGGCAGGTTTCGTACCCCTGATTTACGGAGCCGACTTATTGGTTGATTATGCGTCAGCCCTGGCGAAAAAACTCAACATCCCCAACATTGTCATCGGACTCACCATCGTGGCTTTTGGCACCTCGGCACCCGAACTGGTGGTCAATGTCTTTGCATCCTTAGAACACAATTCTGCAATTGCCCTGGGGAACATTCTGGGGAGTAACATTTTCAACATCGGGGGCATCCTTGCGGTTTCAGCCATCATCACCCCCCTGGCTGTAAGAAACTCCACTACGTGGATCGAAATCCCCCTTGCCCTGCTGGCAGGTATCGTCGTTTTTGCCCTTGCCAACGACAAGCTGATCGATGGTTCGGAAATTTCCTCACTCTCCCGGATCGATGGAATCGTGTTACTGATTTTCTTCGTGATCTTCCTGGTGTATAATTTCACCCTGATAAAAAAGGGAGGTTTTACCGATGAGGTTTCCGTAAAGGATGTTGCGCCGTGGAAAGCCACGCTCCTGGTGATTGCCGGGCTGGTTCTTCTGGTTGCCGGAGGAAGGGTGATCGTATATGGCGCCATCGAGGTGGCGTCAAGGCTTGGGATTTCAGAAAGGGTTATCGGACTTACCATCGTATCCATCGGCACTTCCCTGCCAGAACTGGCCACTTCCATTGTCGCAGCACGCAAGAAAAATTTTGACATCGCCATTGGGAATGTCGTCGGATCTAACATTTTCAACATTTTTTTTATTCTTGGGGTCAGTGCAACCATTTATCCCGTTTCCGTTCAGCCAGGCTCCAACATTGACATATTAATGAATATTCTGCTGGGGCTTATCGTTTTCGTTTTTATTTTCACCGGAAAAGAAAAGTGGATAGACCGGAAGGAAGGCATTGTGATGCTGCTCATTTACCTGGGGTACCTGGGCTATCTGATAGCCATTCCGGCCTGATCCGGTGATGAACTGATTTACAAACCGTGTTATGAAAGACCATGAAATTCTGTACAAGGAATTTGCCGGGGAACTCACCGACAACATTTTAAATTATTGGGCGACCAAAGTGTATGACCCTCGCCGAAAAATCTTTTTCGGATTGATCGGTCCGGATGAAAGATCCGATCCGGCCGCCCCCCTGGGGTGCGTGCTGATCTCGCGGATCGTCTGGACTTTCGCCGCCGCGTGGCGGCAATACCCCACCGCCCTGTACCGCACCATGGCCAACGAGGCCTTCCGTATACTCACCACCCATTTCCATGACAAGGAATACGGTGGCTATTTCTGGGAAGTAACTCCGGAAGGAATTCCCACCAACGACAGCAAGCAGTTTTACGCCCAGTCATTCGTCATCTATGCCTTGTCGGAATATGCCAGGGTTTTCAGCCACGCCGAAGCCGGAGACATGGCGGTTGCCCTCTTCCGCCTGCTCGAAAAACATGCCGCTGATCCGTTACACGGAGGCTATTTCGAAGCCGCATCCCGCGACTGGCGCGCAACAGCCCCCGATTTCATCACCCCTGCAAAAGGGCATTCCCGGAAATCGATGAATACCCATCTTCACATCCTGGAAGCTTATACCAATCTCTACCGGATGAAACCAGAGCCGGAAGTCGCCGCAAGGATTGCTCACATCCTGGATCTCTTCACCGATCATATCATCAACCGGGAGAACCATCATTTCCACATGTTTTTCGATGCGGAGTGGCGGGTTACCTCCACCGCCATTTCTTACGGCCATGATATCGAGGGATCCTGGCTACTCCATGAAGCTGCGGAAGTGCTGCGATACCATTACCCATCAGAAAAGCTCCTTCCGCAGGTCATTGCCATGGCCAAAGCAGTCGGAAAAGAAGCCCGCGATCCGTCGGGAGGGTTGTACAACGAGTCGGACGGTGACCATTGGGACCGCGATTTTCATTGGTGGCCCCAAGCGGAAGCCGTGGTCGGTTTTTACAACGCATGGCAGCTGACCGGGAAGAAAAGATTCCGGAAATGGTCCCTCAAAGCCTGGAAATTCATTCAAAAATACCAGAAAGACCTAAAAAACGGGGATTGGTACTGGCTCATCACCCCGGAACTGGATGTCAGGCCCATGGACAAGGTTAGTACCTGGAAATGTCCATACCACAACGGCCGGATGTGTCTGGAAATGATGCACCGGCTGAGCCGGGGCTAAACTGATTTCTATGATCCTCCAAAATGAAACGGGTGAACTCCCGGTTCCTGCCAAACCGGCCTCAGTCACTGAAATTTACTGACCTTTCAAAAAAATTCACTGATTCCCTCCATCAGGACATTCTTGGGTTTTACGCCTACGAAGCGTTTCACCTCTTTGCCATTTTTGAAAAGGATAAGCGTGGGGATGTTTCGCACCTTGAATTTGTTTGCGAGCGCCTGCTGGTTGTCCACGTTGACCTTCCCGATGCGCACCTTTCCCTGCTGCTCTCCGGCGATCTCGTTAAGAACAGGTGCCACCATCTTGCAGGGACCGCACCATGGCGCCCAAAAATCCACCAACACAAGTCCTCCGGCGGTCTCCTGTTTGAAGTTGTTCTGTGTCAGGTTTTTGACATTGGGATGATCCGCCACCTGCGGGGCATTTTTCATTTTCCGGTAGGAGTAAGCGATAAATAACATCCATGCTACTGCCAAAACGGCAACTATTATCAAAACTGTCGACATTATAATAATCTTAAATCTTACGTCCTAAATCTTAAACCAAATCCAACTGACAGATCAACCTCATATGATTCTTATTTCAGAGGATATTTCCATTGCTTTCCGGAAGGTGGCGCTGATCCCGCAATACCGTTCTTCCGACAGTTGAACCGCCTTTTCCAGTTTGTCCATGGGGAGATTCCTGCCCCTGAACTCATAAATCACGTGCATACCTGAGTAGATTTTCGGATGTTCCTCGGTAATGGTACCTATCACCCGGACGGAAAAACCCTCCACGTTGACCCGCATTTTTTTCAGGATCGAGACCACGTCCATTCCCGTACATCCGGCCAGAGCGACCATGGCCAGAGGTTTGGGCCGTGGCCCCCGGTTTTCTCCACCCACGGCTTCGGTGGCATCAAGGATGATTTCGTGACCGTCAACGTGGGCTTTGAAAGCCATATTTTCGAGCCAGTCAATTTTTATTTCCTGTTGTGACATATTTCCCGTTTTAACAAATGATTAAAGAGCGAAAACTTGATAATCTTCTAATCCTCTGACTCTCCTTCCATCATTTCCCTGGCCGCTTCGCGTGCATTCTCCGACGGCCGGTCGCCGCCCACCATGCGGGAGAGCTCTTCCACCCGCTCTGCATTGCTTAGTTTTCTGATGGAGGTAAAGGTTCCCGAAGGCTGGTCTTCCTTGTATACCAGAAAATGGTGGTCTCCTTTTCCAGCGATTTGGGGAAGGTGGGTGATGTTGATCACCTGGACGCCGGCCGACAGTTGTTTCAGTATCTGTCCCATTTTCAGGGCGGTCTCCCCGGAAATGCCGGCATCGATTTCATCGAAGATAATGGTGGAGAGCATTTGAGATCCCGAAACCAGGCTTTTCAGGGCGAGCATCACCCGTGAGATTTCGCCTCCTGAGGCGATCCTGCCGATTTCCGCTGGTTCCGTGTCGCGGTTGGCGCTAAAGAGAAACTGGATAGTATCGGCGCCTGAGAGGGAATAGCCATCCGATTTTTCCTGCGTCACGACAAAGCGGGCATGGGGGATGGCCAGCTGACGGAGCACACGGGTCACCTTATCCCCGATCTCCGGAAGCGCTTTTTTCCGTATGGCTGACAACACCTCCGCCGACTCATTCCGGAGTTTCTCCAACCGGAAGGTTTCCTTTTCCAGGGCGGTGATTTCCTCCTCGTATCCGGTAATTTCGCCGATTCTGGCGTTCAGGTCATCGCGGAAAGCGAGCAAGGCATTTATTCCCTTCATCTGGTGTTTCTGTTCCAGGCTGTATATGAGGTCGAGGCGGGCATTCACCTCCCCGAGGCGGCGGGGATTGTCCTCCGTTTTCTCTGCCAGTTGTCCGGCTTCTTGAGCCAGATCATTCAATTCTATCCAGGCAGAATGAAGCCGCTGTTGCAACTCTTCTGCAGCTTTCAGGAAAGGAACGATCTTTTCAACCCTTCCGGCGGCTTCTTTCAACCGGGGGACTATAGGGAAATGCTCCCCCGAAAGCAAGTCGGCCACCCACAAAAGCGCCCCTTTGATCTCTTCGGCATGTATGAGGCGGTTTTGTTCCTCCTCCAGCAACTCCAGCTCTCCAGGCTGCAGGCGGGCTTCATCAAGCTGGGTGAACTGGAAAGTGAAATAATCGAGATCGGCACGGCTTTTGGCAGCCTTTTCCTTCAGCTCAGCCAACCGCCGCGATGCCTCATTGTATTCCGAAAAGAAATTCTGGTAAGTCTTCAAAGCCTCACCGGAACAGGCGACAGCATCGACAACCCGGAGTTGAAACTGCCGCGTACCCAGTTCGAGATTCTGGTGCTGGGAGTGGATGTCTATCAGACGCAAGGAGAGATCGCGGAGCAGGGAAAGGGTGACAGGCGTATCGTTTATGAAAGCTCTCGATTTTCCTGCGGAAGTGATCTCCCTGCGAAGAATGGAAACCGGTTCGTAATCCAGGTCATATTCCGAAAAAAAAGGCTCCAGTCCCCGGCAGGAAATATCAAAATACCCTTCGACGATACATTTGCGTTCCGCGTTCCGGAGAGAAGAGGAGTCGGCCCGCGCACCCAGAATCAGCGACAGGGCACCCAAAAGTATCGATTTCCCGGCGCCGGTCTCTCCCGTGACGATGTTAAATCCCGGCTCGAAAGATACGTCAAGTTCATCGATCAGTGCGTAGTTGGAGATCACCAGCCGGGTAAGCATAAGGCTCAGAAGCTTTCAGATTCCTGGATTTTCTGGTATTTTGAACCGTTGGAGGGATCTACCTCATTCAGGATGGCCACCACCCGGTTCCGCTCATCGGGATAAGATTTGGAAAAGATGTTGACCAGTTCATCCGACTTGGCATCAAAGAAGATCTGCAGGATGTAGGTCGAGGGCCGCCGGCGGAAGACCTGCTGCACCGACTTCATGGCTTCCGCAATATTGGATCGCCCCTCTTCCGTCTTGTCAGCCATCATGTCAAGTCCCATCCGGTGATAGTTGAAGTAACAGTCCCGCATCCCCGAATAGGAACGGTTCATGATGTTTTCAATGAGCCAGTAACGGTTCCTTTCACTTTCAAAAGCCCTCCATCCCTTTTCCCGGGCATTCTGGGAATTGTTCACAATGGCCTGCGCCTTTTCAAAATAGGGAGTTCCGCCCTCCCGGGAGAAAGAGTCATAGTCAAAACCCAGGATGATATAGGCATAGAAGGCGATGATATTGGTAAGATTGTCCCGGTTGCTCGTTTCATTGAATTCCAGAGGCTGAAATTCCACATACTTGCACTGAAAATCGTTGTCCTTGATGTTGAGAAGCGTGGTTTCGTAGGAGGAGTTGAACACCGGCCTTTTGACCTGGATCTGAATGGAACCCTTGAATTCATCGGCCGAGATTTGCTCGTCGAGCCGGATGAACATGTTGCATTCAATCCGCTCTTCCATGGAATAGGCATGCTCGGTCCACCGCCGGTTGTTAATGAATTCGTACAGGTCGGACTGCATGGTATAGAACAGGTTGCGGTTGGCACCCTGAATACGCTCCGCCGATACGCTGATGTTACACCTGAATTCCTGGCCGAGAGCTTCCGAAAGCACCGCAACGGCAAACAAAAGAATAAAAAAACATCGTTTCATGACCGAATTTCCTGTTTGGATTGCCTTAAGGCACCCCATCTGCAAATTTATCATTTTTCAGACAAAGCGGCAATTAATAATAAAACTCTCCCAAAGGATAAATATTGCAGAAGCAAAGCGAATTTGAAGGTCTTCAACCGAGGTAACTTCTGATCTTAATCTAAATCTTAACCTGCCGAAGCAAAGCGACAGCTCTCGTTCTTAACCTCAGACTCTTTTTTTGTTTTCGCGGGCGGGGTTCCGGTGGTATATTTCCCGGTCTTTCAGTTCTTCAAAGGCGATGAGAGAAGGTTTGGGAAGCCTTTCATAGAATTTGGAGATTTCGATCTGCTCGCGGTTTTCGAACACTTCTTCAAGGTTATCGGAAAAAGAGGCGAATTCCTGCAATTTCTGGTTCAGTTCTTCTTTCAGTTCCGAAGAAATCTGGTTGGCCCTTTTGGCGAGGATCATCACGGTTTCATAAACGTTTCCGGTCTCCTCTTCAAGCACGTCCAGGTCTCTGGGAATGGTCGTCATTGAAGCTTTTGTCTTTTTATAATCCATGGCTAATCGCTGTTTACATTTTCTGTATTATAATTCAATAATTTGGCGGTCACCTCATAGAAGCGTTCGGCTTCCCTGCGGTATTTGCTTTCGGGGAATTCGTCAACGAAGGCGAAATATTCGTCGAGGGCGTTGGAAAGCCTTTCTTCCTTTTTCTCTTCCACACTGTTGACCGCCAGCAGGTATTTCGATTTCAGGAGCATATACATCAACTCCTCCCGGAAGCGGGTGTCGGGATACTCTTTCAGGGAATTCTCAAGGGCCACCACGGCGGCCTTATAATTTTCAAAGTCGTAGTAGAGCCGGGCGCTGAGAAATGATTTCTCGACGAGTTTATCCCTCAGTTCGTCGATGAGCCGGTGCGCTTCATCCACCTTCTCGCTGAAGGGATAGAGGTTGATGTAAAGCTGAAGCGCGTCGATGGCATTAAGGGTGGTCTCCTGATCCAGACGGACCTTAGGCGACATCAGGTAACTGCAATAGCCCACCATGAACTGGGATTCCTCCACATGTTTGCTCGTCGGGTATTCCCGGATCAGAGACCTGAAATACTGGGCGGCCATCAGGTAATCCTTTTGTCCCAACATGCTCATGGCATAATGGTAATATATCTCGTCCGAACGGCTTGTTCCCCGGTAAATGTTGATCAGTTCCTGAAAAAGGGTTCCCGACCTGACAAATTCGCCCGCCTCGTAATACTCGATGCCTTTTTTGTACTTGTATTCGTAGTCGGTACTCTTGACCACCTTGTTGAAATCGCTGCAGGAACTCAGCAACAGAAGCCCCAGCACAAAAAGGATGGAATGACTTTTCATTTTTTGAAACATGGCGCAAAGATAGTTTTTTTGTCAATATCTCTATCCATTGCATTTAGTTTTATGCGATTGCATTCAGGATGTTATGATAATTTAACAGATTTGCATGATGATCAAAAAAGTTTACATTTGCACCGTTTAAAATAAAAATCAACCATCGTATGACTGATATTTTTGCAAAGTTCCAGAGAAACCAGGGGGACATTGGCCAATACATGAAGCTGGCGCACGGCTATTTTGCCTTTCCTAAGCTGGAAGGGGAAATTGCCCCTTATATGAATTTCAGGGGAAAAAGGATGCTAACCTGGAGTCTGAACAACTACCTCGGTCTGGCCAATCATCCCGAAGTCAGGAAAGCCGATGCCGAGGCAGCGGCCAGATGGGGGCTTGCCTATCCCATGGGGGCGAGGATGATGTCGGGACAGACCGTTAAGCACGAAGAACTGGAGAGGAATCTTGCCGCTTTTGTGGGAAAGCCCGATGCATTTCTTCTCAACTACGGTTACCAGGGAATGGTTTCCATCATCGATGCGGTTTGCGGGCGGAATGACGTGATTGTCTATGATGCGGAATCGCACGCCTGCATTCTCGACGGTGTCCGTCTTCACATGGGCAAGCGGTTTGTCTTCCAGCACAACAACATGGAAAGCCTCCGGAAGCAGCTGGCAAGGGCCACCACCCTGGCCACCAGACAGGGGGGCGGGATCCTGGTGATCACCGAAGGGGTTTTCGGCATGTCGGGCGACATGGGCCGGCTTGATGATATTGCCGCCCTGAAGGAAGAGTTCAGTTTCCGTTTCCTCGTCGACGATGCCCACGGCTTCGGAACCATGGGAGCCACCGGTGCCGGCGTGGCTGAGCATTTCGGCGTTTCTGACAAAGTGGACCTCATGTTCGGCACCTTTGCCAAATCGATGGCAGGCATCGGCGCTTTCGTGGCCGGAGAAACCGATATTATCAACTACCTGCGCTACAACATGCGGTCACAGACCTTCGCCAAAGCGCTGCCCATGCCCATGGTTGAAGGAGCACTCAAAAGACTGGAACTTCTGCAGGGTCATCCCGAACTGAGGGAAAAACTGTGGACCAATGTCAGGGCACTGCAAGCCGGACTGAAAGCTGAAGGTTTTGACCTGGGACGTACGAATACGCCGGTGACGCCGGTTTATCTGAAGGGAGGCCCCAGCGAAGCCACCAACCTGATTTTCGACCTGCGCGAGAACTACAAGATATTTTGTTCCGTGGTGATCTATCCGGTAATTCCCAAGGGGGAAATCATCATCCGGATCATCCCGACGGCAGCCCACTCACTCGAAGATGTTCAGTATACCCTCGACAGTTTCAAAGCCATCAGGCATAAACTGGAATCGGGAACTTACGCAAAGGAAGGGATTGCCAAGGTACAAGTAGATATGTAGATAAAAAAAGAGGAGGCTGCCCTTTTGAGACAGCCTCCTCTTTTTTATCTTTTCTTTTCGGAAAGATACCGTTCAGCATCAATGGCAGCCATGCACCCCGACCCTGCGGCCGTGATGGCCTGACGATAATGGGGATCCTGCACGTCGCCACAGGCAAACACCCCCGGCACATTGGTCTTTGACGTCCCCGGAACGGTTTTGATATATCCCACGGGATCGCGTTCCAGATAATCGGCAAAAATTTCAGAATTGGGCTGGTGGCCGATGGCCAGGAAAAAACCGTCGATTTTGATTTTCACCTCTTCCTCCCCCGGTTCCCCGAGGTTTTTCACCAGTGTGGCCCCTTCGACGACGCCGTCCCCGAAGAGTCCTTTGGCCTGGTGTTTCCAGAGAATCTCCACATTGGGGGTATTCCTGACGCGTTCAGCCATCACCTTCGAAGCGCGGAGCACGTCACGGCGTACGATCAGGTAGACTTTCCGGCAGAGGCCTGCCAGGTACATGGCTTCTTCGGCAGCGGTATCCCCTCCCCCGACCACGGCCACATCTTTTCCGCGGTAGAAAAAGCCGTCGCAGGTGGCGCAGGCCGAAACCCCGCCCCCGGCATATTTCTTCTCATCGTCGAGGCCCAGGTATTTGGCCGTGGCTCCCGTAGCGATGATCACCGTTTCCGCCTCGATCAGGCGGGAGTCGTCGATCCACACCTTGTGGACAGCCCCTGAAAAGTCAGCCCTGGTAGCCATTCCCCACCGGACGTCGGTGCCGAAGCGTGTGGCCTGGGCTTTGAGGTCTTCCATGAGTACCGGACCGGTGACCCCCTGGGGATAGCCCGGGAAATTCTCCACTTCGGTGGTCGTGGTCAACTGTCCGCCGGGCTGAAGCCCTTCGTACATGACCGGATGAAGATTGGCGCGGGCAGCATAGATAGCGGCGGTATAGCCCGCGGGGCCCGACCCGATGATCAGGCACTTCACTTTCTCGGCAACTCCCGGTTCAGGAGTCACTTCTCTGTGCGGATTTATATCAAGCGTTTTGAACATGGCTTATTTTTTTGAGGTGCAAAATTAACAAAGTTATCCGAAAAAGCCAGCAGGGTTCTCCCGGCAGGATCCTCTTACCTTCTCCTGCCCCGGAGAGATTGATAGAAGGGATGCTCATTCACCGCTTCACCCCTGACAACGAAATCAGGAACGAAAAGGTGATGTACAAATAAGGACCTGCAGGTTTTAATCACCTCATTTTAAGTGTAAAAGAGCGACCTTCGGGCGAAAGTGCGCTCTTTATTTTTAAAAACTGGAATTCCTGAAAAACCGTTTTGCAGGAAATGAAATAATAATTACCTTTGCCCTGATTTTGAAGTGCAGTATCCCTGCATTGTCGGGAGAAGCGCAAGCGTTCAGAATATCGTTTGATTTTGTTTCGGGGTGTGGCGCAGTCTGGTAGCGTACGCGTCTGGGGGGCGTGGGGTCGCAAGTTCAAATCTTGTCACCCCGACAAATTGAAAATCAGGCAGTTACGATGAATTTCGGAACTGCCTTTTTTCATGGGTTGTGCCGTTTTTGTGCCGTTTTTCAGGGAGATAGTAAAGTATAGGGGTAAAATCAAGTAAAACCCTGGATCAAAAATTTCCGTACACAGGACCATGACAGGAAGGCAACTATTCGAATTACAAACGTCGGTGTGGGGTGATTACGCACAGGTCCTTATGAGGGCTTACAGCCTTATCGGGGATAAACTTTACCCTATGCTCGAGGAGTGCGAGAGGACCGGTAAGAAAATAGTTATCCAGGAAATGACCGACGATCCTGAAATAAATGACCCGCCTATAGTGGTGGTGATCCAATGAAGAAACTAAAGGCAGGCAGCAGTTAACTAACCGCCTTTGTTAATTGTTTTCCATCATGTACTTTTCCGCGGCAAAGGCTTCAAACTCTTTTAACAATCCTTTTTCTGATTAATTGATTCAATGTCTTTTTTTAATTGCTCCGCATGTGGCGAAACATCAAACTCAATTGCTGCCATTATATTCAGTTTTTATTCGTTTAAATTTGTTAAGTAAATCTCTGTTTTGTGCATATTGTTCCCATGACTTTTCAAGGTTTATTACAGCCAAGTCAGCCTGGGAGCTGATCACATTAAAGCCTTTACTCTCGACGTAACTGGCATAATCCATCCCGGCCACAACAATAAGTTGTAATCCTTACCATAACAGTGGGCCGGTCATTAATCAATCACCCTCTGGCTCTTCGTTAGTGTTCATGATACGTTCCACGAGCTGATCCAACTGCGAATCTGTGAGCTTTTCCATGGTCAGGGAAAGGTCGGTCTCTTTCATAACTGGAACTACGAATTTCAATAACCTTTCAAAAAGTTGAGCTCGCTCCAATGGTTGGAGTTGTTTAAAGTCACGTTCAAACCTGGGCCAATTGTTGGAACAAAAATCCCTCAGCCGTTCTCTGACTTCCGTTGTGGCTTTATTTTTCGACCCCCTGGGCCGCCCGCCTGGATTGCCGCTAATTCCTTTCTGAAACATCTGTTGTCATTTTGTTGTTTACAATACAGGGACGGTGCCAGAAGGTTTTTCCGGCAACCGGTCCCGTTCCTGTTCATCATGTTCCTGCTGTTCGCTTCCATGTTGCTGTAACATTGAAGGGTCCCTAATTACATGCGTTCTTTCCCATTCCTCAAAATTCGGAGGTCCTCAGGCAAAGTGACAATGATTTTTTTCCGCTCGGGAAACACTTCCGGAAAGTCAGCAGGAAAAATTTTTCCTCGGATGATCTGTCTTATCAGATTTGCTCTGAGCTTTTCCGGGACAATTATCGGTTCACGATTTTCCATTGGGATGGTTTTTGAAATACTTAAAACACACCAATAAACCGGATTCCAGGAAGGTTAACGCGCATTTCTCCGGTCACTCGGTCCACAACCAGAATGTTCTGCTCGCCGAAAAGCTTGTCACGATTCAATGTCTTTCGGAGGTTATTAAACGCTTTTGCGGCCTCATCAGCCATGCTGAGTACCTTCCTCCAGCTCCAGGGTGGAATAAACCGTAAAATGAGCTCTGAGTGCCTCCAAATCAGGACAAAACTGCCCCCCTGTAAAGGTCAGGAACTCGATAGGCATAACCATGGGGCGGCCAGACTGCCTGAATTTAATCAGAAGGTTGTCGGTCTCATTGCAGATGTCCTGAAGAATCTGCCTTACCAGAAAAAGGTTCGGCGCGCCTCTTTCCTGAAAATCCTTACGCACGTAGTCAGGAAGATTCTTCATTTCTTTTTCCCTCTGGGAGTAGATCATCCGGGCCACCTCATCATCACCATGGGAAAGTACCCGTTTTATCGCCTCTGGGCTGATGTCAATCCGGAATGGGGTCAGGCTCTGGGCCAGTTGGTTTAACAAAACAGCATACCGCCGGAGTGTCGTTTCGGCCGAAGGAAACGAATTTTCATCGAAATAAAGTTCTTTTTTCATGGCTCAAATTTTTTTACCGGGAACATACCACTTCCCCTTTGTTGGATCATTTCTTATCTCGGCGTTTTTTCTGGCCGCTTCAGCGCTCTTTTGGTCTGTCGATAGCCCCGGCTTAACAATAAGCTGCTGGCGTTGCTCAGGGGTCAATTCCGCGATAAGCTCGTCAAGAAGCTGCGGTTTAAGTTCTTGTGGGATCAAATTTGAAATTTTCATACTCATGGTTTTTAGATAATTAAAATTTAAAAAATAAAATACAACACATTTTAAAGACCTTTATGTAAGATATTTTTTAAAGACCTTTATGTAAGATATTTATATTGCTGTACATGTCGCGAACATTCGATGTACATTCTTTGTACATGTCGCGTACATTCGATGTACATTCTTTGTACATGTCGCGTACATTAATTACTACTTCGCGAAAGTAACATTAGTGCTTTTTGTCGTGCTTCATCGGTTTTTTTCTTAAGGTTAGAAATAACAAATTTATTCCGTCGTTTCTCTGCCTCAATGATCAATTTTTCAAGGGGTAATACGCTGTCCATAGAAATATAAAAACCTTTCATCAGGTGGCTGTAAATGTTCACCCCCCAATTTAACATGAGGGTTTGTTTTAGCCGGTCAAGTTTGCGTCTGGTGCTGTAAGAAGCAAGGGGTTGTGGTAGATTGGCTGGCAAATCTTTGATTCCTGAATAACCCCCCATCCGGGCAATCAAAAATGAGTTCGTTATGCACGCATAGGGCTTATTTCCCAGTATGCTTTTAACTGCCAGATACCCAAGCAAAACAGCGATCTCGTCGGTGGTCTTGTGGTTGTTCATAAAGTCAAAACATAACTCTTTTTTTATCCCGGTCATTGGAGATTTTTTGTTTTCAGCAAACAGTGATTGGCCACGTCGATAACTTGCCTCCGGGTTTGGAATTCTAATTCCAAAAAAATCAGATGCCGCATTCATACGCTGCTTGATCGTTATGTGATCAAGTTTTGATGCATGTACAAATGTAGCGTAATCAATTATCTGGTCCATGGTCGACGCAATGTCATCAAAGGCACCCTGCAATAGCCTGACCGGGAAATTGAAAAAGGTTTTACTCATGGGAGAATGTCTCTTTATACCAGTTCAAAAACTGCTGGAAGTTCCGGGCAATAACGTAGATTCCCCCCGCCGCTTCGACTTGGCGCTGGTACTCCCGTTGATGATCACTCTGCCGATCCCTCCCGGCCTTCACTTCGATTTTTACGGACCTTCCGGCAATGGTGGCCGATATGTCGCTACTACCCCGGGTTCCGGTCCCAAATACCCACTCAAACCGGCCTATGGTCCTCCTGACCCCCATCACATCAGTATAACTCCTGGTGTGGTTCACTGGCCTGCCTGTCGTATTGATCCGTTCCGCCTGCCATCCCTCCAGCTTCAGGAAGGCGATAATACATTTGGTAAGGCCGTTGGCTGTGTCATCCCTGAAGGTTCGGGGGGCCAGGTAAGGGACCGTAGGATAACGTCTGAGGGCCTCATCCATCGCAAGCGATTCAAGCATCCTGACAGCCTGACTTTTGCAGTAACGCACATGTGTTGTGTTCATGACTTTTCGGTTAACTTCGCGTCCATCCGGTTTGAGAATTCCGTTTTCGTCTCAACCCTGGCTTCAGTGAGCCAGGCCATGATTTCAGCATGTTTGAAGTATAACCGGCCATCACGTTTGAAATGTGGTATCTCATTCCGGCTGGTTTTCGCGTAAATGGAGGCACGGGAATAACCGGATATTTCCTGGAGCGTTTCCACTCCGAAAATGTCGGGAATGCTCTTTTCGGCTGGTTGCAAACTGGGTGTTGCTTTCCGGATAAGTTCCAGCACCTGGCCGACCGTTAAGGCGGCTATCGGGGTGTCCAGCGTAATTTCAACCTTATTCATGGATAGTGGTCTTATTACGTTTTAATTCCCGGATTTGCTCAAACCTGGTCAGTTCATCGTCAGAAAACATCGACCTGCCAAACATCTTGAACGGCTTCAGATCACCTTTTATCGTTAGCCTGTAAATATTTTCAAGGGAATACCCAAGCCTGGAGGCAGCTTCCTTGGTGGTGTAAACGGTTGAATTTTTCACTTCCATAGCGTAATGAATTAATCAACCACAAATAGAATATAAAAAAAAAGCCTCATAAAACTATTTCGGCCTTAATTTTTAATCATTTGCAAAAAGTTTAAAATTTTCCTTTAGAGCAAGAATTCAAGAAGGGCAGAAACTTGATAAAGTATTGAAGATGAATAAGAATGGGAAATTAAAGCTACTATTAAAAAGCAGAAGCCAGGCAGTAAACTACCCGGCCCGCGGTCGCCCAATCCGTAGAATGGACGCATCAAATATACAAATATTTTTTCATAAATCAAAATTTTGACGAATCGGTAAAATGGGGTACCCTTTTAAAGTACCTCGTTTGCCTTCGCGATCACCTCACTGGCGAATGAATCCAAGTAAGTTTTAGTTGTGGAGAGGTCTTTGTGTCCCAGTGCTTCACTGATAATATCCTCGCTGATACCGCTATTCTTCAGCTTCATCGCATAACTATGTCGGGCCTGATAGCTGGATAGTCTGATTCCTACAAACTTCAGATCCTTCCCAAGTGTCTTCAGATGTTTATTAAATTTCCTATTCCTGTCCCGGATATGGTCGTATAACTGTTGCCCATCATACCCCTTTTTTGTGATCACCGGGAGCAAATAATCATCTACCAACTTTGTATTTTTCTTAAACCAGTCAAGAAGTGATTGGATGTTATCAGTGATCTTTATTTGAATGATCTTTGCTTTTTTGCTCTCGGTTTTATGCCTCCGGTAACAAATGAATCGGCCATTCTCAAACAGCAGGATATTTTTGTCAGTCAAATATGCCATGTCCACAAGGGCCATGCCCTGGCAGTAATAGGAAAAAAGAAATAGGTTCCGGGACCACTGGAGGGCCGGACTGTCGATTTCGGCCGTTTTCAATGCTTCAATGTACTGGCTGGGTAAATAACGTTTTTGTGTTTCCTGGGATTGTCTTGAAACACTATAACCATGCTTGCCGAAAGGGTAAGTCACGTCAGATGCCTCTCCCTCTTTTATGGCGCGGTTCAGCAGCGCACGGAGCGCACGCATGTAGTACGATACGGTATTCCCCTTGCACCCCCTGTCAATCTTCAGATAATCGTCAAAACGGCTCACATACTTAAAATCAATGTCTTGAAAAACTTTTCGTGAAAATTCAGAATCAAACTTTTTCAACATATCCAAGGTTCGAGCATAACACGTCGCATTGCCGATATTTCCGGCTCTGGTCAGCTTTTCGATAACGTTGCTAAAAAATCCCTCCACCCCGGTATGTTTGGAGCGGTTCAGAAACTCTTGTTCAAACATGGTCAGAGTCCAGTCAGTCTTTGAATCTTCGTATTCCTTCAAAATATCACTTACTCGCTTCTTTACTGACAATAACCAATCATTCAGTTTATCCCTATCTGGGTGAAGGTCCTTCCTCCGTTTATCCACTGCATAAGCCTGATAATCGTAATTCCATTGTTCCGTGGTGGATGATGCATTCAGGGAAATATGTTTCCTCATCCCGGCGCGTCGGATTACCAAAATTAGCGGAAAACTCCCGTCTGGTTTCTCATGGGATTTTGATAAATAAGGTTTGATCTGGTATTTTTCGAGCTTCATAATAGTATGATTTTTGTCATGTTTTATGAAAGTTGTGCCGTTTTTTGTGCCGTTTTTTTACTTTATGTTTAATAGAAAGTTGTGCCGTTTTTGTGCCGTTTTTTATCGAATTACCTATAAAACTCACTCATTTTCTGTTATTTTTGTTTCTGGCAAATATAATGATTTATAGACAATTATAAAGAAAAATTAAAGAATTTACAACGTCTGGGGGGCGTGGGGTCGCAAGTTCAAATCTTGTCACCCCGACAAATCAAAAAATCCTCGTTGCGACAGCAACGGGGATTTGTTTTTTCACCGGGCCAGCGGAAGAACCCGCTCACCATTATTTAGGGATACTTGACTATCGAACGTTTCACTGCACCACCATCTTCCCGACCGATTGATGATTCCCGCTGGTAATCACCAGCAAATAAATCCCTCTGCCCTGATGAGAGAGGTTAAAGCGTTCCATATGACCCTCGCCGGACAGATCAACCTGCCTGCTTTCTACCACCTGCCCCACAGGATTTAAAAGATGAATGTTGATTCTTTCCCGGGAAGAAGAATTCAGCCTTACCGCAAAACGACCGGTACACGGATTGGGGAAGAGGGTATAACTGAGCGCTTTCGTTTTACTCCCTTCAGCAGAAGAATGGATGGCTGTGACAGGGGCAGAGGTGTTAGTACAGCCATTGCCATCGGTGACTACCAAGTGATATATACCTCCCTTGCTGATCACATATTTGCTTTTTGTGGCTCCCTCAATGAGGCCGGCATCGGTATACCACTGATAGGAAGAATAGGGATCCAGGGAAACCAGCGTATCGCCCCTGACCTCCACTTTGGGCTGGTAGGCGGGGTGGAAAGATAGCGAGAGGAATATGATGCTATCGGCGCCCTTTGACGAAATCAGTGTGTCGGAGTAGAACCCTGCCTTGTTGTATATTTTACTCATAAAGGAGTAACTTTTGCCTTCACAGATCAATGCCTTTGTGGTATCACCAGTGATGAAGAAAGGAGAATAATAAAGCAATCTTTTATATGAATAAACCATCTGGCCGGAACCTGCATCCCGGGAATACGAAACAGTACCCGTCAGTTTAGTAAAAACAGTATCATTGAGGGTACTGAGATAACAATCATCTCCAAAAAGCAGATCCGAAGAAAAGACTGTCCCGTCATAGATATATTCTTCCTTATCGCTCATCACCCACTGGCCTGAGTTGGTATTCCATGAGTAAAACATTTCCAGGATTTTGTTCCGGCTGGTATCGTATGCGTATTCCCTTTGCAGTGTACCGATCCATTTGTTGCCCGCAACATTCCAGTTGTACCTGGCATCTTTTTGCAGTTTGCCATTGGCGTCGTAACTGATTTCCGTTTTCCTATTGCTTACCCACACTTTGGAGGTTTTATTCCAGGAGTACACAATGGACAAGGTAAGTTTCCCCCCGGGATTGTAGGTATATTCGGATTTATAACTACCCACCCACTGGCCGGAAATTTTATCCCAGGAATAAGAAACCACCTGGGTGTGGTTTCCAGTAGTATCACTGATGTAATCAGTCGTGATGCTGTTCACCCATTGGCTTAGTGCCTTGTCCCAGTTAAATGTGGTACAGTTAATAAGGATGCTTTTTATATTCCATCTCCATTCTGTTTTTGAACTAATGTTCCACTGAGGGATGGTTTCGTCATACTTGTGCATGGTGGACGATACATAGTTACCCAAGGTGTCGTAAGTGATCTCCTCTTTCTCGTCCGGTATCCACTGGTTCAAGGTTTTATCCCACGCCTTATACTTTATTCTTTGCCTGATGTTACCAAGGGAATCATATACGTTTTCTGCTTTCTGACTTTCAGCCCATTCTTCTGCGGTTTTATCCCAGTTATAGAAAACATTCTGCGTTAAATGCATGCTCAGATCATAGCTGTAGTCATTCCTGGCATAACCCTCCCAAAGTTTTGTCGTTTGATTCCACCGATAAGAAAGGTTTTGTGTTACATTGCCGTACCCATCGTAAAGGTAGCAGTTCTTCTTTTGCCCCTGCCATCTTTTTGTTGTATCGTTCCATTGAAAAGAAATGGCTGTAACATTTTCCCCCCGGGCATCGTAGAAAAATTCGTCTTTCTCATCATTCATCCACTTTTGGGTGTTTTTATTATAGTTCTGGTATACAATACTATCCAGTTTTTGTATTTTCCCTTTGACAGCTAAAAAGGTAAGATCTGTTGATAATCCCAGATTATGCAGATTCCGTTCGTCCTGGGTAGAAATCATCTTCTGCGCAGGAAGTGGTCTTTCTGTATGCCGGTCTTCCCAGGATGCATTCCGTTCAATTTCAATTGCCTGCCCACAGGTGGTTGATGCCAGAAAAAGCACCATAGCTGTGATGGTATGTATTGATTTCATTAGTAAGATGGTTTGTTAAGTACTACTAAAATTAGACAATCAATTTACGGAATTTTTCCATGAATCTTAGTTTTTTTATTCGTAAACAAATAAAATTTTGCACAAAGTACAATGGTAACTATCCTACGCTGGCAGGTCCTTTGGCAGCGAAACCTTTGAGCAGTTTATGGGTAACATTTAATGTGACATGCTTGCAATGAAGTGGAATCTAAGTTCCTACCAACTGATATAAGCAAATGACCTGGTGGCTAACCTGCAGATCGGGAATCCCCCCGGGTTCCGGAAGCTGAGCCGCTACCTGGGGGTCTGAACCCGAACGGATTTGATGGAGCCGCGAGAGCGGGTGCGTGCGGGTTTTCATTCCGCTGTGCCCTCCAAGGTAACGATGGAGCCGTCGGCGCGGTATTCCAGTTCCACCACCTTGAGGCTGCGCAGCCACTCCTTTCCTCCTGAAGGACCACAGTCGTGGTGGAAGAGGTACCATTTGCCCTTGAACTCCACAATCGAATGGTGGGTGGTCCACCCCACCACCGGGGTAAGGATCACCCCCTGGTAAGTGAAGGGTCCGTAAGGATGGTCGCCGGTGGCGTAGCAGAGACGGCGGGTGTTGCCGGTAGAATAGCTGAAATAGTATTTCCCGTTGTATTTATGCATCCAGGAAGCTTCGAAGAAGCGGCGGTCGTGATCGCCGGCGGTAAGAGGCTTTCCGTTTTCGTCGAGTATGACCACGTCACGGGGTTCTTCTCCGAATTCCACCATGTCGTCGCGCAGACGGGCCACCCTGGCCGTGAGGGCCGGCTCCCCGTCGGCAGGCTCATGGCCGCACTCGATGGCTTTGTTGTTCCGGTAACGCTGCAACTGTCCGCCCCACAAACCTCCAAAGTAGATATAAAAAGTGCCATCGTCATCGCGAAACACGCAGGGATCGATCGAATAGCTTCCCCTCATGGGGGCATCCAGGGGTTGGAAAGGCCCCTCAGGACGTTCCGAAATGGCCACCCCGATGCGGAAGATGTCGTTCTGGTCCTTCAGCGGAAAGTAGAGGTAGTATTTGCCATCCTTGTAAGCGCAGTCCGAATCCCACAACTGTCGCCCTGCCCAGGGAATCTCCTCCACATGAAGGGCGACACCGTGGTCAGTCACCTCCCCATCGATACTCTCCATCGAGAATACATGATAATCGTACATGTTGTAATGGTCACCGTAATCATTTACAGGAACCTCTGATTCCACATCGTGGGATGGGTAAATATAGATTTTACCGTTGAAAACATGTACGGCAGGATCGGCAGCATAAATACCGTCAATCAGGTACTTGCTTTTCTTATCTACCATCTTTCAGTTATCGATGTTTCTCTTCCATTCGTTTATTCACTTCTTCCATTGTCCCGGCAAACGGCCCGGGGGTTTCCATTTTGATCGATACCAGGGCGGCAGCAAACTTCAACGACTCCGCCACATCATGATCCAACCGGCGTGAAAGGTAAGCCGCAAAGGTCGTATCGCCGCGGCCTGTCCTGCCTGACACGTTACTGTTGGAAAATCTTTCATAGTAAGTTTTCCCGTTAACCCTTGCCAAAACTCCCTCCGAATGGGTGATCATCACTTCGGGGCAGCCCCAGGATTCAACAATAATCGCCGCTTTCTCCAGGTCATCGGTGCCGGTCAGAAGCTTCGCTTCAACAATATCCAGTTTAAGCTTGTCCATCATGGCTGCGATCTCTTCTTTACCGGCAACATCGCTGAACTCGTGGTTCTTGGTTACCGGATTGATATGACGGACAAAACTCTGCATATCGACCGACAGGCTCCGGTAATTCCTGGCTTTCAAACCTTTCATAAGGGGCATGTCAAATTCGGTATCTGAAATCCCTGCCAGATGAAGACATGTGGTATCCAATTCGGGCACGTCACCGATGGAAATCAACCCCGCCGATTTGAGGAGGGTCATTTCACGTTCGTCAACATTTGCAGAATAATGCAATACCCGGTTATAGCTGGTCTCTTCACTGGGAATCAAAAAGGTATCTATTCCAAGATCCTTCATCGGTTGAAGAATATGTTCGTCTTTCACGGCCATTTTGGTTACCACGGCCACCTTCTTTCCGACTCTTGCAGCTACCATGGCCCCGCATAAAACTGCGCTTCCTGGAGCGACACGGGCAACGCCACCGAAGGGAATTATTTCGTCGTAGACCATGTGCCCTACGAACGTAATATCATATTTTTTGCTCATCACAAACTCTTTCAGCTGTAGAATTTATTAATCCTTACGTATTACTCTGTCTTTTTTTCGGGACTCATCAACCACGGAAAGAATGGGATCAGCTCTTTCGGATCCACGGTTTCGCTCTGATTTTTGGCACGCAAATCCTTCACATGGTTCATCACCAGATGGGTCCAGACGGCGCCGGGCCTCGGATAAGCTGCCACAATGTAATGAGGCCCCTTTTCGGTTTCACCAGCTTCCAATTCAAGCTCAGCCCTGAGATTATCGGGGGTGATCATGGTATTGGCGTATTCGAAAACCACACGGTCCATGTGTTTGTAAACCTCCTTACTCTCTTCCACCATTCCGTAATAATCCAGTAACTGGGCAAAAACATAGTTGGAAGTAGTATACACATCCTGTCCCTGTTCCGATTCCACTTGTTCACCATCCTTGGTTTTACACATGGCCCACCCCATGAAGGCTTTGTTCGTGTTGTAGATGGTTCTGAGGATCTTTTTCACCCTTTCCTCCGGAATCGCAGGCGCTTCTCCAATGGAAAGGAGGTACCACAAGGCATCGAGTTGATTGGTCCACACATCGGTATTGGATTCCCCTGTTTTCGGATCAAAACAGGTGATGTAGTATTCCAGTTTTTCCCCTTTCTTATTCACATCTTCACGCCACAGTTGCTCAAAACTGGCCCAGGCTTTGTCATATTTTGCCTGAATGTGTTTCTCGTCTTCCTTTTCACCCAGCATTTGCGCCATCTTGATCAACGCCTGGCAGCCGCCCAGGAATTGGGTGGCGTCATAAGCATCGGCACCGAAAAGCACCAGGTTGTCAAAGGTATTCTTCACATCGTCGGGATTTCCTTCCGGAATTCCATCCCCGTCAAAATCGAGTTTTAACAGCGATTCCAATCCGAATTTCATGGTTTCCCAATTCGACCGCAGGAATTCCATATCGCCGGTGAACTTCACATTCCGGAGCACGCGCATCATCAGTTTCGGATACAGGTCAACCCAGTAGTTGTTGTTGTACCAGGCATAATCGCTCACGTTACGCAGCGGATGTCCTTTTGACAACATACATACATCATGGGCAACGCTCCCCAGGGTTTTGAAATCATCGCGGATCTGGGTCAGCTTTTTCCCTTCGTATTCTTCCGGAAATTCTTCGAAATGCATCCTGGCTTCCACAAAGGAAGCGTGATGGTGGTACCAACGCGGAGTGGGATCAACAGCATTGATGGAATCGATAAATGCCTGGCACAAATCTTTCTCCACTTCGGGGAACATCATCAGCAGCAGCATGGAGTACCAGTCCACGTCGGAAGGATCGATATAAGAATAATCAAAACATTCGAGGAAACGGGCTTTTTCAACGCCATTTTCCTCAATCCAGATATTGGCGTTCGACAGCGGGAAATGAAATTCGTTCAGCATGAGCCGGGTCAGACGCAGCGCCCCTTCGCGATCGTGCTGATACGAGGAAGAGGAGGAAATCAGATTGAAGATCCGCTCCTGGATGGTCAACGTCGCCTTCCACCACTGCGGGTAACTCTCAAGCGCGATTTTCGTCAGATCAAACGCCCGGGTTCCGGCATTTTGAAAATTGCCGATGTATTTCCGGTCGAATTTCATTCCGTCGATATACTCCTGAACCGGGAAGTCAAGGACAACAGCGAAAGGGATGGTCTTTGACTGGCCCGGACGGAGGGTCATGGTTAAACCGATCGCGGCTCCATAATCCCTTCTCTTGACGGGTTCGCATTTTTCATAAAAGTTGCCTTCCGCAGTAATAAGGAGGTCACCCGAGTATTTGTTCAATAAGAAATAGGGTTGCGTATCGACAGTTACACCGGGAACATCGGAAACGGCGATGATCATCCTGTTTTCCGTTTCGGTGCTGCCCATGACCACGCCGCGTATGCCGTTCATTTTAAAGGCCTCGTGTTTCTGCCCCGAAATGGCGGCGCTGCTCACGTAAACGCTGTCCTGGTCGGTCGGCTTCAGCTCTTTCTCCTGCAAATTCACCAGGGAAGGCCTGGGCACCACCAGAGTATATTCCTGATCTTCGTCCGTGTTATTCTCCACAATAAATTCCTCAACGCTGATGGGCATCAGGGTTTGCTCATTGCCTGACAGAAACGGGGAGATAAACCTCCTGGTTACCTTGACATCTTCCAGGGAATATTCCAGTTCCAGGGACGGAGTGGCAATGGTCATTTTTACATTTTCTTCGTCGACGGCTTTGGGATAGTAATTTTTCATTGCCGGAATATCGTCGGCTTCCGTTTCGCCGGGTTGCAGCTGGGTCAGCAAGGTGTTCCCCTCGTAGGTGCTGATATAGGGTGCCGAGCCAAACTGAACCGCTTTCTGGTTTAACAGGATGAGGCGGCCGGCATCGTTCAACCGGTTATAGAGGCCGTAAGGGGAAATGCCAACAGAACAGGTCGGCGCTCCCATGATGGCCACGGTATGCGGAAACTGCAAACACTTGGACATTCCCTGAAAATGGACCGTCATTTTGTTCTTCTCATAAATTTCGGTGATCCTGGGTCCCGTTATGGTGTAGAGATCCTTAATATTGAATGAACTGGATTTTGTCATTTTTCTTGATTAATAATGTTTAACAAAGCCGGTTCCGGCAGGTTCCGGCAATTAATCTGAATTTCGGCCGCCTGCAAGTTAGTTATAACCATGGCTGACGCCCGGAGAATTGTTGGTTCACATTGAATCAAAAGGCGGGACAATCAGCACTTGCCCTGCCATACGTTGACATTTTTCTTCCTTTTTTCCCTTGTGGGTTCAACTTCAGGCTCTTCAGGAAGATTAGCTTCCGCACTTAAATCAATGGGCATTTTTGTCGTGGGACAGGTTTTGACTGTACCAAAGAGCAAATCAGCGGACACCCTGATGGAATCGGGAGTGCCGGAGAAATTGCAGACCACAGCATCGGCCATGGTGGTTGTGCCTTTTCTGTAGGGGAAATTTGTCACAACAACCACGTCATGCCCAGCTTTTTTCAGAGCTTTTACAAGATGGGTGTTATTTCCGCGTTTCTCAATACGGGCATAGTAGTTGGTCATCACCACCAGATCGGCTTCCTTCGCCAGGGCCAAGGCTTCTTCGACATCCTCTTCCGAAGCATGGAATGCGGTATCATCCAGGATGATATTCGTGGAATGTTTGGTCATCTGCTCACAGAACATGTGGGCATGGCTGTACATATCTTTTCCCAGGAATTCATAAGGGATGCATTGTTCGATCACCAGGATTCTCTTGTCTTTGCTCAACGGAAGCAGTTTTTTATCATCGCGGACCACCAGCAATGCCTTGCGTGCCACTTCCCACGAGAAATCCCTGTTTTCCTTGTTGCGAACAATGGCCGTGACTTCCTTCGGATCCATCTTACCGGCTTTTTCAAACAAGCCCTGGTCGTACTTCCTGTTAAGCAAACGACGTACGGCATCGTTGACACGTTCTTCGGGAAGCCACCCTTCTTCAACGGCCTTTTTAATGCCGAAGAGACACTGTGAACGGGATTCGTCATCGGCTTTAAGCAAAATCGTATCGACGCCGGCTTTGATTGCCATGGCACAGGCCAACGGAAGCGGCCACTTTTTCAGAATGGCGGCCATACCGATGGCATCGGAAACGATAATTCCTTCAAATCCCATCTCCCCTCTCAGCAGGTCGGTGAGGATCTTTTTTGACAGCGTGGCCGGGTATTCTTCATCATACACCGGAAAAATCGTGTGAGCGGTCATCAACGCCGAGGCGCCGGCATCGATACCGGCTTGGAAAGCCTTTAATTCCACATCCTGCATGCGTTGTTTGTCGCCCCGGCAAATGTCAAGGGTATCGTGGGCATCGGTTGACGAATCACCACGGCCGGCAAAGTGTTTGACGGTGGCCGTAACGCCTGCATCTTCATACCCTCGGACGGTGGCTTCGATAAATTTCACGATGGCATCGGCATTGTCGCCGAAAGAACGGACGCCGATTTCGGGATTCAGAGGGTTGATGTTCACATCGCACACAGGGTGATAGAACTGGGTGACTCCCATGGCAGCCATCTGCCGTCCCATCAGGTTGGCAATTTTATAGGCCAGGTCCACATCCCCTATGGCAGTAATGCCCATCGGAGGGATAAATTGCAGAACACCCCCCGCGGAATAGTCGTTTTTGAAATCACCTTCCATATCAATGGTCACATGAAGAGGAATTCCGGAAGGCCGCTCCATGGCGATTTTCTGAAGGTTATTAAGGGCTTCGGTGAGTTCTTCGGGGGTAACACTGATCCCAAAAGCACGTGAGTCGAACCATGTATGAGAAATATCGAAATAATCCGCTGGTTTTTCGAAGTTCGGATCGACCTGAGAGCGTCCCCAATAAAGATTCTTACAGGTTTCCAGGGCATAAGGTTCCAGACAGATCCCTCCCGCATGTAATTTAGTGATTTGTTCAATTCCAGAGGGGGTAGGTATGGCACCCCGCCAGGTGAATGTTAGCAATTGGCCGCATTTTTCCAGCAGGCTCATTTTCGCGATTTTCGCCGAAACGAAAGCATCTCTTTCTTTTGACATAATATATCTCCTTAATAATTTAATGATTGTTTTATTGTTTTTGTTTCACCAGGGACAAACCTGACTATGCCCCATAAAAACCCGGTGCCATCATTTTTTAGCATACTTTTCCAGGAAAGGTTTGGGCTGGTAGTTGCGGTCGATGAGCAGCGGATAGTCTGTCCGCCCACGCACCGGCCAGTTGTTTTTCCAGGAGGTATGGTCGGTGGTCCCCCAGGCGGTGACCCGGGTGACGAGGTCAGCGTGTTTCAGGAGGAGGTCGAAGAATTCCCCCATCCTGTTGTTCCAGGCCACTGACACGGAATCGGGAAGCCCCTCAGTATACGGGTTGAGTTTTGCCTGGTAATCGAAGTCGGCCGAGACTTCCGCCCCCACGTTGCGGTCAGGGAAAGGCAATATGGACATGTCGAGTTCAGTGACCATCACCTTGACCCCTGCATTGCCATAAGCCATGATGGCATTTTCATACTCCTCAATGGTCGGATGGTCCATACCGATGTGGCCCTGCATGCCCACGGCGTCGATGCGCAGCCCCCGCTCACGTAACTGTCCGATCAGCTTTACGATGGCCTCCACTTTCCCCGGGTACCATTCGTTGTAATCGTTGTAGTAAAGCTCGGCATCGGGATCTGCCTCATGGGCGAATTGAAAGGCCAGGGGAATGAACTCCTCGCCCAGAATCTCGTAAAACCGGCTTTTGCGGTATGATCCGTCGTCAAGCAAGGCCTCGTTGACCACATCCCATCCCTTCACCTTGCCTTTGTAGCGACCCACCACGGTGTAAATATGGTCTTTCATCCGTTGGGTAAGCACTTCGGGGGAGACGGCGTTCCCCAGCGAGTCGGTGAAAAGCCAGCGGGGAGCCTGTGAATGCCATAGCAGTACATGACCGGTGATGAACATATTGTTGGCTTCACCAAAGGCCACCATCCGGTCGGGCAGGTCCCAATTGAATTCCCCTTCACGGGGTTGTATCGGACCGGGCTTCATGCAATTTTCAGCCACGATGGCATTGAAGTGCTTTTTGATGACTTCCACAGCGGCAGAATCCTCACCTGTAATCTCCCGGGCATTCATGGCCGTTCCGATAAAGAACTTGTCGGCAAAACCATCCTTAATCGCTGCTCCACCCTCAACCCTGCCGGAGGAATTACAGGCCCAAAGGGCCATGGCAGCCAAAGCAACCATCAGAGTATTACTTAATTTGCTAATCATAATTCATTTGTTTATTGTCATTTGCAATCATAATAAACGCTATTGAAGCTTTCCGCCTCATCGCATAAAAATAGTAAAAATCGGCTACTTCCGGCGATCCTCCAACTCCTTCTGAATTTGCAGCTCCATCTTCTTGTTGATTTCATAATAGAAAAGACAGAAAGCCACCGCCACACAGAAGGTAAGGAAGGGATAGATGCTCATGGCTGTTTTAATACCATTAATGGTGGCCTCATTCTGCACGGCCAGTCCCTCCTGGTACCCGTATAGGGCAAGGATGCCGGCAACCAGCCCGCCGCCGATGCTCAGTCCGGTCTTCAGCCCGAAAATCATGGCCGAAAAGATGATGGCCGTGGCACGGCGGTTGTTTTTCCACTCCGAGTAGTCGGCCACGTCAGCGATCATGGCCCACAGAATCGGGGTTCCGATTCCGTAGAAGAAACCATGGGCCAGCTGGGTAGCGAAAACCAGTCCGATCGATTGCTGCCCCCAGAAGTAAAACATCAGTTGCATCAGGGCCGCTACAAAAAGGCTGTATCCGAAAACGTCACGTTTTCCAAAGCGGTCGGCCAGGGTTTTCGAAATGGCGATACCGATGAGCCCCATGATGATGCCCCCGGCGTTAAAGAGGCTGAAGGCCGACGTGGGAGCGTCTTCAGGCCAGATGAAACCTACCAGTCCCATGCCGGTCAGCATACTGTTGAGGCCCGCAATGAAGCGGTTGAAACCCACATTCTCCAGGAACCGCGCCAGCGCTTCCTCGCTGAGGTAATTCTCGAAATAGTAAACATACATCCCCCCTTTGAGCGACAGCGTAATGAAAATGAAGACCGTGATGATCAGCATGGCGATCCAGGGCTTGTTCCTGAAAAGGTCCTTCAGGTCGGTCTTCACACTCGTTTGCTGTTCCTGCTGGGGCACGATCCGCTCCCGGGTGGTCAGGAAGGTGATGATGAAAAAGACAATCCCGGTGATGGAAAAGAGGAGCATGGTCTTCTCGAATCCCACGGTTTTGTCGCCTTTGCCTAGGATAAGCACCAGGGGCAGCAGAAGGCTCTGTACAATGAACTGGGCAATGTTAACCGCCACGAAACGGTAACTCGAAATGCTGTTACGCTCCTTCATATCGCCCGTGAGCACCCCGCTGAGAGAAGCGTAGGGCAGGTTGTTGGCCGAGTAGATGATCACCAGCAGGATGTAGGTAATCATGGCATAGGCGACTTTCCCGCTCATTCCGAAATTGGGAGTGCTGAAGGCCAGCAGGGCAATCACCCCGAAGGGCACCGCCGTCCACAGGATCCAGGGTCTGAATTTTCCCCATCGGGTATTGGTACGGTCGGCGATGATCCCCATGACAGGATTGAAAAAGGCGCCGATCATCCCCCCTATGAAGATAATGGCCGAGGCAGCCCCCGCAGGGATCTTGAACACATCGGTGTAAAAAAAGGCCAAAAAGGTCATCAGCGTCTGAAAAATCAGGTTGGCCGCAAAATCGCCCAAACTATATCCGATTTTCTCCAGAACAGATACTTTCTGCGAATTGGAATTCATAAGACTGTTTTATTAGTTGTTATTATCACAATAACCTGCAAAGATATAATTCTCTGAAGATGACTTCTCCCTGACATGGAAAAAAATCAGAAAATATTGAAATTCCACGTATCTGCTGTTCAACCCGATATAATCCTTCAATTTTCCGGAAAGGTAGCAGGAAAGATTCATCAGCCGGAAAGTATGGCCGGAAAGCGTCTTAAATGATCAATCTGAAAATGACCGGCATATAACCTGACAGACAGTTTAGGCCGGACTATTTCCCCATATTGGTGTAAAGATCTTAATTTACCCGATTTCACTTCCGCAGGAATGGCTACCCCATCATTAATAAAAAGATAATCCAGCTCGGAAGAGGTCCCTTCTTTGTCCCGGACCTGTCACATTCTATAGGTATTTTTTCAATTTAATGTTATATTCTATAGGCAATATAAGCATTTTTTGGCTTATTATATAGGCATTTTAAACAGACAAGGGCCGTCGCTGCAGGTCTACGAGTCTACGGGTGTGCGGGTGTACGGGTGTGCGGGTGTGCGGGTGTGCGGGTTTGCAGGTGTGCGGGTTTGCAGGTTTGCGGGTGAACGGGTGAACGGGTGAACGGGTGTGCGGGTGTGCGGGTGTGCGGGTCGGGGTCCGAGGTCAAGAGCTTCCGCTCCGCTTCGGAAGGTCAGGGTC
>ERZ795058.347-NODE-347-length-74245-cov-9.025340_pt1 | contig 74245 bp, 72 predicted proteins | sample MGYA00375142_ERZ795058 | MGnify/ENA primary metagenome ERZ795058 (study PRJEB30187, sample SAMN05720210) | activated sludge metagenome | isolation source: anaerobic digester from wastewater treatment plant | place: Japan | collected 2015-04-20 ... | reverse complement strand
CTCCGAACAGGTCCGGATTTCTGCCCGTCCGGGCGGCGATGCGGGCATGGGCCTTCACGTGGCCCAGGAATGAATTCTCCATGATGTCGCTCTGTAAGCCCGCGCCCAGCGACATCGGCCCGAAAAAGAAAGGATTCTTGCGAATACCTTCGAGCATATACTGCCAGCGCAGCATCGCCCTTATCTGCTGTCCGGCCAGTTGGCTCTTCCAGGAAACCGCCGTGTCGTACCCTTCCGGATTGTCCGCCGGCGTCGCCCCTATTGCTTCCAGCAGCTCGTCAGGAGTAATTCTTGCCTCTAATGTGATCTTTCTTTCCATCCCACTGTCCTCCCCCTCTTGTGCTCTACTCTACCCTAACAGATTCCGGGAATTTGAGACATATTTATTTCAAATCATTAGCTTTCTTACTGCCAAGACCCCGTCCCGCAGGCGCGCTCCGGGACATACTTTCCCCTTGACGCGTCTTCCGGGTAATTTTAAGTATATATCGACTTTTCCGATAAAAAATGAAATGGAATGGAAATATGAATGTTCGCAGGACGGTTTTTTTTGTCTCCGACAGAACCGGCATTACGGCCGAGACCCTCGGGCAGAGTCTCCTGACCCAGTTTGATCATATCGAATTCGACCTGATAACCCTGCCTTTCATCGATACGCATGAAAAGGCCTCGAACGCGGTCGTCAGGATCAACAGCACGGGGCAGGAAAAGGGAATACGGCCGATTGTTTTCAGCACGCTTATCGACCCGGAGATCCGGGAGATTCTCATGACGAGCAACGCCGCCTTTTTCGATTTTTTCGAAACGTTTATTTCCCCTCTCGAAAGCGAGCTCAGCATGCAGTCTTCGCATGTCGTCGGCCGTTATCACAGCCAGGCCAGCGACACGGCGTACCAGATCCGGATCGATGCCGTCAATTACGCCCTTCAGAACGACGACGGCATGTCGACAAAGGATTATGATAAAGCGGATGTGATCCTGGTCGGAGTCTCCCGGAGCGGCAAAACTCCCACCTGTCTCTACCTCGGACTCCAGTTCGGGATCCACGGCGCGAATTACCCGCTTACGGAAGAGAACCTGCTGAGCCGCTATTCGAAAATGCCGGATGCCCTCGAGAACTACCGGAAGAAATTGTACGGCCTGAGCATCAATCCCGACCGTCTGCAGAAGATCCGGGCGGAAAGAAGGCCCGACAGCCGTTACGCTTCGCTGAAACAGTGCCAGATAGAGGTCTTCCGGGCCGAATCACTGTTTTATTCGGAAAACATACCATTTCTGAATACAACGATGATTTCAGTGGAGGAGATCGCCGCAACGATCATGCATGAGATGAAGCTGGTGCGGAGGGTGCACTGAAGGCAAAAGGCAAAAGGCTAAGGGCAAAAGGCAGGCAGGCGTTGTGTCAAAAGCTGAAGCATGCGGAGCGGATATCTATCTGCGTCCAAGGCAGGCTACAATGGAATTCAGACCATGGAAGGACCTGCGATGAACGATTATAGGAAGAAAGTAAGGATCGGTTTATCTTTTCCTGCTGGAATGAACTTAATCCGGAACAGTTCAAGGGTTAGATATGATCTTTTCGGGCCCTTTGCCCCTTGGGCTAAAGGCACAAGGCAAAAGGCTAAGGGCACGCAAAAGATTCGGTGGCCCTTTATCGCTTTGCCCTTAGCCCTTTGCCTTTAGCCCTTTGCCCTTAGCCCTTTGCCTTTAGCCCTTTGCCTTTAGCCCTTTGCCTTTAGCCCTTTGCCTTTAGCCTCTTCTTGATATGCGCCATCAGCCCCCCGTCGTCCAGGAGTTCCTGCATGAAGGGAGGAATCGGCTGAATCCTTAAAACGGAAGGATCGCCTTCCACGCGAATGGTTCCCGCATCGCCGTCGATTTCGATTTCCTGTCCTTCCGCTACCCGGTCCCAGAGCTCCGGGGACTCGAAGATGGGGAGCCCCATATTGAATGCATTGCGGTAAAAAATCCGGGCAAAGCTTCGGGCTACGACGCAGGACACTCCTGCCGCCTTGATCGCGATCGGGGCGTGCTCCCGGGACGAGCCGCACCCGAAATTTACGCCCGCAACGATTATATCCCCTTTCCCGACCTTTTTCGGAAATTCCGGATCGGCGTCTTCCATGCAATGGGCGGCCAGTTCCTGCGGGTCGGAAGTCGTGAGATAACGGGCGGGAATAATCGCGTCGGTGTCGACGTGATCCCCGAATTTCCAAATCCTTCCTTTAAACTTCATATTCGTTCTCGTATGATTTATTCGTAAGGAGTGAGGAGTAAATCGTAAGGTGTAAATTCGGAAAGAACACCTCACCCCTTACTCTTTACTCCTTACGCCGAAGTTCTTCCGGGCCGGCGATCCTGCCTGTTACCGCCGAAGCCGCCGCCACCGCCGGTCCGGCGAGGTAAACTTCGCTCCCGGTGTGGCCCATGCGGCCGACAAAATTCCTGTTCGTCGTGGAAACGGCGCGCTCCCCTTCGGCAAGAACCCCCAGATGCCCCCCCAGGCAAGCTCCACAGGAGGGAGGGCTGATCACGGCATTGGCCTCAAGGAATGTCCGAAGGAGCCCTTCTTCCATGGCCTGCCGGTAGATCAGGGGCGTTGCCGGAACGATGATCAGGCGCAGCCCGTGAGCGGCCTTTCTGCCTTTCAAAATACCGGCGGCTGTCCTCAGGTCCTCTATCCTGCCGTTGGTGCACGAGCCGATGAGCACCTGGTCTATCCGGATCTCGCCGACCTCGCTTATTCCCCTGACGTTCGAAGGGAGATGGGGGAAAGCCACCTGGGGCTCTATTCCGCCTGCGTCGATCTCGATTTCATCGCAGTATGCGGCATCGGAATCAGACCGGTAAATGCGAATTTCGCGCTCCCCCCTCCCCCGGATGTACTCCATGGTAATTTCATCCGGAGCGAATATTCCATTCTTGGCACCCGCTTCGATAACCATGTTCGCGATCGTCAGGCGATCGGCCATGCCGAGAGCGCGTACCGTCTCGCCCGTGAATTCCAGGGCCCTGTACAGGGCGCCGTCCACCCCGATCCGTCCGATCAGGTTCAGGATGAGATCTTTACCCGAGACCCACCGGCGCAGCGATCCCCGGAAAATTACCTTTATGGATTCGGGAACCTTGAACCAGGACTGGCCGGTCATCATTGCCGCCGCCAGATCGGTGCTGCCCACTCCCGTCGCAAACGCCCCCAGGGCCCCGTAAGTGCAGGTATGGCTGTCCGCTCCGATAACCAGGTCGCCGGGAACGACGACGCCCTGTTCGGGAAGCAGCGCGTGCTCGATGCCGATCTCTCCCCCTTCATAATAATGGCGCAGCTTCTGCTCCCTCGCGAATTCCCGTATCTGCGCGCACTGCCGCGCGGCGTCGATGTCCTTGTTCGGCGTGAAATGGTCGGGGACAAGGACCACGCGGTCGGGATCGAACACTTTCCCTCCCCCTGCCTTCCTGAATTCGGAGATGGCAATGGGCGCGGTGATGTCGTTGCCGAGCGCAATGTCTATTTTTGCATTGATCAGCATTCCCGGACGCACTTCCCGCTGTCCGGAATGGGCGGCCAGGATCTTTTCCGTTATTGTCATTCCCATTGAAAACTGTCCCCGGAGAAAATTTCCCGCTTCATAACACAATTATTCCGCTTTCACCATCTTCTTGTCGCGCTTCAGGAACTCGAGACGGTTGAGCGCAGCCTGTATTTATCCTCGACCCGGAAGACTTCTTCAAATATTACTGCTTCCAGGTCTTCATCGAAGATCTCCTTCTTCACGTCCGCAAGCTCCTTGAAGCGCGCGAAGATCCGGTTCATCTCCTCTTCGCCGGGGTTGAAGCCCATCTTTTTCAGATGCTCCCTGATCGCATGCCGGCCGGAATGCTTGCCAAGGACCATGTGGCTTTCCGGAATGCCGACCGACTGCGGCGTCATTATTTCATACGTGCTCTTGTTCTTTATGAGACCGTCCTGGTGGATCCCCGACTCATGCGCGAAGGCGTTCGCGCCTACTACCGCCTTGTTCGGCTGAACGGCTATTCCGGTGACCTGCGTGAGGAGCTTCGAAGTGGGATAGATATTTTCCGTCTTTACCCGGCAGCCGACTCCGAACCGGTCCGCCCGCGTGTTCAAAGCCATCACGAATTCCTCCAGAGCCGTATTGCCCGCCCTTTCTCCGATCCCGTTGATGGTGCATTCCACCTGACGGGCGCCGTTTTTCACCGCGGCGAGCGAATTGGCTGCAGCCAGGCCGAGATCGTTGTGACAGTGGACCGAAATTACCGCCTTCCGAATATTAGGGACACTCTCCAGGATACAGGCGATCAGCTCGCCGAATTCGTCCGGCACCGCGTATCCCACCGTATCGGGAATGTTCACCGTGGACGCGCCTTCTTCGATAACGGCTTCGATCATCTCCAGCAGATAAGCCTTGTCCGTCCGCGTCGCATCCATGGGCGAGAACTCCACGTTCAGGGTATACCCCCGGGCGTGACGGACGGCTTCGCGGGCCTCTTTCAGTACCTGGGACCTCCCCTTTTTGAACTGATATTTGAGATGTATGTCCGAGGAAGAGATAAAAGTATGAATCCTCGGGTCTCTTGCTTCGACGACGGCATCCCAGGCGCGGTCGATATCCGCGAAATTGGCCCGGGCGAGCGCGGCGACCTGGGCTTTTCTTATTGTTCTCGCAATCTGCCGGACGGAAAAAAAATCCCCTTCGGAAGCCACCGGAAAGCCGGCTTCGATAATGTCGACGCCGAGTTTCTCGAGTTGCCTGGCCACGCGCAGCTTCTCCTCGGGGTTCATGCTCGCCCCCGGGGACTGCTCTCCGTCCCGCAGCGTCGTGTCGAAAATCCATACTCTGTCCTTGTTCTTCATAGCCTTTTCTCCTTTAAATAAAGCCTCATGTTCACAGTTCACAATTAGAAATAAAAAGGCCGCTGATGGTTACCCCACCCGCGGCCTTCGGAAATTCTCTTTATGTGTTTATATCAAGGTGAATCCGGAATGCACGGGCGGAGATGGGCCTTCAGGCTAAGGCCGAGGAGAGCGAGAGCGAGAATATTGTTGATTCCGTTACCGTGCATGTCCATTCCTTTTAGTGATTGCATATTAATTGATTTAGTCATATCTGTCAATCTGCTTTCATCATATAAAACTCTTGACATCCGATTTTCCCCTGATATATTTCTGTATCTGAATATAGTGGTGAATCGATGAAAGATTTCCTGAAAGTCGCAAAGGCGCTGTCCGATCCCAACCGGCTGAAGATAATCAAGATGCTTCAGCGGAAGGAGCTGTGCGTCTGCGAACTGCAGGCGAATCTCGGCATTGCCCAGCCGACCGTCTCCAAGCACCTGAAAATTCTTGAAGGAGCAGGGCTGGTTACCTTCAGAAAAGACGGATTATGGGTTAATTACAGGCTGGCGGACGGACGGGGGAGCCCTTATGCAGCAAGCCTCCTCGGAAATCTGAAACACTGGCTCGAAAATGATCCGGAGATCGCCAGATCGGTTGGGAAAATGTCCCTGATCAGACGTGAGGATCTCAAGAAGAAGTAATTTTTTTGCCTGAAGTATATTGCCAGATAGCATTACAGAAATATGAATTTCGGAACTGCGCTGAAAGGATTAACGGATGATTGAAGAATTGATAACAGCAGGCCTTCTGGCCATCAAGGACTATGTGGCCACTCATGTGCTGACCTGCCTTGTTCCCGCCTTTCTGCTCGCCGGAGCCATGGTGGCGTTCATCAACCAGGAAGCGATCCTGGACCACCTGGGCGAGAGGGCGAACAAGCTGAAGTCCTTTTCCCTGGCCGGATTGGCGAGCTTTTTTGTCGCCGCATGTTCCTGCACCGTCATACCCGTATCGAGCGGCCTTTTTTACAGCGGCGCGGCGATAGGCGTAGCCTTCATTATTCTCTGGGTCGCGCCTTCGGCGAATATCCTGTCACTGATTTACACGGGAAATATCCTCGGCGGAGAAATCGTTGCAGCCCGGATTGTCGCCTCCCTGCTGGTGGCCTTTGTCGTGGGCTGGGTCATGACGCTGGCCTTTCGGAAAGAGCGGAGGGAAATCGAGGCGGCCGGAACTGCCGCCGCTGCATCAAACCCCGGAACAAAAAACAGAATACTTTCCAGGACCCACCTGATCTTTTTAGTCCTGATAGTCCTCACTCTGCTTCTTCCCAACTACATCGGTCAGACAGGCCCGTATATCGAGAAAGTCGTCATCTGGGGCGTCATGACGCTGGTCCTTGCCGCATACGCCTTCAGGAAGCTGACCAAAGATGAAATAAAGCAGTGGCTCAGGGAATCATGGTGGTTCGTGAAAATCATTTTCCCTCTCCTCATCCTGGGAGTATTTCTCGTGGGTATCATCGGCAAACTGCTGCCTGAAGAGTGGATCAGGAGCTGGCTCGGAGGAAACGGCATCACGGCATCGTTTCTCGCCACGATGATCGGGGCGATAAGCTATTTCGCCACGATGACGGAAGCTCCTTTTGTCGATACCCTGATGAAGCTCGGCATGGGCAAAGGGCCGGCCCTCGCTCTTCTCCTCACGGGGCCGGGACTGAGCCTCCCCAACTGGATCGCGATCGCGCGGGTCTTCGGAATGAAAAAATCTTTTGTCTATGTGGCGACAATAATTATTCTTGGCACTGTTGTGGGCTGGTTTTTCGGAAATTATATTCTTTGAAAGCTGAACCAAGCGGAGGATAGAAATGAAGAAGTTACAGATCTTCGGTCCGGGATGCGCAAAATGCAAAAAGCTCGCGGAAGATGCGGAAAAAGCGGCAAAGGACCTGGGGCTGGAATATGAGATTGAAAAAATTACCGATGTGAGGGAAATGGTAAAATTCGGCGTACTCACGACCCCCGCCTTGGGCGTGAACGGTAAGGTTAAATCCGCCGGAAAAATTCTCGATCCTGAAAAAATCAAGATCCTGATCTCGGAAGAGTAGACCTCAATCAAGGACCGGATCGAAAAGAATTACTGAAAGTAACGGGGTGATGGGCTGAGGTTAAAAAGAGGCAGACCCTTTCACTTCCCATCACACCATCACCCTATTACTCATGACCTTCAGTCCGTTTCATGCTCGGCCCTCCAGAACCTCCGGATTCAGAATATTGGGCGGAATCTCTCCCCTTAATCCCGCGATCAGGTTTTCCACTGCCAGCGACGCCATCCGGACACGGGTCTCAAGCGTACCGCTTCCCACATGGGGAAGAAGAGTTACGTTTTCGAGCTCCGCGAGACCGGGCGCCAGCGCCGGCTCGTTTTCATAGACGTCAAGACCCGCCCCTTCGATTTTCCGCCCACGGAGGGCCTGCACCAGGGCCTTCTCGTCCACGACAGGTCCGCGGGAAGTGTTGATCAGATACGAGGTCGGTTTCATCAGCGCCAGCTCTTCCGCCCCGATAAGATGTTTCGTCGCTTCCGTCAGCGGGACGTGGAGGGAGACGAAATCCGCTTCCCGCAGCAATGACCGGAGGTCCGCGTATTCCACCCGGAGGGCCCGCTCCTCCGCGGGGTCGAGCCGGGCGGGATTGCAGTAGAGCACCCGCATATCGAACCCTCTCGCTCTCCGGGCGACGGCCTTGCCGATCCGGCCCAGTCCGATAATGCCCAGCGTCTTCCCGCTCACCTCCCGCCCGAGAAACAGCATGGGCGCCCACCAGCGGAATTCCCCCGCTCTCGTTTTCCTGTCCATCTCCGGGATGCGCCGCGCTGCGGCCAGCAGCAGGGCAAATGCAAGTTCCGCCGTCGCATCCGTAAGCACGCCGGGCGTATTGGAAACGGGGATGCCCCGCGCGGTCGCCGCTTTCAGATCGATGTTGTTGAAACCTACGGCCATGTTTGCGATCATTTTTAAACGCGGAGCCGCGTCCATCATTTTCCCGTCGACGCCGTCCGTGATCATCGAGATCAGGCCCTCACGGTCCCGGATGAGCTCGATCAGTTTCTCTCTGTCCATCGGCCTGTCTTCCGTGTTCGCTTCCACGTCGCAGACCCCGGCAAGTCTCGCCATAACTTCCCCCGGTATTCTTCCGGTCAGAAGAGCTTTGGGTTTACTCATCATTCACCTCATATTGCCTTGCGTATTTTCATCAGGACGTCTTAAAGCTTACAACAAACCAGGCAATGAAACCACTGGGGGAATTTTCCTCGCGGGATTCTCCCACCCAAATCCTGACCCCTTGAAAAAAATAATTGACATGTTCCCTCCGTTCCTGCTAAACAGAAACAAATTTGCGGAGAAATAACAGAATGAAAAATCTCATATTGAATCTTAACTGGTGGTGGCGGACTTCAGCGGAGGGGTCCGTGCGCCGGTAGTCTGATTGAATAATAGAGCCGCGGGTCCCCCTGGGGACGCCGCGGCTTTTTTGTTTTATGCCGAAGAAAGGCCGTGAGCGATCACGGCCTTTTTGTTTTGTGGAAAGGAGTTCAGAATGTATTCCCCCGATTTCGAAACTTTCCGGAAACTGGCGGAGAAAGGAAATCTCATACCTGTGTACCGCGAGATCATTGCGGACACGGAAACCCCCGTCTCCGCGCTCATGAAACTGGACACGGACAGGACCTTCCTCCTGGAGAGCGTGGAAGGCGGGGAGAAATGGGGGCGATACAGCTTTCTGGGCACCGATCCGCGCCTGGTCTTCCGGGTTAGAGGAGAATACGTCATCATCGAGGAAAATGGAAACCTGAGCAGCTTCCGCCATGAGGGCGACCCCCTCGGCTTTCTGAAGAAAATCCTCGGGGCGTACAGGCCCGTGCCGGTGCCGGGCATTCCCCGGTTTTACGGGGGCGCGGTCGGGTATCTCGGTTACGAGATGATCCGGCATTTCGAAAATCTGCCGTCCCGGGCCGAAGACGACCTGGGAACGGACGACGCCGTATTCGTCGTCACCGATTCCCTCGCCGTCTTCGACAATGTCCGCCACACCATAAAACTGGTCTCCTGCGTGCACATCGACGGGTCCGACCTGAAAACCGCGTACGAATCGGCCGCGCAGAAAATCGAGAGCCTGGCGGAACGGCTTGCCTCTCCTCTTTCGTCCCCGGCCGGGCCGAACGGCATCGGGAGTGCGGCCCTGACCCCCAACATGCCGGCGGAATCTTTTCGCTCCATCGTTGACAGGGCCCGGCAGTACATATTGCAGGGAGACGCAATCCAGGTGGTGGTTTCACAGCGGTTCGAAACGGAAAAATTCTCGTCGGAGATCGACCTCTACCGCGCTCTCCGGTACGTAAACCCGTCCCCGTACCTGTTTTATCTTCGTCTCGGCGACCTCACCCTTATAGGATCGTCGCCCGAAGTAATGGTTCGCCTCGAGGAGGGAACAGCCGAACTGCGGCCGATCGCCGGCACGCGCCGCCGCGGGGCCACGGAACAGGAAGACCGCAGGCTCTCCAATGAACTCCTTGACGATCCGAAAGAGAAAGCGGAGCACGTGATGCTGGTGGACCTCGGCAGGAACGATCTCGGCCGGATCGCCGAAACCGGCAGCGTCCAGGTGACCCAGCTGATGATCGTGGAGAAATACTCGCATGTAATGCACCTGGTTTCAAACATCCGGGCGCAACTGGCGGCCGGCAGGGACGCCTTTGACGTGATCCGCGCTTCCTTCCCCGCCGGAACCCTGACCGGTGCGCCGAAGATAAGGGCCATGGAGATCATCGACGAACTGGAACCGGTCCGTCGCGGCCCTTACGGGGGAGCTGTGGGCTACTTCAGCTACACGGGAAATATGGATTTCTGCATTACGATCAGAACGATGCTGGTCCGGAACGGGAAGATTTACATCCAGGCCGGAGCCGGAATTGTAGCCGATTCGAATCCGGAAGCCGAATACAGCGAGACCCTGAGCAAGGCGGAAGGTCTGGCGCAGGCGCTCCGGCTGGCGGCCTCGGAATTCCGGATGAAGGCGAAGACATGATGAATGAGAAAGGGGCGCGGCAATGGTCCTGATGATCGACAACTACGATTCATTTACTTACAACCTGGTACAGTACCTGTCCCAGCTCGGCACGGACGTGCACGTTCGCAGAAACGACGCGGTGTCCATCCGGGAGATCCGGGATATGTCTCCCGAGGCCATCTTCATCTCGCCCGGCCCGCGGACCCCGAAGGAGGCCGGAATATCCGTGAAGGTCATAAACTCGTTTTTCGATTCCATCCCGATTCTGGGCGTGTGCCTCGGGCACCAGGCGATCGGGTTTGCCTTCGGGGCGGAAGTAGTTCGCGCGGAAAGAGTCATGCATGGCAAGACGTCCCGCATCCTGAACGACGGGCGCACGATATTCCGCGGGCTCCCCAGCCCGTTTACAGCCGGCAGATATCATTCGCTGGTCGTGGACCGGGAAACGCTTCATGCCGACCTGGAGGTAAGCGCCGAGACCGAAGAAGGCGAGCTTATGGCAATCCGCCACCGCCGGCGCCCGGTGGAGGGGATCCAGTTTCATCCCGAGTCGATTCTGACGCCCGGCGGGAAACGCATTCTGAAGAACTTCCTGGAAACGGCCGGCGTCCGCACAAACCGTGAATCGTGAGGCGTATGGAGTAAGGAGTTTTTCCGGCTGTCACACCTTACTCCTTACACCTTACGCTTTACGACTTACGAATACTCAAAATTGAAGATAAAGGAGGAAAAAAAATGATCCAGGAAGCTATTGCTACCGCCGTGGCGGGCGGTAATCTCAGCGAGCAGCAGATGATGTCCGCCATGGAAGAGGTAATGGAAGGCCGCTCCACGCCGGCCCAGATCGCGGCCCTGATCACGTCCCTGCGGATGAAAGGTGAAACCGTGGACGAAGTGACGGGCGCCGCGCGCATCATGCGCAAAAAAGCCGTCCGGATCGACCCGCGTGCTCCTGTCGTCGTGGACACGTGCGGAACGGGCGGAGACGGGCGGAACACGTTCAATATTTCCACAACGGCGGCCTTTGTTGTCGCGGCCGCCGACATCACCGTCGCCAAGCACGGCAACCGGGCCGTTTCCAGCAGCTGCGGAAGCGCGGACGTCCTCGAGGCCCTCGGGGTAAAAGTGGACGCCCCTCCCGAACTCGTAGAAGAATGCGTTCAGCAGATAGGGATAGGGTTCCTCTTCGCCCCGAAATTCCACGGGGCCATGAAATACGCCATCGGACCCCGCCGCGAGATCTCGATCCGCACGATATTCAATATGCTCGGACCGCTTACGAACCCTGCGGGAGCAACCGCCCAGCTGCTCGGAGTCTACGACCCCCAGCTGACGGAGATGTTCGCGGGCGTGCTTAAAAACCTTGGGACAAAGCGGGCTTTTGTCGTCCACGGCCTCGACGGCCTCGATGAAGCCACTGTCACCGGTGAGACAAGAGTATCCGAGCTGAAGGACGGCCTGATTTCGACATACAATATAGACCCGACGGCGCTCTTCGGTGAAGCATACAGGCCGGAAGATCTTCTCGGCGGCAATGCATCCGTGAACGCCCGGATCACGACCGAAATCCTCCTCGGTAAAAACGGAGCCCACCGCAAAGTGGTTCTGCTGAACGCGGGATTGGCGATCGTTGCCGGAGGTAAGGCGGACACGATCGCCCGGGGGATCGAAGTCGCGGCCGACTGCATCGACAGCGGGGCGGCCGCAAAGAAGCTGCAGCAGCTTATTGAGATGAGCAACTCTTAAAAAAGCGTGAAGCGTGAGGAGTAAGGCGTAAGGTGTCGGGCGGGAAAGATTTCTAAAGGTCATAGGTTATGGGTGATGGGTAATGGGGGCAACACATTGCGCTCACGCCGACATTTTTGGATTTCGAATTTTGTATTTCTGATTTGTTACGTCATCCTGAGCCTGTCGAAGGATGGAATTTGGGATTTAACACCTTACGCCTTACGCTTCACGCCTTACGGATTTTGGGATTTAGGCCATGTTTCTTCAAAAGATAATCGAAGCGAAAAAGAGGGAGACGGAGGAGCTGAAGCAGGAGCTGCCCCTTTCCGTGCTGCGGGAGAAAGCGGAGAAAATGCCGCCGGCGCGCGATTTCAGGAAGGCGCTTGCGGATTCGACCTGCGCGATCATCGCCGAGATAAAGAAGAGCTCCCCCTCGAAAGGACTGCTGACCGGTGATTTCGATCCTGCGGGGTTCGCAGTCGCATACGCTCAGGGGGGCGCCGCGGCCCTTTCCGTTCTTACGGAGAAAAACTTCTTCGCGGGCCGTCCGGAGCATATCGCCAAGGTGAAGACGGCGGCGGACCTTCCGGTCCTCAGGAAGGATTTCATAATTGAAGAGTGGCAGGTTTGGGAAAGCCGCGTCATCGGGGCGGATGCCGTTCTCCTGATCTCGGAAATTTTCGAAGAACGGCGCCTCCGCGATTTTATCAATGTCGCAGAGCGCCTCGGGATGACGCCGCTCGTCGAAGTGCATGCGCGCGAAGAGCTGAAAAAATCGATTTCGGCCGGCGCCGGAGTGATCGGGATAAACAACCGCGACCTCGGGACATTTCGCACCGATATCGCCGCAAGCATCAACCTCGCGCCCGATATACCCCCGGGCATCATTTCCGTCAGTGAGAGCGGAATACGGAACCGGGCGGATATAGAGCGGCTGCTGTCCTGCGGTTTTTGCGCATTTCTGGTCGGAGAGGCGCTGGTCCGCTCCGCCGATAAAACAGGAAAAATGAGGGAGTTGCTGGGAAAATGATCCAGGTAAAGATATGCGGGATGACCAATGCGGAAGACGCCCTCTGCGCCGCTGATCTGGGCGCTGATGCCGTCGGGTTCGTCTTCTATCCCGGAAGCCCCCGCTACATTCTTCCCGATCAGGCGCGGAAGATCTGCAGGCGGCTTCCTGGCCGCGTCGCCCGGATAGGAGTTTTTGTGAACGATGCCGCAGACGATGTAAACGCCGTCCTCGCTTTTTGCGGGCTCGATTTTGCCCAGCTGCACGGGAGCGAGTCGCCCGCGTACTGCCGCCTGCTTCCTCCCGGCAAGGTGATCAAGACCGTCACGGACGGTCACCTCCTGCCGGGTATCGAGGATTACCCCGCCCGGGCATTTCTCGTTGATGCCCATGACCCCGCGCGGCACGGCGGTACGGGCCGGATCGCTTCCTGGCCGTTGGCCCGGCATATCGCGGGCCGGCATCTCCTTATCCTTGCGGGAGGGCTGAACGAGCGCAATATACGAAGCGCTCTGCAATCGGTCCGGGCGGACGCCGTCGACATCGCAAGCGGAGCGGAAAAGTCCCCCGGGAAAAAAGACAAACGGAAGATGGAACAAATAATCGAGACCGTCCGCGCTTTCGATCCTGCAAGGAACACGCCCGGACTGGTATTCTGCAGAATGGCCGCCAGGAAGGAGGAGATGGAATGAAAACGGTTCCGGACGCGGGAGGACATTTCGGCGAGTTCGGAGGGAGGTATGTCCCGGAAACGCTCATGCCGGCCCTGATCGAACTCGAATCGGCTTACCGTGAGGCGAAAAAGGACGCCGGCTTCCGGCGGGAGCTCAACGGCTATCTCCGGAATTATTCCGGAAGGGAAACTCCCCTCTATTTCGCCGGCAGGCTCACCCGCGAACTGGGAGGGGCAAGAATATATCTCAAGCGGGAAGACCTTAACCATACCGGGTCCCACAAGATCAACAATACTCTGGGACAGGCGCTGCTCGCGAAAAGGATGAAGAAAAAAAGGATTATCGCCGAAACGGGGGCCGGCCAGCACGGCGTGGCCGCCGCCACTGCGGCGGCCCTGCTCGGGATGGAGTGCCGGGTGTACATGGGCGAAGAGGACATCCGAAGGCAGTCCCCGAACGTGTTCCGGATGAAAATACTCGGAGCGGAAGTCGTTCCGGTCGCCGCCGGAACGGCCACTCTCAAGGACGCCATGAGCGAGGCGCTTCGCCACTGGGTATCCCGCATACGTGATACTTTTTACGTGATCGGCTCGACTGCAGGTCCCCATCCTTATCCCATGATGGTCCGCGATTTCCAGAGCGTCATCGGCCGGGAGACGAGAAAGCAGGTCCTCATGATTGAAAAGAGGCTCCCGGATGTTCTGATCGCGTGCGTGGGGGGAGGCAGCAACTCGATGGGATTTTTTCATGCCTTCAGAAACGACGCAGGCGTCGAGATGATCGGTGTCGAAGCCGCGGGAAAAGGATTGGATACATCCCTTCATGCCGCCAGCATATCGGCCGGCACGGTCGGTGTGCTTCATGGAAGCAAATCGTATGTGCTCCAGGACGGAGCGGGGCGCATCCGCGATGCGCATTCCATCGCGGCCGGACTGGATTACCCGGGAGTGGGCCCGGAGCACAGCTACTTTTTCAGTTCGGGCAGGGCGCGGTACACCGCCGTGGAGGACAGGGAGGCGGTGGAAGCTTTCATCCGGCTCTGCCGCTGCGAGGGGATCATCCCGGCGCTGGAGAGCGCACACGCACTGGCTTACGCCCTGCGCATAGCCCCGGGGATGAAGCCGGACAGGGTTATCATTGTGAATCTCTCCGGAAGGGGCGATAAGGATGCCGAAATCATAATGAAGAATGGAGAGGAAAAATGAACAGGATCGGATCGAAATTCGCCGCCCTCAGGCAGAAGGGGGAGAAGGGGCTGATCGCTTACATAACCGCCGGTGATCCTGATTTCAGCTCCACCAGGGAGATCGTGCTCCGGCTCGAAGAGGCCGGGGTGGACCTGATCGAGCTCGGCATACCGTTTTCCGACCCGACGGCGGACGGGCCCGTTATCCAGGCGGCCTCCGGACGCGCGCTTGCGGGCGGTGCGACCCCGGCGGGCGTCATCAGCCTGGTAAAATCGATCCGCGCCGAGTCGGAAATCCCCCTGATCCTGTTCAGTTATTATAATCCCATATTCTGCTACGGCTGTCGGGAATTCGCCGGAGACGCTGCGGGGGCGGGTGCGGACGGCCTTCTGGTCGTCGATCTTCCCCCGGAAGAATCACGGGAGTTGAGACAGTTTACCGATCCGCTTGGGATGGACTTCATCTCGCTGATCGCTCCGACCACCGGCCCGGCCCGGGCCCGGAAAATACTCGGAAGCGCTTCGGGGTTCGCCTACTACATCGCGGTTACCGCGGTGACCGGTACAACCCGGCCCGATCCGGAGAGTGTCCGCAAGGACATCTCCCGGCTGCGGCGCATTTCCCCCGTTCCCGTCGTTGCCGGATTCGGCATCAGCACGCCGCAGGACGCGGCCGGGATCGCAGCGCACGCCGACGGTATAGTGGTCGGAAGCGCCCTGGTCGGAATTGTGGAAAAAAACAGCCGCCGAAAAGACCTTGCGCTGCAGGTCGCATCCTTCGCCCGCGAAATCGGCGGCGCCATTCGTACTCCCCCCTCCGTCAGGGGATGATTTCGAATTAAGCCCCCGGCGGCGAATAAATCAGAGAAAGGAAGATAGTAAGAACATCCTCTTCTGTTAAAGTTTATTTTATCCTGAACGGAGCAGTGAAAAGCATGGAGGCGGAGCGGCGGCGATTAAAATTGCCCGGAATACGAAGGGTGCCAGGAGCGTCAATCCAACCTTATGGTCCGCCCGTGGATGACTCCGTTCCGGAATAAAGCAGGAACCACCACGCGAAAGGAGTTCCACCTATGAAAAAAATACTGTTGTTTGCGCTGATCGCCGCGTTTGCATTCAGCGGATGCGCCAGCATGACGGGAAAAAGCGCGGGAGAAACCATTGACGACGCTGTAATCACTTCCTCCGTAAACGGGAAAATAATAGCCGATCCCATGCTGAAGTTTCTGAAGATCGACGTCGACACCTTCAACGGCAACGTGACTCTTTCCGGCTCCGTGGCGAACAAGGAGGCCGAGCAGCGCGCAATCGAGCTGGCGCGGGGCACCAAGGGCGTCAAGAGCGTCAAATCGAACCTGATGATCCGCCCGATGCAGCAGAAGACGCCGCAGGCCCAGTAAAATCCGCGGGGATTACGACGTTTCTCACCTGATTTCCCCCCCGGTCGTTATTACGACCGTTTCCAGAGGTATATCCCTTCCGGCCAGGGACATGGCCTTGCGAATTAATATGGGCAGTCCCTGGCAGCAGGGGACCTCCATCACGGCGGCGGTAACGGTGCGCACATCCGCCCGGGAGAAAATTTCCGCAAGCTTATTCAGATTCAACTCCTGATCGTCAAGCTTGGGACAGCCCACGAGAACAACTCTCCCTTTCACAAAATTCATGTGGAAAGCGGGACAGGCAAACGCCGTGCAGTCGGCCGCAACCAGGAGATCGGCCCCTTTCAGGAACGCCGCTCCGGGGGGGACAAGCCGTATCTGTACGGGCCAGTTGGCCGGCCCTGATTCGACGGACTCTCCCTGCGGACGACCCGCCCGCTTCCGCGGACGCAGATCGATTACCCGGGAGGACGGGCAACCGCAGGCCGGCGCCTCTTTATCCTGCTGCGGCGGGCCTTTTCTTTTCCGGCTTTCCGCGGCTTTTTCGTCGAAGGGTTCCGCCTCCCGTTCGACAAGCTCGATCGCGCCCCTCGGACACTCCGAAAGGCACGCGCCCAAACCGTCGCAATAAATATCGGACACGAGTTTCGCCTTCCCGTTTACGATATCTATGGCTTTCTCGGCGCATTCAAGGACGCACAGCCCGCATCCATCGCATTTATCTTCATTGATCCGTATTATGGGCCGTACTCCTTCCCCGGCCGCAGGTCTGTCCATTTTCCACACCTTCCTTTTTTGTTCTTTAATTACACTCTCCCCGTTCCGCTTTCATTGACTTAAGTCAATAATCGCATATATTGTCCTTATGAAAAAAATCAATCCCCCCGATCATGTCGGGATATATTCTTCTATTCCTCTTTTCCAGAGCCTGAATGAAGAACAGCGCCGCGCGCTGGATTCCATTTCTGCGCGCCGCTCGTTCAAAAAAGGACAGAAAATCTTCCTGGAAGGCGAAAAAGCAGCCGGATTTTACATTGTTCTGTCCGGGAGGGTGAAAGTTTTCAAATCGTCAGCCGGGGGCCGGGAGCAGATTTTAAGGTTCTTTGAGCCGGGCGATTCGTTCGGGGAGGTCCCGATGTTCACGGGAGGCGGGTTCCCCGCCAGCGCCGAAAGCTGCTCGGAGACATCGGTCCTCTTCTTGTCCCGGGAGGGTTTTGTCGCCCTGATCAGAGATAATCCGTCTCTGGCCATGAACATGCTCGCAGTGCTCTCGAAAAGGCTTCATCAGCTATCCGCCGTTATCGAAGACCTTTCCCTGAGGGAAATTCCCGGGCGGCTTGCCGCCCATCTTCTCTTTCTTGACCGGGGAAATGACGGCGGGGAAATGGATCTCGACCTGCCGAAGGGGGAGCTTGCCCGGCTTCTGGGCACAATCCCCGAGACGCTGTCCAGGATTCTCGGAAGAATGGTCAGGGAAGGCTTAATACGTTTGAAAGGCCAGAAAATAATCATCCTCGACCGGGGCGGCGTTGAAGAAATCGCCGTCGGAACCCGAAAACTTTCATAGATTCCAGCATTAAACATCAGACAACTCTTGCCTTGTGCCCCTGCCTCCATATTTGATATGATTCGTTATGCGTCAGGCATCAGGTGTCAGGTGTTTCAATTTATTCCTTTCGCCGCACTTCTCGCCTGCATTCACTATAGTTCAAGCGCTCTTCAGTTCCGGCGCGCAGGAGTCCGGTTTGAAGCAGCCCTCCATCCGGCACTTTATATTTGAGTATTCCGGAGCCGATCGTCCGATAAATCCCGTCTCCCTTATTCTGACCTCTTTGTCTCGCTGTTCCGTCAGGCCCTGTTTACGCGGACCTGCTTTAAAATCCATTGTACAGGAGGATTTGCATGGTGGACCTGATCCCCCGGCAGGAGATAATGACCAGGAAAGAATTCACGTTGCTGATGGGCACTCGCAACGGCCCGTGCGCTTCCATATACATGCCTACCCCCTGGGTCGGGGCAGAAACCCAGCAGAACCAGATCCGGTTCAAGAACCTTCTGCGGATTGCCGCCGAGAAGCTGTCCTCCAAGGGAGTACGCACGCCCGAAGCCGAGGAAATGCTCTCTCCCGCTCAGGAACTCCTCCGCAACAGTCCTTTCTGGAGGAAACAGAATACCGGGTCGGCTGCTTTCGTCTCCAGAGGCTTTTTCCGGTTCTATCGGCTCCCGCTGGATTTCCAGGAAATGGTGCACGTATCGGACCGTTTTCTTCTTAAACCGATCCTTCCCCTGTTCGGGAGCAGCGGGAAATTTTATGTCCTGGCAGTCAGTCAAAAGAAGGTCCGGTTTCTCCAGGGCGCCCGCAATTGCATCGTGGAACTCGACATTCAGAACGTGCCCAAGAGTCTGGCCGAAATAGTCCGTTTTGATGTATCCGACCGCCAGATCCGGACCCAGCCGAGCGTGAAGGGATCGACGACTTTCCGCGGCCACGGGGTATGGAGCGAAGATATCAAGGAACAGATCCTCCGCTATTTCAAACAGATCGACCGCGGTCTCCAGGAATACCTGAAGGAGGAGAAGGCCCCTGTCGTTTTTGCCGGAGTCGATTATCTCTTCCCGATTTACAGGGAGGCTAATTCATATCCTCTTCTGCAGGAAAAGCCGATCACCGGGAATCCGGAAGGGCTGCGGGCGGAGGAATTGGGAAGGACGGCGTGGCCGATCGTGCAGCCCTATTACATGAAAATTCAGGAGGACGCCCTTGATCAGTACCGGCAGTCGGCGGGCACGGGCCTGACATCGAACCGTCTCGAAGAGATTCTGCCTGCTGCCTACCACGGGCGGGTCGGCGTTCTATTCCTGGCCGCGGGGAAAAACCGCTGGGGACGTTTTGATCCGGCAACCGGCTCCGTATCATTTCATGAAACCGCCGGAGCGGCCGAGACGAACGGGGAGGACCTGCTCGATGTCGCGGCGATTTATGCATATCTGAACGGCGGAGCCGTGTACGAGCTTCCGCCTGAAATCATGCCGGAGGGATCCGAAATATCGGCGCTTTTGCGCTACTGATCCGCAAATCAGAATTTCCGCACGATAATATCTTCCGTTTCGCTATATCAGCGGACATTCCGAAATTGTAGTCTGAGTCATTGAAAATATCTTTCTGAAGCCGCCCATGCAAAAAGAATCCGCCCTGTGCGTTTCACTTTTGGAAGATCTTTTCCGCGGATCCCCCTGCCCCGGGATCGCCGTCAGGTTGTGGGACGGCACCGTGTGGGCTCCGCACGCCGGACCGGATGCGCCGCCCCTTTCCACTTTCGTGATCCGCCATCCCGCCGCCCTGAAGCGGATGCTCCTCCCGCCTTCCGAAACCCGGCTCGGCGAGGCATTCATCTTCGGAGACGTGGATATCGAAGGCGATATTTTCACCGTGTTCCCCCTTGTGGACTATTTCTTCGGCCGCAAATGGAAAATCCGGGAAATCATCGGCCTCCTCCGGAAATTATGGAAATTGCCGTCAGCCGCCGGCCTCGGAAATAATAGAACCGGCGCCCTGTTCAGCGGCGCCCCGCACAGCAAAGAGCGCGACCGCAAGGCCGTTCGCTATCATTATGACGTCTCGAACCTTTTCTTTTCGCTTTTTCTCGGCCGCCTTATGACCTATTCATGTGCGTACTTTACCGCTCCCGATGACGATATCGATTCAGCCCAGGATAATAAACTCGATTATATCTGCAGAAAATTGAGGTTGAAGCCGGGGGAGCGTTTTCTGGACATAGGCTGCGGATGGGGAAGCCTCGTCATGCATGCAGCGGAAAAGTATGGAGCGGAGGCTTTCGGCATTACCTTGAGCCGTCCGCAGGCGGAATTCGCCTCGGAAGCGATCAAACACGCGGGCCTGGACGGGAAGTGCAGGGTGGACGTAATGGATTACCGGGATGTAGAGCATCCGGAAGGATTTCATAAAATAGCCAGCGTCGGCATGTTTGAACACGTCGGCGAATCCCGCCTTAACCTCTATTTCAGGAAAGCTTGGCGTCTGCTCAAGGCGGGAGGAGCATTTCTGAACCATGGGATAGGGTTCGGGGCGAGGACCAGGCCTACTTTCGGAAAAACCTTTTCTGATTCCTATGTCTTTCCCGACGGCGAGCTTCTCCACCTGGACCGTACCCTCCGGGCGGCGGAGGGGGCCGGGTTCGAAATACGAGACGTGGAAGGCCTCCGCGAACATTACGCCCGCACCCTCAGGCTCTGGGTCGCCCGGCTGGAAAAAAACCGCGTTCAGGCAATCCAAGCCGTGGGCGAAGAATTATACCGCATATGGCGCCTGTACATGTCCGGCTCGGCTTACGGCTTCGAAGCGGGATACCTGAATGTATATCAATGCCTGCTTGTGAAAGCGGAGGATGGGCGCTGTCCTCTCCCGCCGACCAGGACCGATTTGTACGCTCCGTACCCGGCCGATAAACTGCGCTGAAAGCTGCGGCCGCAGCCGCGAACTCATTCGGAACGAAGGAGCAACGGAGATCGATACACAGCCCGTCCTCACCTCCGGAAATCTCTGGAAAATAATATGGTCCCAGTTCTGGCCGATGCTGATCATCATGGTTTTCAGCTTCCTGGTCGGCTTGGCGGACGTCTATGTCGCCGGCCTGATCGGGCCGGCCGTGCAGGCGGCCGTGGGGTTTGTCACACAGATTTACTTCCTGATTATAATCGTTGCGAACGCGATAAGCATCGGCACGCTTGCCCTCGTATCGAGAGCGATAGGAGCCGGCGACACCGGATCCGCGGTGGATACGGCCAAGCAGTCGCTGATCTTCAGCATGGGAGCAGGCGTCCTGCTCACGGTGATCCCCCTCATGGGGTCCCGGGAGATTGTCGCCGCCGCCGGATTTCCCCCCGAGACGCGGGAGATCGCGGAAAATTTTCTCAGGATTTTTTCTTTCGCCCTGGGACCGAATTACATCCTGATCAACACCAATGCCGTCTTTCGCGCGCGGGGAGAGGTAAAGAAGCCCCTTTTGACCATGACGGTCGTGAGCGTCACGAACATCGCGCTCGACTTCCTGCTGGTTTTCGGGGCCGGGCCGATCCCGGCATGGGGTTATCCGGGAATCGCTTCCGCCACTGCCGCAGCCTCCGCCGCGGGTATGGCGCTCAACCTGCTTCTGCTGTTTCGAAGCAGATTCTGGAGAAGCATCTACAGCGAACCCCGCGCCGTTTCGCCCCGGACTATCAGGGCGATTTTCCGGATCGGCTGGCCCGCGGCTTTCCTGCAGATTGCCTGGAATACGGCGAGCATTATGCTTTACAATATTCTGGCCCGCCTGAAGGAAGCGGGAATTGTCTCCCTTGCGTCCATTGCAAACGGGCTGCGGATCGAGGCGATTATTTTCCTGCCCGCCTTCGCCCTGAACATGGCCGCTTCCGTCCTGGTGGGACAGAATCTCGGGGCTGGCAGACCAGACCAGGCGGAAAACATCGGCTGGAGACTGGCGGCCATGGGAGCGGCCCTCACGGGAGCCATGGCGATCATTATTTTTTTGTGGGCAGACCGTCTGGCATCTTTTCTGACGGGAGACGATGCCGTCCTGCAGGAAACCGCAAGGTATTTGAGAATCAACATGTTCTCGGAACCTTTCATGGCGCTCGGGACGGTCATGAGCGGGTGCCTCCAGGGTGCGGGAGATACGAGGAGCACCATGTGGGTCATCTTCGTCAGCATGTGGCTGGTCCGGCTGCCCCTTGCCTGGATATTTTCGCACGAGTTGTCCTATGGGGCGCCCGGGGTCTGGACGGCCATGACCATCTCCATGTGCTTCCAGGGCCTGATGATGGCCTGGCGGTTCAAATTGGGGCGTTGGAAACGACTCAAAATCTCAGAAGAATAAATTGGCAATGGGCCGTGGGTAAAAGAGAGAAAGAAAGCAAGCTCTTCGTCTAAGCACCTGTTACCCATAACCTATAACCCTTTCATCATATCAGAGGCCGAATGCTGAAATTATTTAATTCCATGGGCAAGCGGATGGAAAAATTCGTCCCGGTAAATCCGAACCCGGTGAACATATTCACCTGCGGTCCCTCCGTTTACCAGCGGCCGCACATCGGTAATTTCCGGACTTTCCTGTTTGAGGACGTGCTGGTCCGCTATCTGGAATACTCCGGATACCGCGTACGTCGCGGCATGAACATAACCGATATTGAGGATAAAGCGATCGCCCAGGCCAGAAAAGAAAAGGCTGGCCTGGAAGAAATAGCCGATCGGAACACAAGATTGTTTCTGGAGGAAATGGACGCGCTCGGGGCGAAAAGACCCGACGTGCTCCCCCGCGCCACCCGCTCCGTGGAGGAGGCCGTGCGCATCATAGAGCGTCTGCTCGACCTCGGAATTGCCTATCGCCATAAAGGGGATATATTTTTCGATCCGCTGCGGTTTCCGGGTTTCGGCAGGCTCTACGGACTCGACATGTCCCGATGGCCGCGGAAGAAAGTCCGCTACCGCCGCGATACGTACCCCGGAATGAGATGGAACCTGGGAGATTTCATTCTGTGGCACAAATGGAAGGGGGGTAATGAAGAGTTATGGGAAACCCGCCTGGGCAAAGGACGCCCGTCATGGAATGTGCAGGACCCGAGCATGATAAACCCGCACTTTCACGAAACCCTTTCCATTTACTGCGGCGGGGTTGACAACCTGATCCGGCATCACGATTACATTATCGCTGTCCTCGAGTCGCTGCATCCGTATCCGGTGGCGAAGTACTGGCTGCATTGCCGCCATCTGCTCGTCGCGGGAAAAAAGATGTCCAAAAGCAGGGGCAACATCGTTTATACTGAAAAATTGTTGAGGCGCGGCTACAGCGCCGCTGAAGTACGCTTTTTTCTCATCGACAATCATTACCGAAAAGAAATAGACTACTCCGACGAATCCATGTCGGCTGCGGCGGCAAGGCTTGCGGAGCTTAGAACCGCGGTCGGCCTCGTCGCCGACAGGAGCGGAAGCGAACCGCCCGATCCGGAAGCGGCGGACCGGGTGAGGCAGGCTTTCAGCAGGTCCATGGATGACGACCTGGACGTCCGGTCGGCGGTGGACGGGGTTCTTGGCGCAATGCTCGCGGCGCCCCCGGAACAGATAGACCCTTCCGAAGCGGGAGGCATGGTTCAGGCGGCGGCGGAAATCGACTCGGTTCTGAAAGTGATATTCTCAGCGGCAGGTGAAAAATGACTTTTCTCGATACTGCGAATGCGGCTCTCTTCAAACAGTTCATCAGGGATTTTGACAGAACGGACGACCCGCGCGTGCGCATAAGGTACGGCATCGCGGCCGGATGGCTGACCGTTTCCGTCATTTCGGCCCTGTTCATCCTGAAAATCTCCCTTGGCGCGGCAATAGGCTCCCTCGCGGTTATCGCCGACGCCATCCATTTCCTGTCTTATCTCGCCGATGCCGTTGTCCTGCTTGCCGGCTTCCTGATTGCCTCCCGTCCGGCAACCGTCAGAACCCCCTTCGGCCACGGCAGGATTGAGTATATTGTCGACCTCGTCATGGCGATTTTCCTGCTCATGTCCGGAATAAGAATTGCGGAGAGCGGCATAAGCCAGATACTTCATCCCGAACTCATCAACTACGATCCCTTCCTCATCCTGGTTCTGCTCGGAACTGTGCCGGTCACCTGGTTGCTCATGCAGGCGGTGCTTTTTCTGGGAAAACGGGTAAACTCTCCCGCGATCGGGGGGATTGCCCTTCACTACAGGGCAAATTCCATTGTTTCCCTGGCGGTCGTCGGAGGCCTCATCGCCGAGCACCGCCTGGGCCTGCCCCAGATCGACGGATGGCTGACGCTTGCCGTATCCGCAGGCCTGTTGTATCTGGGTATTCATCACGGGCGCGAAGCGGCGATTCCGATCCTCGGAAAGGCGCCGTCCGGGGAAATAATCCGCGAAATCAGAAATCTCGCCCGGTCCGTAGACGGGGTGGAAGACGTCCATGAGATCATCGTACATGACTACGGTTCCATGTACCTGATATCTCTCCACGCTGAAATCCCGGAGGCCCATGGTCCCGCTTCGATGCATGAAATTGCGGAGCGCTGCGAAGAGGTCGTCAGGAGAAGGTTTGGAGGAGAGGCGGTCTGCCACACCGATCCCCTGCTTGAAAGAACTCCCGAGCTGGACGAAGTGGAGAGGATTTTTCGTGATGAGCTGAAAAATTTTCCCTTGATCACAGGATACCACGATTTCCGGATTATCGCGGAATCGCCCGGCAGGGTCATCCTTATCGCCGATATCGACGTGGAAGAAACCGTCCCGGACAGGGAATATAAACGGATTGCATCGGAACTGAACAAAAAAATCAGAGAGGCGATTCCGAACGCGGCGTATTGCACCTTCTATATAACTCCCAGATTCGCCTATAGTGAGTGAAATGTAAAAGGTAAAAAGTCAGCCCGACGCCCCCTATTCTACTCACCCGAACAGATACGCCTCACATATTTTTCACTTTTCACCTTTTACATTTCACTACAGACCGGAGGTGATTATGAGCTCATATACGGAAAGGCTGATCGGCGCCTCCAGGCTTGACGCTCAGATATATGAGGAAGTGGAGCACGACACCGGCTCGATGGGACAGGCCGCTTGGACGGTAGTCCTGGCGAGTTTCGCCGCCGGGATCGGCGCCCTTTCCCAGGGAGGGGCATCCGGGCTCCTTCTCGGAGCGGCCGCCGCTCTGGCGGGCTGGCTCATCTGGGCCTATCTGACCTACTATATCGGATCGAAGTTCCTGGGAACACCCGAAACGGAAGTCTCGGTCAAGGAAATGATGCGCACCATCGGTTTTTCAAGCTCGCCGGGGCTTATCCGGGTCCTGGGGATCATCCCGGGGCTGGCGGGCCTTGTTTACCTGGTATCCGCATTGTGGATGCTGGCCGCAATGGTAGTGGCCGTCCGACAGGCGCTCGATTATACGAGCACGATGCGCGCGGTGGCCGTATGCATTATCGGATGGATTGTTCAGGCCGTCGTGCTCGCGCTCTTCATCGCTTCTTTCCGCCCCTGAACGTCAATCTCAGCCGGAGCGAGTTGCCCACTACCGAAACGGAACTCAGGGCCATGGCGGCGGCCGCGTAGACAGGATCGAGAAGCACGCCCCATACCGGGTAGAGAACGCCTGCGGCGAGGGGAATGCCGACCACGTTGTAGATGAAAGCCCAGAAGAGGTTCTGCCGGATGGCCCTGATGGTCATGTAAGAGAGGCGGATCGCTTCCGGCACCAGCCTCAAGTCGTCGCGGACCAGAGTGATATCGCTGGCCTCGATAGCCGCGTCGGTGCCTGCCCCGACGGCGATGCCGATCCGCGCGGCCGACAGGGCGGGGGCGTCGTTGATGCCGTCGCCGACCATGGCGACGATCTCGCCTTCCGACTGCAGCCTCTTTATCTCTCCCGCCTTATCCGCCGGCAGAACTTCCGAGAGCACTCTTTCTATTCCAAGCTCGGCGGCAACGGTCCGGGCCGTATTGCGATTGTCACCCGTTATCATTGCGACCTTAAGCCCCATCCGCTTCAGGGTGGAAACCGCTTCCCGGGCGGAGTCTCTCGGCACGTCCAGCATTGCGAACAACCCCGCTGCCGTCTTCTCTTCCGCGACGAAAATGCAGCTTTTCCCCTCTCCCGACAGCCTGAGCGCCTCTGCTTCCAGGACTCCGAGCCTCAGTCCTTCTTCCTGCATCAGGCGGGCGTTTCCGAGCACGACTCTCTTTCCGTCCAGCACCGCCTCCGCCCCCATCCCGGCGCGCGCCTGAAATGCTTCGACCGGCGAGGGTTTCACTCCCTCCGCCGCTGTTTTTTCCAGCACGGCCGCGGCCAGGGGATGCTCCGAAACCGCTTCGACCGACGCGGCGATTTTCAGCATTCTTTCCCGGCCGAATCCTCCGGCCGTCAGTACGTCGGTGACGCGCAGTTCTCCCCGCGTCAGCGTACCCGTCTTGTCGAATACGACTGTCGTCAGCATGTAGGCCGTTTCAAGGGTCTCCCCGCCGCGGATCAATATTCCTCTTTCGGCCCCGATGCCGGTTCCTACCATGACGGCGGTGGGCGTGGCCAGGCCCATGGCGCAGGGGCAGGCGATGATCAGTACCGATATGAAGTTAAGAAGGGCGCGGGCGAAATCCGGATCCGGCACGATAAAATACCAGATGAAGAATGTGGCTGAGGCGATCGCGACGACCGCCGGAACGAATACCGCCGCAACACGATCCGCCAGACGCTGTATCGGCGGTTTGGAACCCTGCGCCTCCTCAACCAGCCGGATTATCTGCGCCAGAGCCGTTTCGGACCCCACGCGCTCCGCCCGGAAGACGAAACTCCCGCTCAGATTGATGGTCGCTCCGTAAACCGGGCTGCCGGCCGCCTTTCCCACGGGCGCGCTCTCTCCCGTCAGCATCGACTCGTCCACGTCCGAAGATCCGGACACGACGACTCCGTCCGTGGCGATCCTCTCGCCGGGCCTGACCACGATCAGATCGTCCCTGGCCACGTCTTCGACGGAGATATCGATCTCCTGTCCGTCGCGGACCGCCCTGGCCGTTTTCGGCCGCAGTCCAAGCAGCTTGCGGACTGCCTGGGTGGTTCTCCTCTTCGCCGCCGCTTCAAGGTACCTGCCGAAAGTGATAAAGGTTACGATCATCGCTGCGCTGTCGAAATAGGCGTGCACCGGGTGTCCGGCGCGGGCGAACACGGAGGGGAAAAATGCGGCCGCGGCCGAGTAAAGATATGCGGATGATACCCCGACGGCTACAAGCGTATTCATATCGGAGGTCCCCTGCCTTGCGGCCTTGACGGCGCCCACGTAAAACCGGCCTCCCACCCAGAACACCACGGGCGTGGTCAGGACCAGGAGCAGGTAATTCATCCAGTAGTCCGGGATCCAGCCTAAAAAAGGAAACCACTGCCGCATGGTTCCCGCGAAAATCAGCGTGCTGAGAATCGCGCCGGCGACAGATCTGGCGCGAAGGCTCCTTATCTCCCGCAGACGCGCCTGCTCTGCGGGGTCTTCGCTGCCCGTTTCCCTGTCCTCTTCCGCCTCCGGCCGGACGGTCCTGAGCACCTCGTAACCGAGATCGCGGACCCGCTCCGAGATACGCGCCGGATCGGTTGCGCCGGAATCGTATTCCACAATTGCTTTTTCCGTCGCAAAGTTGACCGATACGTCCCGGACGCCTTCAAGCTCGCGCAGCCCTTTTTCTATTCTGGCGACGCAGGCGGCGCATGTAATCCCGCCGATATCGAAGGAAGCACGTTCAGACAACTTCGTAGCCCGCCTTGTGGACCGCCTTTTCGATTAGGGCCGGATCTACCGGTTTTTCTTCCTCAAAGGAGGCCTCATTACTGAGGAGGTCGATGTTGACATTTCTGACGCCGTCGATTTCCGACAGGGCCTTCTTCACCGCCGCCGCGCAATGCCGGCATGACATGCCTTTGATTTTTATCTTTTTCATAACTGTCCCTTTTTTCAGAATACCCCGATTTTCGAACCGATTGCAAATAACACCCTCATAATATATAAATTTTAATCGGCAAAGCAAACGGCCAAAGAAATAACTACAGAAGGAACAGAAAATCATGCCACTACCCAACCCGCTTGGAGATCTGTTCAAGAGGCCGGGCCCATCAGGTGGAAACCCGGGCATAAAGGAACAAGACAGGGAGGAACTGATCCGCAGGCTGAAATCGGTGAAGGATCCCCATGAAAGGGACAGGATTTTATATGCCCTGTCCCGCCGGGAAGAGGATGTCGTGGAATCTTCAAAGCCGGCCCAGCCCGCCTCTCCCCCGAAGGGAAAAGGTGCTTCCGTTCCCGGCATGCAGCTCCCGGAGTTAGCCTCGGTTAAAAACCTGCTGCCTTTTGCAGTTCCTTTTCTTTTACTGTTAATGGGTCTTTTCTACATCATGGGGGCCATATCGCGGCTGCACCCGAAAGGCCGCATCGAGGATGTCGGAGCGGAAATCTTCATGGGGCTGATGTTCCTGGGGTTCGGCATTTTCGGAATGCTGAAGGCCAAAAATGCCAAGAGTAAGTAGTCCCAAGTTTCAAGTCCCAGGTCTCAGGTTTCCTGACGCCGGCTGAAAAATTGACTTCAATATGATCGGTTTACTGACCTGAGATTTGAAACTATTTGAAATATGTGCGGAAAGTTCAACCTCATAAGTCCCTTTCAAATAATAGCCGACGAGTTTCAATTGGACGGAGAGGGAATATCCATGCCGGTCGGCGGGGATTTCGTGCCGGGACAGGACATATCCGCCATAGTCCGCAACGGGCGGAACCGGATGGTCGCGCTGCGCTGGGGGCTGATTCCCCCCTGGGCAAAAGACCCGTCCATCGGGAGGAAAATGTTCAACGCCCGGTCGGAAACCGCCTCCGTCAAGCCGAGCTTCCGCGAAGCCTTCGTCAGGAGGAGATGCCTGGTGGCGGCAGACGGTTTTTACGAATGGCAGAACTCGCAGGGATCGAAGGTTCCGTGGCTCGTCCGGCTGAGGTCCCGCCGGCCTTTCGGCCTGGCCGGATTGTTTGAGCAGTGGAGCTCCCCCCGTGATAAAACAATCGCCAGCTGCGCCATCCTCACCATCGAGGCCAATTCTTTAATCGGCCGGATGCATCCGCGCATGCCGGTGATCATTCCCCCGGAGCTCTATTCCGTCTGGCTCGATCCGCAAAACGCCGATCCGGAGCGGCTATTGCCGTTGCTCCGGCCCTGCCCGGCCGAAGATATGGAAATAATCCGCGTCGCGGCATTCCCTGCCTGAACCCGAAAGCAAATTAAGAAAGATCGCCGGGTAAATTCAGGGAAGGCATGATGGCACCCCCCACCGTTACTAATTCAGAATCAACCATAGCCGGGGCATGAATACGGTTTTCGCTCTATTTATTTACTTAGAAAATCCGATATGATACAGTTCATAAGCTTTTCTCTCCAGAAATGTCCGCCGGGAGGGAAAGGGAACAGGACCAATTCTCATCAGGAGGTAGAAAATGACCGCGCGCACCTTTTACAGCCTTCCGGAACTCCCCTACGGTTACAAGGACCTGGAGCCCCACATATCCGAGGAGCAGCTGAAGATCCATCATGACAAGCACCACCAGGCTTACGTCACCGGTGCAAACGGAATCCTTGAAAAACTCGACAAGGCGAGGAAGGAAGGCGCCGACCTGGATATGAAGGCCGTCCTCAAGGAACTGTCTTTCAATATCGGCGGCCATATCCTGCACACGCTCTTCTGGGCGAATATGGCGCCCAAAGGCGGAGGGAAGCCCTCCGGGCTGCTCGCCAGTTCCATCGAAAAAGAGTTCGGCGGCTTTGACCGGTTCCGGAAAGAATTCACCCAGGCCGCTGTAAGTGCGGAGGGATCGGCTTGGGCCGCCCTGAGCTTCTGCATGCAGACAAACCGGCCGATAATAATGCAGATTGAAAAGCATAATGTGAACGTTTTTCCGTCCTTCAGGATTTTGATGGTCCTGGATGTATGGGAGCACGCTTATTACCTCGATTACAAAAATCTGAGAGCGAACTTTGTCGAAGCCTTCTGGAACATCGTCAATTGGGCTGAAGTAAACCGCAGGCTGGAATCCCTGATTAAATAGCCCCCGCTTCTCGGGTCATATTTCCATTTCAGTATTGGACTGCGGCGGCGGAGCGTCGCGCCCGCCGCCGTTCGTTTCATCCATGGAGGACATCTGATCTTTATCGGAGAGACATGGGAACGGACGAACAGATCCGGGACATCTTCAAAAAAAACAGAACTATTGCGGTCGTCGGCATGTCGAGGAATATGCAGAAGCCCTCCAACTGGATTCCTGTGTTCTTTCTGTCGCGGAACTTCAAAATCGTGCCGGTCAATCCTTATGCAGGCCGCATTAAAGGGCTGCGGAGTTACCCGGACCTCAGGGACATACCCGACAGGATCAATATCCTGATGATCTTCCGCCCGGAGAAGGAAGCGGAAAGCGTTGTAAGAACAGCCGTCGACCGTCATCGGGGAAAGGGCGATATAGACGTAATCTGGCTTCAGGAGGGAAGGAGCGAAGCCGCCGCTCAAATTGCTGAAGCCGAGGGGATCACCTTCATCCAGGGCAGGTGCATGTACAGGGAATACAAGAGGCTGACGAGAAAGAAATAGAAGATGAATTTATCATGATACTTGCGGGCGACATCGGCGCGACGAAAACAATACTTGGGATATTCGCTCCCGACAGGGGAGCGCGGGATCCGCTTGTCAAGGATACCGTCCTTACCCGGGACTTTCCCGATCTGGAGACCCTGATTTCCTCCTTCCTGAGAAAAACAGGCGCGGATGTCTATGCCGGATGCCTGGGGATTGCCGCTCCCGTCACCGACGGAGAAGCGCGGATGATCAACACTCCCTGGATTATAAGAGAGGACGATCTCCGCTCCAGACTGGGCTTCGCCTCGCTTCGCATCATGAACGATCTGCAGGCAGTCGCCGCCTCGATTCCGGTGCTGGAGCCGGGCGATTATGCCGTCATCCACGATGGGCAGGGCGCTGCGGGAGGCGCCGTGGCAGTGCTGGCGCCAGGTACGGGTCTGGGAGAAGCTTTCCTGGTCTGGGAAGGGAAGCGCTACAGTGCGCACGCATCGGAGGGAGGGCATGCCGATTTTGCGCCCAGGACCCCTCTGGAAGCGGAACTGCTCCGGGATTTGCAGTCCCGCTTCGGCCATGTAAGCTATGAGAGGATCTGCTCGGGACCGGGGATTTACAATGTATATTCCTTTCTGAAGAAAAGCGGGCTTGCTGATGCAGATCCCGGGACAGCAGCGGAAATCTCCGCGGCCGACGACCCCACGCCTGTGATCATCCGCGCCGCCTGTAAGAAGGACAAGCCGTGCGGATTGTGCGCACAAGCTCTGGAAATCTTCGTCTCCGTCCTCGGGGCCGAGGCGGGAAACCTCGCCTTAAAGGTCTTCGCGACGGGAGGAGTGTATGTTGCAGGAGGAATCCCCCCCCGGATAATCGGAAACCTGAAAAAAGGGGGGTTCATGAATTCCTTCCGGGATAAGGGAAGGGAGTCTTTCCTCCTCGACCGAATGCCGGTCCGCGTAATCATGAACACGGATTCCGCCTTGATCGGGGCGGCCGCCGAAGGTCTTGAGGTTGCTAAGACGCGAAGTTGAGAAGACAGCTTACAGCAATCCTGAAGAGATGAGAGATATTCAGGCAATGCCGAAGACCTTTCAGGATGAACTGTGAACTGCGAACCATGAACTGAACCCTGAAGGACGGAGCGATTCATGCCAAGCATTTCGGACCTTGAAAAACTCGGCCAATCCGTCTGGCTCGATTACATCCGGAGGTATTTTATCGTCTCAGGGGAGCTTGCCGATCTTATCCGCGGCGGTTTGCGCGGTATTACATCCAATCCGACCATTTTCGAAAGCGCCCTCTCGGGGAGCTCGGATTACGATGAAGCTCTGCGGAGGTTTGCCGGGGAGGGCCTTTCAGCGGCCGAAATCTTCGACCGCCTCACCATGGACGATATCGGGCTCGCCGCGGATATGTTCCTGCCTGTATTCTCTTCCCTGGACGGAGCGGACGGTTTCGTCAGCATCGAAACCAGCCCTCTTCTGGCGGACGACACTGAAGGGACGATTTCTGAATTCCGGCGGATCGCAGCGGCCCTCGGCCGCCCCAATGTGATGATCAAGATTCCGGCGACCGAGGCGGGAATCAGGGCTCTGGAACGGCTTACGGCGGAGGGTTTCAGCGTCAATATGACCCTGATCTTTTCCGGCGGGCAATACCGGGCCGTGGCGGAGGCATATATAGCCGGGATCGAAAAGCTGAGCGCCGCGGGCGGAGACCCGAAGAAGGTGTCATCGGTAGCCTCTTTCTTCGTGAGCCGCGTGGATTCCTCCATTGACCGGCTGCTGGACGCGAGGGGAGAAGCCGGGCTCCAGGGCAGGATCGCCGTTGCCAGCGCCAAGCTCGCATACGCGGATTTCAGAAGATATTTTTCCGGCCCGCGCTGGGAAGCCCTGGCCGCGGGGGGCGCCCGCCTGCAGCGCCCGCTCTGGGCCAGCACCGGAACGAAGAATCCCCTTTACTCCGAAACGGCATATGTGGACAGCCTCATCGGGGCCGACACCGTAAGCACCATGCCGATCGCCACGCTGAACGCGTTTCGCCGCCGGGGGACGGCGGCCGCAACTGTTCAGGAGGGAGTCGAAGAAGCGAGATCCGCCGTCGGGAAGCTGCGGGATCTTGGAATGGATCTCGAAGAGACAGCCCGCGTTCTGCTTCGCGAAGGCATCGACCTGTTCGTCCGCTCCTACCGGTCGGCGTTGGCCAATATCGACAGGAAAAGAGAAGAGGTCGCGCGCGGTCGAAAGAGAATGGCTGAGCGGCTCGGAGAGCATGCGCCCGCGGTGGAAAAGGCCGTGGCCCGGATGCAGAACGACAAAGCGGCTGAGCGGCTGTGGAACGGTGATTACACACTCTGGAAGAACGACCCGAAGGAGATTTCGAACCGGCTCGGGTGGCTCCACAGTCCGGAGAAAATGCTGGACCATGCGGATGATCTCAAACGGCTGGGGGATGATCTGCGGGCGGAGGGGTTCTCCAGGGCGCTTCTCCTCGGAATGGGAGGGTCCAGTCTCGCACCGGAGGTCTTTTCGAGAATATTCGGATCCGGAAAAGGATACCCGTCTCTCGAGGTCCTGGACAGCACCGACCCCGATGCAGTGCTCGCCTGCGAAAAGAGAGCGGCGGCGGCCAAAACGGTTTACATCGTATCCACCAAGTCGGGCGATACGGTCGAAACCCTTTCCCTTTTCCGGTTTTTCTTCCGCCGGGAGCAGGAACGTATGGGGCTGGAAGAGGCCGCCCGGCGCTTCATCGCCATCACGGACCCGGGAAGCCGGCTGGCGGAAATTGCGAAAAAGCTCCGCTTCCGCTCCGTTTATCTCAACGATCCTGAAATCGGGGGTCGTTATTCCGCCCTGTCCTTCTTCGGGCTGGCGCCGGCGGCCATTGCGGGCATCGATATCCGGAAACTTCTCGACAGCGCGGTCCGGATGATGCGGGAATGCGAATCCTGCGCCGACAGGCGTTCCGGCGGAAATGAAGGCGTCCGCCTGGGCGCCATCATGGGAACAATGGCCGGCGCAGGCAGGGACAAGCTGACACTGATAACGCCGCCCTCCCTTTCCCCCTTCGGGGACTGGCTGGAACAATTGATCGCCGAAAGCACCGGAAAGGAAGGGAAAGGCATTCTGCCCGTTGTGCATGAGGCAACCGGGCCGCCGGAGAGCTACGGCGGCGACCGCCTGTTCGTCAGCCTCGCCTTCGATGCCGGACCGGAGGCGCTGACCGGACTCGAAAAAGCAGGACATCCGGTTATTTCACTCCGCCTTTCCGATCCTTGCGACCTCGGCGGACAGATATTCCTCTGGGAAGCGGCAACGGCCCTGGCCTGCCATTTACTGGGCATCAATCCTTTCGATCAGCCGAATGTTGAATCCGCCAAGTCGGCGACGCGCAATATTGTTTCGGAATACATTGAGACCTGCGCCGTTCCGGTTCCCGCGCCCGAGATTATTTCCGACGGAATCAGCGTTTCCGGATGCCGCGCGGAGACCCCGGAGAGCGCGCTGCGGGAATTTGTGGCGGGGGCGAAAGACGGCGATTACGTTGCTCTCCAGGTTTTCATCGAGCCGTCCAGGGGACTGGATATCATTCTGGCCGACCTGAGAAACAGGATAAGGATTTTCAGCAGGAAAGCCGTCACGCTCGGCTACGGCCCGCGCTATCTCCATTCAACGGGCCAGCTTCATAAGGGAGACCGGGGGAACGGCCTTTTTGTCCAGTTCACGGCGGACGATCTTCAGGACGCCTCCGTTCCCGACGATCCCATGTCGGACGCGTCTTCCATTACGTTCGGCGTGCTGAAAAAAGCCCAGGCGCTCGGGGACAGAAAGGCGCTTGTTCTGGCGCGCAGACGGGTAATCCAGTTTCATTTCGACAACGCCGAAAAAGGTCTGCGACGGCTGGCGGAGGCCTTTCCGGCAGCTCCGACCCGCCGCAAAGGAAAATGACAACCGAGCAGCTCAAAGAACTGGCCGCTTATTCCGCGGTCGATTTCGTCCGCTCGGGTATGATTGTAGGACTGGGACACGGAAGCACGGCAATATACGCAATCCGGCGGATCGGTCACCTGATCCGCATCGGTCAGCTCGTCAATGTGCGGGGGGTCCCGTGTTCCACAGCCGCCGGGAAAGAGGCCGTTCAGTCGGGCATCCCGGTAGAGGTCTGGGACGGGCGGCTTCAGATCGATCTCACAATAGACGGGGCGGATGAGATCGATCCCGATCTCAACCTGATCAAAGGGGGGGGAGGAGCCCTGCTGAGGGAAAAAATCGTCGCGCAAGCCAGCTTGAGGGAGATTATCATCGCCGATGACTCCAAGCTCTCCCCTTTTCTCGGCGCCCGTCGGGCGGTGCCTGTAGTGGTTACGCCTTTCGGATGGCGGTCGCAATCCTTCTTTCTGGAATCGCTCGGGGCGAAACCGGCCCTGAGAACAGATCCTGACGGCAAGCCCTTCGCCACCGACGAAGGAAATTTCATCCTTGACTGCTCTTTCGGCCCCATTCCCGATCCGGCAGATATGGCGGATCGGATCCGCGGCCGGGCTGGAATCGTCGAGCACGGGATCTGGGCCGGCGTCGCCACCGACGTAATCGCGGCCGGCCCATGGGGATTGAAACATATGAAAAGGAGCCCACGAAATGAGAATCGGGATAATCGGTCTGGGAAGAATGGGCGGCAACATGGCGAGGAGGCTGGCAAGGGGGGGGCATGAAGTCGTCGCATTCAACCGGTCCTCCGAGAGGGCCGTTGCGCTGGCCCGGGAGGAAAAAGGAATCACCGCAGTTCTGTCCCTTGCCGAACTCGCCGACAAGCTTTCTCCGCCGAGGACGGTGTGGATGATGCTGACGGAGGGAAATCCTACCGAAGAGGCGCTGCAATCGCTTTTTTCCGTTCTCTCTAAAGGAGATACCGTGATCGACGGAGGGAATTCGAATTTCCAGGACACGCTGCGGCGGGCGTGCGCCTGCACGGAAAAAGGCATCCACCTGGTGGATGTCGGAACGAGCGGGGGGATATGGGGGCTCGAGAAGGGCTACAGCATGACTGTCGGCGGCGCCGAAGGAGCTGTCGAGCGGCTTCGCCCCCTTTTCGAAACCCTCGCTCCGGCGCCTGACCGCGGTTGGGGATATGTCGGGCCGAACGGGGCGGGCCACTTCGTAAAAATGATCCACAATGGAATCGAGTACGGGCTTCTTCAGGCTTACGCGGAAGGTTTCGATATTCTGAGGTCCGGGACGGATTTTTGCCTGGATATAGCCCGGATCGCCCGGATCTGGGGCGACGGAAGCGTCGTGCGTTCGTGGATCCTGGATCTCGCGGCCTCGGTTTTATCCAGGGATGCCGACCTCGGGAGCGTTCGGGGCTGGGTTGCCGATTCAGGCGAAGGCCGCTGGACGGTATTCGAGGCGATAAACCGGAATGTGCCCTGCCCCGTGATTACGCTGTCGCTGATCTCGCGCCTGGCCAGCCGCCGCGACGAGAGCTACGCAAACAAGCTCATCGCGGCCGTTCGCGGGGAATTCGGAGGGCATGAAATACCGCAACTGTGATGAATACTACTGAACCGGCCGACATCGTCATTTTCGGGGCTTCGGGCGACCTGACGCGCAGGAAATTGATTCCCGCCCTGCACACCCTGAACTGCGCGGGCCTGCTCCATCCGGAAACGCGGCTGATCGGCTTCGCGCGGACGCCGCTGGCGCCCGATGTATTCCGGAGCGATCTGTTTGAAGGCGTGGAGAGCTATGCCCGCTTGAAGCCGAATCATGACGAGATCTGCGCAAGGTGGCCGGAATTCGCCGGCCGCATAGACTACCTCGCGGGGCCTTATGAGGATGCCTCCCATTACAGACAAATCGCCGGCATGATCGGAGACAGGAACGCCCTGTTTTACCTGGCCACCCCGCCCGCCCTTTTTCCGATGATAATAGAAAGGATCGGAGAGGCGGGACTGAACCGGTGCGACAGGGGCTGGCGGAGAATAATCATTGAAAAGCCCTTCGGGCGCAATATGGAAAGCGCCCGCAATCTCAACGCTCTCGTGAGGCATTACTTCATCGAAAGCCAGGTATTCCGGATAGACCACTACCTCGGCAAGGAGACCGTGCAGAACATCCTTACCTTCCGTTTCGCCAATGCCATTTTCGAGCCGCTCTGGAGCCGCAACTATATCGACCACGTCCAGGTCGTTGTGGCCGAAAGCATCGGCGTGGAACACCGCGCCTCTTATTACGAACAGGCGGGAGTTCTGCGGGATATGGTGCAGAACCACCTTTTTCAGCTTATGACTCTCATGGCCATGGAGCCTCCCGTCGTCCTGAACGACCGTTCGCTGAGAGACGAGAAGGTCAAAGTTCTGCAGGCCGTCCGGCCGCTTAATGCCGAAAACTGCCTGCTCGGGCAATACCGGGGCTACAGGGAAGAGCCTGATATCCCTCCCGATTCAAATACCCCGACCCTGGCGGTGCTCAGGATATACATAGACAACTGGCGATGGCAGGGTGTTCCTTTTTACCTGATGACGGGAAAAGGCCTGAAGCGAAGGGCGACGGAAATAAGCCTGGTGTTCAAGCGGGTTCCGCACCTGCTTTTCTCGAGGAGCCGGCTCAGCCCCAATCACATCTCGTTATGCATTCAGCCCGACGAAGGCATTCACCTCTGGTTCGAATCCAAGGTGCCGGGAGCGGGAATGACCTCCGTACCGGTGGACATGGTCTTCAGCTACTCCGACCATTTCGAAAGTCAGGTCCTGCCGGACGCTTACGAGAGGCTCCTTGTAGATGCAATTCACGGGGACGCTTCCCTGTTCGCGCGCGGCGACGAGATAGAACTGTCCTGGCAAATTCTGGACCCTCTGATCAGCGACATCGAGGTTAAAAAGATTCCGGTCCTGAGCTATGAAAAAGAGAGCTGGGGCCCCCGGGAAGCCGATATGTTCCTGGCCCGGGATTTCCGAACCTGGCACCTGGACTGCAGAAGAGAGGAGCCGCTGCACAGGCGCGAGCAGCCCCCATGAACGACAGTCTGGATACGGCTCTCCGCCTGCTGGAGGCTGCCGCCCCGGAATATTCGGGCGGAATCGTCAATCACGGCCAGATCGTGGCGGGGGCGATGAAGGAGTTGAACCGGGAGGAAAGTATCCTGCCCTGGGTGTCCCATTATCGTCGCCGCCTCGGGAATCAATGCCAAGCCGGAAAGGAGATTCGCGAAAACGCGTGGAGGCGCTACCTGGGGCGTTTTGAATACTGCGCCGCCTGGAACTCTTTTTTTGCCCGGAAAACAGCTGAAGGCGAATGGCGCAGACTCGCAGGTCAATGGCTGGCCCGGCTGGCCCCCGGCGTCTCGGCCTCGGGAGGACAGGCCCTTATCCGGACTACGCATGCGCTCCGGGCGCTCGAAAGCAAAGACAATCCCGTCAGGAGAAAAGAACTCGCCCACTCCCTCGGATACTGGGCGGCCCGCTACCGCAGGCTGCCGGGCAGTCTTTTCTGCCCCGCGGGCGGCCTGAAGCCCTCCGAGGCGATTCATCGCGTCCGGCGATTGCCCCGATCGGCCCGGACACGTTTCGGCATGGTCGAGAAGAAGCTGGGAAATTTGTGGAATTTTCCCCCTTTCCGCAACTCGACTCGCCTCGTGGACGGATTGGAAAGACCGGACGAATTCATTTCGGACCTCGTTCGAACGGTCATGGAGGTACTGCTTTCGAACGGCAAAGATCTCCGGACAACTGTTGCGTTCATTAATGCCGCCAACCTGATCTCGGAATCGCGCCGTATTCTTCCCCTTCTGCCTCGTGACGGGACGAGAAATATGTTACTCTATGTATGGCAAGCCGCGGCCGGCGTTTACGCAGCCTGCGGAAACAGTCCCCCGGCGCGCTCCGATCTCCCGGTGCGGGATCGGGTTTCCGGGGAAAAAGAGCGGAATCTGGTCGACGAAGCCGTCGCTTCGGGAAATGAACAGTTGATCGAACTTGCCGAGACATGCACGCGGGAGTCCGGTCTTAACCCGGCCCCGGTCTTTCCCGCGGCGCTGCATCGAGCGGTTCGGAACCTGCGGGAAATAGATTTCCTCTCCTGAATGGAGGTGTGCGATGGATCGGGAATACCCTTACGGAAAAGGCCCCGTCCGCCTGGTGTCGAGCGGCTGGCTGGCGGAGAGACTGGGCGGACCTGTGACCATAATCGATTGCCAGCCCAATATACACGACTACGTCCAGGAACATATACCTGGAGCCGTTTACCTCAACGAAGGAATATTCCGCTGCCACAGCGGCGGGCTGCCGGCATGCTGGTCGCCGCCCCCTGCCATTGAGCCTTTTTTCAGAAGCGCGGGGATCCGAACCGGTTCCTCCGTTGTCGTATATACGGGAGTCGGCGCGTACAAGGGGTGGGGAGACGGACTCGGACAGACAATGGCCGCATACAGCCTCGCCCGTTACGGATGCCGGGATGTTCTTGTGCTGGACGGCGGCCTGGACAAGTGGAAAGCGGAAGGGAGGCCGCTGTCCGCGGAATATCCGGAAGCGGGACCGTCCGGTTTCCAGGCGGACTTGCAGACGGAATTCTTCATCGAATATGAGGAATTCAAGCTGATAAAAGACCGCTCCGATGTCCTTGTGCTGGATGCCCGTCCGCCGGACGTCTACGAGGGCCAGGGACCCTGGAGCAGACCCGGACACATCCCGGGAGCGGTAAACCTCCCCTGGGCCTCATTGATGAATGACAAAAACAAGTCGATGCTCAAGCCGGATGCCGAAATCCGGGAGCTGCTCCGCACCCGGAGCGTTACCCCCGACAAGACGATCGTCTGCTCCTGCGGAACGGGCCGTGAAGCCACCAACGAGTTCCTCCTGCTGCGATTCTATCTCGGATTCCCTGAAGTGAGGATTCATGAAGGGGCCTTCACGGAATGGGTTTCCCACCCGGAAAACCCGACGGTTACAGGAAAGAATCCCCGCTGAAGTCGGAAATAAAGGAGAGGTTACGGACATGCTTTTCGAGAGAATCGAATCCGAAGGCCTTGCCCATTATTCCTACCTGGTGGGCGACAGGGGAGAGGCGATGGTTATCGATCCCCGCCGCGACTGCCAGGTCTATATGGAAAAGGCCGCCCGCCGCGGATACCGCATCCGGCACATCATGGAGACACACCGGCACGAGGATTTCGTTTCGGGGTCCGTGGAGCTCTCTGAGCAGAGCGGCGCCGAAATCTGGCATGCCGAGCCCGAACTCGAATACGGGTACGGGAGCACGGTCTCCGACGGCCAATCCTGGAAAATCGGCCGGCTCAGGGTAAAGTCGATGCACACGCCCGGCCACACGACCGGCCACATGTCCTATATCCTGCACGAAGCGGGCGGGGCGCCCTGGATAATATTTACGGGGGACGCGCTGTTTGCCGGCGACCTGGGAAGAACCGATCTCGCCGGCCCGAACAGAATCCGCGAGATGACGGATCTTCTCTACAACAGCCTGTTCCGCAAAATTCTGCCGCTGGGAGACCATATGATCGTCTGTCCCGCGCACGGGGCCGGTTCCGTATGCGGGGAGTCCATAGCGGACCGTGTCTGGACTACGATCGGCATGGAGAGGATGCATAATCCCAAGCTCAAGGAGGATCATGCAGCGTTCATGTCCGGGATGGCCCGCGAATTGGAGCGGCCGCCCTATTTCCGGAAAATGGAGGAACTGAACAGGACCGGCCCCCCTCTCCTCTGGACGCTGCCCGTCCCCGCGCCGCTTTCCCCCGCCGAATTCGAACAGAGGGCGGGCGGAGCGCTCGTCCTCGATACGCGGATGAATGCATCGTTCGGGGCCTCCCACATTCCCGGGGCTCTCTCCATCTGGCTCCAGGGCCTTCCCGGCTTTGCCGGGTGGTTCATCCGGCACGATATTCCCATTCTTCTTGTCCTCGAGGAAGAGGACCCGCTCCCGGCGGTAACACATCTGGCCCGGCTTGGCTATGACCGGATTGACGGTTATCTTTCCGGAGGAATGCTCGGCTGGCAGATGTACGGGGGGGAATCGCACAGCATAAAAATGGTTCCGGTGGAATTCGTCTGCCGCACCCTCGACAGCGACGAAACCGCATGGCTCCTGGACGTGCGGGGCGACGACGAGTTGGGCCGCGAGGGAGAGATTGCGGGCGCTCACCACATTCATATCACTGCTCTGCCGCAGCATATCGACGAAGTGCCCGGAGACCGTCCCGTTTTTATCTTCTGCGGAAGCGGATTGCGCTCAATGATCGCCGGGAGCATTCTCAAGCGGGAAGGCTGGAGCGATCTGTCTGTGGTGCTGGGCGGCACGGCGGGCTGGAAGTCCGCCCGATGTCCTGTCCGGAGGCCGTAAGCATAATGGAGAGCATATGGGAAAAGGACGTAACCGCTTAGCCCGGGAAAAGAGCCCTTACCTCCTGCAGCACGCCGACAACCCCGTGGACTGGTATCCCTGGGGCGACGAGGCCTTCGCTGCGGCGAGGCGTTGCGGAAAACCGGTTTTTCTTTCGATCGGATATTCCACCTGTCATTGGTGCCACGTAATGGCCCGTGAATCTTTCGAAGACCCCAAAACCGCCTCCCTGATAAACGGCGCATTCATCCCGGTAAAAGTCGACAGGGAGGAAAGACCGGATATAGACCGGGTCTATATGACGGTATGCCAGATGATGACGGGCAGCGGGGGATGGCCCCTGACGATCATCATGACCCCGGAAAAAGAGCCCTTCTTCGCGGCCACGTACATTCCGAAGCAGAGCAGGTTCGGGCAGACCGGTCTCGAGGACCTTATCCCCAAAATTCGAAGGATGTGGGAAGAGCGGCGGGAAGAACTGGTCCAATCGGCGGCGCGGTTCGGAGACCTGCTGCGCAGGGAATCCGCCCCGGCGCGCGGCGAAATGCCCGGGGAGGAGCTCGTCAGGAGCGCTTATGAAGATCTGCGGATGCGGTTCGACCGGCAGTATGGAGGTTTCGGCGGAGCCCCGAAGTTTCCCACTCCTCATCACCTCACTTTTCTTCTCCGGTACTGGAAACGATCTCACCAGCAACATGCGCTGGCAATGGTCGAGAAAACGCTTCTGGAAATGAGATTGGGAGGAATTTACGACCACGTCGGCTTCGGGTTCCACCGCTACTCCACGGACGAGCGCTGGCTGCTGCCCCATTTCGAAAAGATGCTTTATGACCAGGCCCTCCTCGCGATCGCCTACCTTGAGGCTTTCCAGGCGACCGGCAGCCGTATATACGGCAAAACGGCCGAAGAGATCTTCACCTTCGTGCTGAGGGAATTGCAGTCGCCCGAAGGCGGATTCTATTCGGCCCAGGATGCCGACAGCGAGGGGAAAGAGGGAAAGTTCTATTTTTGGACCGTCGACGAAATCAGCCGCGCTCTCGGCGGGGAAGAGGCCGGTTTTATCTCAAGCCTCTTCGACGTTCAGCCGGGAGGGAATTTCCGGGAGGGGATGGACGGACGCAAAACCGGGGCTAATATATTGCATCTTTCGAAGTCCCCGGAACAGATCGCGGATGAAGCCGGCGCGGGAACAGACGTTATCGAAATGCGAGTCGCTTCTGCGTTGAACGCGCTTTACGAGTTCCGCAGCAAAAGAGTCCATCCCGGCACGGACAATAAAATATTAACGGACTGGAACGGGCTGATGATAGCCGCGCTGGCCAGGGGAGCGGGGGTCTTGAACCGCCCCGACTGCCTCGCCGCGGCTGAAAAGGCAGCCGATTTTCTGCTCGAAAAGCTCATGACCGGGGATGGAAGGCTTCTGCACAGATACCGGGATGGAGAGGCGGCCGTCACCGGCATCCTGGACGACTACGCTTTCCTGATCTGGGGTCTCCTCGAGCTCTACGAATCATCTTTCGAAGTGCGCAGGCTTGAACGGGCGCTGGAACTGACCGGCACTGTAATCCGCCATTTCTGGGACGGAGCGGACGGGGGGTTCTTCCTGACGGCGGACGATGCCGAAACGCTTATCCTGAGGAAGAAGGAATTTTTCGACGGCGCCCTCCCCTCGGGAAATTCCGTTTCCATGCTCAATCTTCTTCGCCTGTCCCGCATGACGGGTGATCCGGAACATGAGGCAATGGCCGTCCGGATTGGACGCGCCTTCTCCGGCGAGATCGAATCAATGCCATCGGGATTTACGCAGTTCATTTCCGCGATCGACTTTCTGCTGGGGCCGTCTTACGAGATAGTGGTCGCGGGCCGCATCGAAGACAGAGAGACGAGGGAAATGCTGAATACGCTTCATCGCCGTTTTGTGCCGAACAAGGTCATTCTGCTGCGGCCGGACGAGCCCGTAAATCCGCCGATTACCCGGATCGCCGAGTTCACCGGGGATCTCGCCGCGCTGGAGGGCAAACCGACCGCGTACATCTGCTCGAATCACACCTGCCGCGAACCGGCAACGGACATCCGGCGCATGCTGGAGCTGTTGGCATAAGGCTAAGGGCAAAAGTCTAAAGGCTAAAGGCACCGAAAGAGAACTTGCGCTGAAGAGGATATATAACCGCTCTGTCTGCCGCTTTGAGGGCCGTTTATCAAAAATGCCGACTGCCTTGTGCCTTTTGCCTTGAGCCTTTAGCCTGAAAGAATCGAGGTTTTTATGGAATGGATTCTGCACGATTTTAAAATCAGCACGGAAAAAGACCTCCTTTCCGTTAAGGAGATCCACGAATTCCTTACCCGGAACCACGGCGCCGTGTCCCGTGCGGCGGAGGAAATTGAAAAATCCATCGAAAATTCCCTGTGCTTCGGAATGTACTGCAACGGAAGACAAGTAGGTTTCGCCCGGGTTATCTCGGATTTCACGACCGTCTATTTTCTTTCCGATTTTTTCATCATGGAGGAGTTCCGCGGGAAAGGACTCGGCAAATGGATGCTGGAATGCATCACGGGATATTCGGAACTGAAGAATCTGATCGGTTTTCTGGCGACAAGAAACGCCCACGGGCTATACCGGAAATACGGTTTCCGGAGTCTCCGCGATCCGAGGATTATGATGCTGAAAGTGCCTTAGGCTTGACGGGAATAAGTTCAATGGGACTTGAAACCTGAGACTTGAGACTGATAACGCTGGTGTGATTCATGATCTTTCTTTTCCACGCCGGGCTGATGATCCTGAGTTTTTTCTGTGCGGCGGCGGCGATTGCAGTCGTCCTCTTTTTACGCCGGAAGAGATGGTGGCTTGGAGTGCATCGCTTTCTCGGTTTTACTGCGGGCGGACTTGCCGCTGCAGGTTTTGTCGCGGCGTGGTGGATGGTATCTTCAGGCCATGGGGGCGGGCATTTTCACGTTCCGCACGCGCAAATCGGTCTTCTCACGTCTCTGCTGATCATGACGACTCCCCTGACAGGAATGATGCAGCTCAGAGTACGCCGGCTGACTCCCGTTCTGCGCAGGATTCATGTCATCCTGGGGAGGATCTCCATTTTGCTCATGGCTGTGACGGTGCTGATGGGGCTGTTAACTGCGGAACTCCTTTAAGCAAGGGGGGCCGAGGGATCAAGGGTAAAAAACGTCTGCCGTCGGAAATTTTTTTGAGGACTGATTCAAAGCTTGACGAAGGCAAGAAGCTTTGGCAAATTATCTCCAGTCAAGAAGCTCCGCAAGGTTTTTTTCACTTGAACCCTTGCACCCTCAACCCCTTGAACCCTCTGAAAAGGAGAAGACATGTCGGACCCGGGCAGCACCTTGTTCCTCCTCATTGACGTCCAGGACAGGCTGTACAAAGCGATGCACGAAAAAGAAAAGCTCGCCTCGTCTCTCGGCATACTCATCAGGGGACTGCAATTAATGGGCATCCCGATGATTGCGACAGAGCAGTATCCGAAAGGGATAGGGCCCACCATACCGGAAATATCCGGACTCCTTGAATCCGTGCCGGTACTGAGCAAGATGAGCTTCAGCTGCTGGGGAGACCCGGGGTGCCGCGAAGCTATCTCCTCTTCGGATCGCACCCGGATCCTGATAGCGGGAATCGAAGCGCACGTCTGCGTTTACCAGACGGCGATCGATCTCGCACGATCGGGATATGAAGTGGATATCGTAGCGGACGCAGTATCTTCGAGGACGCCTTTCAACCGGGATACCGGACTCGCGCGGATGAGGGACCGCGGCATCGGCATGACGAGCGTTGAGATCGTGCTGTTCGAACTGATGCGGACGGCGGAATCGGAGGAATTCCGCGGGATCTCGAAAATATTAAAATAATCCAGGCTCTCAGGCGAGATGCAGAGGGATTTACGTTTCTTTGCATCTCGCGTAACGCATTTTCGGAAATATCCCTTCTGCAGTTCCGTTTATCTTGTGAAAGCATTGCAAAATCCCGGACAGGAGGCATTATGAAGATCTTCATTGTTTTCTATTCGATGTACGGGCACATCTACAGAATGGCGCAGGCGGTTGCGGAAGGAGTCGGGGAGGTTTCCGGCGCCGAGGCGGTGCTGAAAAGAGTGCCGGAAACGCTTCCGGAAGAAGTGCTGGGAAAGATGGGCGCCCTCGAAGCGCAAAAAGAGATGGCGCACATCCCTGTTGCCGCCGTCGACGATCTTGCGGCGGCTGATGCAGTTGTCTTCGGGACGCCGACCCGCTTCGGGAATATGTGCGGCCAGATGCGGCAGTTCCTGGACGGGACGGGACGCCTGTGGGTGAAAAATTCGCTGGTGGGAAAGGTCGGCAGCGTCTTCACGAGTTCCCAGACCCAGCACGGAGGCCAGGAGTCCACCATTCTGAGCTTTCATATCAATCTGCTTCACTACGGGATGATTATCGTCGGGCTTCCATACTCCTACACCGGGCAGAACCGCGTGGACATGATGGGCGGATGTTCGCCTTACGGCGCATCCACGATCGCAGGCCCCCGGGGAGAACTTATGCCCAACGAGATAGATCTGGCGGGGGCTAAATTCCAGGGAAGACACGTGGCGGAGATAGCAGCAAAACTGATCAGATAAAATACCGGCATTGGGCGTCGGGGATCGGGCATCAGGCGGGAAACGCGGGAATAATCTCAAGTCTGTTGCATCCGTTGCGTCAGGATTGCGGGAAAGGCGGGAAAGGCGCGAAGCGCGGGAAACCATTCCAGTCTTCAGGTATGTACATGATATACTAACAAAATACCCAACGCCTGACGCCTGACGCCTGACGCCTATCATGGACAATTTCTGGCTCAGCTTTCTTCCCATCTTTATGGCGGTCAACGCCATCGGCCTTCTGCCGCTCTTTATCAGTTTGACCGAAGGACTTGAACAGGACCACATCCGGCGCATAATTCTCCAATCCGTCCTCACGGCTACGGCCGTCTCTCTTTTTTTTCTCGCCGTAGGCAGGATCGTCCTGCGCCTCCTCGGAATAACCGTGGCGGATTTCATGATCGCCGGCGGCGCCCTCCTTTTCATCATCTCCCTGAACGATCTGCTCGCGGTGGAATCGAAACTGCGGCAGATCGACATCACCAGCATGGGGGCGGTGCCTCTGGGCGTGCCGCTGATTGTAGGTCCGGCGGTCCTGACCACCATACTCATTCTCGTCCCGGAACACGGGATAGTCTCAACTGTGGCGGCCCTTATTGCAAACATACTGATCGCCGGCGGAATGTTCTGGACGTCGGCTCCGATCATCCGCGTCCTGGGCAAATCCGGGGCAAAGACCCTCTCCAAGATCGGCGACCTCCTCCTGGCCGCGATCGCGGTAATGATGATCCGCAAGGGGGTGGAACAAATTCTCTCCGGCCTTTCTCAATCCATGTAGATGTATTTGTCTCAAGTCTCATGTCCCGGGTAACTGTGAACTTTTTACCGTTTCATCACTCATCGTCTGCTTGTCCCCTGCATGTCACCCCTTTAGGGCCTGTTGCTCAAATAAACTCATTTATACTTTCAATGTCCGGCGGTCGGGTCGGATTCCGGACGGCGCACCGAAAATTTCCGGAAAACCGCTGGACTGTTTGGGCAACAGGCCCTTTAGTCTTGCCAAATTCAGGTTAATATTATAAAAAAATGCGGCTGCACAGGCAGCAGGAGTGATTTTGAGATAATTAACCCAGGGGTTTTTATATGACGCAACTGACGACAGCCCAGCAAGGCGATTTTATCCGGGATATTATAGATAACGACCTGAAAACGAGAAAGCACGCGGGGCGAGTGGCGACCCGTTTCCCGCCGGAGCCGAACGGCTATATCCATATCGGGCATGCGAAATCGGTTTGCCTCAATTTCGGAATCGCCGCGCAGTATCAGGGTACCTGCAATCTCAGAATGGATGACACGGACCCCGCGGGCGAGTCGATGGAATATGTGGAGTCGATCATCAACGACGTCCACTGGCTCGGATTCGACTGGAAGGACCGCCTGTTTTACGCATCCGACTATTTCGAACGGCTGTTCCAATTCGCCGTCGAACTGATAAAACAGGGCAATGCATATGTGTGCAGTCTGAATTCCGAAGAGGTCCGGGAGCGGCGCGGAAGCTTCACCGAGCCGGGCAGGGAAAGCCCGTACCGGAACCGTTCCGTGGATGAAAACCTGGACATGTTTCAACGGATGCGCGCCGGAGAATTCGAGGACGGCGCCCATACTCTCCGCGCCAAGATCGATATGGCCTCGCCCAACATCGTCATGCGGGACCCGGTCCTGTACCGCATCAAGCGGGAACCTCATTACCGGACGGGAGCGCAGTGGGTGATTTATCCCATGTACGATTTCGCCCACTGTCTGTCCGATGCCCTGGAAGGAATCACTCATTCCATCTGCACCCTCGAGTTCGAAAACAACCGTCCACTGTACGATTGGATAGTGGAACGGCTGATCACCGGAAGCCGCCCCCAGCAGACAGAATTCGCCCGGCTGAGCGTGAGCTACACGGTCCTCAGCAAGAGGCGGCTCATCGAGCTGGTGGAGAACGGGCATGTCAGGGGATGGGACGACCCGCGCATGCCGACAGTGGCGGGAATGCGGCGCAGGGGCTTCACGCCCGAGGCGATCAGGAGGTTCTGCTCGGAAATCGGAGTGGCCAAAAACGACAATCTGGTGGATGCATCCCTGCTGGAGCATTGCGTGCGCGAGGACCTGAATGAGAAGGCGCCGCGGGCAATGGGGGTATTGCAGCCCTTGCGCGTGGTGATCGACAATTATCCGGAGGGCGGAACGGAAGAGTTCGAGTTTGCAAACCATCCGCAGAATCCCGGCATGGGGTCGCGGAAGGTCCCCTTCTCCCGGGTGCTCTATATCGAGCGCGACGACTTTCTTGAGGACCCGCCGAAGAAGTATCATCGGCTCGGCCCGGGGCGGGAAGTCCGCCTCAGAAACGCCTATGTCATAAAGTACGAGCGCATGGTGAAGGACCCGAAGACCGGCATGGTCGTCGAACTGCACTGCACTTACGACCCGGAAACGCGCAGCGGCCCTCCGGCGGACGGCCGCAAGATACCGGGCGTAATTCACTGGGTATCTGCGGAACACTGCATTCCGGCGGAGGTGAGACTTTATGACCGGCTGTTCAGCATCCAGGACCCGGGAAAAGAGGAAGACTTCCTGAAATTCATGAATCCGGATTCGCTGAAAATCATGGAAAACTGTTGTCTCGAATCAAGCCTGAAAGACGCGGCGCCCGGAAGCGGATACCAGTTCGAGCGGATGGGTTATTTCTGCGCGGACAAGGACTCTTCGGCAGGCAAACTCGTGTTTAACCGTGTTTTGCCGTTGCGGGACACCTGGGCTAAAATAAAGGATAAGTAACACTTGTGAGGAGTAAAGAGTAAGGCGTAAGGAGTTAGTTGCACCTTACGCCTCACGCTTTACCCCTGACGATTCCAGATAATTGGCTGGGGAACGTGGATTCGAACCACGATTCACGGAGTCAGAGTCCGGTGTCCTACCATTGAACGATTCCCCAGCAATTTGGCTGCCCGTTAGCTGAGTGGAGAAATATAATGCGATCCATTTTTCCTGTCAACAATTTTTGTCCCTCAGCTCAGTCCGGAGTGCCAGAAATCTTTCGACGCCACCGCACCGCTCCGGAGAGAGCTCACCAACAAGAGATTCGATTACAGGGAAGCTCTTAGGAACCCCAAAACGACCAACGAGGCCCTGAGCAAGCTGGAAAAGGAGATTTTCACCCTTCAGGAAAGAATCTTTGCGCAGATACCGCGAAGGTGTTTCCAAAATAATTTCTTGACTTTCACTCGAAATACAGTAATCATCAGTTAAATTTTGCGTCCTTCGTTTACCCTTGGTCAGTCGGGCGCATTTAAAGTTGGATCAACACATTTTGAAGTGCAAAGGCGGCCACCATGCTCTTTGGAGTCTGGTGGTTTTTTTTCTTTCTTTCATTGCGGCAATCCGACTTTAGCAAATCTGGAGAAAGGAGGATAAATGCAATGTCAGAAGGCATAGTGAAGTGGTTTAATGAGAGCAAAGGCTTCGGCTTCATCGAAAAAGACGGCGGCGGCGACGTATTCGTTCATTACAGCGCCATTCAGGCCGGCGGATTCAAGACGCTGTCTGAAGGCCAGCGCGTAAGCTTCGACGTGACGCAGGGTAAAAAGGGCCCGGCGGCGGAAAACGTCAAGGTCCTGTAGTTGATCCGCGAAAAGGAGAGGTGCCCTACAGCAATTGAATTTTGCGCGGGAGCGCCTCTCTTTTTTTGCACATGCAGCCGGTATGCCGCGGAATGCGGGCGGGAAGGCGCCGAAAGGAGGAGCACTGAAAATGCAGAGCAAACTTTATGTCGGAAACCTGGGATATTCAGTAACGAGCGATGATTTGAAAAATCTTTTTTCAAGCTGCGGCGAGGTAAAGGATTGCAAGCTGATCGAGGGGAAGGGATTCGGGTTCATCGAAATGTCAAACCAGGCCGAAGCCGAATCGGCAAAAAAAACTCTGAACGGAAGCGATTTCAAAGGCCGCAAACTGAAGGTCGATATCGCCCAGCCGGCGAAGAGAAGAACGGGCGACCGGAGATATCGTTGAAATTCGGCGAATCTGCATGAGAGCCGGACTCAGGCATGTTGCCGTCGCTGCAGCGCACTGCCTTATCAGGCTGTATCTCTCCGCGGCGAGAATCAATGTAGTAAATGAGGAATCTCTCTTCCGACATATCGAAAGCGGGGGAAAGGCTGTAGCCGCAATCTGGCATGAGCGGTTTTTCGGGGTCATAGGCTACGCCGGTAAATTCAAAGCATTTAAGCGTCCGCCATAATAAGCAAGAGCAGCGATGGGGATCTGATCGCAAAAGTCGCCGTCCGCCTCGGATACCGGCCCATCAGAGGGTCCAATTCCAGAGGAGGAAAGGAGGCCCTTGCAGCGATTGTCAAAGACCTCGAGTCGAACCCCCTGGCAATTCATGCAGTCGACGGCCCAAAAGGTCCGCGGACGGTAGTCAAGGCAGGCCTGATACGAATGGCCCAGCTTTCCGGAGCATGGATTTTTCCCGTTTATATTTCCGTGGACCGTTCCTGGCAATTAAACAGCTGGGATCGTTTTATGATTCCGAAACCATTCAGCAAGGTCCTGGTGCACTGGGACAATCCCATTCCCGTTCCGCAACGGTTGACAGGAAGCGCATTCGAGAATGTCAGATTGAAGGTGGAAGCCAGGATGATAAAAGGCCACGCCGAGTGCGACCGGCAGGTTGCCGGCCGGCAATGAGGTTGCGAGGATAGGTGAATTTACTGGATTCCGGCGCCTGCCCCGGACAGGGACTCCGGATTTAAACGAAATACCAGGCTTAAGCCGTCGATTCGCTCCGCAGGCCCAGATCACTGATCATATTCAGATCGGCCCCGGCGCCCCGGCCCGGGGTAGTCAGATAATTGCCGACGATCATCCCGTTTGCACCGGCCGGCAGCAGCCATGACTGAAAATCTCCGAGGACCTTTTCCCTCCCCCCGCAGATGAAAATATTTTTATCCGGATGGACAAAGCGGAAGAGAACGATGCATTTGAGCGCCTCGACCGGTCTCATGAGCGGCCTCCCTCCGAGCGGGGTTCCGGGGATCGGGTTAAGGAAGTTTATGGGAATGCCGTCCACGTCGATTTCCCGGAGGGTAAAGGCGAGTTCGATCCGGTGCTCCCACGATTCTCCCAGGCCGAAAATCCCTCCGCAGCACGTCCTGAGGCCGGCGGCTTTCGCCGCCTTCACCGTTTCAATATCGACTTCGTAGTCGTGGGTCGTGCAGACTTCCCTGAAGTAGCCTCGCGCCGTTTCGAGATTGTGATGATAAACGCCTACCCCTGCTTTCTTCAGGTCGTTCGCCATATCGCGGGTCAGAACTCCGAGCGAGGCGCAGACTGTCAGGGACGTTTTCCTCCGGATCTCCCGGGCGGCGCGGCAGATCTTTTCCATGTCCCTGCCGGACGGCGCGTATCCGCTGACCACAAAGGAAAAACGGGTTGCTCCCGACCGGTGCATCCGCTCCGCCGCCGCAACCATCTCCTCCGGGTCGATCAGCGGATAATTTTCTATTCCGGTCCTGTGATGGGCCGATTGGGCGCAGAAGCTGCAGTTTTCGGGACACCGTCCCGATTTGGCGTTGATGATCGAGCACAGGACCACGCGGTCCTTCTTCACCGCCCGGCGGATCCGGTCCGCGCAGGAAACGAGGAGAAGTATTTCATCGTCCGGCATTTCAGAAATTTTTATCGCGTCCCGGACGGTTATCGCCCTCTTCCTGCCGGATAATATCCCGCCGGTCAGCCGCATGATTTCTCTGGAATGCATTTATCCCCTCCGGAAAACAGTCTGGGAGCACTTACCACTACCCGCCGTAATGGTCAACCGGATTGTTCTACATGGTTGACAATTAAAAAAGGGGCGTGATATAGGTCCTCGAATGAACACACTGCTGACGCAACTGAAAATTCGCAAAGGCGAATGGATATCCGGCGAAGCGCTGAGCCGGGAAATGGGAATATCGCGCACGGCGGTCTGGAAGCAGATCCGCGGGCTGAAGGCAAGGGGCTATGCCATCGAAGCTTCCACCCGGAAGGGGTACCGGTTCCTGACCGCGCCAGATCTTCTCCTGTCCGAGGAAATCCGGACGGGCCTGGAAACGCGCGTTTTCGGGCGCGGCGATATCGTCTGCCTTCCTGAAGCCGATTCCACGAACAACAGGGCAAAGGCCCTGGCGGAAGCGGGAGCCCCGGAAGGCGCGCTGGTTTTAGCCGAAGCACAGTCGGGCGGCCGGGGAAGAAGGGGAAGAAACTGGTTTTCACCGGCCGGGAGCGGCATTTACATGTCGCTGATTCTCAGGCCGGAAATCCCTCCCGCCGAGGCGGCCCGGATAACGCTCATGAGTTCAGTCGCCGTGGCGGAGGCCGTCGCCGCCGTCGCCCGCCTGGACGTGAAGATAAAATGGCCGAACGACGTGCTGGCCGGCGCGAAAAAAATTGCGGGGATTCTGACCGAGATAAGCACCGAGATGGATTCCGTCAATTACGTGGTCGTGGGAATCGGCATCAACGTCGGCCATCGTCCGGCGGACTTTCCCCCGGATATCAGAAGCTCGGCAGGGTCGATTTTCAGCGAAACCGGAAGAGCAGTGTCGAGGACGGAGCTGATCCGGAGCGTTATCACGCTTTTTGAGCGGCGCTATTTCGAGCTGAAGACGAGGGGTTTTCAGAATATCAGGAAAAGATGGTGCGGTCTCTCCGGCGTCCTCGGACGCAGCGTGGTCGTCGAATCCCCCGGCGGGCGCATCCGGGGAACCGCCGAATCCATAGACGGCGACGGCAGCCTCCTGGTCAGGAACAGAAGCGGCGTCCTGAAAAGATTGTTTTCAGGGGATGTATCCATAGAGGAGGGCCGGCCCGGCGAAGGCGGGAAAAAATGAAAAAGAGGGATTCAACACTCGGACTGGTTTACGCGGCAATGTTCGGGGCGCTTACCGCGGCGGGCGCCTACATCGCAATCCCCATCCCGCCCGTCCCCATCACCATGCAAAACCTTTTCGCCTTCCTTTCCGCGGCCCTTCTCGGAGGAAGGCTGGCCGCGCTCGGCCAGATCATCTATATCCTTCTCGGCGTCATGGGCCTGCCGGTCTTCGCGGGCGGCAAGGCGGGGTTTGGCGTCCTGATGGGGCCGACCGGAGGATACCTGGCCGGATACGTTGCGGGCGCATTCGTCTCGGGAATCATGATCGAGAAAAAAGCGCTCCCGCGCTTTGCCTGGATGGCTTTCTCCATGGCCGCCGGCGCCGCCGTCATCTTGCTGATCGGGATGGTCCGCCTGGCGTTTTTCCTGGATATCGGCCTGCAGAAGGCTTTCATGCTCGGCGTCGCGCCTTTCGTTCCGGGAGACGTCCTGAAAATAGCGGTGGCGGCTTTTGTCGCGGGAAAGCTGAAACCGAAACTCAGGCTTTAAAATCAGAGGGGTTATAGGTAATGGGTAATGGGTATGATAAAAGTTGATGATATTTCTTTTTTTTACGAAGAAGGCGATGAGCCGGCCCTGGACCGGGTCTCGCTTGAGGTAACCGAGGGGGAATACCTGGCCCTTATCGGTCCGAACGGATGCGGCAAGACCACCCTGATGCGCCACCTGAACGGCCTCGTTCTCCCCTCCTCCGGAGCGGTGAAAATTGACGGCATGGATACCGCAGATCACCGGTCAAGAAAGGAAATTCGAAGGCGCGTCGGCATGGTTTTTCAGAACCCGGACCACCAGATCATCTCTATGACGGTGGAAGAGGACGTCGGCTTCGGCCCCTGCAATTTAGGCCTGTCTCCGGCAGAGGTCTCCGGAAGGGTCAGGGAAGCGCTCCGGGCGACGGCAACTGAGCCTTTCGCCAAACGCGCCCCGCATACCCTTTCCGGCGGGGAAAAGCGCCTGGTCGCTGTTGCCGGCGTGCTGGCCATGAAACCCCGTTACCTCGTTCTTGATGAGCCGACATCCAGCCTCGACCCGGGATCTCGCAGGCGTGTCCTGGATCTGGTCAAATCACTCAACCGGGACGGACTTGCCGTGATCCATGTGACTCACGATGTGGAGGAAGCGACTGCGGCCGACCGGGTTGCCGTGATGTCCCGGGGACGCATCGTCCTGAACGGCCGTCCGGCGGAAGTCCTCAGCCGCGTCGAAGAGATCCGGAATATCGGGCTTGATGTGCCCTTCGCGACGGATCTCGCGTGGCGGCTCAACCGGCTGGGAAACGGTTTCAGGACGGATATTCTGACGCTGGAGCAGGCCCTGAGCGAAATCCTGGTCCGCCTCGATGCTCCGGGGCGCCAAAAAGGCTCTGACGGCGGGCGGAGTAATATCTCATGATCAATCTGCCTTGTCATTACATATCCCGGGAATCCGCCGTGCACCGGCTCGATCCCCGGCTCAAGATAGTAATGCTCATCCTGTTCAGCCTTTTTATCCTCAGGACGGACGGGCCCGCGCTCGCGGCGGCGGCGTGCCTGCTTGTCGCCGCGTCCCGCTTCGCCCGCACTCCCTGGCGGGCGGTTTATTCTCCGATCCGGACGGTGGCGCCGCTCGCCCTGATGGTCCTGCTCGCTCACGTCCTGATGTCTGATGCGGGGCCCGCGTTCAGCAGGGCGGGATGGGAAAAGGGATTCCTCCTCGCGGGGCAGTGCCTTGTCCTCGTCCTCGCCGCATCTATCCTGACGGCGACGACCTCGCATCTCGAGCTGATCGGCGGCATGGACCGCCTGCTGCGGCCGCTGCGCCGCCTCAAACTGCCCGTTCAGGATATCTCGATGATGCTTTCCGTAGCCCTGAGATTCGTTCCGGTCCTGGCCGAGGAGGCCCGCAGGACGGGAGAGGCCGCGAAGGCCCGCGGCGCGGATCCGGGTTCCGGCTCCATTCTCCGCCGGGCGCGGCACATGGCGGCGCTGGGCCTTCCGCTGGCCATGCAGTGCCTGCTCCGCGCCCAGTACCTGGCCGAGTCCATCGAGGCAAGGGGGTACGGTTCGGGGGAGAGGTCTTCATTGCGGGAATTCCGTTTCAGGAAGACCGATTATGCTGCGCTCGCCGTCTCGCTTATCATCTTCGCCGCATTCTTTATTTATGTTAATTATTAATGGGTAATGGGTTGGACAGGCAAGCGTGTGCTGAATTTTCCCATTACCCATAACCCATGACCTATTACCCCTGACCTGGATCTGAATTGAAACGACTCCGCTTTGCCGCCGTCCTGGTGCTCGCGGTCCTTCTGGCGGGCTGCATCGGGCGCTTTCTTTATTATCCCGCTCGTAAAATTGAGACTACGCCCCGGGACGTCGGGCTGCACTTCGAATCGGTCTGGTTTTCCTCGGCGGACGGCATCCGCCTCAACGCCTGGTGGCTTCCGGCCGGGAATGAAAGAGGAGTCCTGATCTTCTGCCATGGAAACGGCGGCAATATATCGCACCGGCTCGACTCACTGCTCATCTTCAACCGTCTGGGATTGAGCACGCTGATTCTCGATTACCGCGGCTACGGCCTGAGCGGGGGCAGGCCGACGGAGGAAGGGACCTACCTCGATGCGGACGCGGCCTGGACGTGGCTGGTCCGGAATAAAGGGATATCTCCCGGCAGAATTGTCATATTCGGGCGCTCTCTCGGCGGGGCGGTAGCCTCCCGGCTCGCCCGGGACAGGTCTCACCGGGCTCTTATTCTCGAGTCCTCTTTCACGTCGGTGCCGGACATGATCCGGGATCTGTATCCGTGGGCTCCCACCGCGATCGCCGCCGGATACCGGTACGGAACCATAGATCACATCCGGAATCTGCAGACGCCGGTCCTTTTCATTCACAGCCCCGCCGATGAGATCGTCCCCTTCGCGCACGGCAGGCGGCTTTATGAATCGTTCCCGGGGCGGAAATGCTTTCTCGAAATAAAGGGCAGCCACAATCGCGGCTTCCTCGATTCGCGCGCGGACTACGAAAGAGGCCTCGACCGGTTCCTGACGGAATCGGCCGGCATGCCTCGAAGAAACAGGAGTGAGGGAAAATGACGGTTCACGGTACGCAGTTCACAGTCGGAAGTCAAATGAGGGCCTGTTTCTTGTCAATTAAATACTTGCGGGTTTGGTAATTGAGAGGTAAGCTCACTCGGTTTTTATATCAGTTCACACTTCACGGTTCACGGTCCGCAGTTCACGGTTTACAGTTGCCGGCCTGAAGGTTTTTTAACTGTAAACCGGGAATTGTGAACTCCCGGAGAGGGTTATCGTGGTTGAATTTACCTGGGTAGACGGCGGCCGCGCGCTTTATCGAGCTATTCGGGACATTCTCGCCGCGCGCCTCATCGCCATCGACACCGAATACGATTCCTTCCGTTATTTCCGGGAGAAACTGTGCCTTATCCAGATCAACACCGACCGCAAGATTTTTCTGCTCGACCCTCTCGGGGGGCTTGACCTGTCATTCCTGAAGGCATACTTCGCTGATTCCACCGTTCCGAAGATATTCCATGCGGGAGACAATGATATCCGGCTGCTCAAGCGGGATTACGGGTTCGAGTTCCGGAACGTGTTCGACGTCCAGCGGGCGGCAGCCCTGCTCGGCTGCAAGGACCTGGCCCTGGCGGGTATAATCAGGACCGTTATGGGCACGGATCTGCAAAAATCGAAGAAGATCCAGCGCTCACAGTGGGACACGAGGCCGCTCAGCCAGGAACAGATCAGCTACGCGGTCCAGGATATTACTTATCTGACCGATCTGTACAGGATTTTCAGGAAAGAGATTATGGCCAAGGGCCTGGAGGAAGAGGCGGCGAGGTCGTTCGAGCAGATCGCCTCCGTATCATGGACCGAAAAGACGCTGGACCCGTTCGGTCACCTGCGGATCAAGGGATCGCGGGAAATGACGAGATCCCAGCGGACGCGACTGAAGGCGCTCTACCGCTGGCGTTTCCGAAAGGCGAAAGAGACCAATACCGCCATGTTCATGATCCTGTCCGACCAGCATCTTTCAGAACTGGCGCGCTCGAAAATAAGGAGCCTTTCGAGCTTGAGGCGCTCCGAAAAGCTGCCTCCCGGGAAAGCGGACCGGTTCGGTCCGGAGATAGTTTCGGCGCTGAACGAATCACCGGATTTCCCCGCTCAGGACCGGTCCAAAAACGCATAAGCCGCATACGGACGATCGTGGCTCAGGCTGATGCTTGTATCCGTTTCAACGCCGGCAATGAATACCCGGGGAGGAAGCAGGCTCCCCCGGGCCTTCTCCCTGCGGATTTCGACCCCGCTTTCGGGAATTCCCCAACGCAACGATAACGGACCGGCCGCAATCCGGCGCGCGCCGGCGGACTCGCCCTCGCCTTCGGCGATCTTTTCGACTCCCCAGACAGCCGAGTCCAGGAGTCCGGCGCAATCTCCGGTTCCCACGCAATGAATATATTCCGCGGCGGCGTCGATCCGCACGAAAACCGGACCGGAACGGCAGGCGACGCATCCCCTTTCAAAGGGGGCATAACCCGGCCGCAACCGGCCGTCGATCTCAACCTCGTACGCCCGGGGACTGAATACCGCCTGCTCTCCGGACTGCCTGAAAATTTTAAAGGCGGCCTCCTTCGCCGCCCAAAAAGCCCAGAGCATGCGGTCCGGCTCCGCCGCACGTTGAATCATCTTCCTTTCACTCGGCGTGAAAACGAGGCTCAGGAACCTGCAGTTGCCGCTCCGTTTCACGGCTGAGGCGTCGGTCAGGCTGACAATGTCGTTTCCGATCCGATGCAAAATATTTCTCCTCCATGTCGGAAATCCGGCGGATAATCTGTTCGGCGTACTCGCGCTGCGCGCGCAGCCCGTTATACGCGGGCCGCTCCGGCCGGAACACCTCTATTTTGACGGTGAAGCGCTCGCCGAATCGGGGGAGCGTGCCGTACCCGTGCTGCCCGTCTCCCCGCGAATAAATGCACATGACCATGCAGTCCTCGAAGTCCTTCACGAACCGCCCGACTCCGTAGGAAAATCCCCGTGTATCGACGCGGCCCGTCCGCGACCTTCCCCCCTCGGGAAATATCATCAGATTCTGCCCCATCGCGAGGAGGTGGTTGCACCGGTCGAGGGTCTTCTTCATTTCCTCCCGGTCCCCGCCCCTGCTGACGGGGATGCATTTTGTCAGGTAGCAGAGGAGCGAGAGAAAGATGTTCCGCTGGAAATTGTCCCGTTCGGGAAGATTCCATGGAAGCAGCCTGTATCTCAGGAAATGCCCCGGCAGGGACATCATGGAGTAAATCAGGATACCGGAATCTATCATCGTCAGGTGGTTTGCACAGACGATCCATGGGCCCTTGTGCCGCTCGAAATGGGCCGCGCATTGCCTTCGCACTTTCCTCAGGTCGCGGACCCGATAGCCGCGGATCCGGATGAACAGGAAATACAGCGGCCCGATGAAAAGGATGGCGATCCTCCCCAGCAGGTATTGAAGGTCGAGAAACCTCTTGGCCGCAAATGACATGACGATCCCGCTATCCCAGTTTCTTCCTGATCAGGGCGACGGCGTCGCCGATCGTGCCGATCTTGTCCGCTTCGTCGTCTTCGATGGTCAGCCCGAATACGTCCTCGCACTTGATGATCACGTCCACGAGGCGGGCGGAATTGACTTTCAGGTCGGTGAGAATGTGCGTATCCCCCGTCGCCTTTTCCAAAAGCGACTGATCTTTCGTATAGGGTTTCAGAATGTTGACCATCTCCTGGAAAATTCTTGCTTCATCCATTTTTTCACTATCCTCCGCTTCTATTCAGATCAGGTTTCATGCATGGTTTCGTAAATTGTCATGCTTCAACATAGAAGCATGACAACCCGTCTTTTACTTTTTACTCTTCACTCTTCACTGTTTACTGTTTTCCCATTTGCGGAAAATCAGACAGCTGTTGACGTCTCCGAAGCCGAATCCGGCCTTGACCATAGTCTTAAGCGCCGGGAAATCCATCGCCTTCTGCGGGATGCGGTCCCGGTAAGGCAGTATATCCGGATGCAGATCCTCGCAATTCAGCGAAGGGTGCAGGAACCCCCTGTAAAGCTGAAGTATGACCCCGACGCTTTCGATCGCCCCGGCCGCGCCGAGACAATGGCCGATCATCGACTTGGTCGCGTTGATGAACGGAAAGTCCTCCGGCCCCCTGCCGAGCGCCTCCGACCAGTTTTTTACCTCAGAAGGATCCGCAAACGTCGCCGTCAGATGGCCGTTGATGGCGTCGATATCCCCCGGCCGGATGCCTCCGTCGGCGATTGCCGCCCGGATGCACCGGCGCACCCCCTCGGGATTCGGCGCGGTGATCGAGCCGCCGTTGCGGTGACCGCCGCAGTTGACCGCTCCCCCGAGGACTTCGGCGTAAATGCGGCCCCCCCGCGCCAGGGCGCTCTCCAGGCTCTCCAGCAGCAGGACGGCGCCCCCCGAACCGGGGACGAAGCCGTTGGCTGATTCGCTCATGGGGCGTGAGGCTTCCTGCGGCCTGTCGTTGTATTTTCTGGCAATGACGCGCATGGCGTCAAAACCGCACCAGATGAAGGGAGAGGCGCCTTCCGATCCCCCCGCCAGGATGCGCTCGGCAAGCCCGGTGCGGATCCGCCACATGGCCTCGACGATCGCTTCCGTCCCGGTGCTGCACGCGGATGAATTGGACGTGACCTGGTTCCCCAGTGCGAGAAGACCCGCGATCCGGGCGCTGGTTCCGCTGTTCATGACCTGCTCGACAATGCGGCTCCCCAGCCGCCGCACCATCCCCTGGCTGACCATCGGAACGACTTTGTCCGCAATCGTGTCCATGCCGCCGATTCCCGAGCCGACGATTACGCCGCTGTCCCAGTCGACGTCGCTGTCTTCCTCGGGGATATCCATTCCTGCATCGCGCCAGGCGTCGATGGCGGACACGGACGCGTACCCGATATTGTCGTTGATCGACATGATCTTTTCGTGATCGAAGTATCCCTTGCGGACCGTCTCGAAATCCTGCGGGACCCCTCCTACCTGACAGGCGAAATTCAGATCTTTTAATTGCTGGATGAAGCGGATTCCCGACCTCCCCTCGCGCAGGGCCGCTTCGAATTCCTTCAGTCCGTGTCCGTTCGGGGCCACGATGCCCATGCCTGTGACTACGACTCTCCTCCTCTTTACTTCCAAAGTTTCCTCCCCCACCGGAACCGCCGTGCGTCCATGCCGCTGCTTGCCGGTTTCTCTGACACTGTTTTATGAAGAGACGCCCGCGCCGGACAGGACGCCCCAGCACACGGTCTCTCCGCTCTCGCGCTCCATGCCGACTTTTGCCTTCAGGCTCCCGCGGCGGAAAAAGATTTTTTCCCCCCTGACGATCACTTTCTCGCCGGGCGACACGATCCCGGTAAATTCCACATTCTCCGCCAGCGTGAACAGAGTCATGAGCCTGCCCATGTCCTCGGGTTTCATGCCGGCCTGAATCATATTGAGATAAATTCCGAAAGCGACCACCCCGGTCTGGGCCATCGTTTCGATGAGGATGACGCCCGGCGTGATCGGACGGCCCGGAAAATGCCCCCGGTAAAAATATTCGTCTTCGCGAAAGCGGTATGCGCCCACGATATGCTCCGTGTCGAGCTCGAGAATGCCGCCGATGAACCGGAAGGGATTCTGCTGCGGAACCGCCGCGAGCACCCGCCGGATCGTTTCCGGATCAGCCGCCATAAAGACCCCCGTTGACGTGGATCACGGACCCGTTCACGTAGCTTGCTCCGGTTGCGAGAAAGGAAACGACCTCCGCCACCTCTTCCGGTCTTCCCATCCGGCCCAGCGGGATCCCCGCCAGGATTCTCCGCCTGGCTTCCTCCGGGATCTCTCCGGCCATGGCCGTCTCGATCAATCCGGGGGCGACCGAGTTCACCAGGATATTTCGTCCCGACAACTCCTTCGCCAGGGATTTCGTGAAGGCGTCGAGGGCGGCTTTCTCCATCGTATACGGGATCTGGCCGGCGTTGCCGGAATGGCCGACCACGCTCGAGATGTTGATGATCCGTCCGCTGTTTTTTCTCAGCATGTAAACCCGGAGGATCCGTTTGGTCAGATACCAGATTCCCTTCATCAGGGCCCTCTGCTCGTCAAACTGCTCCGGCCGCATGGAATTTATGTCGGCGTTGACGGATATGCCTGCGTTATTGACCAGCACGTCTACCCGCCCCGCTGCGGTTTTTATTTCGTCGAGCATGGCATCGACGCCGGCTGTCCCGGCGAGATCGCATTTCAGGAGGAACCCCTCTGCGATCTCCGCCAGCACGCGGCGGGCGCCGTCTTCGCTGCTCCTGAACTGAATGCCCACCCTGAATCCCGCATTCGCAAGGGCGCGGCAGCATGCGGCGCCTATGCCGGTCCCTCCTCCTGTCACAATCGCCACGGGTTTTCCGCTCATTGTCCGCCTCTCATCATCCCGCCCACGGAATTGGGAGACTTCTTAGGATAGTCCTTGTAGGCGATTCGCCGGAACACGCCGGTGCGGGCCTCTTTAATCGTCATGATCATCTCTCCGTCCACCGAAACCAGCCCGTCCGCAATGACGATGCTTGCACCGGAATCACGCAGCTGGGCGTAGCGCCTGACGTTCACCTCGTAGCGGACGGTGCGGTTGTACGGCCGGATCTGCCCGTTGAAAGACACCTCGCCGCACCCGAGCGCCCTGCCGGTACCGAGCGCGCCGCGCCACACGCAGTAGAAGCCGAGGAGCTGCCATACCGCGTCAACGGCAAGGCAGCCCGGAGAAACCGGGTCTCTCGGCATGTGGCACTGGAAATACCAGGCATCGAGGCGAACATCGAGCTCCGCCGAAATCGATCCCTGGCGTCCTTTGCTGTTGATGGACAGGATCCGGTCCATCATGAGCAGAGGAGGAGAAGGCAGGCGGGCGTCGAATTCCCCCGGGGGATCCGAAACGAGCGTCCCATAAGAAAAGGCGAGCAGCTCGGAAAGGTCGAACCGGTCCCGCTTCCTGAATTCTTCATAAGTCATCATAGTTCTTCATCCACTCTCAGCAGCATTTGCGTCCAGGTCAGGCCGGCTCCCACCAGCGCCACCGCGACATGCATGCCCGGTTTCAGGTCGTCCCAATGCCGGCTGAGGACGCCGGGAGCGCCTGCGCTCGCGGTATTTCCGAAATCGGCCACGTTGTACCAGTGATTGTTCTCGTCGAGATTGCACCGCTCGCAGACCGTAATCAGCATTCCCATGTTCGCCTGGTGGCCGACGAACTTGAACCGGTCCGAGTTCACTCCCGACAGGGATTTCAGAACCCGCAGCGACTCCGTCGTCTTCCGGATCGCGAAGCCCTGCACCGCATTGCCGTCCTGCCGGAAAAAACCGAGCCTGGGCACGTTCACTTTCGCCCAGGCCAGCGGCTGGGACTCTATGCGGCAGTCGGTGAAGCGCATCCGGGACGGAACCGACGCGGACACGACCGCCGCCGAGGTGCCGTCGCCGAAAAGGGGGGCCGAAGCCCGGTCGGAATAGTCGATGCAGCGAGTGAAGTTTTCCGGGTTCACGACCAGCACGAACGGCGGGAGGGCCTCCGGCTTCATGGCGGAGAGAAAATGAATCTGCATCCCGAAGCTCGTGCAGGCCGAATTAAGATCGAAACAGGGAACTTCCAGCCCCAGCTCTCCGGCGATGGTCGCCGCCTCCGCCGGCGAAACGTTGTCGGGGACCGAGCTTCCCGATACCACAAGCCCGATGTCCCGAAGCTGCAGCCCCGCTCTCTCGACGGCCATTCTCGCCGCGGCCGCCCCCGTCCGGGCGTTGGAATAAATCCCCGCCTCGAACGCCTCCCGCGGATTTCTGTTGCGGGTCGTACGGATATAGTCCAGCGGCAGGCACGTGCGCCGGGTGCGGATCCCCACCCGCTCCAGTATCCATTCCTCGCTGCAGCCGATGTCCAGCTCTTCCAGGAACCGGTTGGTTATTACATTCTCGGGATAGAAATGCCCGAGTCCATGGAGATACAACATCAAAAAAACCTCACTAAAAAATGGGCTAAAGGCTAAGGGCAAAGGGCTAAAGGGGATAGCAGAGGAGAGAAATTCCGGAGCTTTCTTTGGCCTTTTGCCCTGAGCCTTTAGCCTTCAGCCCGAGCGCTCGGATATCGCATTCAGACCAGCTCGCGGCCTATTATCATATCCTGCACCTCGCGCACGCCCTCGTAGATGTCGATGATATGGGCGTCCCGCACCAGCTTGGATATCTCGTATTCGGACATGAAACCGTACCCCCCATGGAGATGCAGGCCCTCGTTCGCACAGAAAAGGGCGGCTTCCGCTGCGACATTTTTCGCCAGGGAGGCGTAAACTCCCCTGTCCGGCGCCCTTTCCTGCACCTTGCAGGCCGCCTGCAACAGGGCCATTCTGGAAAGCTCCACTTTTTTCCACATTTTTACGATGGCATCCCGCGCCACCGGGAGGTCGCATATCCTCTGCCCGAACTGTTTCCGCTCCTTCGTGTATTCGAGCGTCACATCGAATGCGCGCCGCGCCAGGCCCACTCCGATCGCCGCCACCATCGGCCGCGCGTAATCGAGGACGTCGATGACGTACTTGAATCCCTGGCGCCTGTCCCCGATCACCTGCTCGTCGCGGATCAGGACGTCCTCGAAAGTCACGCTGGCGGTGTTGGAAAGCCTCTGACCCAGCTTGTCTTCGGGATTTCCCAGAACGATCCTGCCTCCGCCCGCCGCCGATATTTCGTTTCCCCGCCGGGAATCGTTTTCGACGGGGACGATCACGCAAGAGAGAAGATTGGCGCCCGGTTTCCCGAGTTTGCAGAAAACGGTGTACTGGGAGGCGAACGACGCGTTCGTGATAAAGCACTTCGTTCCGTTGAGGATGTAGCCCTGGTCCGTTTTCCGGATGAAGGAGGTCATGGACGAATTGTCCGAACCGGCGTTGGGCTCCGTCAAGCAGAAAGAGGCCAGCAGAGGCGCATCCGTGAACGGCTTCAGAAATTCCTGCTGCTGGGACCCGGTCCCGTGCTGCGCGATGACAACGTTCGCCAGGTCGTTGCACATGGCCGACGTTGATATTCCCGTATCCCCGTAGGACAGCTCCTCGATGATCAGGGCCGTTGAGACGGGATCTATTTCAAATCCCTTGACGGATTCGGGAATGCTCAGGTTGAGGATCCCGGCCTCCCAGGCCTTTTTGATGATGCGCCGGGGGAATTCGTGCTTTTTTTCGAGCTCGAGAATATGGGGCAGGATTTCGTTGCGCACGAATTTCCTCACCATATCCACATAGCTCTGCTGATTGTCGTTCAGGTTGAAATCCATTTCTTCTCCTGATCCTCAGGCCGCCTCGAAAAGCCTGCGGGCTGCCGACAGGGTCGTTATCGAACGACAATCAATTCCGATTGTGCGAAAGAACTCTTTCAGCGGCCTGCTCGGCCCGATCTCGTAAACGGTTTTCGCGGACGAAACCAGCCGGATCATGTTGTCTTTCCAGTTGACCGTATTGCTCAGCTGCAGCACCAGCCTCTCCCTCAACTCTCCCGCGCTGTCCGAATGGAATCCGCCGGTAAAATTCGAGGTCACCCGGACGGCTTTTTCCGCTTCAATATTGCCGAGCGACTGGAGGGTCTCTTCGAAAGGCTCCTCGATCGGGCCCATGAAGCGGCTGTGAAAAGGCGCGCTGACGTTGAGCGGGACGAACCGGAACGCCTCGCCGCCGAACCAGGCGGAAAACCTTTTCTGCGCTTCCGGCATGGCGCCGGCGTCTCCGCTGACGACGATCTGATTCATCGAATTCACGTTCGCCAGGTCTATGGGAAGCCCGTTGAGGGCGGAGCGCACCCGGAGGGGATCGATCCCTTCCGCTATTACCGCCGACATCCCGCCGAGCCCGACAGGCGCCGCGTCCTGCATGAGGCGGCCGCGCACGTGCACGACCCGGAGGGCCTCGGCCAGGGGGATCACCCCGGCCGCCACAAGGGCGGTGAACTCGCCGAGACTGTGGCCCCCGAAGAGGCCGGGAGAAAAACCGTACATGGTCCAGAGTCCCCTGAGCATGGCGATCTCCGTCGTCAGGATACAGGGCTGCGTGAACTCGGTCAGGTCCAGGCGCTCGTTTTCATCGAAGCACATCCCCGCAATATCCAGGCCGAGGACATCCGAAGCCTCTTCGTAAACGCGGCGGCTCTCCGGGATGCTCTCGGAAAAATCTCTTCCCATCCCGGGACGCTGCGATCCCTGTCCGGGGAATACTGCGGCTATATGACTCATTGACGGCCTCCGATCCGTATCCTTGGCGAAAAAACCGGCTTAAGCCGGAGCACTCTCCTCAAAGCACGATCCATGCCACCCCAAAATATTTCTCTCTGCATGCAAGTAGCTGAATGTTAAAGTGTTATTTCAACGGAAAAAACGGCGGAGCATAAAAGGGGGATGAAAAAAGGAAAGGCCCTTTCGCAGTGCGAAAAGGCCTACGCACTTTTCACCGCATAAAAAAAGAAGTTGAGAGGTCAGGAGTCCTTATCAATTAAGTTCATATTTCAATATTCTCCTGTCCCTCGATCAGACAGCCTGCAGGGAGACTGAACCCTGGACTTATTTTTCCATTCCCTTCAGGAGCGAAAGGCAATTTTTCCCGAGAACGGAGTGGTTGTATCCCCCCTCGAGGATCGCGAAATAGCCGGCATTGCAGCGCTCGGCTGCTTCCCGGACCATCTGCCCGATTTTAGTATAATCTTCGTACGCCAGCACTCCGCCCCAATCTTCCCTGGCGTAATCGAAGCCCGCCGAGATGCCGATAATGTCCATTTCCGAAGCGGCCAGGGCTTTCTCAACCTGCTTCAGGAAATCTCCGCGTGACGATGAGGAAGGATTATGGATTTCCACGAAACCGGATGAACCCAGGATATTGACGGTGCCGTCGCCGAAATGAAGGTCGAAATCCAGCACCAGAGCCTTCTTGATTTCTCCTTCTTTTTTAAGCTTCTTGAGAGCAACAGCCATGTTGTTGTAGAAGCAAAACCCCCACGAGCTGTTCGCCGACGCGTGGTGGCCGGGAGGACGGATCAGCGCGAAGCATGGTTCCTTCAGTCCTATCTTTGCGGCCTGTATCGCCCCGCCCGCCGCCAGAGAGGCTATGTCGTGGATCCCCATTCTTTTTACTTCGTTGATATGGTACTGGGTATGACACAGCGCGACATCTTCTTCCGCCGCCGGCTTTGCTTTTACAAAAGTGACGTGATCCTTTATTTCCTCGTAAATCGCCTCTATCCGCCCCTCCGCCGCCGCAGGATCCATCGTATACACCTGGTTGAAATCGGAATGGTAAACGACTTTCACGATCTCTCCTCCATCTCAAAGTTAACTGTAAATTTTTCACCAATTTTCGATTTCCGGCTTCGGCGATCCGGAACAACTCACAGTTTGAACCTGTAGGATTTCAATGGTTTTGTCAAGGTAAAACATAGCTTGGGCGGGAAAGGCGGACGTGCGGGGAAGGCATCTTCGCAACTTCGCATCTTGTTCTTTCCCGGGCATGTTCCTCAATAAAACTGGAATCGCCGCAGCTCTTGCAGTACCCTGATTTATATTCATGCAGAGAGAGCCTCTATGGCGAAACGCAGGAAATACGTGTTCTCATTTACCGAGGGCGACGGGAAAAACAAGATGCTGCTCGGCGGCAAGGGCGCAAACCTTTGCGAGATGACGCAGATCGGGATAAACGTCCCCCCCGGCTTTGTCATATCCACGGAAGCCTGCCTGGATTACCTCACCGGTGGCGCCCTGCCGCAGGGTTTGAGGGGCGAAGTGCGAAGCCATATCCGGAACGTGGAAGACTCCGCAGGCAGGCAATTCGGCTCCCCCGAAAACCCGCTGCTGGTCTCGGTCCGTTCCGGCTCGGCGATGTCCATGCCGGGGATGATGGATACGATCCTGAATCTTGGACTGAACGGGCGGACCGTCCCGGGACTGGCCGGGCAGACCGGCAATGAGAGCTTCGCCTATGATGCTTACCGCCGTTTTCTCCAACTCTTCGGAAAAATCTCACTCGGCGCTCCCGACGAGCTTTTTGACGAAAAAATGAACGAAATCAGAAAGCGCTCGGGGACCGGGCAGGATCCTGATCTGAGTCCGGAGCACTTGAAAGAGCTCTGCGGCGAATTCCTCGAAATCATCCGGGCGCACACCGGAAAACCCTTTCCGCAGGACCCCTGGGAGCAGCTCGAAATCGCGATCCAGGCCGTGTTCCGCTCCTGGAACGGCCGGCGCGCCGTCGACTACCGCCGCCAGTTCAGGATCACGCCGGAAATGGCCAACGGCACGGCGGTCAACATACAGGCCATGGTCTTCGGAAACATGGGGCCGGATTCCGCAACCGGCGTCGCTTTCACCCGGAATCCGGCCACCGGCGAAAACGGCATTTTCGGCGAGTACCTGACAAACGCCCAGGGGGAGGACGTCGTGGCCGGCATCCGCACGCCGAAACCGGTTGCGGATATGGAGATGGAGATGCCCGGGATATACCGGCAGCTTGTCTCTCTGCGCGACAGGCTGGAATCGCATTACCGGGAAGTGCAGGATTTCGAATTCACGATCGAGCGCGGCGTGCTGTATTGTCTTCAGACCAGAAACGCCAAGATGAACGCCCAGGCGCTGGTGCGCACTTCCGCCGAGATGTTCGAAGAGAATATCCTCTCCAGGGATCAGGCGCTGCTGAGGATAGATCCCATGTCCCTGGAGCAGCTGCTGGCGCCGCGTCTCGCACCCTCCCAAATAGACGAGCCGCTGGCGAGAGGCCTCCCCGCGTCCCCCGGAGCGGCTTCCGGCGCGATCGTGTTCGATGCAGATGCCGCGAAAGAGCGGGGAGAGGCGAAGGAAAAAGTCATCCTGGTCAGGGAAGAAACGAAGCCGGAAGACATTCACGGCTTTTTTGCCGCCGCCGGAATCCTGACCAGCCGCGGAGGAAAGACATCGCATGCGGCCGTAGTGGCCAGGAGCATGGGCAAGCCGTGCGTTTCCGGTTGCGAACAGCTTGAGATAAACCTGCGCGCCCACACGGCCCGGATCGGTTCCCGCACGCTTGCCGCAGGGGACGTGATCACAATCGACGGCTCCACGGGCAATGTCTATGCAGGCGAGGTGCCCGTTATAGAGGCCGGGTTCGGCGACGACCTCGCGAAGATCCTGCAGTGGTCCGACGAGGCGGCGGAGCTGAAGGTCATGGCGAACGCTGATACCCCGGAGGCGGCCGAAAAGGCCCGTCAGTTCGGGGCGGCAGGCGTGGGCCTGTGCCGGACGGAAAGAATGTTCAACGAGCCGGACAGGCTGCCCGTTGTTCAGAAGCTCATCCTGGCGGAGACGGACGATGCAAGGCGGGAGGCGATCGACGCTCTTCTCCCCGTCCAGCGTGAAGATTTCAAAAGCATCTTCAGGATCATGGAAGGACTGCCCGTTACTGTCAGGCTGCTCGATCCGCCCCTGCATGAATTTCTGCCTTCCGCCGGCGCCCTGGAGAATGAGATCCTGAACCTGCGCCACATGATGCATCGTAATCTGGCCGGCAATCTGGAAGACCTGGCGGAGGCCCTGAGGCTGGTCGATCCCTCCCTGCACAGGAAATTCAGAGAGGATCTGAAAAGGCTGCATGGCAGCTTGAGCGGCATCGACAGCGCCCGGACGATCGAGGCGCTTTTGCGATCCCGGGAGTCCCTCCTGAAAAAAGTGAATAACCTGCGCGAGGTCAATCCCATGCTGGGTCACCGGGGGGTGCGCCTGGGCATGAGCTTTCCTGAAATCTACATCATGCAGATCCGCGCCATTCTCGAAGCGGTCGCCGAATGCAGCCGGGAGGGGGTCGACGTCCGAGCAGAAATAATGGTGCCGCAGGTCGTTACGTGGGAAGAACTGAAGCGCGTCCACGAATACGTGGAGAAAGTCCGCGCCTATGTCGAGCAGCGTTACAGCCTGAAGCTGAGTTTCAGGTTCGGAAGCATGATCGAAACCGTCCGCGCCTGCATGCGGGCCGAGCGCCTGACGCAGGTGGCGGACTTTTTCTCCTTCGGCACCAACGACCTTACCCAGGCCGCCTTTTCGTTCAGCCGCGAAGATGCGGAAAGCAAGTTTCTTCCCCTGTACACGGAATCCGGCATTCTCCAGTCCAACCCCTTTGAGGCCCTGGACGTCAAGGGCGTGGGACGCCTGATGGAAATGACCGTCATGCTTGGTCGCCAGATGAAGCCGGATCTGAAAGTCGGCATCTGCGGCGAGCACGGGGGGCACCCCGAGTCGATCCGCTTCTGTCACAGCATCAAACTGAATTACGTATCCTGTTCTCCCCCGCGCGTCCCGATCGCCAGACTGGCCGCAGCGCACGCCAGGCTGAAAGAGAAGGAATACGCCGCCGCGGACCGGTCCGAGGCCTTTATCGGCAAGCTGCTGAAGATCCAGCCCAAAAAAATAAAAAGGTTAAAATTGGCCAACGTATAGCCACATCCCCCTGCGTGGTAGAACCATCCTCTCCCCGCTTTGCTTCCTGCCGCGCTGGAGACTTCTCCCGCATTCCTTTTTCTCCGGCAACAGGTCGGGATAATTCTTGACAAGCATGGCGCAGTCGCCCTAAATGGACGAAAAAAAAGAAAGCCGGCATGAAAACAATATTAAGCCTCGCGGGACGGCTGCTCTATTTCCTGATGGGCTGGCGGTTCGAACCGTTGCCGCCCTATTTTTCCAAGAAGCATGTGATCATCGGATTCCCCCACACGACCAACATGGACGCGGTGCGGGCCTTCACGGCATTGCGGATAATAAAACGGACAGGGCACATCATGATCAAGAAAGAAGCCTTTTTCTGGCCCCTGTCAGTTGTGCTCCGTATGCTGGGAGGAATCCCCGTCGATCGCAACGCCTCCCGGGGAGTAGTGGAGCAGATGGTGAGCGCATTCGACGCTCATGATGAGTTTCTCCTTGCGATCGTGCCCGAAGGAACCCGCAAAAAAATCCGGACCATCCGGAAAGGCTTCTGGTATATCGCCAGGTCCGCCGGCGTTTCGATAATATGTTGGTACCTGGACAATGAAAACAAGCAGACCTTGTGGCTGGGCGAAATTGTCCCCGGAAAGGACATAACAGCAGATCTGATCCGGATCAGGGATCTGTACGCAAAAGCAGGATACCGGTTTCCCCTGGAAGCCGCCGATATGGGCATATCAGAGAACAGTGAAAAGAACGAAGCTGCGAATCTGTGAGGATGACAAGCTGATTTTTCAAGTCTCTATAAATTAGAACTGCAGATGCCGAATGTTTCACCCCGCCTGCCTTCGTGCGGATGATCCTTGGGATCTGACTTACCATTCCCCCTTTTTGCATTCGCTCTGATTGCGGCATTCATGCCCGGTGCATCGCCTCCGCTGGTCAGGACTGCAACGCTCTCACCATCTGAGAACTGTATCCCCATTCGTTGTCGTACCACGACATTATCTTTACCAGGTCTCCGTCCACGACCTGGGTCATGCCGGAGTCGACTATTGACGAGATTCTTCCAGGGAAGGCGGGAAGGATCTTTCTCGGAAAACACCGTGTACTTTTTCCCGTCTATGACGAGATCGCTGCCGTCATGGCCTACCTGCCGGGAGTACCTTCCGTAGACCGTATCGTATCTCAGCAGATACACGAGATCGTCAATCGGCATGAGATCGTTCAGCGCTTTGACCTCCAGGCCGGGAGTATCGAGGAGAATCTTGAGCGTCGCCCTGCTGATTCTTCCCAGTCCGTTTACAGCCGCATTGGCCATGGTTTCACCTCCAGTAAAGGAATACGTTTCTGTCCGGACCGCGTTCCCGTATGAAACTGGCTGATGTCGTCCCCATGGTTCGCCTTTTCCTTCGAGAAATTATATTGGACAGCCTGAATCCCCATATATTGGCGTAAATTAGATTTGCCTGTTCGAAATATCTTAATATCGACTGATCGAGCATGGTCTTCCGGCGAGGTCCGAGCCGGTTTATCCCGACCGGGGTGAGTTTCTCCGGCAATTGTTCCTCTTGCATGTCTCTTAATCCCGGGCATGATTACCGGCGGACGGATTTCTGAGGAAGCCTCAGTCCATCCCCACCCGAAAATAAGGGATTGTTCGATTGCATCAAACGGGAAGCAGGTTATCTTGAAGACGTAAAGAGTAACCGGAGGGCCTGCCGCATCGGCGAAATTTAAACAGACTCAGCCTGAAGCACCGGTATCATAATCATGCTTTACCGTCTTCTCCTGATCTTCTTTTGCCTTATCCCGATCTCCGATCCCCGGATGCCCCTGCCGTATTGCGGCGGGTGCGCGCATTCCTCGGAATTCGCCTATGCGTCCGCCGCCGCAACCGATTCGGAAAAGGGCGAGGGCTCGCTTATGCTGGGGGACGCCGGAAAAAATTATCTTGACGTCACGGTTTCAGGCGCCCGGGGCAAAGTAAATGTCGCGCCCTTGAATGCGGCATGCACCGGAGCGGACGGCTTTTGCTCCTACGGCTTCGATCCCGGCGCGGTGGTTATCCTGAAGGCGGAGGCAACGGCGCTGAACAGCCGATTCGCGGGCTGGATCGGAAACTGCGAAGCGGTGCCGGGAGAAGAGAACAGCTGCCGCATTGTCATGGATGAAAGCAGTAAAAAAATCACAGCCGTGTTTGACAGGGTCCAGGGCATTCCATTCCGCTTTTCGGGATTCTGAAGAAGAGCTGAATCGGGCAGCGGATTTTCTCCAAATGAAAACGGTAAAGGGCAAAAGAGGCCGTCCCCCCGGGATGAAGGGGGGCTTCCGGGACTACTATGATGAATTAAAGACAAGGATATGGTTTTATCCCGCCATTCTGACCGCGGCATCAGTGGTCGTTGCATTTTCAATGGTAAGGCTTGACCGGGCTTACTCCTGGGAACTCGCCTCCGAGGCTCCCTGGCTTTTCGCGGGAACCGCCGAGGCGGCGTGGAGTCTCCTGTCCGCTCTCGCCACTTCGCTGATAACGGTGGTCTCCATTGCTTTCTCCATTACCATCATCGCCCTGCAGCAGGCTTCAAGCCAGTATTCTCCCAGGGTGCTGCGCACCTTCACTTCCGACAAAGGCAACCAGGTCGTCCTCGGCATGTATCTGGCGACCTTTGTTTACTCGCTGCTCGTGCTGAGGACGGTGAGAGGCGGAGACGACGGCTTTGTGCCGGCCTTATCCGTAAATGCGGCGATCTTTTTTACTCTCCTCTGCCTCGGACTCCTTATCTTCTTCATTCACCGGATCGCCACCTCCCTTGAGGTGGTGAATATCATAAAAAGGATCCATGAGGCCCTGATGAAGCAGATTGAGAACCTGTATCCCGAAACGGATTATTTCCGGCTCACAGACAACTGGCTGGAGCTGACCGTCCGTTTCATTGTCGAAGACAGGGGCATGCGCGAAGTAAAGGACGCGATCAGCCGCGAGATATTGAATGAATTCGAAGCGGCGGGGATCACCGTCGCCTCCCAGACCTTCGATATCGTGGGAGTTCCCTCGCTTCGGGCCGAAATCAAAATGCCGCCCGGAGATTAAGTATCACAGGAGACGCAAGGCCAAGGACCTATTCGAAGCAGGAGCCGTGGAGGAAAACTACAGGTTTCAATCCACGCGCCCTCATGGGGCGCGACCATTATCCTTTCGTCAAAGCAAACCTGTGTGATGTTTCAATCCACGCGCCCTCATGGGGCGCGACGATTCTCTTTTGTCGGGCCTGTCCGCTTTCCTTTTGTTTCAATCCACGCGCCCGCATGGGTCCGCTGGGATCTCTACGTCTCGTTTCAATCCACGCGCCCGCATGGGGCGCGACACAATATCCCGGCGCCGATCCTTCAGACGTACAGTTTCAATCCACGCGCCCGCATGGGGCGCAACGCCGCAGCCAACGCCGCCCATATCGTCCGGTGCGTGTTTCAATCCATGCGCCCGCATGGGGCGCGACTGCGAGAACATCTACCCCGGCGCCGTCGATCGGGTTTCAATCCACGCGCCCGCATGGGGCGCGACGAAATGGCCGAGTCTTTTTACGGCAAACCGATGGAGTTTCAATCCACGCGCCCTCATGGGGCGCGACCACAAACGATTTACCGAGGGCGTAGGCTGCCAGGGTTTCAATCCACGCGCCCGCATGGGGCGCGACGGGGAACGATGAAGGAAGCTGAACCCATGAGCGAGTTTCAATCCACGCGCCCGCATGGGGCGCGACAGTATTTCCTGGATGAGTATGTCTGGATTGAGGACGTTTCAATCCACGCGCCCGCATGGGGCGCGACCCGGGAGTTTGTCTGTGTACTGTTTGACGACGGCGTTTCAATCCACGCGCCCGCATGGGGCGCGACTGCCTGTGTTCCACGTAACTTCGAGCACCGCTGTGGTTTCAATCCACGCGCCCGCATGGGGCGCGACACGAGCTTTGGGGCGACGAAGAAAAGAAGCAGATGTTTCAATCCACGCGCCCGCATGGGGCGCGACGGCCCCAACTCCATAAGCGAGAAAGCGCGGTGCGAGTTTCAATCCACGCGCCCGCATGGGGCGCGACCTTTTTTATCGTACATAATATACAGTTTATTGCGGTTTCAATCCACGCGCCCGCATGGGGCGCGACGACAGGCTCATCCCGCAGATTTCCCTTGAGGCGGAGTTTCAATCCACGCGCCCGCATGGGGCGCGACAATAACATTCTCGCAGGCGTGCATTTGCTCTATTGGTTTCAATCCACGCGCCCGCATGGGGCGCGACGAAAACTGCGAAATGTGCCTGTAGTGTCGCGCAAAGTTTCAATCCACGCGCCCGCATGGGGCGCGACGCCTAACCTGTCAGTGGTGCAATACAGCCCACTGGGTTTCAATCCACGCGCCCGCATGGGGCGCGACGCGCGGGATTCTTCCGATAGCATAGACCTCATGGACGTTTCAATCCACGCGCCCGCATGGGGCGCGACCGAGGTCCGGTCACAGAGGGTAATCGTCGGGAGGTTTCAATCCACGCGCCCGCATGGGGCGCGACCGCCGTCGCCTTGCTGGAATTCTTGATCATGTTGTTTCAATCCACGCGCCCGCATGGGGCGCGACTGAGAGGGATTGAGAGCCGGCCAAGTTCCAGAGCGTTTCAATCCACGCGCCCGCATGGGGCGCGACCGCGTTCGTGCTCGAGGAATTTCTTTGAATCGATGTTTCAATCCACGCGCCCGCATGGGGCGCGACGATACCGAGCCTTACAAATCCAACGGGTTCTATCAGTTTCAATCCACGCGCCCGCATGGGGCGCGACGTATAAATCAGGTCTATCCGGCAGGGCTTCGTCTGTTTCAATCCACGCGCCCGCATGGGGCGCGACAAATAGAAAGGCAAGGGGATTACCTTACAAAAGCTGTTTCAATCCACGCGCCCGCATGGGGCGCGACGACAGCTATTCTCCGCGTCGGCCTATTCAGTTCCCTGTTTCAATCCACGCGCCCGCATGGGGCGCGACTGTTTGTACCTGCTGTTGGGTGTGATAATACACAGTTTCAATCCACGCGCCCGCATGGGGCGCGACCTGCGCCCCGATGGTTCAGTAAACAAGATTGAGGTTTCAATCCACGCGCCCGCATGGGGCGCGACTGCCGCGTGGTGGGCCTGCGGGAAGGCGAGGGAGTGTTTCAATCCACGCGCCCGCATGGGGCGCGACCGATTGTGTGTGCCATTGCCATAGGAGATCAATAGTTTCAATCCACGCGCCCGCATGGGGCGCGACCCACGCGGCATTATTTCGCTGATTCCACTTCTCGTTTCAATCCACGCGCCCGCATGGGGCGCGACCTCCGTCATGGTCCACGATGTCGCCAGCAAAACCGGTTTCAATCCACGCGCCCGCATGGGGCGCGACCGATGTATGGCGTGTTCTGTCCTACAGACCGGCGTTTCAATCCACGCGCCCGCATGGGGCGCGACCGAGGTCTACATAAAATGCTGGAAGGCCGCGCAGGTTTCAATCCACGCGCCCGCATGGGGCGCGACGGGGGTGGACACGGGATCTGTACACCGCATCCATGTTTCAATCCACGCGCCCGCATGGGGCGCGACGGAAACATCAGTAACCGACGGCGATAATCCACAAAGTTTCAATCCACGCGCCCGCATGGGGCGCGACCTTCGCGCCCAATTCCATCAGCCGCAGTTTTCATGGTTTCAATCCACGCGCCCGCATGGGGCGCGACCCGCGCCGGCGGGCGTGGAGATTATATCTATACCGGTTTCAATCCACGCGCCCGCATGGGGCGCGAC